>JAEEGH010001172.1_pt1 | contig 77640 bp, 73 predicted proteins | sample 9134181 | NCBI WGS metagenome assembly JAEEGH01 (sample SAMN16246544, study PRJNA631951) | gut metagenome | biome: gut microbiome; feature: rumen; material: DP-attached | host: Bos | place: Iran: Karaj | collected 2018-10 | reverse complement strand
GAGGTCTGGCCGCCCTACGGGTGCATTTGGACGGCAGGTCGGCGGGCAGGGGTCTGCCCGCCCTACGGGCCGCGGGGGACAGGTCTCCCGGCCCGCCTTTGCCTTCCCCTTGAGGGGAAGGCTTTGGGTGGATGCCCCGTCCCGGCTTTGCCTTCCCCTTGAGGGGAAGGTGGCAGCGGGCGTCTCACGCAAGCCCGCTGACGGATGAGGTGGGGTCGGTTGCTGCTGTCGGTTCGGTCAAAAGCGGCAGTTGGTCGAGGCTCCCCCTCATCCGCCTCCTTCGGAGGCACCTTCCCCCCAGGGGGAAGGCTTTTTGGGGGCTCCCGTCCGGTTTCACCCAATCCACTCCGTCAGGTCCAGAACCGCGACCTCCTCATCCCCATCCATCTCCCCGTTGGGGACGAAGCCAAAGGAAACGTACAGCTTCTTTGCGACCTCGTTTTCTGGCTCGTAGGAGGTGCTCCACAGGGTTTCCTTTCCGTCCGGGAAACTCAGGACGTAGTCCAGCAGGAGCTTCAGGGCGTCCCGGCCGTAGCCGCGCTTCTGGTAGCGCTTGTCGATCATGAAGCGCCACAGCTCGTAGCTGTGCCGATAGACCTCCGGCATATCCTCATACTCCTCGGAGTTGTGGCCGATCATGGCAAAGCCAACGGGGGTTTCCCCGTCATAGATTCCAAAGGCCTGGGCAAACTCGCCCTCGGCATGGCAGTCATAGGCCTGAGCCAGGCTGATGGCGTTGGACGCCACGAAGTTTTCCTGCTCCTTGGTCACTCTTAAATCCATCAGCTCCCAGAAATTCTCCCTGGTGGCCTTCACCAGACGCAGATTTTGATTCTTGATTTTATAATTCTTGTTTATCATTGGTATTTCTCCCTTTTGTCGTTCACTTTACAGCTCCAAAATCGCCGGCATTTCCTCTCCGTCCTCGTAGTGCTCCGGGAGCTCCCGGAAGCCGAAGGATTGGTAGAGCTTTTTCGCCCGCTCGTTCGTGGGCTCATAGGACAGCCAGCAGTATTTCGCCGCCCCGGCGGGGAAGGTCCGGATAAACTCCAGGACCAGACGCATGGCTTCCCGCCCATAGCCGTTGCCCTGATACCGCTTATCAATCATAAAGCGCCAGATGAAATAGCTGTTGCGGAGGAACCATTCCGCGCTGGGTTCCTCACCGTCGTCCTCGCCCACGTCGTAGGTAACCATAATGAATCCCACCGGCTTTTTGTCCAGATAGATGCCGAAGGGAAATACCCGCTTTCCCTCGTCAATCATACGAATGCAGGCGTGAACAAGGCTGTCCTTATTGCTTGCCACAAAATCTCTCTGTTCCTTGTTCACGTGGAGATTGATGATGGCTTCAAAGTTATCCCAATTGACCTTTTCAAGATGAATCTGTTTCGTATCCATAAATATTTTCCTCCAATTATCTCTGTATTTCGCCCCGTTTGGGGTAAAAAAGGGTATAAAAATCCCGCAGCGAAGCAGCTCTCGAACGTGGCTGCATCCTGCGGTTCCCACCATTTGAAAGTTACTTTTTTGCGCGCACCAAAACAGAAGGGCAGCGCCCCTGGTGTTCGTATGCGCCTGTATTCAGTTATGCGGCGATGGCCTCCTGAAGAGAATTCCGTTTCATCTGCTTGCTCATTGGTTTTACTCCTTTCCGTCCCGGTTTCTCCGGGATATTCCTTGTGCATTGTATCACACGCAGCGGTGTGTGTCAACAGAAAGATATGGATTATGTGCAATTCCGTTGTCCCCCCTGTGACGGCCCTGAATCCAGCCCCGGCAGGCTTGATTTTTTATGGGTTCTGTCGTATAATATGATTGAAAGTTTGTGCATACGGAGGTTTGCTCTATGAATCAGCACTACGACGTTGTGATCATCGGCGGGGGCATCGGCGGGCTCATGGCTGCCTACGCCCTGCGGGAACGGGACCCGGCCCTCTCCATCGCCATTGCCGAGAAGGGCCGTATGGTGGAGCAGCGAAGCTGCCCCGCCGCCGGAGGACGGAAGTGCGTCTACTGCCCGGTCTGCTCCATCACCTCGGGCTTCGCCGGGGCGGGGGCCTTCTCTGACGGCAAATTCAACCTGGGCACCGCCTACGGCGGCACCCTGGGGGAGGAGCTGGGGGAGCGGCTGGCCATGGAATACATTGACCGGGTCAGCGCGGTGCTGGACCGCTTTACCCCGGCGGGCATTCAGATCAAAGAATACGGCTCCAACGAGGCGCTGAAGCTCAAATGCCTGCAAAACAACCTGCGGCTGCTGGACATGAACGTAAAGCACCTGGGCACCGACAACAATCTGCTCATCATGCAGAACCTGATCCGCTGGCTGGGCGAAAACCGGGTGGACCTGCTGCCCGGCACTGACGTCAGGGAGGTTCGGGCCATATCCGGCGGCTACGAGTTGCAAACCCCCAAGGGCGCTATGACCGCCGGGAAGGTGGTGGTGGCCACCGGCCGGAACGGGGCGGAGTTCGTGGGAGAGCTCTGCCGTCAGTTCGGCATCTCCGTCCACTCCAACGCCGTGGACATCGGCGTGCGGGTGGAGATGAAGGACGCCATCTGGCGGGAATTCTCCTCCCAGATCTACGAGCCCAAGATCCTCTGCCGCACCAAAACCTTTGAGGATCGCACCCGGATGTTCTGCTTCAACCAGGGCGGCATCGTCTCGGCGGAAAACAACGACGGCATCATCACCGCCAACGGCCACTCCTTCGCGGACCCGGCGAAGAAGACCGAAAACTGCAACTTTGCCATTCTCTCCTCCATCCACTTCACGGAGCCCTTCCACAACCCCACGGAGTACGCCAAGTCCTTCTCCAAAATGGCCAATCTGATCGGCCAGGGCAACGTGCTGGTGCAGCGCTTCGGGGACCTGATCCGGGGCCGCCGCACCAACGACCACCGGCTGGGCCAGAACACCGTGATCCCCACTTTGAAGGCCACGGCGGGCGACCTCTCCCTGGCCCTGCCCCACCGGATCCTCACCAACATCATCGAGACCATTCAGGCCCTGGACAAGGTGGCCCCCGGCACCGCCAACGACGACACCCTGCTCTACGGCCTGGAAAGCAAATACTACTCCCTCAAGCCCGAGCACGACCGGGATTTCCGCATCCACGACGGCATTTACCTGATCGGCGACGGCTCCGGAATCTGCCGCGGCCTGTCCCAATCCGGGGCCATGGGGCTCTACGTGGCGGACAGGATCAGTTGAGAGTTGAGAATTGAGAGTTGATTTGCAGTGCGGGCAAGCTGCCCGCCGCCGCTTCCCGTTCGCACCTGCCCGTAGGGACAAGCATTGCTTGTCCGCCACACGGATTCTTGTATTGTAACGGTGATGCCCATGAAAAAACTCCTTCCCCTCCTTATAATACTCCTGCTGCTTGCAGGCTGCGGGGAGATTCCGGAGCCCAAAACGGTAACGGTGACGCTGCCCGTGCCCACAGGTCCCACGGCTCCGCAGCTCTGGTCTTACTCCCCGCCGAAAAGCCAGTCTCCCTTTGATCTGATAAGCATCCGCCTCGCCCTGCATGCCGAACCCGACGGCCTCCTCTATATATCCGGCCCCGCCGGTACCGTGGCAGCCAAGCCCTTTGGGGAAAGCCTGTGCCTCGGCTCCGCCATTGGGGACGTAGACCGGGACGGCGAGGCAGAGCTGGTCTACATCTGCCCCCAGGAAGATTTTGAGCTGCTCTGCGTCTACGGTCTGGAAGATGGTTGGCCCGTGTGCAAGGGCTCCGCCGCGCTGAAGCCGGAGCCCCCCGGCCAATTCTTCCCTGTTGAAAGCAGTCTGGAGACGATCGACGGCAAGGTCGTCTACCACGCCTGCCTGGAACACTGGGTCGAGGAAAGCCAGGATTGGATCCCGGATTCCCGGTCCTCTCTCGCCGTCGTCCTGGAAGACGGCCAGCTTCGCCTGGAGGGCGCGGGGAAAACTGCGGGCATCAGCTGTACCGGCGTTCCGGGGGATTATTTCGGCGCCTCCTTCTCCGCGCTCTCCCAGCAGCTGGGGGAAAACGCCCTGCTGCGGAGCCGGTCCTGCCTGGTCTGGATGGAACACGAGAGCGGCGGCCGGGAGGACGCCGCGGCGGAGCTGATCCGCACCTGGGCCGTCCTCACAGACAACGGCGTAACCGTAACGGGGCTGCTCACCCTGGAGCAGCGGCCCGACGGCGGATTCACCGAGGCGGTGAATGGCTTCGAGCCCATCGCGCCGCTGTCCAATCCGGCCAATCTCGCAGCCTCTTCGGTGGAAAAGCTGGAGACCATGTTTGGACCCTGCCACTTTGACATGGGCGACGACGTGCCCATTCCCTGCTGGTTCACACGGAACTATAAGCTGCTCATCGTCAATTTTTCCAGCTATACCGTGGAGGTTCTGGATCTCAGAACCGGAGAAGCCGCCACCTATGAGTCGGATCTGTCCATTCTGGGGTCTCCCTGCCAACTGGGCGCCTCCTTTTCCAAGCTCTCCCGACAGGTAGGGGAAGACGCCGTTTTTTCGGGTTTGACCTGTCTGATCTGGCAGGGAGAAGCGCTTCCGAATCTCAGTTCCCGATCGCCGGAGGAGTTGCTGTCGGATCCTTCCCCCCGGATTCCCTTCGTCTGCGCTGCCCTGTCTGACGGCGGAGAAACAGTCACAGGGCTGATTACCTGGACCAGTCAGGGTGACGGCTCCTGGACCTGCGCTTCGGAGGGGATCGAGCCCATCGAGCCGGTGGACGACCCGTCGGCCCTGGAAGGCCTGTCGGCGGAGGCGCTGGAAGAACAGCTCGGTCCCTGCCACTTCGACATGGGCAGCGGCCTGTTCATTCCCTGCTGGTTTACCCGGGACGGAAAGCTGATCGTCTTCCACCGCCTCTCAAGTCTGTCCTTTAACGAACTGCTTCCCCTGGACCCCGACACGGTCAGCCCCGACGAACCCTACCGGGCGAATCTGGCCCGATGGGACGCCTTTTTGGAGAAAACAGCCCGAGGCGAACCGGACACGATCACTCTGCGGCTTGACGCTTCCGATAAGCTCGCCGGAACCGGCGTTCCGCTTCCGGCGTACCTGGACCTGCTTCTGGCCTACAACGGGGAGGTCTATGAAGTAGCAGAAAAAGTAGTATACGCCAGCTCTAAGACCGCTGGGGATCGGCCCCGCTATTCCTATCTGATCGCAGAGGTGGAAACGGAACCCTCCCCTTGGACCATCAAGTTGGAGACAGGAGAAAACCCTTCCCCGGCATATATCCATCCAGGCCCGCAAACCCATTATCTGCTCTCCGACGACCCGGACATGACCTATCGCCGCTATCTAAACAACATCCTGTCCAGCATCTCCGATCCGGACTTTCCGAACACGATGCTTCTGTTTTCCCTCGATCACAGAGGGGAAGTAATTCCGTAAAGGCGGGTGTGGGCATCCGCCCTTGCCTCCCCCTGCGGAGCCGCAACACTCCCTTCCACCCCAACTCTTCGGGCATAAGCCTGCCCTGCGGACGAAAAACCCATGAATTTTCAGGAAAAATAAAAAATTTCCCTTTACAATTGACAGAAGCTGTGCTAAACTATATCGGCTGGCAGAATGCCATAGCCCCGGCGCCCGGTTGACGGATCGCACCGACAAGGACAGTTCCGCTCTACAGCGGCGCACAGCGTGCGCCACCGAGACGGAACGCTTACCACCGACCGTCTACTTAGCCCAGGGGCAGAAATAACAGAAAGGTGGTATAACCATGATTCAGAAGGAAAAGAAGTCCCAGGTCATCCTGGACAACGCGACCCATGAGGGCGACACCGGTTCCCCCGAGGTCCAGATCGCCATTCTCACCGCCCGCATCCAGGAGCTCACCGAGCACCTGCGGACCCACACCCACGACAACCACAGCCGCCGCGGCCTGCTGAAGATGGTCGGTAAGCGTCGTTCTCTGCTGGACTATCTGGCCAAGAAGGACATCAACCGCTACCGTGCTATCATCGCCAAGCTGGGCATCCGTAAGTAAGCATCAACGCGAAACGGGATTTCCCGCTTGGGAAATCCCGTTTCGCAAAAAGCGATCCCGCGGGAGGGCTTTTCGTATTTGAAGGTGCTGTGAGATGGATCAGTCACTAGGCACTAGTCACTAGTCACTGGTGACTCTCACGTCAGCTTCAAGTGCGAAACCTCCCGTGCCGCAACCGACAAGGAGGTTTTTTATGATTACCAGAAAGCAATTCCCCAACCATCACGTATTTGAGACCGAGATCGGCGGCCGCACCCTGACCGTAGAGACCGGCATCGTGGCCGAGCTGGCCGACGCCGAGTGCATCATCCGCTACGGCGACACCGTGGTGCTCACCACCATCACCTGCAGCCCCATCCCCAAGGCCGGCATGGACTACTTCCCTCTGACCATCGAGTTCGAAGAGCGTCTGTACGGCGTGGGCCGGATCCCCGGCTCCTTCAACCGCCGGGAGGGCCGTCCCTCCGAGAAGGCCATCCTGACCATGCGGCTCATCGACCGCCCCATGCGTCCCTTCTTTGACGACGAGCTCCGCAACGACGTGGTCATCACCTGCACCGCCCTGGCCGTGGACCACGACAACCCCGTGGAGGTGGTCGCCTCCCTGGGCGCCTTCATTGCCACTGCCTGCTCCTCCGTGCCCTGGAACGGTCCCATGGCCACCACCGAGGTTGCCTATCTGAACGGCGAATATATCATCAACCCCTCCTGCGACCAGCGGGCCGCCGCCGAGATGTTCTGCACCATCGCCTCCACCGCGGAGAAGGTGGTTATGATCGAGACCGAGGCCAAGGAAGTCAAGGAAGACGTGCTGCTGAAGGGCATTGAGCTGGCCCACGAGACCAACAAGCAGATCGTGGCCTTCATCAACTCCATCGTGGAGGTCATCGGCAAGCCCAAGTTCACCTTCGAGAAGGCCGCCGTCAACCACGAGCTGCTGGACGATCTGTGCGAGTACGGCATGAACCAGATCGAGTTCGCCCTGGATACCGACGACAAGAACGTCCGGGAGGAGCGGCTCACCGCCGCCCGGCTGGACTTCGCTGAGAAGTTCGCCGAGAAGTACGAAGACTTCGAGGAGAACATCGAGGTCTGCCTCTACAAGATGCAGAAAAAGGTGGTCAAGAAGTGGCTGCTGGCGGGCAAGCGCGTGGACGGACGCGGCATGGACGAGATCCGGCCCCTGGACGCCCAGGTCGCCGTTCTGCCCAGAGTCCACGGCTCCGGCCTCTTCACCCGCGGCCAGACCCAGGTGCTCTCCATCTGCACTCTGAACACCCTTTCCGCCAACCAGAAGCTGGACACCATCTTCCCCGAGACGGAAAAGCGTTATATTCACCACTACAACTTCCCCGCCTTCTCTACCGGCGAGGCCAGAGCCGCCCGCTCTACCTCCCGCCGCGAGATCGGCCACGGCGCCCTGGCAGAAAAGGCCCTGGTGCCCGTGCTGCCCAGCGTGGACGAGTTCCCCTACTGCATCCGTGTGGTCTCTGAGGTAGTGAGCTCCAACGGCTCCACCTCCCAGGGCTCCATCTGCGGCTCCACCCTGGCTCTGATGGACGCCGGCGTGCCCATCACCCGCCCCGTGGCCGGCATTTCCTGCGGTCTGATTTCCGACAAGGAGACCGGCGAGTGGCGGACCTTCACCGACATTCAGGGCGTGGAGGACTTCCACGGCGAAATGGACTTCAAGGTTGCCGGCACCACCGAGGGCGTCACCGCCATCCAGATGGACCTGAAGAACGACGGCCTGACCATGGAAATCATCGCCGACGCCCTGGAGCGCTGCCGCAAGGCCCGGCTGGAGATCATCAACGAGGTCATGCTGCCCTGCATCCCCGCTCCCCGGCCCGAAGTCAGCGAGTACGCCCCCAAGATGATTACCATTAAGATCGACGTGGACAAGATCCGCGAGGTCATCGGCAAGGGCGGCTCCATGATCCAGAAAATCGTGGCCGAGTCCGGCGCCCAGGTGGACGTGGAAGACGACGGCACCATCCACATCGCCTCCCCCGACGCCGCCTCCTGCGACGCTGCCAAGCGCATGATCGAGGACATCTGCTTCGTCCCCGAGGTGGGCAAGCTGTACTACGGCAAGGTCGTCCGCATCATCCCCATCGGCGCCTTCGTGGAGCTGGCCCCCGGCAAGGACGGCATGGTTCACATCCGCGACCTGGAGTTCAAGCGCACCGAGAAGGTGGAAGACGTACTGAACATCGGCGACATGACCTGGGTGAAGGTCACCGAGATCGACGAAAAGGGCCGCGTCAACCTGTCCCGCAAGGAAGCCCTGAAGGAAATGGGACAGAACTAATTGACAAGTGAAGCTGACAAGTGACAAGTGCCAGGTTCCGCGTAGGGGGCGGCGCCCTCGACGCCCCGTCGGCTGCAACAAGTGACAAGTGACAATTTTAGGGAAAAAATGTAAGAAGTAAAAAGTAAGAAATAACAACCCGGGCAGGCTGGAGCATTCCAGCCTGCCCGTTTTTAACCTCCCCTGCTTGCAGGGGAGGGGGACCGCCGCAAGGCGGTGGAGGGGTGCCTCCCCCTAACGCAGCCGCTCCCATACGCACAATCGGCTTCCCGTGCGTGAACCTCCCCTGCTTGCAGGGGAGGGGGACCGCCGCAAGGCGGTGGAGGGGTGCCTCACCGTTCGCAGCCGCTCCAAGCATCGCACCACCCCTCCGCCCCAGTGTGCGCACTGGGGCACCTCCCCTGCAAGCAGGGGAGGTTTTGCCCTAAGGCCGGTGGAGTGGTCGCGCCACAGCCTCGTCGATTGCCTCGCAGACGCCGCGCAAATTCTTCCAAATCTCGTCGTTCGGGATACGGAGTACCGCCAGCCCAAGGCTTTCCAGATACGCTGTGCGGGCTCGGTCATAGGCCAGCCCTGCCTCGTCGTAATGTTGCGAGCCGTCAAGCTCCACGACCAGCTTCGCCTTTGCGCAGAAGAAATCCACAATGTAATGACCCATCGCCCGCTGACGATAGAATTTCACGGGATAAGTCCGGAGGTATTGATACCAAAGCTGCCGCTCCTCAGCGGTCATATTCTTCCGAAGCTGCCGCGCATTGCCAGTCAGCTCAGGGTTGTATTTGGTCGGCATATATTACCTCCTCTCACTCTTACATTTTTCAAGCAGCGGCTATAACCTCCCCTGCTTGCAGGGGAGGGGAACCGCCGCAAGGCGGTGGAGGGGTGCCCCCCTAACGCAGCCGCTCCGAGTATCGCACCACCCCTCCGCCCCAGTGTGCGCACTGGGGCACCTCCCCTGCAAGCAGGGGAGGTTTTGTCCTCTACGGCTTGCCGTTCGAAGCTGCCTCCCGTACGTTTACCGTTACCGTCTTAAAAACAAGCGAAAACTCACTATCAAAATCGCACAAGACTGACAGGGTCAGTCTCCTGTCCTTATGGCCGAGCTCGTCGTAGCCCCAGCGCAGCGCATTCCAACAGCCATTGCAAAACGATGGGCCGTGCATCATAAAGGACGCAATGCGATGAAAAGCAAGCTCAAATTCGCTTTCCCCGTCCGAAAGCACGATCTCGCAACTTCGTTTCGACCAGTCCTCCATTTGCATCGTAATCCGCTTGATCCACGCATCATGGAAGCCCTGGTTTGCTTCGTATAATTCAATAAACTGTTCGGGAAACAGCCCCTTTTCCTTTTGATAGATTTTCGAGTAACGCGCGTTGTTTCTTTCCCATTCCGCTTCTGCCCGAGCCCGGATCACAGGGTCATGGCTGTTAATATCCTTCCATAACGCGCCGGTATAATACTTCATTCTCAATCCTCCAGATTTTTGACAACTCTGCATTTTGCATTTAGTAGTACAGCTCCGGCGCCAGGTTCCCATGGGTGTACAGGCACACGGCCTTCCGCAAGAACGCTTCGTCCACGCCGAAGCGCTCCGCCAGCGCCCAGGGCTCGGTGCAGCCCTGGACAAAGGCCTCGTTCAGGGCCGCTTCCGGAATCAGGACCCGGACGGCGAACTTGTCCGCCCGGTTTTCGTGGCGTTTGCGGTTATCCGCCGGGCTGTAGCGGTTGTAGAAGCTGCCGGTGACGCAGTGGCCCAGCTCGTGGGCCAAACGGACCCGAAGCTCATTCCGGGTCCGCCGGTGAGGCAGGTCCAGGCCGATGGCGCAGTTCCCCTTTTCGTCCATGACGCTGACGGATCCCACTTGGGACAGGGGGAAGTGATACACGGGAATATTCTGTTGTTCCGCCCTTTGATACAGTTCCGTTAATTCGATCATTCAGAATCCTCCCTTCCCTTCTCTGCGCAGGGCGGGCTGACCCCAGCCCGCCGCCCCGGTGCCGGCGCTGCAGCCGCGTCTCCTATTGCCTGCCGCCTATTGCCTACTTTTTGTTGCGGGCCTTCACGAAGGCCGCGAACTGCTTGACCTCCTCGTACATTTCATCGGTGATCTCCATGTCGCCGCCGAAGAGGGCAAACTTCACGTCCTCGTCGGGGATGCCGCCCTCCACCGTGGGACGGGGAATCTCAGCGGTCTCGTTGTCGATCAGATAGGAGGGCGGGACGTCAAAGATCTTCGCCATGGCCTTGATTTTGCCTGCGGGAATGTCGGTTACACGGCCGCACTCCCATTTGCTGACGGCGTTCTTCTGTACCCCCAGCATATCCCCCAGCTCCGTCTGGGTCAGCTTTGCCTGCTTCCGCAGGGCCTTGATTTTTTCCGCGATGGTCATAATGATACCCCTTTCCATACTGCATTGTTCCCGCCGTCCTTCCCTTCGGGGGATGCGGGCTAATTATTCTGAGGTATCTTCATTTTAGCAAAAAAATTCAAAAAAGTCAATATAGTATCTTGACAAAAAGAAAAGTTTATGGTATAATCCAAGTATCCTAAGAAAATGACAAAGGAGGTGCGAACATGAGAGCCAATCTGCTGATGAATTGCCTGTGGTACGAGGATATTTCCCCCGAAACCCTGGCGGATGCCCTGGAATTGACGCCGGAGGAGCTGTTTCAGAAGATTTTCCAGGAAAAAGAGTTCACTTTGGAAGAGATTCGGCGGATCGTCGGCCTGCTGGGCCTTACCGAAGCGGAGACGGATACTATTTTTTTCAAATAAAAGTATCTTGAAAACATTATTGTAAGCAAGCGGCCCATCGCTTCCGGCTTCCAGGGACAGCATATCACCCCACCCGTCCCAAAAACCGGACCGATTCTCCCGCGGCGGGCCGCCGGCAACCGGAAAGGAGGAAACTATGCAGAAACCCAACGACGCCCCGCCCATTGGGCGGGAGGAGATCCGCGCTGCCCTGGACACCCTCCGGCGCTACAAGGCCGGAAAGGCCAATCTGGAGCGGCGGATCATCGAAAACGAGGAGTTCTGGAAGCTCCGGCACTGGGATCACATCCCCGAGCAGGGCACCACCGGGCTGAAAACCAAGTCCGCCTGGCTGGTGAACGTGCTGCTCTCCAAGCACGCCGACGCCATGGACGCCTATCCCGAGCCCGCCTGTCTCCCCCGGGCCGCGGATGACGAGGCGGAAGCCCGGCTGCTTTCCAGGGTGGTGCCGGTGATCCTGGCCCAGAATGATTTTGCCGGGGTCTGGTCCGACAACTGGTGGAAAAAGCTCAAGGCCGGCGTGGCCATCTACGGCGTTTTCTGGGATCGGGACAAAAACGGCGGCCTGGGTGATATCTCCGTCACCCGGGTGGACCCCCTGAATCTGTTTTGGGAGCCGGGCGTCACCGACCTCCAGCGGAGCCGCAGCATCTTCCATGTGGAGCTGGCGGACAACGAAGACCTGGCGGAGCGCTACCCCAGTCTGGAGGGCAAGCTCCGCGGCGGCGTCCCCTTCAGCCGCTATCTCTACGACGACACGGTGGACACCTCCGGCAAGAGTCCCGTCATCGACTGGTACTACAAAAAGCGGGAGGGCAATCGGACGGTGCTGCACTACGTCAAGTTTGTGGGCGAGGAAGTGCTCTTCTCCACGGAGAATGAGGAACGGAAAAAGGAAGAAGCAAGAAGTAAAAGCAGTTCCGACAACGAGGCTGTCCATTCTTCCTTCTTCCCTCTTACCTCTTCCTTCCCTGCGCGCGGCCTTTATGACCACGGCTTGTACCCCTTCTTCGCGGACGTGCTGTTCCCGGAGGAGGGCACCCCGGCGGGCTTCGGCTACGTGGATCTGTGCAAAGACGCCCAGCGGCAGATCGACCTGATGAACAACGCCATCGTCGCCAACTGCGTGGCCGCCGCTACCCCCCGGTGGCTCAAGCGCGGCGAGGACGGGATCAACGAGGAAGAGTACGCCGACTGGACCAAGCCCTTTGTCCACGTCCAGGGCTCCCTGGAGGAAAACGCCCTGCGGCCCATCACGGTGCCGCCCCTGTCCGGCAACTGCCTGAACATTCTGGCCTCCAAGATCAACGAGATCAAGGAGACCTCCGGCAACCGGGACGTGAACAACGGCGGCGTGGGCGGCGGCGTCACGGCGGCCTCGGCCATCGCCGCCATGCAGGAGCAGAGCGGCAAGCTCAGCCGGGACCAGATTCAGAACTCCTACCGCTGCTTCCGGCAGGTGGTTGGCTGCGTCATCGCCCTGATCCGGCAGTTTTACGACACCCCCCGTAAGCTGCGGATTCTCGGCCCTGACGGGGAAACGGAGTACCTCCGCTTTGACAACTCCCTGCTGAACGCGGCGGGGCCCACGGAGCTGGACATTGAGGTCACGGCCCAGAAGCAGAGCGGCTACAACAAGCTCAGCTACAACGAGCTGGCCCTGCAATTCTTCCAGATGGGCTTCTTCCGCCCCGAGATGACGGACCAGGCCCTTGCCGCTCTGGAGATGATGGACTTCAAGGGAAAGGAGGCCATGCGCCGCAGAATCGCGGAGAATGGCGCCCTCGCGGACCGGCTGGCCCGGAGCGAAGCCCAGCTGGCGGGGCTGAAAGCCCTGCTGGACCCCCACCTCACCCCCGGGGGTCTGGACCGGGGCAGCCTCCACGCCGACAGCGTCAAGCCCCGCAGGCAGGCCCCCCGTCTGAAGGGCTACGACGTCATCGGCCAGGAACAGAAGCGCAACACCATCGTGGAGCGGGCAAGAGCCCGGGCCGCCGCGGCAACGCAGCCCAGGTAAATTCAGAATTGAGAATTGAGCGTTGAGAATGATTGTGTTTTGCAAATCGCAATTTGCAAAGCTTCGAAATTCTCAATTCTAACTTCTCAATTATCAATTCAAACTTGAAAGGAGAATGACGCATGAAAAAGGAATCCGATTACGTAACCGTCACCCTCCCCCGGGCCACCGGGAAGGAGGAGGACCTGGTCTTTGTGGGCCTCAACGGCAAGGGCTACACCATCCGCCGGGGCGTGGCCGTCCGGGTGCCCCGGCCGGTCTATGAGATTCTGGCGGAAGCCCAGCGCCAGGAGCGGCGGCAGCAGGACTTCATCCGCCGCCAGCAGGAGAACGCGGCCCGGTCCGCCGTGACGGCGGGTCTGTGACAGGAGGCTGCCCATGACGATCCGGGACGCCATCGACCAGGCGGATCAGCTCCGGCCCAACGAGCTGGACCTGCTCACAAAGCTCCGCTGGCTCTCCCGCCTGGACGGAAAAATCTGCACAGAGCTGCTGGCCGCCTTTGAGGGCGGGGAGATGGATCTGGTCCCCTATGAGGACCAGGCCAGCAAACTGACCACGCCCCTGGTGATCCCCTTCCCCTATGACGAGCTCTACCCCCGCTATCTCGCCATGCGGATCGACCTGGAGCATGGGGAACTGGAACGCTACAACAACGACGCCGCCCTCTTCAATCGGCTCTGGCAGACCACCGCCGCCCACTACTGCCGAACCCACAGCCCCAAAGGGGTCGGACAGTTGAAGTTTTGAAGAAAGGAGTAACCCTATGGCAAAGAAGAAAGAAGAATGGCTCACCGAAGCCGCCCCTGACGAGACCTGGAACAGCACGGACAACGCCTGGTATCAGCAGGCCATGCAGACCGCTCAGGCCCTGCTGGATCGGCCCGCCTTCTCCTATGACCCCGCCGCCGATCCCCTCTACCGGACGGCAAAGGATCAGTACCTCCGCCAGGGCCGCCGGGCCATGGAAGACGTGCTGGGCAGAACCGCCTCCCTCACCGGAGGCTATGCCTCCAGCTATGCCCAAACCCAGGCCTCCCAGGCCTACGACGATCAGCTGACCCGGCTGTCCGCCCTGCTGCCCGACTACTACGACCGGGCCCGGGCCGCCTATGACCGGGAGACCGCCGCCCTGCGGGACGAGCTGGGCACGGCCATCGGCCTCTACGACAAGGACTACCAGGTCTGGCTGGACAGGCAGAGCGCCCGGGAGCGGCAGACCGAGGCCGACCGGAAGGCGGAGCAATGGGAACGCCAGTTTTCGGAGGACCACGACCGCTGGGCGGCGGAGTTCGCCCAGGCGGCGGAGCGCTGGGCCGCCCAGCAGGCGGCCTCCGAAGCCAGCCTGGCCCACTCCGACCAGGCCAACGCCCGGAGCTATGCCTACCGGATGGCCATGCTGGCACTCCAGCAGGGGCTCAGCGTCTCCGACGCCCTGCTGGAAACCGCCGGGATCGACAAGGCCTACGCCGAGAGCATCCGACAGTATTACTACAATCTGCACCATTGAGAAAGGAGCATCCACATGGAAGAAGAAAAGACCAAGGCCGAAGCCGCTCTGCCCGAGGAGCGGGTGGAGCAGACCGAGCGCTTCCAGGAGCTGATCCGGGGCAAGTACCGGGAGGACTATCTGGCCGCCCTGGGGGAGGCCCTGCGCACCCAGGCCCGGGAGGTCAACCGCTACCTGGCCTACCGGGAGCTGATGGCTCAGGCGGAGTCCGCCCGGGCCCGGCACCCGGAATTTGACCTGGAACGGGAGCTGGAGAACTCCGCCTTTGCCCGCCTGCTCCGGGGCGGGGTGGACGCCTGCACCGCCTATGAGGTGGTCCACCGCAAGGAGCTGGAGGACCGCAGCCAGCGTCTGGCGGAAAACGCCTGCCGCCCCCAGGAGAACGGCCTGGGCAACGCCTCTCTGGCCACCGTCAGCAAGCCCGACCCCCGCAGCCTCACCCGGCAGGAGCGCAGGGCTCTGCGCCGCCGCGCCGCCCGGGGCGAAGAGATCGTCTGGTAATCCGCGAAGCACGAAAGGAGAATGATTATGAATCTTACCGTCAACACCACCACCGGCGACGTCAACGCCTTTGACGCCTCCGCCGCCCATGCCACCGGCGCCATGAGCACCGCCATGAAGACCTACTACGACACGGAGCTGCTGGAAAACGCCCGGCCCCGGCTGATCTTCACCCAGCTGGGCAAGTCCCAGTTCCTGCCCGCCGGCCACGGCGACAGCGTCCAGTGGCGCAAGTGGAACACCTTTGACAAGTCCCTGACCCCGCTGACGGAGGGCGTCATCCCCAGCGGCCAGAAGTTTGGCCAGAGCGCGGTCTCCGTCTCCATTCAGCAGTACGGCGACTACGCCGCCATTTCCGACCGGCTGAACCTCCATGCGGTAGACAACGTCCTGCTGGGGGCTGCCGAGGAGATGGGCGCCGCCGGCGGCGAGACCGCCGATACCCTGGTTCGCAACGAGGTCTGCACCGGCACCTCCGTCCTCTACGCCGACACCCTGGACTCCAGCGGCGCCATCACCGGCACCCCCAGCTACCGCTTCCAGCTCAACCCGGACAACAACCGCCTGAGCCCCGACGTGGTGAACAAGGCCTACACCTTCCTGAAGAAGCAGAAGGCCCCCTTCTTTGAGGGCAACAAGTACGTGGCGGTGATTCACCCCTCCGCCGCCTACGATCTGCGCTCCCACCCCGACTGGATGGAAGCCCACAAGTACGCCGCCGCCCGTGAGATCTTCGAGGGCGAGATCGGTGAGCTCCACGGGGTCCGCTTCGTGGAGAGCACCGAGGCCCCCGTCTTCAACGGCGGTCCCCTCTTCGACGAGAGCACCCCCTATCTGACCATGACGGCCTACATCACCAACGCTTCCTCCACCACCGTCACCTTCGGCGAGGTCAGCGCCAACCGGGCCACCGTCTCCGACCTGCTCACCGACGACATCGGCCAGGCCCTGGTGGGCCGCCGGGTGCACTACTACGACGCCTCCGCTACGGCGCTGATCGGCACCGCCACCATCGTGGGCGTGGACGTCACCAACAAGTACGTCTATATGGACGCCCCCATCTCCGTCACCTGGGCCAGCGGCGACAAGCTCTACCCCGGCGAGGGCGGCAACTCCGTAGCCGGTCCCTGCGCGGTCTACGGCACCCTCTTCTTCGGCAAGGACGCCTTCGGCGTGGTGGACCCGGAGGGCATGGGCATGGAGATGATCATCAAGGACGCCTCCCAGATCGGCGGCCCCCTGAATCAGTTCTCCACCGTGGGCTACAAGTTCGAAACCGCGGCCAGGATCCTCTACCAGAACCGCATGGTTCGCGTGGAATCCTGCTCCGCCTACTCCACCGTGGACGAGGCCAACTAAGCAAACGGGGGGCGGCGTCCGCAAAGGACGCCGCCCCCCGCAACTGAAAGGAGTTCTTATGCGCTTTCCAAGGCTGAAGCCCGCCCCGCAAAAACGGGTTTTGATCGACAGCTTCCGGGGCTATGAGCACGTCCCCGCCGTGAGTCCCGGGGCCTTTTACGACATGGAAAATCTCTCCGGCGACCCCTCGCCCCTGCTGCGCGTCCGCAGGCGGCGCACGGAGGTCCCGGAACTGGACGGCAACCCCGCCACGGCGGTCAATACGCTGGGCGGCCGGGGAACCGCGGTGCTGCTGGACAATTACGGCACCCTCTGGTGCGGCGGTCATCCCCTGCCCCGGCTGCTGGACGGAACCCCGGGCCTGGCCGCGGAGGACGAGGCCGGGCAGAGCGTCACGGTCAGCAATCCCCAGGCGGTGTACGCCATTCTGGCGACCCCAGGCAGCTACTCCTTCGTTTACGATGAGGCTTCCCACAAGTGGCGGGGTCAGGAAGGCCAGGGCGACCTGGTTGAAAGCGTTTTCTCCCCACTCCAGACGGAGGACGAAATGCTGATCCGGGTCCAATACAGCTATTCCCCGGCCCGCAGCCTGCTCCGGGAGCTGGTCTTCCTGGGGAGCTGGGTCTGCATCTTCCCCGACGGGAAATACGCCAACACCGCCAAGCTCCGCTCCGGCGACGAGCTGAGCCCGGAGGAGGATTACGGCTCCATCGCCCTGACCAACACCTGTGAGCAGGGCGGCACCGTTTTCGAGCCCTGCGGCGCGGACGGGACCCTCTGGAACGTGACCTGGTCCGACACCGCCCCCCAAAGCGGCTACTGGGTGGACACCACCGAGGATCAGCCCACCGTCCGGGTCTGGTCCCAGAGCCAGAGCCTCTGGCTGGAGGTGAGCCCCTACGTCAAATGCTCCGTTCCCGGCATCGGCAAGGGTCTCCGGCCCGGAGACAGCGTCACCCTTGACGGCCGCTTCGAAACCAGCGAGGGCGGCGAGGACGAGGTGGAGACGATTTGGTGCGGCAATCACATTCTGGCCGGCGTCTTCCATGACCCCGGAAGCGGCGGCCGGCCGGAGGGCACCGGCGACTATCTGATTATCCCCGGCCTGATCTCCCAGCGCTGGGAGATCGAAATGACCTGGCACGACCGGAGCTGGCTCTCCGCCGCCCGGTCCTTCCCCGTGATGGATTTCGTGGTGGAGGCGGGAAACCGGCTCTGGGGCTGCCGCTTCGGAGACGGGGTCAACGAGCTCTACGGCTCCAAGCTGGGGGACTTCCGGAACTGGTACGCCTTTGAGGGCCTGTCCACCGACAGCTACTGCGTCGCCCGGGGCCACGACGGCCCCTACACCGGGGCGGCGGTGCTGGGGGGCTGTCCCCTCTTCTTCCGGGAGGACAGTCTGGAAAAAATCTTCCCCTCCCCGGCAGGGAACCACAGCGTCACCACCGTAAGTCTGGAGGGCATCGAGCAGGGCAGTGCCAAGAGCGCGGTGGTGATCCGGGATCGGCTCTACTACAAGTCCGCCGGCGGGATCTACTGCTACAACGGCACCCTGCCCGTCCTGGTCTCCCGGGCTCTGGGGAGCGTCCCCTATCGCTGGGCCGTGGCCGGCGCCCGGGGAAGCCTTTATGAGATCTCCATGACCGGCCCCAACGGCAGCCCTTATCTGTTCGTGCTGGATACCCGGACCGGATTTTGGTACAAGGAGGATATTCTCCGCTTCCGCACCGCCTATTCCGACGGCGAGCAGCTCTATTATACCTCGGAGCTGGGCGGGTCCCTGTACTGCATCGGCTCCGCTGACGACAGCGAAAACGTGGAATGGTGGGCGGAGACCGGAGATTTGATCCCCCGGATGGCGCTGCGCCGTTTCGTGACCCGGATCCAGGTGAAGGCCAAGCCGGATCCGGGCTCGGAGCTGCGGGTCTATATCAGCTATGACGGCGGCCCCTGGCAGCAGAAGGGGGCGTTTCCGGACGGTCAGCTGAAAAGCCTCACCTTCCCGGTTTTCTCCCGGCGAAGCGGCAGCGTCCGCCTGCGGCTGGAGGGCACCGGCGGCATGGAGCTCCACAGCCTGAGCTGGCTGACGGAGGGAGGCAGTGACGTTTGATATGAAGTATCGCTGGCGCGATATGAAGTATTCCTGCGGAACATGAAGTATCCGCTGACTCGGATATGAAGTATTGCCTGCGGCAATATTGCCAAAACGAAAAATCTTCCTCCTTTGCGATATGGCGAAGCCATACTTCATGTGCGGAGCACACTTCATATGCGAAGCATACTTCATATTTGCGTCAGCAAATACTTCATAGCGTCAAATAACATGGAGGAATAGCACATGGAACACTTTGAGCTTCCGGCCCGGCCGGAGGGTACGACACAGGAGCAGATCACCCAGCTCTGGGAGGCCCTGTTTCGGCTGACAGAGCGGCTGAACGCCCAGGCGGAGGAGGCCGGCAAATGACCGAGGCGGATATTCTGCGGGCCCTGACGGACATCGCCTTTTCCGACTACACCGAGTATATTTGGATCGAGGACGGCCAGGTCCGGGTGAAGGACACCCGCCTGCTCACCGACGGCCAGCGTTCCGCCATCGCCGGGATCAAGGATACCGGCAAGGGGGTGGAGCTGAAGCTCCACGACAAGCAGAAGGCTCTGGAGCTTCTGGTGAAATACCTGGGCTTCTTTGAGCGCGCGGAATCGGAGAACACCATCCGGGTGGAGTTCTCCGGCGTCCCGGAGGAATGGGCAGAGTAAGATGAAGTATCGCTTGCGCGATATGAAGTATGTCTGACGGCATATGAAGTATCTCATTCAGAGATATGAAGTATTGCCTGCGGCAATATCGACAGAACGGAAAGACTTCCCGATGTATCATATATGGCGCAGCCATACTTCATAAGCGAAGCGTCTTCATATGCAAAGCATACTTCATATTTGCGCCAGCAAATACTTCATTCAGAAAGGAGCCACCATGACTACCCTGAAAATCGACCCGCCCAATGAAAAACAGCGTTTGATGCTGGCCGCCCGCACCAAGCACGTGGGCTTCGGCGGGGCCCGGGGCGGCGGGAAATCCTGGGCGGTGCGGACCAAGGCCAAACTGCTGGCCCTGCGCTATCCGGGGATCAAGCTGCTGATCGTCCGCCGGAGCTATCCGGAGCTCATCAACAACCACATCAACATCCTTCGGGCCGAGCTGCTGCAGCTTGCCAAATACCACGACAAGGACAAGGTGCTTCGCTTCGACAACGGCTCCACCATCCACTTTATGTACTGCGCCAAGGACGGAGATCTGGACCGGATGCAGGGTGTGGAATACGACGTGATCTTTCTGGACGAGGCCACCCAGCTTTCGGAATTTCAGATGAAGACCGTCTCCGCCTGCCTCCGGGGCGTCAACGACTTCCCCAAGCGCATCTACTACACCTGCAACCCCGGCGGCCAGGGCCACGGCTACATCAAGCGGATCTTTCTGGATCGGCGCTACGAGGCAGGAGAGGACCCGGCGGATTACAGCTTTATTCAATCCCTGGTGACGGACAACAAGATTCTGCTGGAATCTCAGCCGGACTATGTCAAGCAGTTGGAGGCCCTGCCGGAAAAACTCCGGCGGGCCTGGCTGGAGGGAGACTGGGACATCTTCGAGGGCCAGTTTTTTGAGGATTTCCGCTCCGCCCCGGACCCGGCCAAATGCGCGGCGGCGGGGATCAGTCCCGCCGAGGCGAAGGCCCAGGGCCGCTGGACCCACGTGATCCCCACCCGGCCCCCGGCCCCCGGCTGGAAGCTCTACCGCTCCTTTGACTGGGGCTATTCCCGGCCCTTCTCCTGCGGCTGGTGGGCTGTGGACTTCGATGGGCGGCTCTACCGCATCTTAGAGCTCTACGGCTGCACCGGCACCCCCAACGAGGGGGTCAAATGGACCCCGGACGAGGTCTTCCGCCGGATCCGGGAGACCGAGGACAGCCACCCCTGGCTGAAGGGGCGACAGATCGACGGGGTGGCGGACCCGGCCATCTGGGACGCCTCCGGCGGCGAGAGCATTGCGGAGACTGCGGAGCGCTGGAGGGTCTACTTCACCCCGGGGGATCACAAGCGCATCCCCGGCTGGATGCAGTGCCACTACCGGCTCCGCTTCGACGAAGAGGGTCTGCCCATGCTCTATGTCTACGACAGCTGCGCCGCCTTCCTGCGGACCATTCCCCAGCTGGTCTACGACGAGCTCCGCCCCGAGGACCTGGACAGCACCGGCGAGGACCACGCCGCCGACGAATGGCGCTATATGTGCATGGCAAGGCCCATCACGCCCAGCCCGGCGCCCACGGAAAAACGTGCCTCCCTGATCTGGGGAAACCCGTTGCAAACATGAAAGAATGAAAGGATGAAAGCATGAAAAAATTGAGTTGTCCCTTCGGGCCGATTTGAAATGATTTTCCATATCTCCGATATGGAAAATACTGCAATTCTTTCATTAATGTTTTCATTCTTTCATTTGCGCCTGCGCCTGCGGCGCGGGCGCAACCAGCGGCGCGGCGACGGTGGCCGCCAGCGGCACCAGGATCATCCCGGCAAAGCCGAAGACCCGGTAGCCGACATAGAAGGCCATCAGGCTCAGCAGCGGATGCAGGCCCAACTGCTTTCCCACCAGGCGGGGCTCCAGGGCGGAGCGGGCAATGGAGGCCACGCCGTAAAGCGCCAGCAGACCGAAGCCCAGGCCAGAGCGCTCCTGCAAAAAGGAAACCAGCGCCCAGGGGATCAGCACCGTCCCCGTGCCCAGGATGGGCAGGGCGTCCAGCACCGCGATCAGCCCCCCGAAGAGCAGGGGGAAATCCACCCCCAAAATCCAGAAGCCCAGGGTCAGAATCCCGAAGACCAGCAAAATCAGCTTGGCCTGGGCCTTGCACCAGCCCCCAAAGACGGCCTTGCTCCGATCCCGGACCCGGCGCAGCCATTCCTGCCAGGAGGCGGGGAGACGACGGCGCAGCCAGGTCTTGACCTGGGGCAGGGCCGCCGAGGTCATATAGGCCGCAATGATCGTGGTCACGATCCCAAGAAACAGCTTTGGGACTCCGGTGACCACCCCGGAAACCAGCCCCGAGAGGAAGCCGTAGAGGGATTCCAGCAGGCCCGCGCCCCCGGCGAACAGCTCCCCGATCCAGCGGATTAGCGGGCCGGATATGGACTCCGGCGCCCGCAGGGCCATGGCCTCCAGGGATTCCCGCAGCGCGTTCAGGGCGGGCTGAACCTGATGCAGCAGCTCAGGCAGCTGGCCCACCAGCCGCAGCAGCTCTCCCCAGAGCACCTGGCAGAAGAACCACAGTACCACGCCCACCGCCAGAAAGACCCCCGTGACGCAGAGCCCGGACCGGACCCACCGGGGCAGCCGGGTCTTCCTGCCCAGGGCCTTCACCCCGGGCTCCGCCGCCAGGGCAAGCAGATAGGCCAGCAGAAATGGCAGAACCAGGGGCAGCAGCGTAAAGCCCAGCACCAGCCCCCCGATCACCATCCCCGTCGTCATCGCAGGCTTTTTGTAGCGTTCCAGCTGCATCCCGATCCCCTCCCCGGTTTTATCCATCTCATTATATCCGGGACAGGGCGGGTTCATACGGGAAAGGAGCAGCTAAGCGGGAATCGGTGCGCGTGAAGAGCTGCTTTTCATGCTTACCCGTTTCTTTTTCCCTCTTCCTGAAAAAAATATGTTGACAATCGACATATATCGTGCTATGATACTGTCGTAAGGCGACATATCAGGAGGCGATACAATGAAACGCAGCGAGCCCATGTCCGAGAGCTACTACTACATCCTGCTCTGCCTGGCCCGGGGCGCCAACCACGGCTATGGCATTATGCAGATGACGGAGCGGCTCTCCGGCGGAGACGTCAAAATCGGATCCGGCACCATGTACGGCGCCACCGGCAACATGATGAAAAAGGGCTGGATCCGGGAAATTTTATCAGACGAGCCCGGCGTAGAGCGCCGGAGACTATATCAGCTCACCGATTCGGGTCGGGAGGCCCTGCGGGCGGAGATTGCCCGGCTTCGGCGGATGCTGGACAACGCAGAGGGGGTTTGAGCCATGGGCAAGGAACAGAAATCATCCTGGAAGATTTATTCCGCCTGGAACTATGAAAAAGAGGTGGAGGATCTGAACAAGGCCTCCGAGGAAGGCTGGCAGATGGTCCGGACGGGCCTGTTCCACAGGAAATTTGTCCGGAACCCCAACGTGCGCTACCGCTATCAGATGGATTTCGGCCGGATCGACGATATGGGCCGCTACATTGAGACCTTCCGGGAGCAGGGCTGGGAGTACGTCAACTCCACCTACAACAAGTGGCACTACTTCCGCAAGGCCTACGATCCTTCCCTGCCGGAGGATGCCTACGAAATCTTCACAGACCGGGAATCCCTTCGGGAGATGCACAACCGCTGGGGCAGGCTGGCCCTGATCATCTCCATTCTGCTGGCGGGCTTCGCGGTATTCTATTGCGTCCAGCTGCTCCGAACGCCCCAGCTTCCCCTCTTGATTCAGACCCTGGCCTTTGCCCTGGAGAGCGGCCTGCTGCTTCGGGGCTGGGCGATCATGCGGAATCCCAATTCCAACCGCAGCCGCAAGCGGGACAGCGCCATCGTGACCGCCATTCTGGCGGTGATCATCCTGGGCGCCACCGCCGCCGTGATCCTCTCCGGCATGCGGCCCAAGTTCAAAACCGCGCAGGGCGCCGCCTCCCTGGAAGCCCCCATTGTGGACTCCCGCTGGAACGAGTTCACGGTCAAATACCGGGACAACTATTTCCTGGACCTGGACATGCGGGCCGACCGGCCTATGACCTTTTCCATCCTCAACGAGAACGGGGAGCCGGTTTTCACCCGGACCGAGACCAATTTCCACCAGGAGAACATCCTGCTGACCCTGCCTGTGGGAACGTACAGCCTCTCCATGAGCAGCGAAACCGGCTTCAACCTGGACATGTCAATTGAATAAGCGAAAGAGGTAAGAAGCGAATGAACTTCTTACCTCTTTTGTATGTCTCTGTTTTCGCTGTTATCACTTTCCAACAGAAAGACGCAAATGATACATCGAACTGCAGACGGGAAGGCGGGCGGCAGATTGCCGGCACTGCAAACAGGTGCGAACGGGAAGAACGGACGGGCGCGTACTTCTCAATTCTCCCTTCTCAATTCTCAATTGCCTCCGCCGCTTCCTCCCGGGCCACCTTCTCGATGGAGATGACCTTGCTGCCCTCCTCCAGGCGCATGACCCGGACGCCCTGGGCGGCCCGGCCGTAGACGTTGATGTCGGAGATCTGCATGCGGATGATCACGCCGGTGTTCTCGATGACCATCAGGTCTTCGTCCCCGGAGACCACCTGGACCCCGGCCACGGGGCCGGTCTTGTCGGTGAGACCGTAGGCCTGCATGCCCTTGCCGCCCCGGCACTGGGGCTTGACTCTCGCGCCGGTTTCGTCGGGCTTCAGGAAGGCGTCCAGATCGGTCCGCTTGCCGAAGCCGTTTTCCGTGACGGAGAGGAGAGTCTTGCCATCCTCATAGATGCCCGCGCCCACGATGTAGTCGTTTTCGGCCAGGTCGATGCCCCGGACGCCGTAGGCTGCGCGGCCCATGCAGCGGACGTCGGACTCATGGAAGCAGATGCCGATGCCCATACGGGTAGCCAGGAGAATCTTCCGGTCGCCGTCGGTACGCATGACGGCGATGAGCTTGTCGTCCTCATCCAGGGTAATGGCCCGAATGCCGGCCTTCCGGGCGGTGTTCAGCTCCGAAAGCTGAACCCGCTTGACGGTGCCCTTCCGGGTGACCATCATCAGATACTCGTCCTGGGAGAACTCCCGGAGGGTGACGTAGGCGGTGACGTGCTCCCCTGCCTCCAGAGGCAGGACGTTGATCATGGCGGTGCCCCGGGCGGTACGGCCGGCCTCTGGAATCTGATAGCCCTTCTTCCGGTGGCACTTGCCCAGGTTGGTGAAGAACAGGATCACGTCATGGGTGGAGGCGGCAAAGATGTCCTTGACGAAATCCTCCTCCTTCAGGTTGGCGGCGTGGATGCCCCGGCCGCCCCGGCGCTGGGCCCGGTACTCGGTGACGGGCATACGCTTCACATAGCCCTGCTCGGAGACGGTAAAGACGCAGTCCTCCTCCTCGATCAGGTCCTCGATGTCCAGCTCGTCCTCCACGTCCTGAATCTCAGTCTGGCGCTCGTCGCCGAACTTGTCCCGGATCTGGGTGAGCTCCTCCCGGAGGATGCCCTTGACCATGTTGATGTCCGCCAGAACGGCCTTGTAGTAGGCGATCTTCTCTTCCAGCTCTTTGTATTCGGCCTCCAATTTCTCCCGCTCCAGGCCTTGCAAAGCCTTCAGACGCATATCCAGGATGGTCTGGGCCTGAATCTCGGTGAGACCGAAGCGCTCCATCAGACGCTCCTTGGCGTCGTCGTAGGCGGAGCGGATGATGCGGATGACCTCGTCGATGTTGTCCTGGGCGATGAGCAGGCCTTCCAGAATGTGGGCCCGTTCCTCGGCCTTTTTCAGGTCATACTGGGTCCGGCGGATGATGACCTGCTCCTGGAAGGACAGGTATTCGTCCAGCACGTTCCGCAGGGTCAGGCAGCGGGGCTGGCTCTGATCGTCCACCAGGGCCAGCATATTCACGGAGAAGGAGGACTGCAGCGCCGTCTGGGCAAAGAGCCGGTTCAGCACCACCTGGGGATTGGCGTCCTTCTTCAGCTCGATCACGATGCGCATGCCGTTCCGGTCGGACTCGTCCCGCAGGTCGGAGATGCCCTCCAGCCGCTTGTCCTTCACCTGCTCGGCAATATTCTCCACCAGCTTCTTTTTGTTGACCTGGTAGGGCAGCTCCGTGACGATAATGCGGACCCGGTTCAGGCCGTGCTCCTCAAACTCGGTGCGGCCCCGGACCAGGATGCGGCCCCGGCCGGTGGCGTAGGCGGCCCGGATGCCGGACCGGCCCATGATGATCCCCTTGGTGGGGAAATCAGGGCCCTTGATGTACTGCATCAGGTCGGAAAGCTCCGCCTCCGGATTGTCCAGCACCTCGATGCTGGCGTCGATGACCTCCCGCAGATTGTGGGGTGGGATGTTGGTGGCCATACCCACAGCAATGCCGCTGGAGCCGTTCACCAGCAGATTGGGGAAGCGGGAGGGCAGAACCTTGGGCTCCTTCCGGGTCTCGTCAAAGTTGGGGACCCAGTCGATGACCTGCTTGTCGATGTCCCGGAGCATTTCGTTGGAGATGCGGGACATACGGGCCTCGGTGTATCGGTAGGCGGCCGGGGGGTCGCCGTCGATGGAGCCGAAGTTGCCGTGGCCCTCCACCAGGCAGTAGCGCATGGAGAAGTCCTGGGCCATACGGACCATGGCGTCGTAGACGGAGGCGTCGCCGTGGGGATGGTAGCGGCCGATGACGTCGCCCACGCAGGTAGCGGACTTGCGGAAGGGCTTGTCGGAGGTCAGACCGTCCTCATAGAGGGCGTAGAGAATCCGCCGGTGTACCGGCTTGAGACCGTCCCGCACGTCCGGCAGGGCCCGGTCCACGATAACGGACATGGAATACTCCATAAAGGAGGTCTCCATCTCCTTCACCAGGTCGTTGGTGATAATCGCCTGATTGGGGAACAAAATGTCCTCAGGCTTGTAGTCTCGGTTTTTTGCCATTTCGTATCGTTCCTTTGCTTCCGTAGTGGCCGCGCACCTGCGCGGCCATATCTTTTCGTTATACCCGTAGTGCGACGAAAGACGGGCTTATGGCCGCGCAGGTGCGCGGCGGGAGACAGGGGTTATGGCCGCGCAGGTGCGCGGCCACTACTGTCACTGCCGGGCATGCTGTTCTTATCGTTGAAAATACTCGTCCATTGCCCACTTTGATGGGTTATTGTCAATATATTTCCATCTGATCCTGAAATCCTCTTCATAACGGATCACGTGATCATAAAATGACCTTTGCCATATGTTGACGCCGATCTGCCTGGTAATCATTGATTTCCACGCCTGCAGTTTTTTTGAAATGCTTTCGCCCTCTGCGTTTATCACAATCATGTGAACGTGGTTCGGCATCACCACATATTTTTCGATCCCGCGGATCGTGCCGGTAAATTGATCCACTACCTTTCCGATCTCGGACAATTCTACCGTCGGAAGCTCAGCTCCTGTTTTTGGATCAACAATATTTCCAAGAAGCTTCTTCCGTTCATTGACGCAAACGGTAACGAAAACCATGTTGCCATGCGTATAATCGTATTGTTCCAAGCGCAGCTTTCTTCTGGTGTAGAATTGTGGCATGGTATTCCCCCTCATTGCGCACCGTAGTGGCCGCGCACCTGCGCGGTGATTGACGGGGGTTATGGCCGCGCAGGTGCGCGGCCACTACGGGGCAACGGTCAGAAATCGAGGTTGACCACGTACTTCGCGTTCACTTCGATAAACTGCTTCCGCGGCTCCACCTCTTCGCCCATCAACACCGTGAAGGTCTGGTCTGCGGCCAGGGCGTCCCCCAGGGTGATGCGGCGCAGGGTCCGGGTCTCCGGGTTCATGGTGGTCTCCCACAGCTCGTGGGGGTCCATCTCGCCCAGGCCCTTGAAGCGGCTGATATCCACCTTCACGTTGGCGTTTTCGCCCTTCAGCTCGGCGGAGATCGCGTCCCGCTCCTCGTCGGAGTAGGCCACCCGCTCCGTCTTACCCCGGCGCAGCTTGTACAGGGGCGGCACGGCGGCATAGACGTAACCGTTCTCAATCAGCGGCCGCATATAGCGGAAGAAGAAGGTCAGCATCAGGGTCCGGATATGGGACCCGTCCACGTCGGCATCGGCCATGATAATGATTTTATGGTAGCGCAGCCGGTCCAAGTCCAGCTCCTCGCCGATGCCGCAGCCCAGGGCCTGGATCACGGGGGCCAGCTTTTCGTTGCTGTAAATCTTGTCCGCTCTCGCCTTCTCCACATTGAGCATTTTGCCCCACATGGCCAGAATGGCCTGGAACCGGGAATCCCGGCCGCCCTTGGCGGAGCCTGCCGCGGAGTCGCCCTCCACGATGTAGAGCTCGGTCAGGGCCGGGTCCCGCTCGTTGCAGTCCTGGAGTTTTCCGGGCATCCGCTCCCCTTCCAGCACGGACTTGCGGCGGATGTTTTCCCTGGCGCGGCGGGCAGCCTCCCGGGCCCGGTTGGCCATCATGGCCTTGTCCAGAATGGTCCGGGCCACGGCGGGATTCTCCTCCAGGTAGACTCCAAGCTGCTCGTTTACCACGCTGTCCACTAAGGTGCGGATGTAGGCGTTGCCCAGCTTCTGCTTGGTCTGGCCCTCAAACTGGGCCTCCGGCAGCTTCACGGAGATTACGGCGCTGAGGCCCTCCCGGCAGTCCTCGCCGGAGACCTTGTCCTCGCCCTTGATGATGCCGTATTTGGTGCCGTAGGCGTTGAGCACCCGGGTCAGGGCCGTCTTGAAGCCCGTCTCATGCATGCCGCCCTCGGGGGTGTGGATGTCGTTGGCAAAGGAGACCAAAATCTCGTTGTAGCCGTCGTTGTACTGCATGGCGATTTCCGCCACCGCGTCGTCCTTCCGGCCGGACATATAGATGGGGGTCTCGTGGATGGGAGTCTTGTTCCGGTTGATATAGGTGACAAACTCCCGGATGCCGCCCTCGTAGCGCATGGTGTCGGAGGGGCCGTCCTCGGTGCGTTTGTCTTCAATGGTGATCCGCAGACCGGCGTTCAGGAAGGCCTGCTCCCGCATCCGCTTGTGGAGGGTCTCATAGTCGTAGACCAGGGTATCGAACATCTCCGGGTCCGGCTTGAAGGTGATGACAGAGCCGGTGTCATCGCAGTCCCCGATGATCTGCATCTCCTGGGTGATGTGCCCTCGGGAGAACTTGATCTGGTAGACCTTGCCCTCCTTGTGGACTTCGGCCACCAGCCATTCGGACAGGGCATTGACCACCGACGCGCCCACGCCATGGAGGCCGCCGGAGACCTTGTAGCCCCCGCCGCCGAACTTGCCGCCGGCGTGGAGGACGGTGAAAACCACCTCCAGAGCGGGCCGGCCGGTCTGGGGCTGGATGTCCACGGGGATGCCGCGGCCGTTGTCCCGGACGGTGATGGTGTCGCCGGGGTTGATGGTGACGGTGATATTGTCGCAGTAGCCCGCAAGGGCCTCATCGATGGCGTTGTCCACGATCTCATAGACCAGGTGGTGCAGACCGGATTCCGAGGTGGAGCCGATATACATACCGGGGCGCTTCCGCACCGCCTCCAGACCCTCCAGAACCTGAATCTGCGAGCCGCCGTATTCGGATTCTACGTTGGTGTTTAAGAGTTCTTCGTTCATATTCGTCGTTCCTTTAACTGGAATTTGCTTTTCTGCTTGTAGGGGGCGGCGCCTTCGACGCCCCGGCATTCAGTCCACATACATACAATCCTCTTTCCATCTGCGGGGATTATCGTCAATATAGGACCAAATTTTTTGATAATCTTTTTCCCCCCGGATTACATGATCGTGATAGCCTCGTTGAAACACGTTTTCTCCAAGGTCTCGATTGCAAAAACGCTTGATTGTTCCAATCACGTGTAGAACCTTCTCGTTTGCTCTGGAAGTCAAGCTTTGCGTTTCATTGTGTTCAATTGCTAGAATCATGTGAAAATGATTTGGCATAATCACATATTTGTCTACGATCACGCAAGGAATGCGATTTGTGGATTCTATATAGCGTTCAAGGGTTTTTCCGATTTTTGATAGCTGTACCGACGGGGCGTCGAGGGCGCCGCCCCCTACAATCGTACCAAACAGCTTTTCTTTATTTCTGGCGCAAACCGTCAGAAAATAATACCCCGTATTGGAATAGCTGAAACAGCTGAGTCGGGTTGGTTTTCGACTGGGATTGTTCTGTTCCATCTATTGCAGCCTTCTGTGTTCGATTACTGTCGAGTTGAACTGAACCAGATAGACCCGGTTCAGACCGTATTCGGAGGTGAGAATAAAGGATTTCGGCAGATTATCGGTCGCTGTTACCACCTCGCCGTTTGCTTCGGCCTTAGACAGAAACTCTCTTGTTCTTTTTTCGTAGCTGCAGTTATCCAAATCGAAAATGCCCACGATGGAGCTGTCCCGGAGGGCCATATCGTTGCCGATGGGAACGTACATCTACAGCAGCCTCCCCTGTTCGATTCGGATTGTTTTTCCGATATGGGTCACCTTGTCCTGCTCGCAGCAGGTGATGAAAACCTGGCCGCTTTGGATGCGGTTCAGGACAAAGTCCTGGCGGCCCGGGTCCAGCTCGGAGAGCACGTCATCCAGCAGAAGCACCGGCAGCTCCCCGGTATCCGCTTCAAACAGGTCCCGCTCCGCCAGCTTCAGACTGATAGCAGCGGTACGGGTTTGGCCCTGGGAGGCAAAGGCCTTCATGGGCAGGCCGTTCAAGGCCGCCTCAAAATCGTCCTTGTGGGGGCCGGAAAGGCACTGCATGGATTCCAGCTCCGCCCGGTAATGGCTCTGCTGGTGCTCCTTCAGGCGGGCGTAGACCTCCAGGGCCGGGGCCGTGGGGTCCGTGACCGTGGAGACGGTCTGATAATTCAGACTCAGAGCCTCGCTGCCCCCGGAGAAGGCCTCGTGATGGGCGGCGGCCCGTTCCTCCAGCTGCCGCAGGTACTTGGCCCGGGTGGTGATGAGTATGGCCCCGGTCTGGGCCATGCGCTCGTTATAGTCCGGGATCAGCTCCAGCATTTCCGGCCGGTCCATCCGATCCCGCAGGACGGCGGCCTTTTGGGCCAGCAGCCGTTTATATTCCTCCAGGGCCTTGGCGTATTTGGGCCGGAGCTGACAGAGGGCGTCGTCCAGCAGCTTTCGCCGCTCCGCCGCGCCCTTTTTCAGAACCAGCAGATCCTCGGGACAGAACAGGACGGTATTCAGCACCCCGTCCAAGTCCTCCCGGGAAGGCTTTTTCACCCCGGAGAGAAAGAGCTGCCGGGGCCGCCGGGCGGCAAACAGAACAGCCCGAAGACTCTGTTCCCGGCCATAGGATTCTACCCGGGCTTCCAGGTCCGCAAACTCCGCCCCGAAGCGGATCAGCTCCGCCTCCTTCCGGGTCCGGAAGGCAGAGCCCCGGCTCAGATAACAGATTGCCTCCAGCAGATTCGTCTTTCCCTGGGCGTTTTCGCCCACGATCAGGTTGACGCCGGAATCGAAGGCGCAGGCGAAGGCCTCATAGTTACGAAAACCTTGAAGAGATAAGTTTCGAATTATCATAAATTCTCAATTCTTACTTCTCAATTCTCAACTATTCTTCTCCCTGGGTAACCAGGTATTTTCCGCCGTCAAACCCCACTACGTCGCCCGGACGGAGCTTCTTGCCCCGCATGGTGCAGACCTCGCCGTTGACGGTGACTTCCTCGTTGAGAATGAAATTCTTTGCCATTCCGCCGGATTCCACCGCGTTGGCAAGCTTGAGAAAGCTCTCCAGCTTGATAAATTCCGTAGTGATGGGAATACGCTGTTCCGCCGGGTTTATTCTTCGAACTCTGACTTTCATAATCAAACCTCTTCAGAAGTATTCTTTTTTTCTTTTAGTTTAACCGAACCGGCTGGATCAGGTATGTAAAGTCCGGGTCCTCCGGGCTGCAGGGCACCAGCAGGATGGGGCTCAGGCCGCCGGAGAGCAGAAGCGTGACCTCCTGGGTGGGAACGGCCTTCAGGGCCTCCAGCATATAGCGGCAGGAGAAGCCGATTTCGGTGTCCTTGCCGTCGCCGGCCAAACGGCAGCCGTCGGTGGCGGAGGCGATGGTGGTGACGGTGCGGAACTCCGCCCCGTCCTTGGAAAACAGGCAGCGAACCGGGCTCTTATACTTTTCGTTGACGATCAGGCCCACCCGCTCCACGGTGGCGGTGAGCTCCGCCACGTTGGCGGTGAGGGAAATGGGGGTGGATTCCGGAATGAAGCGGCGCCACTCGGCAAACTTGCCCTCCAGCAGGCGGCAGATCAGGGTGGCGTTCTCCACCGAGAAGGAAATGTGCTTCTTTCCCAGGGTGAAGCGAAGCTCGTCCTCCGTATCGGAGAGGATTTTTTCCAGCTCCTTCAAGGCGGCGGAGGGCACCACAAAGCTCATGGGCGCGAAGGCAGCGCCTTCTTCCCGATAGGCCCGTTTCGCCATGCGGTAGCCGTCGATGGCCACCATGGTGATGGTATCTCCCTGGGCCTCTACCAGACAGCCGGTGTAGATGGGATTGGCGGTGTCGTCAGAGACTGCAAAAATGGTGCCGGAAATCAGATTCCGCAGAGCGTTTTGAGGCAGCCGCACCGCGTTTTCTTCTTCCACGGCGGGGAGCTGGGGATATTCGTCCGCGGCGGAAGCCATAATTTGGAAGGAGGCCACGCCGCCCTTGATGGTGACCCGGTAGTTCTCGTCTACCTCAATGGAGACTGCCTCATCCGGCAGCTTGCGGATGATGTCGGCAAACATCCGGGCTGGCATAACGCATTCGCCGGGCTGGCGGATGTTGGCCTCCATACAGACGGTGATTCCCGTTTCCAGGTTATAGCCGGTCATTCGGAGGTCCTCCCCTGCCGCCATATAGATACCCTCCAAAAAGGCCAGGCTGCTCTTGGGGCTGACCGTCCGGGAAACGATGGAAATGGCGTTTCCCAGGGTAGTTTTTTCACAGGTAAACTTCATCACAAATCTCCTTCCTTCTCTCTCTCTTAGAGAGAAAGAGAGAATATATTACAGTAGTAAGCATCAGTAGGGGGTGTGGATTGGGGAAAACCCCCGGAATCAAATCTATTGCGTCGATTTCTCTCCACACAGCCTGTGGAAAGAAAGGACGATTTCCACAGCCCAATTGTTCGGAAAAACAGACGGTGGGATTCTCCACAGAAAGATTTCCACTTTCCACAGGCTGTGTGGAAAAGAAAAATCGCAGAATTTACAGCTTTGAGTTGATGTTCGCCGTGATGTCCCGCAGATTATCAATGATCTCCTTATCGTTTTTGGCGATCAGGGCCTCCACCTTTTGCAGGGAGGAAATGACGGTGGTATGATCCCGGCCAAATTCCCGGCCGATGTTTTTATAGCTCTGGTGGGTCATCTCCCGGATCAGATACATGGCAATCTGTCGGGGCATGACCACGTTGTTGGATTTCAGCCGGCCCCGAAGCAGGTTTTCCTCCACGCTGTAATACCGGGAGACCTCGCTGATAATCAGCGCCGGGGTGGGCAGATTATGGCCGGAATCCATATACATGTCCTTAATGGCCCGGGAGACGTTGGGCAGATCCAGGGGCATGCCGTTGAGCTCGTGGTAGGCCTTGATGATGTTCACAGTGCCTTCCAAAGACCGTACGTTGTTGGTAATATTCTCCGCAATGTAGTTGCAGATGTCGTCCGGCAGGTCCATGCCCAGGGAGTTAGCCTTATTCTGAATGATGGCCATGCGGGTCTCGTAGTCCGGCGGGATGATGTCGCAGATCAGACCGCCTTCAAAGCGGGTGCGAAGCCGGTCCGCCAGCAGGGAAATCTCGTTGGGCGGCCGGTCGGAGGTGACCACGATCTGCTTGCGGCCCTCAAAGAGCTCGTTGAAGGTGTGGAAGAACTCCTCTTCCGTGGAGGCCTTGCCGCCGATAAACTGAATATCGTCCATAAGCAGCAGATCCGCGTTCCGGTATTTTTTGCGGAATTCCACGTTTCGGTGTTCTCGCAGCGCGATAATCAGCTCGTTGGTGAACTGCTCAGAGCTGATGTATACAATGTTGAAATCGGGGTAATTTTGCTGAATGCGGTTGGCGATGGCGTAGAGCAGGTGGGTTTTGCCCAGGCCGGAGGGACCGTAGATGAACAGAGGGTTATAGGCGGAGGCCGGCTTGTCGGTGACCGCCAGGGCGGCGTTGTAGGCGAAGCGGTTGGAGGGACCCACAACGAAGGAATCGAAGGTGAACTGGGGATTGAAGCGAGGCTTGCCGGCCCGATCCTTGGACTTCTGGAACTCCGCCAGCTCCTCTTCACAGATTACAGCAATATCAAAATCCTGACCCATGAGCTCCCGGACTGCGTCATGGATATAGCCCAGGCAGCGGCGCTCCATGAAATCCTTGCAGAATTCCGAGGGGGCGTAGACGGTCAGCTTTTGTTCCGAGGTTTCGAGAATGTAGGATTGATCGAAGAATGTGGAGACGATGCCGGGGGTTAATCGCTCGTCCAGGTAGGCGATGACCTTGGCCCAAATGTAGGCGTTGGAATACATGAAAACACACCTCCGGAGTGGAAAAATACGAATACTACATCCCTTTTATTATACCATAAAAACCAAAGATTTACAAGTCTTTTTCGTGAATTTCTTTATTATATTGTATGGAGCCTGTTTCACTTCCCTTTTTCTAAAATTTAAAAACAAATGTTTGATTTTTACAGCAGCCTGGTATAAAATCAATGTGAGGTGAGATATATGGCGGAAAGTGAAAAACGAAACGAAATTCTGCGCTTTGTGCGGGACTACATAGATTCCCATGGCTATGGCCCCTCTGTCCGGGAAATCTGTGAGGCGGTGAGCTTAAAATCCACCGCCACTGCCCACTACCATCTTCGGCTGCTGAGGAAGGAAGGTCTTCTGAAAATGGAGGATGGGAAAAAGCGGGCCATTTCCATCGAAAGGACGGAAGCAACTGCGGAAGAACAACCGCAACCCTTGGTTGTTCCCATTGTCGGCGCCGTAGCGGCCGGTCAGCCCATTCTGGCCCAGGAGTCAATTGATGGTTATCTTCCCTGGGAAGGCGGCGAAGGCTGGTTTGCCCTGCGAGTGAAGGGCGAGAGCATGAAAAACGCCGGGATTCTCCCCGGTGATCTGGTGGTTGTTCGGCCCCAGCCCACGGCGGAGAACGGCGAAATTGTGGTGGCTCTTCTGGGAGACGAGGCAACGGTAAAGCGTTTCTCCCGAAAAAACGGCCACGTTCGGCTTTTGCCGGAGAACGAGGCCTTCTCCCCCATCGACGGGGATGACGCTTCCCTGATCGGTGTCGTGCGGGCTGTGGTTCGGGTGTACGGCTGAGTTGATTGGCAGGAGGCATCATGCAATAGGCAATACGAAAAAGACAATCACTGTATTTTTCGCATTTTCCATCCACAATTGTATGTTCAACGATTTTCTATTTAACGATTGCCTTTTTCTAACACTGTTTCACGTGAAACATACAAATTTCGACCTGATTTTCTCTTGCTTTTTCCCGCGAATGTGATATAATCAGGGAAAAAGTGCATGAAAGGAGAAAAAGCAGTGAAGCTTGTGGCCATTGTGAATCAGAAGGGCGGCGTGGGCAAGACTACCACAGCGGTAAATCTGACTGCCGCGCTCTGCGCCAAGGGAGCAAAGGTCCTGCTGGTGGACTTCGATCCCCAGGCTAACGCAACTTCCGGACTGGGCGTCAGCCGTCACAGCAAATACACCTCCTACGACGTTATCATCAACGGCGTTCCTGCCATGGACGCCATTGTGCACACCAAGTGGGGGGACGTGATCCCCTCCTCCTCTGCTCTGGCAGGCGCGGGTGTGGAGTTGGCGGATATGGAACACAGAGAGTTTGTGCTGAAAAAAGCGCTGGAGCCTGTGGCGGAGCTTTATGACTATGTGTTCATCGACTGTCCGCCTTCCCTGGAGCTGTTGACGCTGAACGGCCTTTGTGCCGCTTCACAGATTCTGATTCCTGTGCAGTGCGAGTATTACGCGCTGGAGGGTCTTTCCGATCTGATGTCCACCATGCGGGTGGTGAAAAAGCGGCTGAATCCCCAGTTGACGGTGTTTGGCGTGCTGCTGACCATGTATGACGGCCGCACCAACTTCTCCAGCCAGGTGGCCCAGGAGGTCCGGCGCTTCTTCCCCGGTCGGGTTTATGCGGCGGCCATTCCCCGCAACGTCCGTTTGGCGGAGGCGCCCAGCCACGGCATGCCCATTACTGCCTACGACAAGCACAGCAAGGGCACAAAGGCGTATATGCAGGTTGCGGAGGAAATTCTTCGCGGCCACAGTAAATAGGAGTACAAGGTATGAAGAAACAATCAGGATTAGGCAGAGGACTCAGCGCTCTGCTGGAAGATCCAAATCTGGAATTTACCCAGCAAAAGGGCGGAATCAGCTCGGTTCCGATTCATAAGGTAGAGCCAAATCCTCTGCAGCCGCGACGGGAGTTCGATCCCGAGGCGCTGCAATCGCTGGCGGATTCCATTACGGCCCACGGCATGATCCAGCCCTTGACGGTGCGGGAGTTGCCCGGCGGCTACTACCAGATTATCGCCGGCGAGCGCCGCTGGCGGGCTGCCCGGCAGGCTGGCCTGCAGGAGGTCCCGGTTCTGGTGGTGGAAGCTGACGATCGGAAGGTCATGGAGCTGGCGCTGGTTGAGAACCTCCAGCGGGAAGACCTGAACCCCATGGAGGAAGCCCAGGGTTATCGGTCTTTGATGGAAGACTACGGCCTGACCCAGGCGGAGACTGCCGAACGGGTTGGCAAGTCCCGGCCCGCAGTGGCCAACGCCCTGCGGCTGCTGAGTCTTTCGGAGGATTTGGCAGAGCTGGTCCGCAACGGGACCCTCTCCCCCGGCCACGCAAGGGCGTTGCTGGGCGTCAAGAGCGAAAAGCTCCGCAAACAGGCCGCTCAGCGGATCATTGCCCTGCAGCTCTCTGTCCGTCAGGCGGAGACCCTCTGCAAGAATCTGGAAAAACCCAAGCAGGAGACCAAGGAAGCCCCCCTGGAGGTGGACTACGTGGCGGAATGCGAAAAGTCGCTGAGCCGCCGGCTGGGTCGTAAGGTCCGCATTGTCAACGGCAAAAACAAAGGCCGCTTTGAGCTGGAATTTTACGGGCAGGATGATTTGAACCGCCTGCTTTTCGCCTTGCAGCGGATCTCCATCAAAGATAAGGGGGAAGCACAGGATGAGTGAGACCGAAAAAGACCTTCAGGCCCAGGTCAGTCAGCAGGAGGACCACACGCCCCCTCCGGAAGACCCTTCTCAGGTACTCTCCCCGCGCCGCAGATCCGCGCTGGTGACTTACCTGGCGATACTCTTTGCCGTGGCTTTCCTGTTTGTTGCGATTACCATGGCTATGGAGGCCAAGCGCTTGAAAATTTCAAATGAAGCGCTGGAGGACGACAGCAAGAAAACCTCCGCTTCTCTGAACAACAGCATCAATGCCTTGCAGGAGGAAAATCAGCGGCTGCAGCTGGTGAATCAGGACCAGCAGAGCGAGATTGAAGAGCTGAAGATCAGGTTTGCGGAGATGGAATCAGCCGCTTCCGAGGCATCCGCCCAGCAGGAGACGCTGGAGGCGGAGATTGCGTCCCTCGGTGAGGCAATGGCAAGCCTGGAGGAAGAAAAGGCCGGTCTGGAAACGCGGGTTGAGGAGCTGACAAAGCAGGCACAGGATGCTGTGACCGCCAGCGAGCTGCTGCAGAAGGCCATCGCCCTGAACGAGGAGGGCAAAATGACGGAGCTTTCAAAGATTTTGCTCCAAATTGCCCCGCTGCGGGACAGCCTCTCCCCCACCGAACAGGAAATCTACGAGAGCCTGCAAATTGATTGATTTTTTCAATCATTCCACTATAATAAATGAACAATCGCATGAAAGGTGAACTAATATCATGTTAGATATTCGCAGAATTAAAGATAATCCCGATGAAATCAAGCGGCTGCTCCGGGCCAAGGAGGTCGACTGCGACGAGGCCGTGGACAAGATCCTGGAGCTGGATCAGAAGCGCCGGGAGCTGATCGCCTCCACCGAGGCCAAGAAGGCCGAGCAGAACAAGGTTTCCAAGCAAATCCCCGTGCTGAAAAAGCAGGGCCAGGACGTAGCCCCCATCTTCCAGCAGATGACAGAGCTGAAAAACCAGATTGCGGACAACGACAAAGCCCTCACCGACGTGGAGGCCGAGTATCGGACCTGGATGCTGAGCCTTCCTAATCTCCCCGACCCCGACCTGAAGGCCGGCGGCAAGGAGAACAACGAGCCCCTGCGCTACTACGGCGAGCCCCACAAGTTCGACTTTGAGCCCAAGCATCACGTGGACCTCTGCACCGACCTGGGCCTGATCGACTATGAGCGGGGTACCAAGCTGGCGGGCACCGGCTTCTGGATCTACACTGGCCTGGGCGCCCGGTTGGAATGGGCTCTGCTGAACTATTTTATGGACTGCCACCTTGCGGACGGCTATGAAATGGTGATTTTGCCCCATATGCTGGAGTACAAATGCGGCGAAACTGCTGGGCAGTTCCCCAAATTTGCCGACGAGGTCTATAAGATCGCCAACCCTACCGATGAGCGTATCCACTTCATGCTGCCCACAGCGGAGACGGCCCTGGCCTCCTTCCACCGGGACGAGATTTTGAAGCAGAGCGAGTTGCCCCACAAGATGTTCGCCTATACCCCCTGCTTCCGCCGGGAGGCCGGTTCCCACCGGGCCGACGAGCGGGGAATGGTGCGCGGCCACCAGTTCAATAAGATCGAAATGTTCCAGGTCACCCTGCCGGAGAAGTCTGACGAGGCCTTTGAGGAGCTGGTTACCAAGGCGGAAAACCTGGTGAAGGGCCTTGGCTTCCACTTCCGCACCGTCAAGCTGGCGGCGGGCGATTGCTCCGCCTCCATGGCAAGAACCTACGACATCGAGATTCAGATTCCCTCCATGAACGGCTATAAGGAGGTTTCCTCCGTGTCCAACGCCCGGGATTATCAGGCCCGGCGGGGCAATATCCGCTTCCGTCGAGAGGAAACCGGCAAGATCGAGTTTGTCCATACCCTGAACGGCTCCGGCCTGGCCACCTCCCGCATCTTCCCCGCTATGGTGGAGCAGAACCAGCGGGCAGACGGCTCCATCGTGGTTCCCGAGGTGCTGCGCAAGTACCTTGGCGGCCTGGAGATCATCTCCAAGTAGGGACGGCACGCGCCCGTCCGCGGTTTGGCAGCGTATGTTCCGGTCTTCGGACCGAACAGATAATAAAGGAATCATCGAGAAAGGAGGTAAATGTAATGGCAAAAAAAGAGAAGAAGGGCATTGTGAAGGAGTTTAAGGAGTTCGCGCTCCAGGGCAATCTGTTTGATATGGCCGTCGGCGTCCTGATCGGCGGTGTGTTCAAGGATCTGGTCAGCTCTTTCACGAACAACGTTATCATGCCCATCATCGGCATCTTCACCGGCAGCGTGGACTTTTCCGCTTGGAAGGTGGCCCTGCCCTCCCTCTTCGGCGACAAGGTGGACCCTGAAACCGGTGAAGTGATCAAGAATTATCTGAACGTCGGCAATTTTATCTCCAGCATCATCACCTTCCTCATCTTGGCTTGGGTCATCTTCCTGATGATCAAAGGCATGAATCATCTGCGTGCCAAGGCCAAGAAGGCCAAGGAAGAGGAGAAGAAAGAAGAACCCGCCCCTCCCGAGCCCTCCGCCGAGGAGAAACTCTTGATTGAAATCCGTGACCTGCTGGCAAAGAAGTAATGAAAAGAAAAGGACGAGACGATCCTTCGGGTCGTCTCGTCCTTTTGTAAATATGGGAGTATCTGCTCAGCGGGTTCGTAGCGGCGTGCAGCTGCGCGGCCATAAAGCCCCTGCCTCGGCAAATTTACAAAATCCCTTCCCCGTTGAATTCCGGCACGTATTCCAGGCTGGCGGCCTCCGGACCCTGGATAAATCCGTCGTCCAGGCCGAAGAAATAGAGCCAGGAAAGGACCGTATCGTATTCCTCCGGGGTTATGGGACGGTCAAAGGGTGGAAGCTTGGCGGCTGGGCCCATGGGTACGTATTGACTCATGAGCGACACAAGAACCGTGCCTTTTTGGAAGGTATTTGCAATCCATTCCAGCACGCCGATGGAGTTGTCCACCTGGCCGGGAAGAATCAGGTGCCGAATCAGAACGCCCCGCTTCATTAACCCGTTTTCGATAACGGCAGGCCCGGTCTGACGGTACATTTCCAGAATGGCTGCTTTAGCGGTTTCCACGTAGTCCGGCGCGGCAGAGAGAACGCGGGCTAGGCCAGGATCAGAGTATTTCAGATCCGGCAGCCAGACGTCCACCTTCCCCTCCAGCGCCCGCAGGGTCTCCACGCGCTCGTAGCCGCCGCAGTTGTAGACAAGGGGTACCGGCAGCCTGGGCTCCAGAGCCGGTAGAATGTCGGGCAGAAAGTGCGTGGGCGTCACCAGATTGATGTTGTGGTGTCCTTCTGCAATTAAACCTTCAAATATAGCCTGCAGGCGGTCCGAATTCAGCGCGTAGCCGTGCTCTCGGGTGGAAATCTCATAGTTTTGGCAGAACTTGCAGCGCAGGGTACAGCCAGAAAAGAACACCGCGCCGGAGCCGTATTCGCCGGAAATCACCGGTTCCTCCCAGTAGTGTCCGGCCGCTCTTGCGGCCACGGGGTATGCCGGCATTCCGCAGAAGCCCCGTTCCCCTGTCGTTCGATCTACGCCGCACATGCGGGGACAAAGGGTGCAGTGGGTATAGGAAAGAGTTTGTTCCATAGTCCGAAATCCTCTTCGGTAAAAAAAGATTGTTTTGTAAGCATAGCGCCTGACTTGCAGCTATCATAACAGAAAATATCCCGTTCTGCAAGGTTTACTATCATCAAATTTTGTGATAGAATAGGAACAGCAAAATGTTTCACGTGAAACAAAAAGGAGGCTGTCATGCTGAAGGTCGGACAAGTTGAACAGACCGAGATTACCGGCTATTCCTCGGAGGGAATGGGTATTTGCAGAATTGACGGCTGTGCGGTATTTGTCCCAAACGCGATTCGCGGCGAGCTCTGCGAGATCAAGGTCACGCACGTCAGCCGGAACAGCGCCCATGGAAAGATTGAGCAGATCATCAGGCGCTCCCCTCACAGAATACCCAGGTCCTGCCCGGAGGCCAAGCGCTGCGGCGGCTGCCAGCTTCATCACATGGACTATGAAGAAGAGCTGGCCTTCAAGGCGCAAAAGGTCACCGACGCGCTGAACCGAATCGGAAATCAGCGCATTCCGCTTGTGCGGATCACCGGCGCGGATGGAATTACAAAGGAATCAGGGATTGCAAGAGGCGTGCTCCAAGGTCAGAGCGTCTCTTCGGTAGGAGCGGTCATTGGCCGCCCGTCCAAGGCAGTGAACGGTGGAGAGCAAGATGAGGGAATGCGGGGACGGATTCTTCGCTACACTCAGAATGACGGCGTAAGGGGCGGCGCCCTCGACGCAGCGTTTACCGGCGGTAACGGAATGCAGGAAGAGAAAGCAATTCCGGCGGATGCTTTTGCTTACCGGAACAAGGCCCAATATCCTGTGGCGGAGCAGGATGGGAAGCCCGTGGCGGGTTTCTATAGAAACCGAACCCACGAAGTGATTCCCGTGAAACGCTGCGCCATACTTCCGGAGATTTTTGACCGGGTTCGGGACGTGGTGATCCGCTGGGCGTCGGAGGACCGTGTTTCCGTCTACGACGAGCATACCGGGAAGGGCCTGTTGCGGCATATCTATGTGCGAAAGGGCGCGGTGACCGGACAGATCATGGTCTGTCTGGTGGTGAACGGAAAGAGCCTCCCCCGGGAACAAAGGCTTGTAAACGCTCTGTGCCGAGAGATTCCCGGCCTGAGCTCCGTGGTGCTTTCTGTGAATACAAGAAACACCAACGTGGTCCTGGGGGACGAATTCCGGACCCTCTGGGGGAAGGACGAAATTGAGGACGAGCTCTGCGGCTTCAGCTTCCGCCTCTCTCCCCGATCGTTCTATCAGGTGAACCACGACCAGGCCCAGCGGCTCTATGCAAAAGCCGTGGAGCTGGCGGAGCTTCACGGGACGGAAACCGTCCTGGATCTCTACTGCGGCACCGGTACCATTACCCTGGCGCTCTCCCGGAAGGCAGGCCGGGCCATCGGGGTGGAGGTGATTCCCCAGGCCATCGAGGACGCCAAGGAAAACGCCCTGAGAAACGGCGTAAATAACGTGGAATTTTTCTGCGCGGACGCCGGGGAGGCAGCGCAGCGATTTGTCGCGGAGACGGCAGGCAACAGAAAACAGGAGACGTCTCTCGTCTCTCAAAATAAAGCCGGGGAAACGGATCCTTCGACTCCGCTGCGCTTCGCTCAGGATGACGAACCTGGGAAAATTGACGTGATCGTCGTGGACCCACCCCGGAAGGGACTTGCCCCGGAAGTGATTGACGCCGTGGTGACCATGGCCCCGGCCCGGGTGGTTTACGTCTCCTGTGATCCCGCCACCCTCGCCCGGGACGTAAAGCTGTTTTCCGAACGGGGCTATTCCCTCACCCACGCAGAGGCCTTTGATTTGTTTCCGAGAACGTTCCACGTGGAGACGGTGGTATTGATGACGAGAGCTGGTATTGAAGCTACGGGACAGAAGTAGGAAATAATATGATCAAAAAAGTAATTACGGCTATAATCATAAAAAGAAAAATACACAAAAATTTGAAGAAAAATGGATTCAGTCGAAAGAAGCTAAAGAAGGATTTTGAAAAGCATATGAATCGCAAGTTGGATATCCGAGAAATATTGTCCAGAGATTATTCAGTTTTTGTTATTGTAGATGCATATGAGTATTGTATGAGAAAGTGCAATTGGGAGCCGTCTGCTTTGAAGCCAGGAGCCATGAAAGATTTTTTGCTTTGTATGGATTTTTCAGGATGGGTCGGTAACGGCGGCATTTCTCAATTCATTGAAAATACTTCTGACGATATGATTATGGAAACAATAGAAGCTTTGAAAACGATTGATGACGTATTTGCGGATTTGCTGACGTCTGCAGTGCAGTTGTTTCCGAATGGCGTAATTCCAGAAAATCAGGACTTTAAAATACAAATTTTGAATGACTTGCGCGAAGATACTGACAAGCGTATGTTAGATATTGATACGGCTGCTTACATGCACGACGATACACGAAACTTTTATCACTATCTGCAGCTTCATAAAAGTGATTTTTTAGATTTTTGATCAATCAGTTCCGGTTCGCTAATATTTTTATAGAGTTTAAAATGCTGATTTGAGTGAGAAAGATCATGGTAATCCTTATTACAGGAGCATCCCACGTTGGAAAAACGCTCCTGGCACAACGAATGCTCGAAAAGTACAAATACCCGTATCTTTCAATCGACCATTTGAAGATGGGGCTTATTCGTAGCGGCCTTACGGAGCTCACACCGGAGGATGATGAGGAACTAACGGACTATTTGTGGCCGATCGTTCGGGAAATCATAAAGACGGCCATAGAAAATCATCAGAATCTGATCGTGGAAGGGTGTTATATACCCTTTGATTGGAGAGACGGTTTTGAGGAACAGTATCTTCAATCGATCAGATTTATCTGTCTGGCTTTTTCAGATGAATATATAGATTTGCATTTTGAAGAGATAAAAGCGCATGGGTCTGATATTGAAACAAGGCTGGATGATTCTTACTGCAGCGCTGCACAACTGAAGAAAGATAATCACCGGATGATTGAAGGGTATCGGACTGCAGGAGAACAGATTACTCTGATTACGGAAAACTATGAGGATTCGATAAGGAGCGTATTGTTTTTTTGAGATGCCGTCAGAGGATCGGAGGAAAAAGTATGTGTTACTTTCTGTATGGAGCACTTTGGGGAGACATTTCTGAATCGGAGTATGTCGATATCAAGAATAAATACGGTTTAAAAATCTCGCTTGGGACAAAGCATGATGTAAAAAATGCTGTAAAAGCCGCCGCAGAATTTGTCCGGGACGATTACCGCGTTACCGATTGGGTTTGCGACTGTAACAGCCCCATTGGCGGGCACGATCCCAAAGATCCCACCGTGATCGAATTAAGTAATTTGATCACGGAGCTTTCTGCGCTTCCCGGCGCAAAGCAAATCAATATCTGCTTAACCTGGACGGGGAAGCAGAATAAAAAAGAGATCAAGCTGGAACTCAGAGAGATGGATCTACCGACCTTTCTCGCTGATTTGAAGGGAAACACTTTGTATTGCTTGAATATTTAGCGTTTGCATAAACGGATATATGCTGTTTGACTCACGCTGCTATCCCAAGGCACATAGAATCAGTTGCAGCGTTGACTTGAGCGGGGCGTGACGATGAATTTTCTGATAAAAACCGGAGTTCAGAGAGCCGTTTTTGTGTATTCAATGCGTGGGGTGAGGGTTATGAACGTTTTAAAAACCATACGGAATTACTATTTCTACTGCGGGATCGAAAAGGATGAATACAACGCAGTGAAAAAAGACGCCTATATCTCAAATTTTGAGGTTTGGAAGATCCTGCATTTCTTAATGGCGGCCGCATTCTGCCTTCTGTATCTTGCGTCCCTGCGATACAGTATGATGGAAACAAACAGACGGTTCTATCTGCTCGCTTTCCTCTATTCTGCCTGTGCGATCGTTTGTTTTTTCATTCTGAGGAAAGACTCCATCCTCGCGCAGTTCCTGATCTATTTATCCATGTCGTTATTATTCCTGTTCGCGGCCTTCATTAGCATTAACAAGCCCGAAAACAACGCAACGACGTTCATCGTTCTTTTGGTGCTTACACCGATGTTCATGATCGATAAGCCCTATTTCATGACCATTGAGTTGAGTGTGGCCTCCGCCGTTTTCCTGGTCTGGATGCATGACGTAAAGCCAATCGACGTATGGCGGGTTGATCTTGTCAATGCTGTTTCCTTCACGGTGATCGGCTGCTTTCTGAATGTGATCGCAAATGCGCTCCGCATCAGAGAATTTGTTCTGACGCGAAAGATCCGCATTCAACGGGACACGGATGAAATGACAGGCCTGAGAAACAAAGGCTCTTTGACCCGGGAGATCGATGGATTCCTGGAAGATAAGTCAGCGAAAAAGGGACTTTTGTTCGTATTGGATATTGACAGTTTCAAATCCATCAACGATACCTACGGCCACGACGTCGGCGACGACGTGATCATTCAGCTTGGCGGCTTCCTGGGCAAATATTTTACAGATCATGAGATCGTCGGACGTTTTGGAGGAGATGAATTCATCGTATTTATCAAAAATACGGATGATTTAGAAAGCGCCCGCAAAAAAGCAGAAGAGCTTGTTGCAGGTGTATCAAAAAGCGTTTTGCTGCCGGATCATGCGAAAGCGGTAAGCATCAGCATCGGAATTGCCGCCTACAACGGCCACGAGAACAATTACTCCGATCTGTTCAAAAAAGCTGACACCGCCATGTATCAGGCAAAGGCTGATCCCGAAAACAGATTTTATATCTACGAATGAAGGGATATCAGGGAATGAAGGATGAAATCATTCTTTTTGAAACAGAAGATAAAAGCATAACATTGCCATGGTTTATAGATTCGGAGGTGGACTTGGATGAAGGGATATAAACATCTGAAACCAGTGGGCAGGATCGCGCTGATCCTGGTGATGCTCCTCCAGCTGCTGCCGCCCCTTGCCGTGGGCGCGCAGGAGGCGGAGCAGAAGATCGTGCGCGTGGGCTGGAACGAATCTGCGTACTGCTGCATGGAGGACGATACTCCCTTCTGCGCGGAGCTGAGGACGAGGGAGTCGTTGGGCGCACGCAAGGACTGCCCCACCCAGAGGGAGAATATTCAGTATGCGCGCCCGGGCCGTCTGCACGCAGACAGGAGCGCTTCCCTTCCGGAGCTGATGAAAGAAAACTGGCTTGCCGTTCTGCTCTGTGTCACCGCCGTATTTGTCGTGATCCTGCTCCTGCTCGTCAGAAAGCTGAACGCGGAGCGGCGGATCAGGGAATCCCTGCAGCAGGAGCTGGCCCGGATGGAACAGACAAAAGCGGGCGTCAAGGTGGCCTATACCGACGAGCTCACCGGGGTAAAGAGCAAGCACGCCTTTGCAGAGGCGGAGGATCGGATGGATCGCCGCCTCGCGGAAAAGGATTTGACGAGATTTGCGATCGTGCTGTTTAACCTGAACGGCCTGCAGAAGATCAACGACAGCAAGGGACACGAGGCGGGCGACAAGTTTATCAAGGACGCCTGCAGGATCATCTGCGTGCAGTTCAAGCACAGCCCGGTTTTCCGGATCGGCGGCGACGAGTTCGTGGCGATCCTGGAGGGCTCTGATTACGAAAACCGCGAGGAGCTGATGGACTCCTTTGAAAGACAGATGGAAAATAACCTGAAGCAGGGCGACGTCACCATCGCCTCCGGCTACGCCTGCTACGATCCCTCGGCGGACAAAAACGCCCACGCCGTTCTGGAGCGGGCGAACAAGCGAATGTATGAGCGGAAAAAGCAGATGAAGGGAAGAAGAAAATAAATATTCCTGCCGAAATAGTGAAAAGGAGGGAAAGCGTAATGAAACATAGACGGAAAGTGAGACGCTGCGCGGCTTTCCTGCTGTGCGCGGTGATGGTCGCCGCGCTGCTGCTGCCGCTCCCGGCCTTTGCCCAGGAGGAGGAAAAGGTCGTGCGGGTGGGCTGGCACGAAGCGCCGTATTTCTACGTGGATCAGTTCGGCAGGCGCTTCGGCTACTCCTACGAATACCAGCAGAAGGTGGCTGCCTACACCGGCTGGAGGTATGAGTACGTAGAGGGCGGCTGGTCGGAGCTGCTGGAGATGCTGAAAAACGGGGAGATCGACCTGCTGGCCAACGTCTCCTACACGGAGGAGCGCGCCCGGGATTTCCTGTACGCCTCCCTTCCCATGGGCGCGGAGGTCTACTACGTGTTTGTCTCGCCGGACAATACGGAGATCAGCTCGGAGGACTACAGCTCCCTGGACGGGAAGACCATCGGCGTGGCCAAGAACAGCATCCAGTGCGAGCTGTTCCGCCAGTGGGCGGAGAGCCACAACGTCCGGCCGGAGCTGGTGGAGCTGACCAGCACGGAGGAGGAATCCCTGCATCAGCTGGGCAAGAGCCTGGACGGCTTCGTGACCATGGACGTGAATATCGACCCGGACGCGGCGGTGCCCCTGCGGAAGATCGGCTCCTCCGACTACTATTTCGCGGTCAACAAGGAGCGCTCGGATCTTCTGGCGGAGCTGAACGCCGCCATGAGCCGGATCCAGGACGAGAACGTCTATTTCAGCCAGCAGCTGAGCGAGAAGTATTTCAAGAGCGCCAAGGCCAATATGTTCCTCAGCGCGGAGGAAAAGGCCTGGCTTGCCCGGCACGGGAAGATCCGGGTGGGCTACCAGGACAACTATCTGGCCTTCTGCGCGAAGGATCCGGAAACGGGCGAGCTGACGGGCACCTTGAAGGACTATCTGGATTACGCCTCCGGCGCCTTTGAGAACGCCCGGCTGGAATTTGAAGCGGTCTGCTATCCCACGGCCTCCGCGGCCATGGAGGCCCTGCAAAAGGGAGAGATCGACTGTATGTTCCCCGCCAATCTGGTGGCCTCCGACGCGGAGCTGGCGGAGCTTTGCGTGACCCCCGCGCTGATGAAGACCGAAATGGACGCCGTGGTGCGGGAGGACGACCAAAAGGAATTTATCCGCCGGGATCGGGTGACCGTGGCGGTCAATGAGGGCAACACGAACTACGAAATGTTCCTGAAGGATCACTTTCCCCATTGGGAGGTCAAGTACTACCCCGACACCCCCGCGGGTCTGGAGGCCATTGCCGCGGGGGAGGCGGACTGCGTGATCATCAGCAACTACCGCTTCAGCAATATCGCGAAGCAGTGCAAAAAGCTGAACCTGACCACGGTCTACACAGGCGTGGATATGGAGTATTATTTTGCGGTACACAGGGGCGACACCCAGCTCTACTCCATCCTGGCCAAGACCACGGCGGTGGTTCCCAGCAGTACGATCCATGCGGCGCTGACCTATTATTCCGCGGAGGACGCGAAAACCGATTTTATGGAGATCCTGCGGGAGAATCTGCCGGTGGTGCTGCTGGGCATCGTGTCGGTGCTGTGTCTGATCCTGTTCCTGCTGCTGCGGAGCCTCCGGGCGGAGAAAAAGGCCACGGAGGAGGAACGCATGATCCGGGATCTGAACAAGCAGATCTACGTGGACGCCCTCACCCACGTCCGGAACAAGGGGGGCTATGAAGAATTCATGCAGAAGCTGCAGCTCCGCCTCGACCAGGGGGAAACGCTGGGGCTTGCGATCGGCGTCTTCGACTGTGATAATCTGAAGGGGATCAACGATCTGTATGGACACGATAAAGGCGATCTGTACCTGCGCTCTTCCAGCAAGCTGATCTGCCGGGTGTTCCGAAACAGCCCGGTGTTCCGGGTAGGCGGAGACGAATTCGTGGTGATCCTGCTGGGCTTGGATTTTGAGAACAGGGCCGCGCTTTTGAGCCAGTTTGAGGAGGAGCAGGGCACGCTCAGCGTTTCGACGCAGAATGAATGGGAGAGGGTCAGCGTTTCCTCCGGCCTGGCGACCTACGATCCCCTGCTGGATCCCACCTTGAAGGATCTGGCCCGCCGTGCGGATCAGATGATGTACGAGAACAAGCGGGCACGGAAGGAACGGAAAATACAAAATGCATAATGCATAATGCATAATTGGGGAACCGGGAACAGGGATTGTAGGGGGCGGCGCCCTCGATGCCCCGGGACAAAGGGCGGAAGGGAACGATTTCATGAGAAAAAATGCAACCATATCCTTGATATTTACGCTTATCCTGGCGGTAGGCCTGCTTCCGTGTCTGATGATTTCGCGTATGCACAGTTTTCGTTTGACCGTGTGGCAATATCTTCTGCTCATGTTTGCAGCGTGGCTGGCCATATTTATCGCGTTTGAAAGGGAAGACAGACAGACCGGGAGAACGGAAAGAAACAGGAAAGCGGCGAAGGCGAAGTGGAAGCAAAAGGAATTTCAAGCGGGTATGGTAAGACTCTATGACGAAGTGGAACGGAGAAAGCTGGGAAAAGAACTGAACTTGCAAGGCCCCTGGGAGTTTTCCTTTATCTTAACGGACGAGGAAAAGCGGAAAAGGATCCTGGATTTTGTTAAACCGTATTTTAATGAACAGGGACGGGCGGGGGCGAGCGACGACTATCAAAATCTGAATCTGGCCTACGGGGTCACGGACAAGTCCGGAACCGTTTTTGTGACGCTAACCTACTATATGTCGGACTCTATCAAGCGCTGTGACGACTATGACGACTATTCTTACATCGTTCTGACGGGAAAAACGGCGTTTGGTGTGGATTGGAAGGATCGGGGGCGTTCCGGCTGCTTCGAGAAAATCGGGCCTTCCAATATCGGGATGCCGCGCTGGGCGGAGCCATTCAGAGAGATCGTGGGCCAGGCGCTGGCGTTTTATGAGGATCTCGACGAGGAACGTGCCTTTGAGAAAAAGCTCAAGGCCGATGATCCCCAATTTTGCTTATCAAAATTGAAATATCAAGTGCGGCATGAGGCGCTTCGCCCCTATTACAACAATCGGCCCAAAAGGTGACACTGGTACAAGGTTCCAATCGATATGTGTGCGTTCGCCGGGACACCCCCTCATCCGTCATCGGGCTTCCGTGAGACGCCCGATGCCACCTTCCCCCCGGGGGAAGGCTTTGGGAGACGCGGACGGCAGAGTGCCGTCCCTACGGGTTGAACGCGGACGGGGAACGGAAAATGCATTATGCATAATGCATAATGCACGATTCATAAAGAAGAAGGAGGATCGGATATGCTGCACATGATCGTGGAGCAGACCTGCAAATACCCGATGCGGATGGAATACGACCCGGAGACGGGGCGCTTTTCGCCCCGGAACGTCCGCTCGCTCTTCTATGAACGAAGCTTCACCAGGCCCTACGGCTGGATCAAGGAATCCGGGACGCCGCCCCAGCCCCATTGGGACTGCATTTTGATGTCGGAAAGAGAATACCAGCTGGGCGATGAGGTCGCAATCAAGCTCGTTGGCCTATTCAAGCGAAGCGACGGCGATCACAAGTTTATCGTCGTGGAGGCAGAGCGGGAGATCGACGACTTCGCCGGGCTGTCCGACGAGGAAAAAGAGGAGCTGCACAGGCTCTATCCCAGGATCGGGGACGGCGAGGGCTGGTTTGGGCGGCAGGAAGCCGTGTACTGCATGGAGCATCTGGAAAAACCGCTGTGATCGGGAAAAGCGGAGCAAGAGGAGAACGGACAAATGGGCAGTTTTTCGTTTTATTACATCGAAGCGAACCTTCTGTGCGTGATCGTGTTCGGCATTATTCTGTGCCACAATCACTTCAACATGGATCGCCGGGACAAGCAGATCAAATATGACCGGGTGCTGGCGGCGTTTATCGCGTACTTTCTGGCGGACTGCGTCTGGGCCGGCATCGTGGACGGCGTGCTTCCCCGGTGGCTGATCAACCCGGTCTCGTTCGTGATCTATCTCTGCATGGCGGCCACCATCTACTGCTGGTATGCCTTCGTGATGGCCTATCTGCAGACTCCCAGCGGCACCAGCCGGCGTCGGCGGCGGGTCATGCTGCTGCTGTTTCTTGTCTCCACTGTGGCCCTGCTGGTCCACTTCATCGCCGCGCCGGAGACGCTGGTCAACGAACAGCTGGAGACGCTGCCGCTCTACAACGTCTATCTGACTGCCGTACCGGATCTGTATATGATCATCATTCTCCTGGACTCCCTCCGGGGGCTGCGGAAGGAAAAGAGCCCGACGAAGCGGAAAAAGCTGCTCTTTGTGGGCTCCTTCCCGCTGATGGTGTCGGTGGGCGGCTTTGTGCAGTCTACGTTTTTCTCCTACGCTCCCATCTACTGCTTTACCAGCCTGATCCTGATCCTGGTGTTCTACATCGATTCCATCGAAAGCCGGATCTCCATTGATCCGCTGACGCGCCTCAACAACCGGGGCCAGCTGGAACGCTACTGCGCCCAGAGCTCCAACCTCTTTGTGGAGGGCAGGCAGACCGTGGTGGTTATGATGGACGTGGATCGGTTCAAGTCCATCAACGACACCTACGGCCACGCCGAGGGGGACAGAGCCCTGATGACAGTCTCCGGCGCGGTGCGGGAGGCCGTGGAGCAGAGCGGGATCCCGTCCTTTGCGTGCCGCTACGGCGGGGACGAATTTTTGCTCATTTTGCACCCGATCCTCGCCGCAGAGGCGGATCGGCTGATCGCGGCGATCCGGGCGGCGCTGGCCACGGTGAAGGGGGCCTATTCCCTGTCGGTCAGCGCGGGCTACGACGTGCTGCGCGGCCAGGACGACTCGATCCCGGCCTGCATCGTCCGGGCGGACAAAAAGCTCTACCAGGATAAGGAACGCTTGAAGACGGAGGACTGAGCGGGTTTCCAGCAGATACAGACAGGAGGGTGGATATGAAAAAAGAAAGCCGAAAAAGAACGCTCTGGATGTTTGTCGTATCCCTGGCCATGATCCTCGTGCTTTTTGGCGCGGGGGTGGTTCAGAACCGGGCCTACAACAGCAAAAAGCACAGCGCGGTATTCCGGGGCGAGGCACTGTTCCCGGCGGAGCTGGGGGATCAGTCCGGTGTTTGGGCGGCTGCGATCGCCAGAAGCAGCACCTGGGGCAAGATCTTCGACTTCGACGGCGAGGGCCTCACCGAAAACAACTACCAGGCCTACACCTACGATTTCTTTGTGACCAACAACACCGACGATCAGATCTCCGATTTCTCCTTCAAACTGGTGTTCGGCCGGGAGACCTATCTGGCCTCCGCGTGGAACGGCGCGCTGGAGATCCACCAGAACGTGAAGGGCGGAGAGCTGGTGGCAACGATCCCGGATCTGCGGGACTACGACCCGGACGACTACCCCCTGGAAATGTACCGGGTGGACGGAGAGTCCTTCGTGACCATGAAGGCCGGGGATTATCTGGTCTATCATCCCAGCGATTCCATGAACGCCATGGAGATCCCCATCGAGCCCCGGGAGGCCTCCACCCCCGGCATCATTCTGTACGTGGAGATGGGGACGGATATTCACGAGTCCTCCCTGGAGCTGCAATACAGATTCAACCGTGCGCTGAGCAGCGAGCCGTTTTTCTGGGCGTCCATGGTGGGCGCGGCTATCTGGCTGATTGCGCTGATCATCGTCGTTATCACCTCCCTGCAGATCAGAAGATACACGGCGCGGCATGAGCGGGACAACGAGATCATCAACGAGTCCATCGAGACCTTTACAGGCTTTATCGACGCCAAGGATCCCAACACCAACGGTCATTCCAAGCGGGTGGCGAAATACACCCGGCTGATCGCCAAGGAGCTGGGCTACGAGGGCGAAGACCTGGATCGGATCTATTACGTGGCCCTGCTGCACGACTGCGGGAAGATCGGCGTGCCGGACAGTATCCTTCGCAAGCCGGGCCGTCTGACGGAGGAGGAATTTGAGGTGATCAAATCCCATACCGTGCGGGGCGGCGAGATCCTCAGCAGCTTCCGGAGCCTGGAAAACGTGGGCGAAGGCGCCCGCTACCACCATGAGCGCTACGACGGCAAGGGCTACCCCGAGGGGAAGGCCGGAGAGGATATCCCGCTGATCGCCCGGATGATCTGCGTGGCGGACTCCTTTGACGCCATGAATTCGGACCGTGTGTACAGAAGAAGACTCACCCGGGAAAACGTGATCGAGGAGATCAGGACCAACCGGGGCACCCAATTCGATCCCAAGCTCGCCGACGTGATGCTGAGCCTGTTGGAGAGCGGGAAGATCGTCATTGAGGAATGACTCATACTGTATTTTTATACGAAATCGGTTGACACTAAAAAGAAATTATGGTATGTTATCCTTAGAGAAGAAGCCGCCTTTGAGCGTCTTTTGGTAACGATCGCGTGGGTGCTTTCGCACCGGGATCCCCCTGCGGCCGGAGACAACGCTCCGCCCCGGTGGGATCAAAAGACAGAGAGGTTCCGTCATGTATCAATTTTCGGAAGAATTGCGGAAACAATATGAATCCATGACGACGCCCCTGGCCTACTATCAGGCTGTGGACGAAGGGCTTGTTGCGCTCCTTGTGACGGACGGCCTTTGCGCCATGATGGGTTTGGAGCGGGAGAAGCTGACCGAGCAGCTGTCCCGGGAGCGGATCGAGCTGTTCCACCCTCGGGATGCCGCGAAGACCGTGGCGGCCATGCACGCCTTCCTCCACAAGGAGGGCCTTTACGATCAGATCTACCGCACCCGCTATACCCAGGGAGATTCCTACCATTTTGTACACTCCTGCGCTTCCTGGCAGACGATGTCAGACGGGACGGAGCTGGTCTGTATTATCTATCTGGATATGACCCGCTGCATGGAAGAATCGGAGCAGCTTTCCAAGAACGAAAAGCTGTTCCAGGACGATATGTTTTATACCGACAAGCTGACCGGTCTGCCGAACCTGAACTACATGATCCAGTTTGCCGACGAGCGGGTGCACACCATCCGCAGGCTGGGGCAGACGCCCATGCTGATCTACACCGACGTCATTTCCATGCAGTACTACAACGGCCAGTATGGCTTTGATGTGGGCAACAAGCTGCTGTGTCTGGTGGCGGAGACGCTGAAAAGCACCTTCCCGGACGCCCTTGTCATCCGCGGCGCGGACGATCACTTCATCGTGATTGACGCCTTTGACAGCGAGAAGCAGGTGGACGAGAAGATCAACGCCGCGGATCAGCTCATTCAGCAGAAGGCCGAGGGCAACACCTCCGGCATCAAGGCCGGCGCCTGCATCTACCAGGAGCATTCCACCACCGTGGTGGCCATGGATCACGCCAGAGACGCCATCAAGTGGCTGGGCAACGACCTCAACCGGGTCTGCAGCTTCTACACCCGCACGGTAGAGGATCACGACTGGAACCAGCACTATATCATCGATTCCTTCGACCGGGCCCTGCATGAGCACTGGATCAAGGTCTACTACCAGGGGATCAGCCGCACCAAGACCGGCAAGAGCACGGCCTATGAGGCCCTGGCCCGGTGGATCGACCCCATCCGGGGCGTCCTGTCCCCCGGCGAGTTTATCCCGGTGCTGGAAAAATACCACCTGCTCCATATGCTGGATCTCTACATGGCCGAGCAGGTGTGCAAGGATATGCCCATGCGGAGAGTGCGGGGTCTGCCCGTGCTTCCCGTCACGGTCAACTTTGCCGCCCAGGACTTCGACTACGAGGACATCCCCACCAGGCTGGAGCAGATCTACAACCAATACTGCCCCAATCTGCACCCCGAGAAGAAATACCTCATCGTGGAGATCACGGAGCAGGATATGGCCCGGGCCACGGATCGCTTCCATGAGCAGATCCGGCGGCTGAAATCCCTGGGCTTCCGGGTCTGGCTGGACGACTTCGGCAGCGGCTACTCCTCGTTGAACGCGTTCAGCCGCTTCGACGTGGATCTGATCAAATTCGATATGGATCTGCTGCGGAACCTGGACGACCACAACGGCGCCAACCGGCGGATCATGAACGCCATGGTCCAGGTGGCCAGAGGGCTGGGCATCCACACCCTTGCCGAGGGCCTGGAGACCGAGCGGCAGCGAGCCTTTTTGCAGGAGATCGGCTGCGAGCTGGCCCAGGGCTATCTCTACCACAAGCCCGAGCCCCTGGAGGAGACCTTCGTCAAGGCGGAGGCAGGGAACCAGCTCCGGCCCTTCGAGACGCCCGACGAGCGGGAGCAGCTCAGCCGGAAGTGGTTAGACGAGAGCGAGCACAGCCTTGCGGTGATCGAGCAGTTCGGCGACCATATGCCCGGCGGCTTCTACATCTGCAAGGCGGACGAGAGCGGAGAGCTGCTCTACGCCAACCGGAGCCTGTGTCAGCTCTACGGCTGCGACAGCCTGGCGGATTTCAAGGACTTTTCCGGCTTTAATTTGCGCGGCCTGGTCCATCCGGACGATCAGAACGTGATATTCTCCACGGTTCGAAAGCGCATGGAGGGCTATCTCCAGGAGACGGATTACCTGGAATACCGCATTATCCGGAAGGACGGCCAGGTGCGCTGGGTGGATGAGTATAACTATTTTGTCCATTCCGAGCTCCACAAGGACGTGTATTACGTCTTCCTCTCGGATACCACAGAGGCCCGTCAGCGGATCGAGGCCGAGAAGGTTCTGCGGGCCGCCGCGATCGAGGCGCTCACCCGTGTCTATGCCTCGGTGTGGATCATCCACGACCTGGAATCCCAGCGGATGGAGATGTTCCGAACCGACGAAAAGCGGGCCTATATGGAGAAAGCTCTGGCTGCGGCCGGAGTGGATCGCTACTACGACGGCCTGGTGTTCTTCTCCAGGATGATTGTGGAGGAGGATCGTCAGCCCTTCCTGGAGGGGGCCAAGCCGGAGAATGTGGCGAAGAACACCCAGGGGCGGCGGATCTATTCCGTGCCCTTCCGCAAGATCCTGGAAAACGGCGGCTTCCGGTACTACCGGCTGGAGTTTATCCGCCTGGATCTGAAATCCGGAGAGAATACCATCGTGGCGGGCATCAAGGACATCGACGATGAGGTCCGCAAGGAGCGGGAGACCCAGCAGTCCCTGGAGTTCCGGGCCGCCGTGATCGAGGCACTGACCAAGATCTACGATTCGGTCTGGATCGTCAAGGACCTGGTGACCCAGCGCTTTGAGCTGTTCCGCGTGGATAATACCCTTTCCCACCTGATGCCCGCCCAGGAGGCGGCCAAGCTGATCCGCTTCACCGACGCCCTGGCATTCTATTCCCGGCTGATCCTCCCGGAGGATCGGCAGCGCTTCCTGGAGGCGGTGACGCCGGAGGCCATCGACCGGAATACGAAGGACGGCAGGTTCTACTCCGTCCCCTTCCGCCGCGTGTCTGAAAACGGGATCCGGCACTACCGGATGGAGTTTACCCGGATGAACCTGGAGAACGGCGAGACCAATATCGTGGCCGGTTTCCGGGATGTGGATATGTTTGTGCATAGCGTGCAGGAGGGGCTGCCGTCCTGAGGCTCCGGCGGCAGGCGGGGCTGTCACAGCAGCTGAGGCTCCGGCCAAAAACGATACATACCCCACCGTTCGCAAGGCAAATCGGCCTTGCGAACAGTTATTTTAAAAAAAGGTTAAATTTTCCGCAAATAACTATGGAAAATCGAAACGTTTTATGATATTATTACAATAAGATTGTATGCTGACCGGACTGCGCGTTCAGCCCGGCCCACGCAGTACGATAACGCGGAAACGAGGTGGTATGATGACGCTCCAGCTGTTCTATTACTTATTCATTGCCGTGGTGTCCACCATGCTTCTTGGAGTCTATCTCTACCGCTGGCATAAACACCTGGACGCGCATATGACCGTTATTTTCAGCATGGTTCCGCTGGTCAATACGGCATACTTGATGATGTACACCGCCGGCGACGACGGAGAAGTGGTAGCATGGCTGAAGCTCTGCTACCTGGGCGGCTGCTTCCTGCCCTGGATCATTACCATGTGCGTGGCCGGACTGTGCAATTTCAAGGTGAACCGCTACGTTCGGGTGGGCACCTTCCTGATCGGGATCGCGTTTTACGTGTTTGTTCTGACCATCGGCTACTCGCCGCTGTTTTATGAGGCTATGAAGATCACCCGGAACGGCAGCTCCGTGATCATCAACAGGTATTACGGTCCGGTGCATTCCGTGTATTACGCAGCCCTGTTCATCTATCTGGCCATGGATCTGGCGCTGATCGTGTATGCCTACAAAAAGCTGAAAAACGTGTCCAGACGGGTCCTGCTGCTGATGTACATTCCCGTCCCCATTTCCATCCTGGGCTACGCGCTGAACCATTTCACCATCTGGTACGGCTACGAGCTGGTGCCCCTCACCTATCTGGTGGCCCTGTTGGTGTATCTCAGCATCGCCCACAGGATGCCGGTGTACAACCAGAGCGATATGATGGTGGAGTCTCTGATGGATTCCGGCGAGACGGCCTTTGTGACGGTGGACTTCAAATACCGCTACCTGGGCAGCAACGAGACTGCCAAGTACATCCTCCCTGCCCTGCATGAGATCCCGGTGGACGCCTCCATCAACAAATACGAGCCCCTGCGCGCAACCCTGGGCGAGTGGATCGACAACTTCATGCTGGGCCGCGAGACCGGCCGGCACCAATACTACACAAAAGAAGCCAAGAAAAAGGGCTACGACAAGATCTACGCCGTCAACGTCAACTACCTCTCCGACGGCAAGAAGACCTACGGCTATCAGATCCTCCTGCAGGACGACACCAGAAACCAGCAGTACATTCAGCTGCTGGGCACCTATAACTCCGACCTGCAAAAGGAAGTGGAGGCCAAGACCAAGCGGATCGTGGAGATGCACGACAACCTGATCCTGGGCATGGCCACCATGGTCGAAAGTCGAGACAACTCCACCGGCGGCCACATTCGCCGCACCAGCGTGGCGGTGCGTATCCTGCTGGACGAGATGCGGGATGATCCCCATCTGAATCTCTCCGAATCCTTCTGCAAGAATCTGATCAAGGCCGCCCCCATGCACGACCTGGGCAAGATCGCCGTCGACGACGCGATCCTGAAGAAGGCCGGCGCCTTCACGCCGGAGGAGCGCAAGAAGATGGAGCGCCATGCTGCCGAGGGCGCCCGGATCGTCCACGAGATCCTGAAGGAAACGGACGACCTGGAATTCCGGCAGATCGCCGAGAACGTGGCCCATTATCACCACGAGCGGGTGGATGGGCTGGGCTATCCCGACGGTCTCAAGGGCAGAGAGATCCCGATGGAGGCGCGCATCATGTCCATTGCCGATTTCTACGACGCCCTGGTGAGCAAGCGCGTCTACAAGGAGCGGTACTCCTTCGAAAAGGCCAATGAGATCATCCTGGAGGGCATGGGGACCCGCTTCGACCCCACCCTGCGTTGGTACTACGAAAAGGCAAGACCCAAGCTGGAGAAGTACTATTCCACGGCGGACGACTGACAAACGGAAGAAGGCTGCGCTGCCTGCGGCGCAGCTTTTTCCAAATAATGGGACAATGGGAAGGGAGGCGCAGAGATGCTGGAAACACTGAAAATAATGCTGCTGGATAACTACGCCATGTTCATGGAGATCGTCGGCGTGGGCATCATGATGAAGATCAGCACCCACATTCCGGAGTGGATGAAGAAGGTGACCGGCCGCGCCCTGCTCCTGCTGCTGATCGTGACGATCAACTACCATGTGGAGCAATCCACCCACAGCTACAAAACCATGAGCCTTCTGCGCCCCATTCTGACGGCCGTCGGCTATTCTCTGTATCCCATGATCCTGTATTTCCTGATGCGGATCCTGATGGAGGAGCGGCCGTCCAGCCGGAAGATCCTGCTTCTGCTGCTGCCGGAGCTGGTCAGCATCCCGCTGTATATCACCTCCCAGTGGACGCATCTGGTCTGCTGGTTCACGCCGGATAATTTCTACAAGAACGGGCCGCTGAAAAGCCTGCCCTATTTGATCGTTGTCTTCTACAGCATGGTATTTCTCTACCAGAATATCATCTATTTCCGGAGGTTCAACCGGATCGACCGATGGACCGCGGCCTACACCATTCTTATGCCGCTGATCGGCATGATCCTGCTGCGGACGCTGCGGGACGACGGGAATTACAACGCGATCCTCACCTCCGCCATTGTGCTCTATTATATGTTCATCTATATCCACAAGGCGAAGATCGATCCGCTGACTTCCCTGCTCAACCGGAAATGCTGCTATGAGGATCTGGAAAACCGGGCCAAATCCATCACGGCCATCGTCTCGGTGGACATGAACGATCTGAAATACTTCAACGACAATATGGGCCACCAGGCCGGCGACGAGGCGCTGAAAACCATCGCGGAGCAGCTGCAGAATCACTGCGGCAAGGGCGGAACGGCGTACCGGGTGGGCGGCGACGAGTTCATCATTCTCTACTGCAACACCGAGGAGGCGGCGATCCGCAGCGCGATCGCGTCCATGCGTGAGAAACTGCAGCAGACCCTGTATACCTGCGCCTTTGGCTACGCCATGGTGCGGGCCGAGGGCGTGGAGGCAGCCATGGTAGCTGCGGATCAGGCCATGTACGCGGATAAGGCCGCCATCAAGGTCGGGCAGAAGAAGCAGGAGAGGATGGCGCAGACCCACACCTGAGCGTCTTCAGACGGGATAACAGCAGAAAGAGAGGTGTCAGCAGATGATCCGGTTCGATCTTGAAAACGCGGCGTGGATCCTGTCCTTGTACTGCCTTGTCTACTGTCTGATGGTAAACCGCAGGCAGTACAAGTTTTCCAGGAGCGTCAAGGCCAATCTGCTGAATCAGCACGTCGTCTTTATTCTGGCTGTTTTCAGCCTCACGGTCACCTCCGCGTCCTCCGTGGCGGGCTCCTTTTTGGAGACCCTTTCTTCCCGGCAGGTGTTCTTTTGGCAGTACCTGCTCCATACACTCTACTACCTGTTCCATATCACCCTGTCGACCTGCCTTGCCCTGTATTTCATGGACATTACCGGTGCGGGCGTCGGCAAGAAGGAAAAATACTTTATTCTCTTCTCCCTGCCCTATCTGCTTGTTGTTCTGCTGATTTTGACCAACCCGCTTTCTGACGTCTGCTTCTATATGGACGCCCGCGGCTACCACCGGGGCGCGTGGATGCCGCTGTTGTATGCCTGCGGCCTGGCCTATCTGGTCATTTGCTTCCTGCTGTTCTTCCGACATATCCGGGCCATTTCCCGGACGGATCGGATGGAGGTTGGCGCGCTGCTGTTCCTGGCGGCTGTGGGCGTGGTGCTCCAGGCCCTGTATCCCCAGCTCCGGGTGGAGCTCTTTGCGGAGGCGTTGACGCTCCTCGGGATCATGATGATCATGGAGGAGCGCAGCGGCCATGTGGATCCCCTCACCGGCGCGCTGAACCGGCCTGCTCTGGTGGAGGCCAGCCGGCGGCTGATCGAATCCGGAAGGAGCAGCCGGCTGATCCTCGTGAAATTGACCAACCTGGATCTGTTCGCCAAGCTCTTCTCCAGCCGAGAGATCGACAGCCTGATTTTGCAGGTTGCCGAATGGCTCACTGAGACGGCGGGAGATTATGAGCTGTTCCATTACCGGGATCGGGACTTTGCCATTCTGGTGCCGGACGAGGCGAACGCTTTGGCCGACGAGCTGGGCGGTGCTATTTTGCAGCGCTTCGAGCAGAATTGGCAGACCGGTGCGGTCAACTTCCGGCTGGAGGCGGAGCTCTGCATCGTTCGGGTCCCGGAGGACGTGTCCTCGCTGAACGAGCTGGATGAGCTGATCGCCATTCGCTTCCGGGAAAAGAACCAGGGGACGCGCCTGGTGAGCTTCCATGAGGTCTCCACCTTCCGGCGCAATCGCCACCTGGCCCAATCCCTGCGGGACGCGGTGGAGGGGCAAAAGCTCCGGGTCTGGTATCAGCCGATCTGGTCGGTGGAGGAGGGCCGCACCGTGGCCGCGGAGGCCCTGCTGCGGATCGACAGCGAGGAGTTCCGGGGCATCTCCCCGGAGGTCTATATCCCCGTGGCGGAGCAGTGCGGCGTGATCCGGGAGATCGGCCTCTTTGTGTTTGAGGAGGTCTGCCGCTTCCTCCGGGACTGCGATTACCGCAAGCTGGGCCTGGAATATGTGGACGTGAACCTGTCTGTCTACCAATTCCTCCACGACAATCTGGCGGAGCGCTTCGAGGCCATCCGGGAGCAGTACGGGCTTCCCCGGGACGCCATCAACCTGGAGATCACCGAGTCGGCCTCCATGCAGACGCCCGTTGTGGAGGCCGCACTGGAGGAGCTGCGCCGCATCGGCTATCACTTCTCCCTGGACGACTTCGGCACGGGCTATTCCAATCTGGTCCAGCTGATCCGCACCAGCTATAAGAACGTCAAAATGGATAAGTCGCTGCTCTGGGACGGCGACCACAACGAGAACGCCGCCCGCCTGCTGGACAATCTGATCCGCGTGATCCGCGGCCTGGGCTGCAACGTGGTGCAGGAGGGCGTGGAGACGCCGGCGCAGCTGGAGCGCAGCGCAAGCGCCGGCGCCAATCTGATCCAGGGCTATTTCTTCAGCCGCCCCATCCCGGAGCAGAAGTTCCTGGAGTATCTGAAACGAGGAGAATCAAACTGAATGATGGCAAAACGTGTGCTGGGATATTTGAAGAAAGAACTGATGCTGACCCTGTCGCTGCTGGCGGCAGGGATCGCTTTGCTGATCACGCCGCCCTCCAAACAGCTGCTGGCTGACATCGACTGGCACACCCTGGGCACGCTGCTGATGATGCTCTGCGTGCTGGAGGGCTTCAAGCAGGAGAACGTCCTGCGGCCTGTGGTGCGGTTGGCCGGCGGGCTCAAACGCATGACCACCCTGTCCCTGTTTTTGATCTTCGGGGTGTTCTTCACCTCCATGTTCGTGACCAACGACGTGTCGCTGATCATCTTCGTGCCGCTCACCATCCTGCTGTTCCGCGGCGGCGGCAAGGAGAAGTACATCCTGCCCGTGATCTCCATGGAGAACATCGCGGCCATCCGGGGCAGCCTGCTGATGCCCTTCGGCAGCCCCCAGAACCTCTTTCTCTACGGGCAGGCCAAGGTCAGCGCCTGGCACTTCATGCTCCATATGCTGCCCCTGTGCGTCATGTCCGCGGTGCTGCTGGTGGGCTTCGTCTTCTTCCTCTACCGGAAGGACCCCCGGGAGGAGATCAGCGCCGCCGGGGCCGAGACCCCCTGGGATCCTGCCCGGAAGAAGCAGCGCATCACCTATGCCCTGCTCTTTCTGCTGATTTTGACCGTCATCGTCACCCGGACGGAATACTGGTACGTGGCCGTCGGCGTGGTGCTTGCCGCGATCCTGATCGTGGATCGGAAGCTTTTGACCAAGGTGGACTACGTGCTGCTGGTGACCTTCCTCTGCTTCTTCGTGTTCTCCTCCTCCATCGCGGCCAACGAGACCATCGCCGGGGTGCTGAAAAAGGCCGTGGCGGGAAACGAATACTGGTGGGCCATCGGTCTGAGCCAGATCATCTCCAACGTGCCGGCCTCCATCGTGCTCTATCCCTTCACGGAGAACTTCGCGGGCCTCATCTACGGCGCGGACACCGCCGGCCTCTGCTCGCTGATCGGCTCCCTGGCCTCGGTGATCAACTACCGCATCTACGTCCGGGAGTACCCCTGCCAGGGCGGGAAGTTCGTCAAGACCTTCACCCTGGTGAGCTGGGCCTTCTTCCTCATCGTGGTGATCCCCGGTCTGCTCCTGTCCCGGTGGAGCTTCTTCTGAGCATCAAAAGACCACGGGCTCCGGCGTATTCCGCCGGAGCCCGTGGTTCTATTTTTTCTGTTGGCAATCACTGCTGGCTCTCAATGTAGCTCACGATGTCGCCCACGGTCTTGAGGTTGGGCAGGACGTCGTCCGGGATCGTGATGCCCTTTTCCTCCTCCAAGGTCATGAGGAGCTGGAGCACGTCCAGGGAGTCGGCCCCCAGATCGTCCTTGATGCGGGACTCCATGGTGATGTCGGCAGCGTTCAGCGGGAGCTGGTCGCAAAGGATGGCTACGAGTTCTTCAAACATAGATTTTTTCCTTTCTTTGATTATATTTTTTTCACGTAAGAACGTCTGCGTTTGTGTTGGACTGCCTTAAAGCGCTTCCACTGGTTGATGATGGCCCGGTTGTCCTCCAGGTTCAGATTGGTCTCGGCGTACTCCACGCCCTCCTCCCGCAGCAGCTTGAGGATGTGGGCGGAGACCACCGTGGCCACGCCCCGGTTGGCCCATTCGGGATCCACGGCCACCAGGCCCAGATCCAGGATCCGGGGGTGCTTGATGTCGCGGAAGACCCGCACCAGGGCCGCGGGGGTCAGCTTGCCCTGGGATTTCTGCAGGGCCCGGGACAGGGACGGGAAGCAGAGCCCCAGGCAGACCAGCTTGTCGTTCTCGTCCAGGATCACGCCGACGTATTTCAGCTCGATGATCAGCATGAAGTTGTCGATGATCATCTTCTTCGTGCCGTCAGTGAAGGGGACGGTGCCGTAGATGTTCTTGTAGCCCTCGTCGATCAGAGCGAAGAATTCGTCGGCGTAGCGGCGGATGAAGTCCCGCTTGTTTTTGGCGGGGCCGAAGCGGAGATGATAGCGCTCCATCACGTAATCGGCCATCTTCTCCAGGGTGCCGTCGTCCTTGTCGGGCAGATAGATCTTCCGCTCCTCCCAGTCCACTTCCTTTTCGTAGCCCAGGTTCTCAATGAGGCGCTGGTAGTAGTCGGCGTTGTACTGCTCCTCGAAGGTGGCCAGCTCGTCGAAGCCCTCGATCAGCAGGCCCTCCCGTTCCAGATCGGAGAAGCCCAGGGGGCCGCAGATCGTGTCCATGCCCTTCTTCCGGCCCCAATCCTCCACCGCGCCGAAGAGGGCGTTTGCGACCTCCTGGTCGTCGATGGCGTCGAAGCGGGTGAAGCGGATGCGCTTCTCCCCGGTCTTCTGATTGTGGGCCTTCTGGAGGATGCCCTGGATGCGGCCCACCATCTTCCCGTCCCGGTAGGCGTTGAAGCAGATGGCCTCGCAGGTGTCATAGTAGACGTAGTCCGGCCGGAACATCTTCTTCTCGTCGCCGTAGAGGGGCGGGACGAAGCAGGGGTTGTCCTTGTAGAGCGCCAGGGGGAAGTTCATAAAGTCCTTTTGCTGTTTCTTGGTCTTGACCTCAACGATTTCGATCATTTCTCGGCCTTCTTTCATAATGAGTGTCGGTTCGGCGGGATAGCTGCCGGAGCTGCCGGGATGTCGCCTGCGGTCTCGGGCATGGGAATGCCGGTACAGGCTCCCCCGCCCGCAGTACCCGGAGAAGTGGCCGGCACGCGGACATCGACCGGCCCGCCGGACATGGGAGTTTCCCTTCGGGATCGGGAATCAGGGCTCATATGGCTCAAATTCCTTCAGGTTCAGCTCTCGTTGCAACTCCTCCCTGGTCGGCATATAGGGAAGGTACTTCGCTGCGAAGATCTGTTTGTTATCCTCCGGCAGCGTGTATTCAACCAGGGTATCGCTTTTGTCGGCGCATAGCACGATCCCGATGGGCGGATTGTCCCCCGGATTCATCATTTTCCTGGTGTAGTAGTTCACATACATCTGCATTTGGCCGATATCCTGATGGGCAAGGTCACCCACCTTTAAGTCGATCAGCACGAAGCATTTCAGAATATAGTTGTAGAAGACCAGATCAATGTAGAAATGCCGTCCATCTACATTAAAGTGCTTTTGCCTTGCCACGAAGGAGTAACCCCTGCCCAACTCCAACAGGAACTTTTGCAGGTGATCGATCAGGGCCTGCTCCAGGTCAGATTCATAGAAATGCGTATTGACAGGCAGATCAAGGAACTCCAGGACATATGGATCCTTGATAATTCTCTCATATTCAGGTTTTGGCTCCAGGGATTCAATTTCAGCGGAAACCGCGGCCTTGTCCTTGCTGGCCAGGATCCGTTGATAGTAAAACGAGTTGATCTGGCGGTCCAACTGCCTGGAGCTCCATCCGCTATTTGCTGCTTCATCCAGGTAAAACTGCCGTGCAGCAGCGTTCTCAATACGCATGAGGCTGCGATAATGCGTCCAGCTCAATTCCGAACGCAGTGCGTTCGCATTTGGAAAAGCCAGATAGAATTGCCGCATCAGTTGAAGGTTGCGAACGGTAAAGCCCTTTCCAAATTCTTCGGTCAGCCTGTCAGCCAAAAACTGCAAAAGCTGCTTTCCGTACGCAGCGCGTTCACTTTCTCCGCATACCGCAAGGATTTGTTTGCCGATGTTCCAGTACGCCGTTACCATGGCATGGTTTATGGCGGAGCTGACTTGCTTTTGCGCGGTTACGATATAGCTGCGGACAGCTTGATAGGTTTCCTGGCTGACAATGCTTCCGTTTGGGCTGAGGGCAATCTGATGATCGGACAAGAAAAACACCACCCTTTTCGGGATTCCCGCTTCCTTTTTGAATGGACAGCCCTCAGAGCTCGACGTCCAGCTTTGCCACCACCGCCGCGCAGCGGGGGCAGAGGCCCTCGGCGTTGGCCTTGGTGGAGTGCATCCAGCAGCGGGGGCACTTCTCCCCTGCCGCCTCGGAGACGGTGACGGTCAGGCCGGGGTAGTTGGTTCCCTGGGCCACGATGGCGTTGTCGGCAGCGGCGGCCTCCCCGGTGGAAACCGCGGAGACAATGAACAGCTCCGCCAGATCCAGACCCTTGACCGCGTCCAGGGCTTTGGCGGCATCGGAAACGGCGGACGGCAGAGTGCCGTCCCTACCCGCGGCGCTCAGGGAGACCTGGGCCTCCAGGGCCTTGCCGATGCGCTTGTCGGCTCTGGCCTGCTCCAGCACGCCGTACACGTCCTCCCGGACCCGGATCAGGGTGTCCCACTTGGCCATGGTGTCCGCGTCCAGGGCGTAGTCGGTGAAGGGCTGGTTCATGTCGTTGAAGACCACGTTCCGGGCATCGTCGCCCTTGCGGTGGGGCATGGCCTGCCAGATCTCGTCGCAGGTGAAGGCCAGGATGGGGGCGAAGAGCTTGGCCATGGTGTCCAGGATCAGATAGATGGCCGTCTGAGCGGAGCGGCGGCGCAGGCCGTCCTTCTCGTCGCAGTAGAGGCGATCCTTGAGGATGTCCAGATAGAACTGGCTCAGCTCCACCACGCAGAAGTCGTTGATGGCGTGGGTGAGCACATGGAACTCGTAGTTGTCGTAGGCCTTGAAGCCGGTCTCGATCAGCTTATTGAGGCGGGTGACGGCCCAGCGGTCCAGCTCCAGCATCTCCTCCGGCTTCACCAGCTGGTCGGCGTTGAAGCCGTCCAGGTTGCCCAGGCAGTAGCGGGCGGTGTTGCGGAATTTCAGATAGTTCTGGCTGAGCTGCTTGAAGATCTCCTTGGAGCAGCGCATATCCGCGTGGTAGTCGGCGGAGGCGGCCCAGAGGCGGAGCAGGTCCGCGCCGAAGTCCTTCACGATGTCGGCGGGATCCACGCCGTTGCCCAGGCTCTTGTGCATGGCCCGGCCTTCGCCGTCCACCGTCCAGCCGTGGGTCAGGCAGGCCTTGAAGGGAGAACCCTGCCCCGTGGCGCCCACGGAGATCAGCAGACTGGACTGGAACCAGCCGCGATACTGGTCGGCGCCCTCGATATACACGTCGGCGGGCCAGTGCTCCGCGTTATCCCGCTTCAGGAAGGAGATGTGGGTGGAGCCGGAGTCGAACCAGCCGTCCAGGGTGTCGGATTCCTTGTCGAAGGTCTTGCCGCCGCAGTGGGGGCAGACGAAGCCCGCGGGGATCAGCTCCATGGCTTCCTTCTCAAACCAGACGTTGGAGCCGTGATCCTTGAAGAGCTCGGAGATATGGGCGATGGTCTCGGGGGTGCAGACGGGCTTGCCGCAGTCCTTGCAGTAGAATACGGGAATGGGCAGACCCCAGCGGCGCTGGCGGGAGATGCACCAGTCGTTGCGCTCCCGGATCATGGAGATCAGCCGATCCTTGCCCCAGGCGGGGAGCCAGCGGACTTCCTCGCAGGCGGCCACGGCCTCGTCCTTGAAGGCCTCCACGGAGCAGAACCACTGAGGCGTGGCTCGGAAGATGATGGGGCTCTTGCAGCGCCAGCAGTGGGGATAGGAGTGCACCACGTTTTCGGAGGCAAAGAGCATACCGCTCTGCTTCATGTCTTCCAGAATGACGGGGTTGGACTCCTCCGTCTTCATGCCGGCGTACTTGCCGGCGTAGTCGGTGTGGCGGCCCAGATCGTCCACGGGGACGATGAGCTCCAGGCCGTAGCGCATACCGGTCTGATAGTCCTCGGCGCCGAAGCCGGGGGCGGTGTGGACGCAGCCCGTGCCGGAGTCCATGGTGACGTACTCAGCGTTGACCAGCAGAGAGGTCTTGGGCAGGAAGGGATGGTCCGCCAGCATATACTCAAAGAAGGAACCGGGGTGGGTCTCCAACACCTCCCAGGTCTCGAAGCCGCCGATCTTCATAACCTTTTCGGTCAGGGCCTCCGCCATGACGTACATTTCGCCGTTGGGGGCCTTGACGATGACGTAGTTCTCACGGGGATGGAGGGCGATGCCCAGGTTGCCGGGCAGGGTCCAGATGGTGGTGGTCCAGATCACGAAGTAGAGCTTGCTGAGATCCAGGTGGCTCAGCTTGCCCTGGTCGTCGTGCATGGGGAACTTCACGTAGACGGTGGTGCAGGGGTCGTCCTGGTACTCGATCTCGGCCTCAGCCAGGGCGGTCTCGTCCTTGGGGCACCAGTTGACGGGCTTGAGGCCCTTGTAGATATAGCCCTTGCGGAACATTTCCCCGAAGACCTGGACCTCCTCGGCCTCGAACTCCTTGTCCATGGTGCAGTAGGGATGCTCCCAGTCGGCCACGATGCCCAGACGCTGGAAGCCCTTGCGCTGACGATCCACGTAGTCCAGGGCGAAGTCCCGGCAGGCGGAGCGGAAGTCGGGCACGGACATGGCCTTGCGGTTGAGCTTGTTCTTCTTGATGATGGCGGACTCAATGGGCATACCGTGGTTGTCCCAGCCGGGGACGTAGGGGGTGTCGTAGCCCCGCATGGCCCGGGAGCGGATGATGAAGTCCTTGAGGGTCTTGTTCAGGGCGTGGCCCATGTGGATGTCGCCGTTGGAGAACGGGGGGCCGTCGTGGAGGATGAACTTGGGCTTGCCCGCGTTCTTCTTCCGCAGCTCGGCGTAGATGTCGATCTTGTCCCAGCCCTCCAGCATACCGGGCTCCCGCTGGGGCAGCCCGCCCCGCATGGGGAAGTCAGTCTGGGGGGTGATGATTGTCTGCTTGTAATCCATACGTTATTCTCCTTGTCGGAAGTATTTTCTGATTTGAATGCAAAATGCAAAGTGCAAAATGCAAAATTACCGTTGAATTTGATCCCTGCGGGGAAACCAGCATTCCGGATCGCCGCCGTTGACGGTTTCCAGGGTGACCTGGTTCCAGACCTGCTGCAGAGATTGACCGTGAAAAACCGGCGCAGAAAGGAAGTCGTCCAGAGCGTCATAGTCATAGGCCTGAGAGCCGTCATGCACCAGACCGTACCAGTACACATCTTTCGCAGGGTTCTCCGAATCCGGCATTTTTCCCATCCAGCATTCGTCATATTCCGGTATGCCGTCCACAGAAAAGCTGATCTCAATACAGTATTTCTGCTTCAAATCCTGCCGAAGGAATGCTTTTATCACGTCAAAAGAAATCATGCCGCTGTTTCCTCCCTGCCGGATCCTTGTCACTTGTCACCTGTCATTTGTCACTGAAAGAAGAACGCCCCTGTCTCTGACAAGAGACAAAGGCGTTCTTCCTCTGCGGTACCACTCTTATTGCCGCGCAAAAACGCGGCCGCTCGACATGGTGTAACGCCCATGAAACGTCCCGGTCTACGCAGGCATGCCCTTCGGCGGGATGCTCGGGGAGGATCCGCAGGGTCGAATGCCGCTGTCTTACACCAACCGACAGCTCTCTGCGCGCATTGCTGATCTTGCACGTTCCCTTCAACGCATGATATTCAGTTTAGAATTTGCTGCGCAAATGTTATGATTACTTCGCAAGTGATGATTGTGCTTCGCACAAGTTATGATTGCTTCGCAAGCTGCTAACTGCCGCAGGCATCATAACTTTCCCGCAGGGAAATCATAACTTGCCCGTAAGGGCAATCATAACTCGGCTCCTGTTGCCTCGGGCGGGCGGCCACTGGCCGCCCCTACGGTCAGGGCTGATAATTCTTCCCGAATTTCAGATTCGCGAACTTGGCCGTGGTGCGCTCGTCCAGGGCGGGCATGACCTTGGTGGCTGCCTTGGCGGCGTCGGGCTTGTTCTCGGGCTTGGGGCGCACAGCCTCGCCGGTGATGCTGGCCACGCTCTGCTCGATCCGGGCGGCGATGTCCTCGGGCTTCTCCGACTGGGTGCGGGGCAACTCCTTCTCGGGCTGCGGACGGGGAGGATCCTTCTCGGCCTCGTAGTCGTAGGCCTTGCGGACGGGCTTGACCTTATCCATGGGGAGCTCCAGCTTCTTGAGCGCCTCCAGCACCTTCTGCTGCTGGGCGATCTGCGCCTCCACAGCGGCCACGAATTCGGCGGTGGCCTCCTTGGCGTGACGCAGCCGATCGTTCTCCGCGTTCACGGAGGCGTCGGCGTCGCGGCTGGCGTTCTGCGCCTCCAGCTTTGCCTTCTGCACCAGCTCATCGCTCTTGCGCTGGGCCTCGGCCACCATAGCGTCGCATTCCTCTTTGGTCTTCTCCATGGAGGCTTTGATGGCGGCCTCGTTGGACTTGAAGCTTTCCAGCCGCTCCACCAGAAGCCGCATTTTGCTCTTGAGCACAGCGTTTTCTTTGTAAAGCGTGACGTAGTCCGCCATCATGGGCTCCAGGAAATCGTCCACGGACTTCATCACGTAACCGCCGATTTTGGCTTTTTCAAAACATACTTCCTGTAAATCTTGTGGTGTCAGCATTGCTTGACGCTTCCTTTCTCTGTGTGGTCAATCACATGTAGGGGGCGGCGTCCTCGACGCCCCGAGCCTCCCGATTCCGAACGGTGCGGAGCCTTGGAGCGGACGCCCCCGTACGAAAGTGTTAGAAGTAAACGCCGCTGTTTTCCAGCTCCTCCACGAGATCGCCCACGATCTCCACATTGAAGGGCGTCAGAATGTAGGTAGAGATCGCAACCTTCTTGATCTTCCCGTCCAGGGCGTAGGCCACGCCGGAGAGGAAGTCCACCAGCCGGCGGGCAACGTCCTTGTTGGTGGATTCCAGATTCAGCACAACGGCCTTCTTGTCCCGCAGATGGTCGGCGATCTCGGAGACCGTGTCGAAGCGGTCGGGCTTGACCAGGATCACCTGCATCGAGCTGTTGTTGTTCAGGTTGACGACTCTGGCGGGGCCGGAGCGGCGGGCGGTGCTGCTGGGCTGGGGATCGGGTGCGGAAAAGGCGGAACGCCGGGGAGACGGAGCGGGTTCGGGTTCGGGCTCCAGATCCTCCTCCTCGTCGTAATCATACTCATCCATGTCATCTTCGTTGTAGGGGCGGGTCAGCTTCTTGAGTTCATCCACAAATCCCATGGTGCGGTTTTCCTCCTGTATATGTATATTTGTTATTATTTATCTGGTTGCGCCGGTAGGCGCGGCCCGGGGGCGGGCGCCGCCTGCCGCTACGCGGGGTAGTGTCTGGCGCCGAAGATCGCGGTGCCGACGCGGATCATGGTGCTGCCCTCGGCGATGGCGTCTTCAAAATCGTCGCTCATGCCCATAGACAGACATACCATAGACACATTATCGTATTTTTCTGCTGCAATGTCAATAAAAAGATTCCTCATTTTCGCAAAATATTTACAATTATCGCCCTTTTTTTCGGAAATGGGAGGAATTGCCATCAGCCCGCGCAGGAAAACGCCGGGATACGCGGCCATCTGCCCTGCCAGGGCCAGGGCCTCCGCCGGGGTGAAGCCGCCCTTCTGGGGCTCCTCGCCGATGTTGACCTCCAGCAGGATCTCCTGCCGGAGCCCCAGCCGCAGGGCCGTTTTATTCACGGCTTCCAGCAGCTCCATCCGGTCTACGGATTGGATCAGATCCACCTGGCCGACGACCTTGTTGACCTTGTTGGTCTGCAGGTGGCCGATGAAGTGGACGGGCTTGCCCTCGTAGGCGCCCAGGGGCTTTTTCTGCACCAGCTCCTGCACCCGGTTTTCGCCGCAGCAATCCACGCCGGCGGCCACGGCCTCCTTGACCCGGTCGGCGTCGTTCATTTTGGTGGCCGCGCAGAGCAGGATCTCTGCAGGATCCCGTCCGGCCGCCCGGGCTGCGGCCTCCATTCTGGCCCTTAGGGCGGAGATATTTTCCGCGATACTCAATTTATCATGACCTTTCCGTTAAAGATTTCTTCGGTGGTGAGGATGATCTCGTCGTCCGGCCAGAGCATATCCGTGGAGGATTTGTCCAGCTCCACGATGAAGCTGTCGCCGTCGTCGTAGATGATGTTGATGGGCTTCCATTTGGCCTCCGCGCCCTCCAGCACGTACACGCCGCTGCGGTTTTGCTCGTCGGCGTAGATGGCGGTCTTGGGCACCCGCAGACCGGAGCGATCCGCGAAGACCAGGTCGGCGGTCTCGGTTCGGGCGGAGACCGCGTCCTGGATGTAGGATTCCGAGGACAGCACCAGAATACAGCTGCCGCCCTCCGAGGCGGAGATCCGCTCCACCTTCATTCGGACGGTCTCATAGAAATCGTAGGCGAAGTTCACGTCGATCCGGTCTCCCAGCTCCAGGCCGGAGAGGTTCCGGGACGGCACCACGGCGGCGTAGTACCATTTCTGGGAGGTGACCAGCTTGCCCACGGCGCCGGTCTCCCGGCGGGCAAGCCCGTCGAACTTTTTCATCGAGGAGACGGTGGCCGTCTCCAGAAACGCCGGGGTGAGCTCGTCCTCATACCCGTCGGCCACCGCGGAGAAGTAGCCGGACACCGGCGCTGTGACGACGCCGGCCTCAGAGCCGGCCTGGGCACGAAGATCCTCCAGCTGTTTCTCGGCGTCGGTGATGCGCGACCAGATCGCCTGGGCGTCCGCGCTGTTGATGTAGCGCCGCAGCAGGTAGGGCTTCAAGGACTCGGCAGTCTTCCCCGCGGCGCTGTATTCCCGCCGGGCGGCCGAGACCGTGACCTGGTTCATCCGATACAGGATCTCTGCGTCCAGCGTGGCGGAATCGGTGTCGGTGCCCGAGAAGGAGTAGGCGTAGTGCATCTGGGCGATCTCCTCCTCCAGCGCGTCGATCTTCTCATGGAGCGCCTTGGCGGCCTCGCTGCGGTAGGCCACGGCCACCACCTGGCCCCGGCCCACCTTCTCGCCCTCGTCCCGGGAGGGCACGATGATGTCCCCCGCGCCGACCTTGATGATCTGCTCGGAACGCACCAAGAAGCCGGAGGTGGTGATCCCATCGCCGACTTCATAGCGCACAGCCTTATAGGTCGTGAATCCGTCCCCCGAGAAGCGGGTCACGGAAAACACCAGATAGCAGGTCATCACGCCCAACAGCGTAATGAGCACCGCTTTCATGAATTTGTCTCCTCGCATGGGTGAAAAGACCCCCTTTTGCACGCGCCGCGAGGATTCCAAACCGCCGGGTTAAGGTGCCAATTTCACCGGGCGGGCCGGTACAACCGTGGAGATCGCGTGCTTGTAAATCATTTGCTGGCGGCCCTCCGAGACCAGACAGACCACGAAGCTGTCGAAGCCCGTGACCACGCCTTTCATCTGAAAGCCGTTCATCAAAAAGACGGTGACAAGCTGACGTTCCTTGCGTACGTCATTTAAAAACAGATCCTGAAGATTTTCAATAGCAGCCATGGGATTACCTCGTTTCTATGTAAAATGGATAATCCTATGGTAACAGCTTTGGACAGTCGAATGCAGTTGAAAGCGGACAGAAAGGTTTATTTCTTCCCTGCCAGCCATTTGGCCAGGGCGTCGGCCATGGCGGGGTTGCTGTCGGTTTTCTGCTCCTGCTGGGCCATATAGCGGCGGACGTCGGACTTGCCCGCCCCGTCCCGCTTGCGGCGGGCTTCGAAATCCGAGAGCTTCTCCCGGTAGCCGCAGGCGCAGGCGAAGGTCTGCCTGTCCCCCTCGCCCCAGAGCTCCAGCTTCTTGTGGCAGTTGGGGCAGCGGGCGTTGGTGACCTGGGTGGTGCGCTTGCGGAAGCCGCATTCCCGATCCGGGCAGACCAGCAGCTCGCCCCGCTTGTCCTTCACCAGAAGCAGCAGCTTGCCGCACTCAGGGCAGGGCTTGCGGGTTTGGTTGTCGTGGGAGTAGGTGGCCTGGCTGGCCTTGACGTCCTTGACCAGCTGGGTGGCGTACTTCCGCATTTCCGCCACGAAGTCGCTGTCCCGCTCCTGGCCCTTGGCGATCCGGGCCAGCCGATCCTCCCAACGGGCGGTCAGCTCCGCGCTGCGGAGCTCCGCCGGGGCCAGGCTGACCAGCTGGATCCCCTTGGAGGTGGGCACCAGAGTCTTGCCCTGCCGCTCCACGTAGAAGCTGGAAAACAGCTTTTCGATGATGTCCGCCCGGGTGGCGGGGGTACCCAGGCCGGAGGTCTCCTGCAAAATCTTTTGCAGGTTCTTGTCGGAGACCTGGCCCTGGGGATGCTCCATGGCGGTGAGCAGGGTGGCCTCGGTGTAGCGGGCCGGGGGCGAGGTCTTGCCGTTGGTGAGGCGGAGCTTCCGGACCTTGAGCCGCTGTCCCTTTTGCAGCTCCGGCAGGCGCTGATCCTCCTCCTCGGCCTCGGCTTCGTCTTCCAGGGCGGTGAAGTTCCGGTCATAGGCCGCCTTCCAGCCCTGATCCAGCACCCGTTTGCCGGAGGCGGTGAAGCTCTCGCTGCCGATCTGCAGCGTCAGAGAGATGGATTCGTATTCGTAGGGCGGCATCAGCACCGCCAGGAAGCGGCGCACCACCAGATCGTAGATGTTCTTTTCCGGCCCCGTGAGCTCGTAGAGGCTGGCCGCCTCCTCGGTGGGGATGATGGCGTGGTGGTCTGTGACCTTGGCGTTGTTCACCAGGTACTTGGTCTGGAAGGGCTTCTTCCGCTGGACGGCCCAGGCCAGCTCCTTGTATTCCCCCTGGGCCACGGCCCGGAGGCGATCCGGCAGGGTGGGCACCACGTCGTCGGAGATATAGCGGCTGTCGGTGCGGGGATAGGTGAGGGCCTTGTGCCGCTCGTAGAGGCTCTGCATCAGATTCAGGGTCTCCTTGGCGGAGTAGGCGTATTTCTTGTTGGCGTCCCGCTGGAGCTCCGTCAGATCGTAGGCCGCCGGGGGCGGGGTCATCTTCCGCATCTTGCTGATCTGGGTGATGACGGCCTCCTTGCCCTCGCACTGCTTCAAAAGCTGCTCCAGCTTCTCCCGGTCAAAGGAGCGGCCGTTGCCCTTGCTGTCCTTCCAGCCGGCCCGGAAGCCCTCCAGCTCGGCGCAGAGGCCGTAGTAGTCCTTGGGCACGAAGCGGCGGATCTCGTTCTCCCGCTCCACCACCAGGGCCAGGGTGGGAGTCTGCACCCGGCCCGCGGAGAGCTGGGCGTTGTGCTTGCAGGTGAGGGCCCGGGTCACGTTGAGGCCCACCAGCCAGTCCGCCTCGGAGCGGGCCTGGGCGGATTTGAACAGGTTGTCGTAGTCCTTAGCAGGCTTGAGGTTGGCGAAGCCCTCCCGGATGGCCTTGTCGGTCTGGGAGGAGATCCACAGCCGCTTGGCGGGCTTGTTCCATCCGGCCTTGACCATGATCCACCGGGCCACCAGCTCGCCCTCCCGGCCTGCGTCGGTGGCGATGACCAGATCCGACACGTCGCCCCGCTTCATCAGGGCTGTGACTACCTTGTACTGCCGGGCGGTCTCGGGGATCACCACCAGCTTCATCTTCTCGGGCAGCATGGGCAGATCGTCCATGTTCCACTTTTCCAGCTTTTTATCGTAGACGTCCGGGTCGGCCAGGGTCACCAGATGGCCCAGGGCCCAGGTGACGATGTAGCGATCACCCTCCATGTAGCCGTCCGCGCCTCGCTTGCAGCCCAGCACCCGGGCCAGCTCCTTGCCGACGGAGGGCTTCTCCGCGAGTACGAGCGTTTTTGCCATCTTGTTCTCCTTTTTTCGGAATGAAAGAATATTTTCATTCTTTCATTGTTTCATTCGTTCATTTTCCTTGGTGTACGACCACCTGGGGGAAGGGGATCTCGAAACCGTTGCCGTCCAGCAGCAGCTTCACGTCCCGGTTCAGAGCGCGGCGGGCCTGGAAGAATTTCTCCTCGGTGGTGGACACGCAGAATTTCAGATTCACGCCGCTGTCGGCCAGCTCGTCCACGCCCATGTAGCGGATGTCGCTGAGGTACAGCTCGGGGTGGTTCTCCTTGGTGCCGGGCAGGGCCTCCCGCATGAGCTTTTCCAGCTTCCGCAGGTCGCTGCCGTAGGACACGGCGCAGATGATGGCCAGGGAGTCCACCCGGGAGCGGTTCTGGAAGTTGCGGATGTCGGCCTCAGTGACGGCCAGGGTGGGGGCGGTGAAAAGCTCCGTGGGCGTGGGCTCCGTCTGCGTGGCCTCGGTCACCGGGGGCTCTGTCTCCGGGACCTCGGTATACAGGGTCTCCGTCTCCGGCGGGGCGCTTGCCTCCGTCGTTCCGCTGGGGGCCGTGGCAATGATCTCGACCCCGGGATCCTGGAAGGGCTCCGGCGCTGCGGCCTGGGAGCCGCCGCCGAAGGAGGCCAGCAGGAGGGTCACGGCGGACACCGCGGCGGCAGCCGCCGTCCAGAAGCCGCGCTTGACTTGATTGAACCGGGCGGCCTGCCGGGCGTTTTCCAGCCCGCCGTGACGCCGGACGCCCCGGATCCTTTCGTAGGGCTCGAAGACCTCGGGGTAGCGGTTGTCTACCTCGTACACGTCGTCCATGCGCGCATCCTGCCTCCTTTTCCTTTTAGAATACATATCAACATAGTATTATGACATAGAACGGAACGAATTGCAAGCATTATTCCGTCAACCGGCGGGATTCCCGGGGAAAAGCGGGAAAAAAACTATTGAACAGTTTGTGAATTTCTGAAATAGTCCTTGACATTTTCCGGAAGCAGGTGTATATTGGCACTCAGAGGGAAAGAGTGCTAAGCACTTCCGAGAATGGAGTGCCAGGCTCGGGAGGCGCGACGATCCACAGTGGGAAAGGCGCTGCCCCGGGCGGACGGCCACCGGCCGCCCCTGCGCGCTTTCAAAAACGGAGTGCCGGAGCGAAAGCGAGGGGGAACGGATTCTTCGCTTCGCTCAGAATGACAGGAGGCGTCCCGATGGAACTGACGGATCGGCAAAAGCAAATACTGCGTGCCATTGTGGACATCTACGTCTCCACGGCGGAGCCCGTGGGCTCCAAGGCCATCGCGGCCCTGCCCGACGTGAGCTGCTCCTCCGCCACCATCCGCAATGAGATGGCGGAGCTGACCCAGATGGGTCTGCTGGAGCAGCCCCACACCTCCGCCGGACGCATTCCTTCCCCTGCCGGCTACCGGTTCTACATCGACGAGCTCATGCAGGACTACCGGCTGAGCATGGACGAGACCAAGAGCCTGAACGAAGCCCTGGAGCTGAAAAGCCAGGAGTTCGACAAGATGATGTCCCAGGTGGGCAAGCTGGTGTCCAAGATGACCGATCTGCCCGCCTACACCGTGGCCACCCGCCGCAGCGAGGCCGTGGCCAAGCACTTTGATCTGATCATGGCAGGGCCCGGCAGCATCATTCTGGTGCTGATGCTCTCCGACGACCAGGTGAAGAACAAGCTGATCAAGCTGCCCGTCAGCGTGACGGAGGCAGACCTCAAGCTGCTGGCCGCCGTGCTGAACGCCAGCCTCACCGATCTCACCGCCGAGCAGTTCAACGGCGAGCTGCTGGAAAAGATCACCCGCGCCGGCGGCGCGGCCGGTACCCTGGTGCCGCTGGTGATGGATTTCACTCTGGAGTGTCTGCGGCAGCAGCACGGGGACGTCCATCTGACCGGCCAGATGCGGCTGCTGGGTCAGCCGGAATACCGGGACGCGGCGGAGAAGGCCCAGGAGGTCTTCGAGACCCTGGACGAGGACATGATCTCCAATCTGCCCGCCGTCCTGCCCAAGGATGGGCCGGTGCAGTTCCTGGTGGGCCCGGAGAACGTGGCCAAGGAGCTGAAGGACACCTCCGTGGTGATGATGCGCTTCGACATCGGCGAGGGGATGCAGGGCACCATCGGCGTGGTGGGCCCCACACGGATGGATTACGCCAAGATCACCGCCAAGCTCGGGTACTTTGCCGAGAACCTGGGCAGGATGTTCCAAAAGACCGAGAACCCCGCAATGCCGCCGGCGTTGGCAGAGGGCAACAATAGTACAAAGGAATGATATACCATGTCCAAGAAGGATAAAGAAAAGAACGCACCCGACACCGAGAAAAAGCAGGAAACCGTAGAGGCTCCCACTGAGGAAGCCCCCAAGGAGGAGGCTCCCAAGGAGGAAGCCGCTAAGGAGGAAGCCCCCCAGGAGAGCGAGCTGGAACAGGCCCGGAAGGCCCTGGCTGCGGAGCATGACAAATACCTGCGGCTGGCGGCGGAGTACGACAACTTCCGCAAGCGCAGCATCAAGGAAAAGGACGCCCGCTACGCCGACGCCAAGGCCGACACCGTGGCGAAGTTCCTGCCCGTCTATGACAACCTGGAGCGGGCCCTGGCCAACGAGACCAGCGACGAGGCCTACAAAAAGGGCGTGGAGCTCATTATGACGGAGCTGAAAAAGATCATGACCGGCCTGGGTGTGGAGGAATTCGGAGAGAAGGGCGACGCCTTCGATCCCAACGCCCACAACGCCGTGATGCATATTGAGAACGAGGAGCTGGGCGAAAACGTCATTGCCCAGGTCTTCCAGAAGGGCTTCCGCATGGGCGACAAGGTCATCCGCCACGCCGTCGTGCAGGTAGCCAATTAAACCCCGTAGGGGGCGATGCCCACATCGCCCCTCGCACCCCAACCCGGACGGCAGAGTGCCGTCCCTACGATCTGTTAAACCATACACTGAATATAGGAGGAATTCATCATGAGTAAGATTATCGGTATTGACCTTGGCACCACCAATTCCTGCGTTGCCGTTATGGAAGGCGGCGAGTCCGTCGTCATCGCCAACGCGGAGGGCAGCCGTACCACCCCGTCTGTGGTGGCATTTTCCAAGACCGGCGAGCGCATGGTCGGCCAGATCGCAAAGCGTCAGGCCGTCACCAACGCCGACCGCACCATCTCTTCCATCAAGCGCCACATGGGCGAAAGCTACAAGGTAGCCATCGACGACAAGAACTACACCCCCCAGGAGATCAGCGCCATGATCCTCCAGAAGCTGAAGGCGGACGCCGAGGCTTATCTGGGCGGCACCATCTCCGAGGCCGTCATCACCGTCCCGGCCTACTTCAACGACGCCCAGCGTCAGGCCACCAAGGACGCCGGCAAGATCGCCGGCCTGGAGGTCAAGCGTATCATCAACGAGCCCACCGCAGCCGCCCTGGCCTACGGTGTGGATAAGGAAGCCGAGCAGAAGATCATGGTCTACGACCTGGGCGGCGGCACCTTCGACGTGTCCATCCTGGACATCGGCGACGGCGTGGTGGAGGTGCTCTCCACTGCCGGCAACACCCACCTGGGCGGCGACGACTTCGACAACGACATCATCAACTACCTGGTCTCCGAGTTCAAGAAGACCGACGGCATCGACCTGTCCAAGGACAAGGTTGCCATGCAGCGTCTGAAGGAAGCCGCCGAGAAGGCCAAGATCGAGCTCTCCGGCGTCATGTCCACCGAGATCAATCTGCCCTATATCACCG
>JAEEGH010001171.1_pt1 | contig 77750 bp, 84 predicted proteins | sample 9134181 | NCBI WGS metagenome assembly JAEEGH01 (sample SAMN16246544, study PRJNA631951) | gut metagenome | biome: gut microbiome; feature: rumen; material: DP-attached | host: Bos | place: Iran: Karaj | collected 2018-10 | reverse complement strand
AGCAAGGAAGAGGCCCAGAATGCACCCACGCCAATCACCACTTATGCAGTCTTCCATGATGGCGAGTACATCACCAATGAGCAAATGAACGACAAGCGCTTCCTGAAGCTGATTGGCAAGTAAATTCACATTTATATGACTCTTTTCCGGGACATAAGGCATGATGAAATTCCTCTGCTGAACGACTTCCTGTACGAGGCCATCTTCATACCGGATGGCGTGTCGGCACCGCCTAAATCTATCATCGAGCAGGATTGCCTACAGGTATATGTCAAAGATTTCGGCCAGCAGCCGGATGACCATTGTCTGGTGGCGGAGTGCAATGGGAAGGTCGTGGGCGCTGTGTGGGTGCGGGTAATAGATGATTACGGCCATATCAATGACGAAACGCCATCGCTGGCCATCTCGCTTTACAAGGAGTACCGGAACAGGGGCCTCGGCACGGAATTGCTTCGGCGGATGCTGGAGATACTGCGCGGGAAGGGTTATCAACAGGTGTCGTTGTCAGTCCAGAAAGCCAATTATGCCCTACGGATGTACAGGAAGGCTGGTTTTGAGACGGTTGCCGACCGGGGTGATGAGGTACTGATGGTTTGTCCAATCGACAAAAAGCAACAACATGTTTCTTGACACGTGTCTAAATGCGGAATGCCGCTGTCCGACGATTCAATGATTAGCCGAGAGAAGGACGGCACCTTCAATGAGGATTACTGCAAGTGGTGCTATGCCGACGGACAGTTCACCTACAAGAGTAAGGAATCTTGGCACAATCGACCCGGACCGTCGGTATCTGCCTTATGCCTATGTAGGCAAAAATCCGTCACTTAGAAGCCGATAAATGGGGATTCCTCGGTATTCCGTTCTTTGATTCACCAGTTGTCTTTGATTTCGACAATGGCGTTGTTTCAGGAAGAGGAAGGCTCGTGGTTGTCCGATATATCCAATAAATCGATTTTATCGTGTAAAGCATCTATGAACCGCTGGATCTCCAGCAGCCCTTCGATGAATGCGTAAATGTCGGGATAACTGACGGAACAACCGGATCAAAACCATCCATTCCTCTCTGGTTATCGAGGGTAACACCCTGTCTGAAGGTGAAGTTCAGGCTGTTTTGGAAGGCAAGAAGGTTATTGCCCCGTTGAAAGAGATCCAGGACTTACTCCTTGCCCGTGGGACAATGATAGCCGGCCTTGTTCGACTTCCTCCAACCACTTCTCCAGGACTTCACAGTATTTATCGGTCTGTTCGACGAAGCACGTGTGCCGGGCGCCTTTGAAGACCTCCCAGCGGCTGTTGGGAATGCTCTCGTAGAGCGACGCCGCCACCACCGGGGTGCAGATGTCGCGCGTGCCGCTGCAAATCAGACAAGGTTGCTTGATTTGATGGAGACGGCCGGTATATTCGAAATCGGCCAGATCGCCCAGGGGCTGGTATTCATTGGGGCCCCAGCCGTAAAGATAGGCTTCGCTGCCGGCGCGTTTGGGACGGCGGAGGCATTCGGGCGAGTTCTCATCAACGCTGATAACGTAACGCTCGAAATAATGCTCGTTTGCCCGGAGATAGTCGGGAGAATCCCACTCGAGAGTGGCCTCGGCGTGACGGATGGCCTCCTGGTCTTCCGCAGACAGATATTTGATGAGGCGGTGCTGCTCACTGGCCCAGAGCGAACTGGAGGCGTGGCCCGAGGAAAGAATCAGCGACTTGACCCCTTCCGGCTGGAAGTCGATGACATAGGCGATGGCCTGCATCGCGCCCCACGACTGGCCGAGCAGGTGAACCTGGTCGAGATCCAGGTATTCGCGCAGGGCGATCAGTTCGTTGATCCAGGTCTCCTGGGTCCAGAGTTCGGGATGCCCGTCAAGGTAGGAATTTCCGCATCCGATCTGGTCGTAGGAGATTACCTGGCGGCCCGTATCGGCGATGCGGTCCAGCACCTCGAAATAGTTGTGGGTGCTGCCCGGACCGCCGTGCAGCAGCAATAAAGCGGGCTTACTTGAAGGCTCGCCGACTATGCGGTAATAGGTCTGATAGCCCAGAAAGGGCATGTATCCTTCGCTGATGGGGTGCTGTTTCATCGTATCAAATATGTTTTGACTATAAAGATACATAATTCCTTGCTTTTCTCCGGAAAGTATTATCTTTGACAAGAGAAACAGGACTGCCATGATTGGCATGAGCGTTATCCGTCTGATCGGGAAAGGAGACAACGACGAAGTCCGGGTAAATCCAATATGATTATGGAAAAACACATTTCAAGGGAGGCGGCCGTGGGGCTGCTGCACGACATCGACTTCGAGATGTACCCGCAGGAGCATTGCATCAAAGCGCCCGGACTGCTGCGCGAAGGCGGCGTGGGCGAAGAGATGATCCATGCCATCTGCAGCCATGCCTATGGGATGCACGTGGACGTGAAGCCTGAACACTTGATGGAGAAAGTACTCTTCGCTACCGATGAACTGACGGGGCTGATCGGCGCCGCCGCGCTGATGCGCCCGTCGAAAAGCGTTCAGGACATGGAACTCAAGTCACTGAAAAAGAAGTACAAGGTCAGGGCATTTGCCGCCGGCTGTTCCCGCGAGGTCATCGAGCAGGGAGCTGAAATGCTGGGATGGCCCCTCGACGAGGTGCTGCAGAAGACCCTTGACGCCATGAAGGATTGCGAGGCAAAGGTGGCCGAGGAAAGTGCACAGTTGCAACAGGTATGACCATACAAATCATCCAGGAAGCGTTTTCCGTCTGCAAAGTGGCAGACTATTCAGGAATCGACCTGTCGGCGCCGTTCGTCTTTACCGGCTCGACGGACGAAGAGAAATCCCTGGTCTGTCCGGTCCGGCTGGTACCGGACAATACCCTTGAGCGCGAAGACGGATGGCGGGCTTTCCGGATAGAAGGTCAGTTGGACTTCTCCCTCATCGGGATCATCGCAGATCTGTCCCGGATCCTGGCCGAGGCGAAAATCGGAATCTTTGCGATCTCGACGTTCAATACGGATTATATCCTGACCAAATCGAAAGACTTTGCCCGGGCGGTCGAACTGCTCGCCCGGGCCGGGTATCATCTCCCGGCTACAGGAGACGGGAGAGGTCTTTCTCTTCGATGACGCTGAGGCCGTTGGAGGCGATGACCTCGGCGGCCTTTTCGGGATTGTCGGTCCGGAAAATGAGGACGCCCTTTCCGTTCAGCAGGAAGGAATACAGATAGGCGATGCTGATGCCTTCGCCTGCGAAGAGTTCGATGGCATCCGCGGCTTTGCCGGGACGGTCGTCGAGTTCGATGGCGAACACCTCGCAGAGCGAGACGGCCACACCGGCTCCCCGGAGGACTTCGTAAGCCTTTTCAGGCCGGGAGCAGATGATACGGAAGATACCGTAGTCGGCGGTATCGGCGATGGTGGAGGCAATCAGCTGGATATTCTCCTGTTTGAGCAGCCGGAGCACGCTGACGAGCGCGCCGGATTTGTTCTCGATGAAGACGGAGAGTTGATGGACTGTCATGGTCGGATGGGCTTTTAATATTTCTTTCTGGTATCGACGACCCGTACGGCCTTGCCCTCGCTCTTCGGCAGGGTATTCTTGGGCACGAGGCGGACCTTGGGCGTAATCAGGATCTCGTCGCGGAGCTGGCGGGTAATCTCCCGGCTGAGAGCCTGGAGTTTACCGTAGTCATCGATGTAGAGGTCTTTCATCTCCACATCGACCGTCATGGTGTCATTGCCGTCCACGGTCTCGAGCGTGATGAGGTAGTCGGAGGCTAGCTCCTGGAACTGCATCAGGATGGTCTCGATCTGGATCGGGAAGATATTGACGCCCTTGAGGATGATCATATCGTCGCTGCGGCCCTTCATCCGGTCGAGACGGATGTGATGACGCCCGCAGGGGCACTCGCCCGGCAGGATGCGGGTAAGGTCGCGCGTCCGGTAGCGAAGCAGGGGCATGGCCTCGCGCTTGAGCGTCGTGAGCACGAGTTCGCCGACCGTTCCGTCCGGAACGGGTTCGAGGGTGTCGGGATCGACGATCTCGACAATGTAATAGTCTTCCCAGATGTGCATGCCGTTCTGCTCGGGGCACTCAAATGCCACACCGGGTCCGCACATCTCCGACATACCGAAGGAGTTGTATGCCTTGACGCCGAGCATCTCCTCGATGCGCTTGCGCGTATCTTCGGAATGGGGTTCGGCGCCGATCACCAGGGTGCGGAGCTTGGTGTCCTTGCGGGGATCGATGCCCTTTTCGACCATCACCTCATAGAGACGGGCCGCGTAAGAAGGGATGGCGTGCACCACGGTGGTGCCGAAGTCCGTGAAGAACTTGAGCTGGCGCAGGGTATTGCCGGCGGCGGCGGGGACGGTCAGCATACCGACCTTCTCGGCCCCGTACTGGAACCCGAGACCGCCCGTGAACATGCCGTAGCCCGAAGTGTTCTGGAACACGTCCTCGGGGCGGCAGCCCACCATCCACAGGCAGCGGGCCACGGCGTTGGCCCACTCATCCAGGTCCTGCTGCGTGTGCAGGATGACCGTGGGATTGCCGGTGGTGCCGCTGGAGGAGTGCAGGCGCACGCATTTGTCCAGCGGAACCGTGGCCATGCCGAAAGGATAGGTGTCGCGGAGGTCCTGCTTGGTGGTGAAGGGAATCTTCTTGAGGTCATCCAAGGTACGGATATCCGAAGGCGACAGCCCGGCCTGGCGGAAACGCTCCCGATAGAAAGGAGAATCCATACAATGCTTGACCGTTGCCTGCAGCCGCTCCAGCTGCAAGGCCTCTATCTCTGACCGGGAGTAAGCCTCCTCGGGATTGAAAAACTTCTGGTAAGACATTCTGATCGAATAATAATATCAAGACAGTACAAATATACTGTATTTCTTGGATAACTCCACCTAGTACTTTCAGGGTTCTGCAATGGCGCAGCGGGCGAGCTTTGCAGTCTGTTCAGCGGAGAGGATGCCTGCCGCGCCCAGGGCTTCCACCGTCCAACCCTCACGCGGGGTATTGTCGCGGAAAAGAACGATGGAACGGGCGGCCTGGCGGGAACGGATGTAAGGGTGGGATGCCAGGGAGTCGGCGGGGAGCGACCAGAGTGCGAACGGCTGCGGCGGCGAGCAGAAGACCAGGTCGGCGAGGGCGTCATATTTCTCCCGGTCGAAACGATAAATGTCCATCAACTGCTCGGGAAAGGAATATCCACCGAGTTCTCCCCGGTACTGGATGATCTGCTTGGCATAGTACGGTCCGATGCCCGGCAGGGCGTCCAGCGCTGCGGAATCCGCGGCATTGAGATCCAGCAGCGGAATGTCGATGAAACGCTCCAGCCGGCGATAAACCGAATCCGCCACCACGAAGGAACGGGCGAAGTCTTCCCGCCGGCGGAAACGCCCCCCGGCGGCGCGGTAGTTGTCGATGGACTGAGCCTGTTTCTCGCTGAAACCCAGGCGGATGAGGTCCTCGACGGAGACGGTGTTGGGATTGAAACGAAAATTCTCCACCCGGCGGGTGGCGCGGCGATATTGCTCCACGAAACCGGAATGAGGCGCGTTCCGGCGGACGGTCGTCGTCTCCGCCGGCCGTGCCGTTCCTGCCGGAACGGCGGACCCGCCGGCACCGCCCGGCGGAACGGCATAGACGAAAACGGTGTCGGGATGGTCGCGATTTGCTTCAAGCCGCAGACGTGCGGCGCGGGTGGTAAAGATGGCGGCCTGGTAGCCGATGATCAGGAATGCGAGGGCGATGGCGCCGACCTTGAATGCGGCCGCGCTGCTCCGGCCCTGCTGCGGAGCGGAATCTGTGTTTTTCATCGTTCGTTTATGTTCGGGTTGTAAAGTTTCTCTCGGGGAAGGTGCGTCAGGCAGGATCGTCTTTGTATTTGTTGTGGTGTACGCGGGGGCCGTCGTCCCGCAGGCCGCCCACCACCACGACGATCTCGCCCTTGGGCTCGACCGCGCGGAAGTGCGCAATCACCTCCGCGAGACTCCCGCGGACGTGCTCCTCGTGGACCTTGGAGATCTCCCGCGCCACGGAGCAGGGGCGCTCCGGGCCGAATGTCAAGACGAACTGCTCGAGCGTGGAGACGAGCCGGCGGGGAGACTCGTAGAAAATCATCGTCCGACTCTCTTTCGCAAGCTGGGTCAGCAGGGTCTGCCGGCCCTTCTTGAGCGGGAGGAAGCCTTCGAAGCAGAAGCGGTCGCAGGGCAGGCCGGAGGAGACGATGGCCGGGATGCAGGCCGTCGCGCCGGGCAGCGTCTGCACCTCGATCCCCTCGGCCGCACACGTACGCGCCAGCAGGAAGCCTGGATCGGAGATCCCGGGCGTACCGGCGTCGCTGACCAGCGCCACGCGCTCCCCGGCGAGAAGGCGGTCTCGGATCAGCTCCACAGTCTGGTGCTCATTGAACTTGTGGTGCGACAGGAGTTTGCCCCGGATCTCGAAATGCTGCAGCAGGACGGCACTCGTACGGGTGTCTTCGGCCAGGATCAAGTCCGCCTCCTTCAGTACCTTGACGGCCCTGAAGGTCATGTCCTCGAGGTTCCCCACCGGGGTCGGGACGATGTATAAAATTCCCGCTGCGCGCATCTGCTTCCGGCATTAATTTGCTATCTTTGCAGGACAGCAACCACAAATTTAAGCAATGTTTTCCGAGAATCACAAAAAAACCGGCTGCATCGAAGTCGTCTGCGGATCGATGTTCTCCGGCAAGACCGAAGAGCTCATCCGCCGCCTCAAACGCGCCCAGTTCGCTAATCAGCAGATCGCCATCTTCAAGCCGGCCGTCGATAACCGATATTCCGATGTGGAGGTCGTCTCGCACGACTTCCACAAGATTACGTCCAACCCCATCTCAGACCCCGCCGCGATGCTCGAGGTCGGGCCGGAGATCGAGGTCGTCGGGGTGGATGAGGCGCAGTTCTTCGACGCGAGCCTCGTGGATGTGTGCCAAACCCTCGCCAATCGCGGTATCCGCGTGATCGTGGCGGGCCTGGACACCGATTATCTCGGAATTCCTTTCGGCCCGATGCCCCAGCTGATGGCCGTGGCGGAGGACGTGCAGAAGGTCCACGCCATCTGCGTGAAATGCGGCGCCCTCGCCAACCATTCGCACCGGCTCAGCCGGAGCAAGGACCTCGTCCTGCTCGGCGAGAAAGACGTCTACGAGCCCCTCTGCCGGGAGTGCTACAACCGCGCCCGCGCCGAAGAAGGCGCATAATCCCCCGCCCCGATGCCCCGCCGCGAGAGCCGCATCCTCCAGGACTACCGCTACTACCTGCGGATGGAGCGCCGCCTGTCGCCCAACACGGTGGCCGCTTATAGCCGCGACGTGGCGGAACTGCTCGCGGCCCTGGACCTGGAGCCGCGCGCGGTGCGCTCCGACGACATCGCCCGCTACCTCGCGGACCGCGGGAAAGAACTCTCCAAGCGCAGCCAGGCCCGCCTGCTCAGTTCGCTGCGTTCGTTCTTCGACTGGCTCATCCTCGAAGGCGAGCGCAAGGACAATCCCTGCGACCGCATCGACGCCCCCAAGCTGGGCCGCTACCTCCCCGCCGTGCTGTCAGTCGAGGAGGTCGGGGCCATCCTGGACTCCGTCGACACCGCCCGGGGCGGCTGGACGGCCTTCCGGGACCGGGCCATCCTCGAGATCCTCTACGGCTGCGGGCTGCGGGTGAGCGAAGCCTGCGGACTGCTGATCTCGCAGGTCTACCTCGCCGAAGGGTTCGTACGCGTGGTAGGCAAGGGCGACAAAGAGCGGCTCGTCCCCCTCGGAGGGGTGGCCGCCGAGGCGTTCAAGCAGTATCTCGACGCCCGCCCCCAGGCGGCGGAGCCGGCCTTCGACGACGTGGCGTTCTTAAACAAAAACGGCCGCCCGCTGAGCCGGGTGGCCATCTTCAATCTGGTCAAGAAACAAGCGCTGCTTGCGGGCGTACGCAAGGAAATATCACCGCACACCTTCCGCCACTCCTTCGCCACGCACCTGATCGAGAACGGCGCCGACCTGCGCGCCGTCCAGGAGATGCTGGGCCACGAATCCATCCTCACGACGGAAATCTACACCCACATCGACACCGCCACCTGGCAAGCCGCCATCCTGCAGCATCATCCGAGGAAATAACTAGAGTTGCAGAATACGGATACTTTTCGTACCTTTGATGCGTAATTAGTAGTTTTCCTGATAAGGAGATGAAGACTTCTTCTGCAGAACACGATGCCACCCGAGTCCTCGAGGGTGCGACACCGCTTTGTTACTCAGGCCGCATCATCCGCGATGCCCGACGGGAGAAGAAAATGACACAGGCTGAACTGGCTTCCCGGATCGGCAGCACCAAGAGCTATATTTCTAAGATTGAGAACGGGACCATGGCTCCCAGCGTCAATACGTTCTATCGCATTATCCAGGCGCTCGGTCTGGTCATAGAGATTTCAAACCCGACAAATCAAGATCTATGACTAGGGCAGGACTGAAACAAAAAGCAGCCGCAGGGATGGTCTGGACAGCCCTGCAGAAATACTCGTCGGTGTTTATTCATTTCATCTCGAGTATTATTCTGGCGCGTTTGCTTACCCCGTATGACTATGGGTGCATCGGGATGCTCTCCGTATTCATGGTGTTGGCCGAGGTATTCATCGATGGCGGATTCGGCTCTGCTCTGATCCAGAAGAAACGGCCCACGCAAGTGGATTATTCCACCATCTTTTGGTGGAACATCGGGATGGCCGTCGTGATGTATGCCGTCCTGTATGTGAGCGCTCCGGCCATCTCCCGTTTCTACCACATTCCGCTTCTATGCAAGGTATTGAGGGTACAGGGTGTTATCCTCTTCATCTATGCATTCAACATCATCCAGCGGAACCAACTGAAAAAGAAGCTGAATTTCAAGCTCCTGTCCATCATCTCGATCGGCACTTCGATCATCGCCCTTACCGTCACCATCATTCTGGCTTACAAGGGATTTGGCGTGTGGGCCCTGGTGATACAGCATATCATCTCTGCGTTCATTCCTTCACTGGTCTTCTGGTTCTATGTGAAGTGGCGGCCGCTCCGGGTTTTTTCCTGGGACTCCATCAAGGAGTTATTCGGTTTTGGCATGTATATCTTCTTGACCAACTTGACCAGCCGTGTTACGAACCGGATCCCCAGTTTAATTATCGGCAGGGTTTACAATCCTTCTACCCTGGGCTATTATTCAAAGGCCAGGAATGTGGAGCAGTTATTCTCCTCCAGCATCTCGCAGATCATGAATCAAGTGACTTATCCCTTGTATGCAGAGGTGCAGGATGACCGGGTGACGATGCAGAAGATGATCAAGCGCCTTACCATGACCATCTCCTATATTACCTTCCCGATACTTTATCTTCTTTTACTGAGCGCCAAGCCGCTGTTTCTCATTCTGTATTCGGAGAGATGGCTCACAAGTGTTCCCTACTTCCAGGTTCTGTGCCTTGCCGGTTTGGCTTATTGCCTCCAATCCGCCAATTTGCAAACGATTTCCGCCATCGGAAAAAGCAAGGTCATGTTCATCTGGAGCCTGATCAAGCAAGGCGTTGTCATCCTTCTTATCGTCGGAGGCTTGTCGCTGGCCGGGATGAAGGGGCTGCTGGCTGGCAGAGTTATCGGGTCCTGGTTTGTCCTGTTCGTCAACATGGGTCTTGTATCGAAGCATATCGGATATAAATTCAATAAGCAAGTATTGGATCTTTTGCCTGTGGCTTTAGTTGCGACACTTGCCGCGGGAATCAGTTTCGGCTGCGGGTATCTGCTGCACCTCAACTTATATCTGGACGGGGTGGTCAAAGTACTCATCTATCTGGCAATTTATCTGGGATGGTCTTTCATATTCAAGCCGGAAGCATACACTTACTTCCTGTCCATCCTCCCCATCGAGAAAATTAAGAACCGTTTCAAAAAGGCCCGCTCCTAACGCAAACCTACTCATCATGTTCAATCTAGATCGATTCATTGCAGACAGCGTGACTTTCCGCCCGGAGAGCATGTTCAAGCATGATATCCAGGCCCATTCCGCACAATTGTCCGAAGAGATTGCGGGGAAATCGGTCTGCGTCATCGGTGGGGCCGGCAGTATCGGCTCGAGTTTCATCAAGGCCGTCCTCCAATTCGAGCCCGCGAGCGTTGTCGTCGTGGATCTCAACGAAAACGGCCTTGCCGAACTGGTCCGGGACGTGCGCAGTACGGACGGGCTGTACGTTCCCGAGGAATTCCGCTGCTACACCCTCAACTTCGCCGACCCGATTTTCGAACGCATCTTCCGTGAAGAGAAGGGCTTTGACATTGTGGCGAACTTCTCTGCCCACAAACACGTCCGCTCTGAGAAGGACCGCTATAGCGTGCAAGCCTTGATTGAGAACAACGATATCAAGGCCAAGAAGTTGATGGACTTGCTGACCCTCTATCCACCGAAACATTTCTTCTGCGTAAGCACCGACAAGGCCGCCAATCCCGTGAATATCATGGGCGCCAGCAAGCGCATCATGGAAGACCTGGTGATGGCCTACAACAAATATTTCAAGGTCACGACGGCGCGTTTTGCCAATGTGGCTTTCAGCAACGGTTCCCTGCCGGACGGATGGTTGCACCGGATCCAGAAACGCCAGCCCCTGGCGGCCCCCAGCGATGTGAGGCGCTACTTCGTCTCGCCCGAAGAGTCCGGCCAGATCTGTATGCTGGCCTGCATCCTGGGCCGGCCCGGAGAGGTTTTCTTCCCCAAACTAGGCGAAGATCAGATGCTTACCTTCAGCAGTATCTGCGACGATTTCGTCAAGGCCGAGGGTTTTGTCAAGAAGGAGTGTGCCACCGATGCCGAGGCCCGGCACTTTGCGGCACAGATGCCGGAAGGGCATCCTGACTATCCCGTGGTGTATTTCCGGAGCGATACGACCGGCGAGAAGGCCTACGAGGAGTTCTTTGTCCCGGGTGAAGAACTCGATCTTGTCCGCTTCCGCTCTCTCGGCGTGGTCCGGCAGAGTGCCCGTCACAGCCTGGAAGAAGTCGACGCCTTCTTCGCAACGCTGGAAAGCATTTTTGCCGATGACGCCTTCACCAAAGAGCAGGTCGTAAACGCAATCAAGGCTTTCATCCCCAACTTCGAACACGAAGAAAAAGGCAAGAACCTGGATCAAAAAATGTAATCAAAGAAGAAAACTTTCAGGAAGTATGGCATACAATATTCCACTATTCAATCTGAATTTCGACGAACGCGAAGCGCAGGCCGCTTATGATACCATCAAGTCCGGGTGGATCTCGACAGGGCCGAAAAACGCAGAACTAGAGCAGATGTTCATCGATATGTGGCGGGTAAAATATGCGGTGAGCATGAGCAACTGTACCAGCGCCTTGCACGTGTGCTGCATGGTGTGCGGCTTCGGGCCGGGAGACGAGGTGATCTGCCCCTCGCTGACCTTCGCCGCTTCCTGCAATTGTATACGATATGTCGGTGCGACGCCGGTCTTTGCCGACATTGTCAGCCCCGACCATATCAACATCGATCCGGCCGAGATCGAGCGCAAGATCACGCCCCGGACCAAGGGGATCGTGGTCGTCCACATGGCCGGTTTCCCGGCCCGGATGGATGAGATCATGGCCATCGCCCGCAAGCACGGGCTCAAGGTAATCGAGGATGCCTGCCACGGTCCATTATCCGAATACAAAGGTCAAAAACTGGGGACCATCGGGGACTGTGCGGCTTTCAGCTTCTTCTCCAACAAGAATATCAGCACCGGCGAGGGCGGCATGTTCATCACCAACAACGAGGAAATGGCCGCGAAAGCCCGCCTGATCCGCAGCCACGGCATGAGCACCATGAGCTATCAGCGTGCCAGCGGCCACGCCACCGAGTATGACATTACCTGCCTGGGCTACAATTTCCGGATGGATGACATCCGCGCCGCCATCGCCATCGAGCAACTGAAGAAGCTTCCCGGCGATCTGGAGACCCGCCTCAAGGTCCGTAAACAGTATGTGGACCGGCTTGGCAAGGTCGAAGGGGTGGTGGTCCCGTTTGCGGACAATACCGAGTTCGTGAGCAATTATATCTTCCCGACCGTGCTTCTGGACAGCACCAAGGCGCGCCGGGACCGGATCCGCAACTATATCCACGAAGCCGGCATCCAGACAAGTGTTCATTATCCGGCTGCTCATCTGTTCTCCACTTACAAAGGACTGGGCGCAGTACTTCCTCAAACTGAATACGTTACGGATAATGAAATTACGCTTCCCATGTATGCTGCTTTAACAGAAGATCAGATCAGTTTCATCTGTAACACGTATGTGAAAGCCATCAAGGAATCATTGTAAAACGAATCACGCAATAGAATGAATCAATCTGTTTTAGGGCTTTATTTTGAAGAGTTCACTGTTGGAGAGGAGATTAAGCATGCGCTTTCCAAAACCATTTTCGAGAGTGATAACAACTTGTTCAGTCTGATGACCATGAACCATCATCCGGTTCATACGAATATCGACTACGCTCTCCATAATCAGCATGGTAAGATTCTCGTGGTCGGGACACTGGTTTTTTCTCTGGCCGTCGGGATCACCGTCCCGGATGTGAGCGGTAAAGCCATCGCAAATCTTGACTACGAATATATCAAGCATTTGGCTCCTGTCTTCATTGGCGACACCATTTATGTCCGGACAAAGGTTCTCGACAAGCGTGAATCCAAGTCAAAAAATGATCGCGGTATCATCTATGTTGAATCGATAGCATATAACCAGAATGGGGTTGATGTTTTATCTTTCAGACGTCATGTCCTCGTAAAGAAAAGAGAAAAATAAACTACATAAACATGAACGAGAATTACTTGATGCGCAGTTTGATGTTTGTTCCTGCGCATAATCAGAGACTGATGGACAGTTCTGTCCGTCGGGATGCGGATGTCCTCCTGTTGGATATTGAGGATTCTGTCCCCGTGTTTGACAAACAGTTGGCTAGAGACAATATCAAGACCTTTGTCCAAAGAGAAGATCTCAACGGGAAACTCATTTTTCCTCGTGTCAATGATAGGGAAAGCGGGGAATTGTTGAGAGATCTGACGCAACTAACTATAGAAGGTGTTCATGGTTTTATGTATCCGAAATCTACGAAAGCGGAAGATATCTATTTCGTAGGAAAGTTACTTGAGACCATTGAATACGAAAAGCACATTCCCGTCGGTACTTTTAAGATTATTCCGCTCATTGAAACGGCCGGGGCAATCGTTAATATCAAGGAGATCTGTCAGGCTAGCCCTCGAGTAGTCGCTGTTGCCTTCGGTTGTGAAGACTATGTATCCGACCTTCACGGAAGACATGATGATGCCGGTAATAGCATCTTCTTTGCCCGTAATATGATTGTGAATGCTGCTCGTTTTGCCGGCATCCTCCCCATTGATACAGTTCACATCAAAGTTCATGATCTTGAAGACCTGGAGAAAGAAGTACAACTGGCCAAGGATCTGGGCTTTGAAGGAATGCTAGTCCTTAATCCGAAGGAACTTCCGATTGTCCATAAATATTTCTCGCCATCCGAGGAAGAAGTCGCATGGGCAACTGAAATGGTTGAACTTGCCGAAGAAGCAGTTCGCGAAGGGAACGGGGTTGCGGTCAAGGACAACAAGTTCATTGGTCCTCCTATGGTTAGGATGGCCCGCAATATCATGGCAAAACATAATCTAATTTGCTGGAAAACCCCTCAGGAATAATACATGCGTCCACTTCGGTTCGTTGGTGCAGATGAGGCGGTGAGCGTGGTTAAAAGTCACGATCACATCCACATTAGTAGCGCAGCACACGTGCCTTACATCTTGATTGAGGCATTGTGTCGGCGTGCTGATGCCGGCGAATTGGAGGGCGTTCATTTCCACCATTCTTATACAGAAGGTCCTGCTCTTTATGCGGACCCCAAGTATAAGGGGATATTCATTGATCAGGCTTTTTTCGTCGGGCCGAGCGTAAGACCAAGTGTTAATCTGGGAGTAGCAGACTATATCCCCGTTCACCTTGCAGAGACCCAGCATCTTTACCGTTCGGGAGCCGTTCCGTGCGATGTGGCTATGGTCTCGGTATCAACCCCTGGCATGGGAGGATATGTTTCTTTAGGTGGATCTGTTGATTGCACTATAGCAGCTCTTGAGGTCGCGAAAATAAAGATTGCCGTAATCAACAAATTTGTCCCTCATACATATGGCGATGCATTAGTCCCAGTGACGACCTTTGACTATTTTGTTGAGGATCATCGCCCTTTGCCAGAACATCGTTCGATGATTCCTTCTGAAGTGGAGGAGAAAATTGGGAAGAATTGTTCGGATCTTATTGAAGATGGATCTTGTCTTCAGATGGGGATAGGGGCTTTGCCTGATGCATTGGCATTCTTTCTTCGAGATAGGCGTGACTTGGGTATTCACACAGAGATGTTTTCTGCCGGAGTGCTGGAATTAATGAAGATGGGTGTTGTGACCGGGGCAAAAAAGAATATCGACAGAGGACGTGTGGTTGCCTCCTTTTTGTTTGGGACCAAAGACCTTTATGACTTTGTGGATTTTAATCGAAGTATTCTTATGATGGATATCGGCTATGTCAATGATCCATATATTATTTCGATGAATCCCAAGGTCGTTGCGGTCAACTCGGCTGTTCAGATGGACCTGACCGGACAAATTTGCGCGGATTCTGTCGGCAGAAGGATTATTTCCGGAACAGGTGGACAACTTGACTTTGTCAGAGGGGCAACTCTTTCAAAAGGGGGGAAGTCCATAACGGCGATTCCTTCCAGAGCCAAAAACGGACAAAGCAAGATTGTGCCCATACTCGATGATGGTTCCGGGGTTGTTACACCCAGGGCTGACGCCCATTGGGTTGTGACGGAATATGGTGCGGTTGATTTAACGGGGCTGTCATTACAAGAAAGGGCTAAGAGGATTATCAGTATTGCTCACCCTGACGATAGAGCCATGCTTGAGATGTCAGCATTCAGCCGGTTTGGGAAGCACTTTTTTTTGGTATAATTAATTGTTTAAAGATTGTTATCTATGCAGAAGGTTATTATTATTGGCGGACAGGGAAGCGGAACCGTTATCGCGCAAGCAATTTTGGATGCAAATAATAGAGGGGATGATCGCCTGGTTGTCGAGGGCTTCATGAGCCATGATAAGGAAATAGGAGAGTTGATAGAGGGTATTCCCGTCGTTGTCAAGCAATCCAGAGATAATATAACTAATTGTTTTAACAAAGGTTATCGCTTCATCTTCGCCTTACATCGAATGGATGGGGGAGAGTATTTCACAACGCTTTACGAAGACTTGGGGTTAAGGCCGGAAATGATGGCAACCTTTATTCATCCCACCGCATTCGTTGCGCCCAATGTTGTCGTGCATCCCGGTGCTGTTATTTTACCATATGTAATGATTTCAGCAGGGGCGGTTATTGGAGCGAATACACTTATCATGACTGGCGCTACAATTGGGCATAATACAGAGTTGTCATGTTTTACCCATGTCGCGTCTCAAGCCGTTGTGGGGGCTTATATCAAGACGTCTATTGGTACTCATGTCGGATTGAATGCTACCATCCGTGAATATATCACGATTGGAAAGTACTCAACGGTTGGTATGGGAGCCGTATTGACTAAGAATGTCGGAGATCATGAGATGTGGGCCGGCAATCCGGCAAAGTTCTTAAGGAACGCCAAATAAAGTACTCTATATTCAGCAACAAGTATGATCGACTCGCTTTATAATCGGTTGTCTATTAATCCATCTGTTTCGTTGCTTGGGGCAATGAAGATAATGGATGATAATAAAACCAAGACCCTTTTTGTTTTTAATGATGAGCATTTTGAAGGTATCATCACGATAGGTGATATCCAGCGAGCTATTATTCATAACGTTGACTTGAATACGCCTGTGTCACGTATTTTGGACAAAGACAAAATTTATGGATACGTAACAGAAAGCGAAGCGAGTATTCGTGAGAAAATGAGCCGTTTACGTGCAGAAGTTATGCCCATTCTAGATGAAGCCGGAGAGTTGGTGGATGTTCGTCTATGGAACGACATGTTTATTTCTGAAACGGAACACTCTCGCGAACTGATTCATCTTCCTGTGGTTATTATGGCTGGCGGCAAAGGGACCAGATTAAAGCCTATCACCAATGTGATTCCTAAACCCATCGTACCAATCGGGGATAAAACAATTCTGGAGACCATATTAGATCAGTTTGAAGCTATCGGCTGTACAAAGTTCTATATGTCCGTGAATTATAAGGCTGACATAATTAAGTATTATCTCAGCCAATTGGATCACAAATATGATATCGAGTTCTTCCAGGAGGACAAGCCGCTGGGGACCATCGGAAGCGTGTCTTTGCTGAAAGGGAAAATCGACACCCCGTTCTTCGTCTCGAATTGCGACAGCATCAATGAGCAGGACTACCGTGACGTCTATGACTACCACGTCAGCAATCAGAATGACCTCACCATTGTCACGATGGTGAAGAGTTTCAAGATTCCCTATGGTGTGATTGAGACCGGCGAAGACGGATTGATGGTTTCCCTGAGCGAGAAACCCGACCTGACCTATCAGGTTAATACCGGCGTTTATATTCTGAACCCCAGTTGTATCGACGAGATTCCCGAAGGGGAACTTTTCCACATCACCCACTTAATGGAGAAGATCAAAGCCCGCGGAGGCCGCGTAGGATGCTTTCCGGTCAGCGAACACGCCTGGAAGGATATGGGTGAATGGCCGGAGTATCTGAAGATGATCAATATTCTATAACGAGCCGCTACTTTTTGTATGAAGAAATACAGCATCCTGATCGTCGGCCTCGATTGTTATTTTGGGCACATTGGAGAGTTCATCATCAACTTGAAGAAGAAGAATCCTCTTGTTGAGATTACTTTGTTGACGACACCCATTCTTAAAGATCGGCGGAAAAGCATTATAGATTATGTTGACAGGATTGTCTTCTACAAACCCCTTGACATTAAATTCCTTCCTCGTTTTTTGGTTCAGTGGCTGCATCCCTTGTTGTGCAATCTGCGCTTACGTAAATCTCTGAAGAAAGATCACTTTGATATCCTGGATATTCATTTCCCTGCTCCGTTTATCATAAAACTTCTCCCCTTTTTCAGAAAAAAAGCAGACCATATTGTCATCTCTCCGTGGGGCAGCGATGTGATGCGGGTGGAGGACGAGCAGGCTCGGCAGGATTTGAGCCGGATCTTTGCTAAGGCAGAATACGTTACCGTCGGCAAAGAGTCCAGAATCGGGAAAGTCCTCCGGACAGAGTTCAAAGTCAATCCGGACAAGATGGTCAAATTGGAATGGGGAGGGGAATTCTTCGACTTTATCCAGAATATGTCCGGAACAGTATCTGTCGAAGAGGCTAAAGATCGCTTTGGCTTGAAAGACAGGTATGTGATTACCTGCGGCTACAACACATCGGAAGCACAACAGCACGAGAAAATCATCCGTGCCGTTGCTGATGTCAAAGATCGTCTTCCCGACAACCTGACTTTACAATTTCTCTGTACCAATGTATTCTTCAACAAGATGGCACCGGAGAAAGAGCAGTACCTCGAACTTTTGAAAAATGAATGTGCTGCAGACGGCCTGGATGCCGTGCTTATCAAAGAACGTCTGGACCTTCCGGACTTGCTGAAGCTGAGGATGTCCGCTGATATTTTCATTCATATCCAGACCACGGACGCCGGGTCAAGAAGCGTGATGGAATATGTAGCCTGCAACAGGAAAGTCGTTCACGGGACATGGAATCGTTATGCCTATTTGGAAGATTACAAGCCCTCTTGTTATTTCCCGCTCGATTCCCTGGAAGATCTGGGTTCCCGCATTCTGGACGCATACCACGGCGAGGTGGAGGAATTGCCATCCGAAGTAAAACGCGTCATTCACGAAAGAGGCTGGGACCATAAGATGACGCTCTGGAACGACTTCTTCGAATCCCTCTGTTAGTGGATCTTCTTTTGTAGCAGGGAGGAGACGAAAGGCCAGGCACCCAACAGACGGGTGAAGGCGAGTTTTAAACCGACGAAGCCGCATCCGTATGTCCGCGCGAGCGCCGCGTACAAGTCCAACACCCCTCGGAATTCCGGAATCAAAGTGAAATAACGCAAATACCTCAGGCAGAATCCATTGGCAAAAAAGCGAAGCTCCTGCTGCTCAAAACCGGAAGTCAAGTTCTGCAGTTTCTCCAGGTAGATTTCCCGGCGGCTCTCCCCCGCCACTTGTTCCGGTGTGCTTGTCATGATGGAGCCTGAACGCATATAATGGATATAAGTCGTGGCCGGTTCGATCCGGATATTGGAGAGATATTTCAGCAGATAGAATGTCCACAGGTTGTCTTCGTAGATGATTCCTTCCCGGAAAGACAGCGGATATGCGAGCAGGAAATCCCGGCGGATCAGCCTGTTCCAAGCATTGACCGGGAAATGTCGGCGCTTGTCATAAATCCAAGTTCGAATAGCCGAATTTGTGACCAGTTGGGGAGGAAGATTCTTCTCGCGCAGTTCCCAGGGATAGGACCGGGAAGCCAGGACCGTCCGGGCACGGCCCTGGACCATCTGTACCCCGGGATCGGAAAGGGCCGCCTGCATCAAGGACCCGATGGCATCAGGCGGAAGTTCATCGTCCCCGTCCAGATAGAAGACGTATTCGCTGGAAGACTGCTGCGTCCCGGTGTTCCGGGCCGCGGAAAGGCCCCGGTTAACGGGATGGCGGAGCAGCAAAAAAGAAATTGGCCCGCCATAAGAGCGGACCAGGGATTCGCAAAGCTCAAAACTGCCGTCGGTCGAACCGTCATCGACGATGATGCACTCGAGATCCGTCCAGTTCTGGACCATGACAGAACGGAGGCAGGCTTCTACATAGGGCGCGACCTGATAAACCGGGACGATAATGGAAACTTTCGGCATAACTTACTTGTCCGGCTGCTGAACGGCTTGCAAATAGTGGCAGGCCGCCAGCCGCTCCGTCATTCCGGCGGCCGTACGTCGGGCGTTCCGGGAAATGCGGGTCAGCTCCGCCGGATCCATACTCTTGATTCTGCGGATGATACGCTCCAATTCGTCGGAATCACCCGCCCTGCACAGGAAACCGTTTTCGCCGTCGGTGATAATCCCGTCAAAGCCCTCATCCCGCGATGCGACCGTGATACAACCCCGAGCCATCGCCTCCAGATAAACCATCCCGAATGTCTCCCGGCTCGAAATCATCACGAACACCTGATTCTCATCCAAGACCTGCACCACTTCGTCGCGACGGAGCCAGCCGGTGAAGAATACCCGGTCCAGGATGCCAGCCCGTTTTGCTTCACGCCGGATAGAAGGCAGTTGATAACCGGTACCCACATAAGTTAAACTGAAATCCTCCGCCCCGAAGACCTTCCCCAGCGCCCGTACCAAGCTGACAGAGTGTTTTCGTTCGATCAGCGTCCCGACATACACAAAGCGCGACACCCGGTCGAACGATTTATCGCCGGCGCTGTCCACATATCCGTCCGGCACCCCGGAATAACAAATAAACGAAGGCCTGTCTGTCCGGACCTTGTTCTCGAAATGCCGGCGGATGGCTTCGGATCTGAAGCCGACTACATCGACACCCTTGAGGACGCTCTGTCCCTTTTTCCGGATCGATGACGGTCCGAATACATCCACACCGTGGACGACATAAGTGCATCGGGCCGGGAAGACCTCCCGCACACCCTGCATCACCCGAACGCAAGGATCCAGCCAATGAGCCATTATATAGTCCGGGGCAAATCCCTCGCGTTTCAGGTAATCCACGATACCCTCGACAAGCTCCGCGATCGTCCGGGTCGATGGTAATGAACGCGGTATCAGGCGTCTGTACGGAAGGCGGAGCACCCGCACCCCTTCCAGCTCATATTCCAAACCCGGATAGGAACGCGTCCGGACGTTCGCCCCCATACAGAAGGAGACAGCTATTGAAAACCGTTTCGCCACTTTCAGATAGAGTTCGGGAGGATTCGCTGCCAGATGGGCCACCCGCACCTCGTGGCCCATTTTAACCCATTCGCGGGTAAAATAATGAACCACGGAAGTACCCGTCAACAGGGTGTCCGCTGCGGGATAGATGGCTGAAAGGACCAGAATCTTCATTCGCCCTGCTCAGAGAATCGCCCCCTTGATCGTATCTACGATGTACCTCGCCTCTTCATCCGAGACGCAGGGGCCTGAGGGCAAGCACATACCCTGTTTGAACAGAAGCTCGCTGATGCCGTTGACATAAGCCGGAGCATCCTTGTAAACCGGCTGCTTGTGCATCGGTTTCCAAAGCGGCCGGGCCTCGACCTGGGCTTGGTCCAGGATGACGCGCAGCGCTTCGACATTGTCATTGGGCTCACAATCGGTGTGGGCGTTATCCACGGCATGTACCACGCCGGCCGCCCCGCCGACCGCTCCGGTCACAACGGTCTTGTAGGCGTTTTCCTGTCCCCGGATGCGCAGGTCCGGGTCGAGGGTGATGGTGTTCAGCCAGAAATTGCTGTCGCAGCGTTCGTCCGGATTGCCGTGCAGATGGATGCCAGGTACGTCCGCAAGGAGCTGCCTGTACAGTTCATACATATGCTTGTGGTGTGCGATGTGCGCATCCAGGACCGTCATCTGCCCGCGGCCGATGCCAGCGCAGATGTTCGAGAGGCGGTAGTTGTAGCCGACGGCTTCGTGGTGGTAATAGGGATAAGCCTCGCGGGCCTGGGTGGCATACCACATGATTCTCTGTTTCGATTCGGCGTCCGGGCAAATGAGTGCCCCGCCGCCGGAGGTCGTGATCATCTTGTTGCCGTTGAACGACAGGACGCCCCATTCTCCGAACGTGCCGAGCACCCGGCCGTCGAAGCGGCTGCCGAAACCCTCCGCAGCATCCTCGATTACAGGAATGTCGTAGCGTACACCGATTTGGAGAATCTCATCAATCTGATAGGGCATACCGTAGAGAGCCACGGGCACGATCGCTTTCGGCTTACGGCCGGTCCGGGCGATACGGTCACGGATAGCCTCTTCCAGCAAAGCGGGGTCCATGTTCCAACTACCCGGTTCGCTATCTACGAATACGGGTGTGGCTCCCAGGTAGGTCACGGGGTGAGAGCTTGCGCAGAAGGTAAAACTCTGCACCACCACCTCATCGCCCGGCCCCACACCGCATGCAAGCAGCGCAAGATGCACCGCCGCCGTCCCGGAACATAACGCCACCACATCCTTCCCTTCGCCGACGAAGGCTTCCAAATCCGCCTCGAACGCATTCACATTCGGTCCCAAGGGCACGACCCAGTTGGTATCGAAAGCCTCCTGAATATACTTTTGCTCCAGTCCTGCCTCGCTCATATGTGCCAAGCAAAGATAAATCCGTTTTCTCATATCGTGCTTTTCGTTTTTCTCAGTTCATGGCCGGGGTAAAGTTCCCGGCCTTCCGCCATTTTCAGAATGCGTGACAGGGAGTCGGCCGCCAACACCTTGTCGCCCCCCGGCAGGGTCGTAACGACTTTCTCTCCAGGGATAAAGGCATCACCTGTAAAGAGACGCTCCCCCACCCGGAAAGTCAGGCAGGAAGGATGGTGGCCCGGTGTCTCGAACACTTCGGCCTCCACTCCGGGAAACAGGGGAATCCGCCCACCTTCTCCCACCACGACGAGATTCTCTCCCGTGATGGTAATGGGATCTTCGTGGTAGCGGGACATGTTACTCTTCGGGGAAGCGAGCGCCGCCACACCGGCTATATTGGTAAAAATCCGGCAGTCCGGCCAGCGCGCCAGCAGGGTGGGAAGCCCGTAAATATGGTCGTAATGCGCGTGGGTCAGCAGGACACCCTGCACGGCAACGTCCCGTCCGGTCTGAGCAAGCAAGCGTTCCCAGCAGCCGCAATCGACCAGCCAGGCAGCCTCACCAGGCAGCCCGAGCAGATAGGTCCGGGACGAGAACACCCGGTTTTCCACCCAGGAAAGCGTCATCTGCCCAATTTCAGTTTAAGCCACAACATCCTCAGCACCAGCGCGGCGAAGGATTCACCGGGATAGACCAATTTATATTTCCAGCGGTTCCGCAATAACACCTGCGCTTCCCGCAGGTAATAGCGCAGCGACCCTTTGCGGAAAGGATCCGCGCTGTGGCCCGAGAACAGATCCTCCCAGACCTTTTCGGCAAGCGGCCCGCCGGCGGGCTCCAGGGGAAGGGGCAGGTCCAGCCCCAGTTTCTCCCGGATGATCCAGCAGACGATACGGGCGAATGACATCATCCCGGAGGCTTCGTAAAGCCTTGTCACCTCCTCCCAGTCGATCTTGTCCCCATCGTCCCGGAGCAACAGGACCCAGTCGTAGAGCTGGCGAAGTTCCGTCTCCGAGGCGGCGAAATGCGCGGACATATGCCGCATCAAGAAGACCGCCTCCATCGTGGGAGACATCCGATACACATTCGGCAGCGGCTCCTTTCCGGGAATCGTGAACGGGATGCGCGCAGCGGGGGCCATCGCCGTGAGGGCGTCATTCAGGACCCGGTTGGACTGATGGTTCTCCAGGTCCACGAAATCATAGTGGTTCTCCAGCAGCACCCCGCCGAGGCTGGCCTGGGTGTGATGGTGATAATACTCCTTGCTCGCAATCCCCTTGGCGGCCAACAATTCCGCTCCGCGGGCGGATTCCCCGAAAAGATAAAAATCGATGTCCCCGAAGAAACGCAATTCCGGCGCGGGATAGCGGACCGACAAAGTCGCGCCCTTGAGCAGCATCAAATCGAGCCCGCCTTCTCCCACCAGCCTCGCCAGGCGTTCCAGCACATCGAAGCGATGACGCACATCCTCGCGCGTATGCTCCGTGACCAGATAGGCGCGGACCACATCCGGTCCCGTCGGGATCTGCGCCTCGGGAAGAGCATCCATCCAGGATACGACCAACGGAATCATCCGTTGTTTAATGGACAGCTTCAGCACCGCTGCCCAGGCAGCATCATCCACCGGCAGTTCGGCCTCCCGGACCACCGGAAGGCCGAATGCGCGATTCAACACGCCGACGAGACAATCAATAACGCCCGGAGTCATTTCTTCTTTGCAGGAACCGCCGTGTTGAATTTGCAGTTGACGAACTTGTTGGAGGCTTTCTTCGCTCCATTGACAGTCGACTGTTCAAGTTTGCCGAATTCGCAGTTATAGAACTCCATGTGCGTAGAATTCAGAATCCTGGACTTCTCCACTTGATCGTTCAAGAAAGGAATGTAGCAATTCTCGAAGCGCATCCAGCGCGTTGTCGTGAATTTCAGCGGAGCGGTGAAAACGCAGTTCCGAACGGTCGTGGCTATTTTCCCGTATCTCGATTTGTTATTGTTGTAAGAAGCGATGTCAAAATAATTGTCCTTGAACGTACAATTCTCCATCAACACATTTTCATTGCCTATCTCCGGATAATTATCCAGCCCGTCGGGTTCGAAGTCTATTCCACAGCGGGGCTTCGTCCCTTTGACCGCTTTGGTTCCGCAGCCCTCGAAATGGCAGTTCCGGATCACGACATTCCGGGCGCCGACAGCAACGCCGTTACGGCGGGCCCGCAAGATTTTGACATTGTCAAGCAAAAGATCCGAAGCCACCCGTGTACCGGACTCACCGGGGAGATATGATCCCATATAAATAATGGCATCTCCGAAGGCATCCGTCAATGTCACATCCTTGAATGTGAAGTTTTTACATTTGAAGCATCGGAAGATGAAACCCCATTCTCCATAATAAGACTTCCCGGCATAAGGAGCGTTATAAAGATGTCTGTCGTTATCTCCCGATATGGTGCCCGATCCATCTACGATGATATTTTCCTTCCCGTTCTCCCAGAAAATGAAATAGGCGCCCAGATTGGTCGGAAGCATTTTGAGGGTATTGTTCACTGTCAAATGTGTATTTGACGGGATCGTAAATATCCTGAGACTCTTGTATTTATCTTGATAAACCTCAGCATAGTTGCGTTTTTCCTTGCCGTTCTTCTTCGAGATGGAGAATAGATTCCCGATATCCGGACGCCCCTTGTACGGCAGCTCAAAATAATAGATCCGATCCTCTTCGAAGATGATGTGGCAGGGGGTCTGGTCGTCCGAAAAGGCGAGCAGATTGGCGATGATCTTGTTGGACACGAACTCCGGGGAAGGATCGAACGCGAACCAACCGTCGTGTACTTCCGGCACGTCCCAACGACCGGAAATGGTCAGCTCCGTCCCGAAAGCAGGTTTCGTTTGTCTGATCTGTATACCGGAATGATTCCCGACGATCGTGCCCTTGTCCAGGGAACCGCCGGCAAACACCAGAGTCTTGCCCGCGGGAAGCGTCAGGGTCTTGTCCTCCAAGGTATAATCCCGCCTGACAACGAAAGAATTACCGCCCCTGTCCAGCATCTCCTGGGTCAATACATCCGGGAGGGGTCCAGCGGACATGGCGAGGACGGATAAAAAAGGGATTAAAGAGAAAAACAGTCGTCTCATATTGATTCCGGGCGTTAATTGTATCCATTAAATGGTTCCGTTGTCGCCTGCCCCTCCTCGGAGATGCCTTCCCGCTTGAAGACTTTCAAAATCGTCATGCAGAAAATCTTCACATCAAGCCAGAAAGTCAAGTGATCCACATAATAAATATCATATTCCAGGCGCTTGGTGAAAGAGATCGCATTGCGCCCGTGCACCTGTGCCCAGCCGGAGATGCCGGGGCGGACCTCGTGGCGGCGCATCTGCTCGGGCGAGTAAAGAGGCAGATACTCCACCTTCCAAGGCCTGGGGCCGATGAAAGCCATATCACCCTTCAGGATATTGATCAGCTGGGGCAGTTCGTCGATCGACAAGCTGCGGACGACTTTGCCCACCCGCGTCAGGCGCTGTGCGTCAGGGAGCAGGTTTCCCTCGGCATCCCGCTCGTCGGTCATCGTCTTGAATTTGATAACCTTGTAAATCTTCGCATCCTTGCCGGGCCTTTCCTGGGTAAAAAAGGCGCCCGCTCCCTTGTTGGCGAAATGCAGGAACACCATCACAATCAAGATCAGCCAACCCAGGAGAAGAAGCCCCAGGAATGCTCCGAGAAAACTAAGTACGCGCTTGAAGAAATGTTTATACATACGCCTTTTCCCTTACTTGACGGGGGTTCCGCGTTCTACAAGCTGCCCCTTGTCGCTGATGATGGTGCCGGTGCGGACGATGCGCGCCGGGTTACCGGCCACGATGCAATGGTCCGGAATCGACTTCGTCACAACGCTACCCCCGCCCACATACACGTGATTACCGATCGTCACCCCGGGCATGATCATCGCCCGGCCGCCGATCACGCAATTGCTGCCGATGCGGGTATCGCACCACATCGAACAACCCTCCAGCGCCCCGCGGGAATAGTCATGGGCGATGATAAGCGCTTCCAACAGCACGCGGGTATTGTCGCCGATATGCACACCTTTCGGATGGGCACGGTCCAGGATGGCGGATCTGGATATATTGCAGTTCTTGCCGATTTCGCAACCCCTCATCCGATGATAGGCGGAAACCATCCCCTTGGTTATGTGCGACAGCCACTGCCGCAAAGAGCGTTTTTCCATATACATTTATTATCTTTTTAAACTTCTATTACCCTGGCTGGGTTACCATATACGGTTGTATGCGGCTTCACTTTCCGGATGACGAAACTCAGGGCGCCCACCCGGGCGCCTGTACCCACAGTCACGCCGTGGTTTATTACCGCAGAAGTATGGATGTCTACATCATCCTCCAGTACGATGCCGCCCACACAGGTCACATGCGTGTCAATCCGGTTCCAACTGCCGATCCGAGCGTCGTGTCCGATGACCGTATAGGCCTGGATCATATTGTAGTCCCCGATGACGGCGTCATTGCCGATCACCGTGCAGGCGCCGATGAAATTACCCTTGCCCAGCCGGGCATTCTGATAGATGCGGGCCGTCTTGTGGATGAGTTCGATAAAAACTCCTCCCCTGGCGATGATTCCTTCCATGCAAGTCCGCCGCGCCGTCCCGCCGATCGAGGACACGAACACATCGTCCGGCTGCGGCCGGTAGTCCCGGATGGTCCCGAGTATGGGCGGATAGCCTGCGAACCCATCCAAGGCCTGCAGATTGTCGTCGATAAAGCCTTTGACGACAAATTCCTCACCAAATCCCCGGCTCTCCAGGGCATTGCTGTAGAAAGTGCGGCCCATTCCGCCAGCACCGATGATGATGAGCTGTTTCATCTTTTCTTCGCTTTTATCGCTTCTTCGAAAACCTTCTCAAGCTGTTTGGCAATGACCTCTCCGGAGAAGCGGGAGTAGATATAATCGCGGATCTCTTCCGGATTGAATGCTAGAATTCCCTGCTCCATCCGGTTCATGGCGGCAGTGAGTCCATCGACATCGTCCACATCCACCATCAGCCCGCACTTTTCATTCATAAACGATTCCGGCCCTCCGCACCTGGTAGCAATGACAGGCAGTCCCATCGCCATGGCCTCGACATAGGAAACGCCAAAGGTCTCCGAACGAGAAGGCAGCACATAGGCATTCGCCCAAACCATGATTTCAACTATTTCCGGGCGGGACAACAATCCCTTCCATTCCACGCGATGCCGGATGCCAAGCTCCCCGCAAAGCATTTCCAACTGCTCCCGGAGGGGGCCTGCCCCGACAATGACCAGTTCGGCTTCCGGATCCGCCGTCCGCGCGAAAGCTTTGAGCAGGACATCAAAACCTTTTACCTCCAGCAGGCTCCCGACCGCAAGGAAACGGAACGGCCCTACCGGCTTTTCTTTCTTGAGCGGAGCCTGGAAGAATACCTCATCGACCATATCGTGAAGGACCTGCGAGTTCATCCCGAAATTCTGCCGTATCAAGGCTTGCAGGCTTGCAGAGACAGACAAAAGCACATCGACCTGTCCATAGGCCCGCAAGCCCCGTTGCCGCATCTCCCCGGCAGAACCCGACTCCGAGACACGACTCCAATGCTCAATTCCGACGACCGGAATGCCGGGATGCTTTTTCCGGATACGCCGGAGCGAATCCATGGAGAAAAGGTAATGGGCGACGATGATATCCGGAAGTCCCTGTTCCGACACAATCCGGTGGAAGAGTTTCTCCATCATCCGTGCGCGGACTGCGGAAATCAAACGCCAGGTGCCCAGCAATTTGAGCGGGAACAGATAAAAGAGGTATGTCTGGATGGGGCCGGCCGCCTCATGCGTAATCCCCCGTTTCCGCCGATAGTGACGGAAACGGCCGTCCAGGGCGGCCACGGTCACCCGATGGTCCCGTCGGGACAGGGCCCGGGCCTGGTCGAGTTCGAAGCAGCCCCATTGCGGATCCTCACATGAAGGTATCCCGTGTGAAATGATCAAGATATTCATACAAATGCGGTCTTGAGACGCGGTGTCGATGCAAACACGCCCAGACAGGCAAAGAAGAGCCAGATGAATGTCGGGGAAGTATAGACGCTGTTAATGATCGAATACAAGGGGAAGGCGAACAAGGAGGCGAATAATACCATTCTACGCGGGACATCCTTCTCCTTACGGGCCGCCCGGAACAAGATCAACAACAACGCTACAAAGCAAAAGAAAAAGATGACTCCCCCCTCCAGCAACAACTCGAACAGCAGATTATGCGAATAGGTCAAATCCGTCGTATTGCCCGGGAACGTCGTCAGCACGGGTATCATGCTTCCGAAGCCCTGCCCGAATCCCCAGGACTGCGCAAATAGTTGCAACGAACTTCCCCACAACACCATCCGGGTACTGTCCCTGAAAACATCTTTTCCCGCTGTCCTGGTGATGATGGCTTCCAGCAGGAATCCGCCCAGAACCACCATCATGATGGCTAGCAGTATGATGAGCAGAAGCACATTGCGCTTCATACGCTTGTTCTTCCCCTTGGATGCACAGAGCATGAAGACGCCCACCATGACAACCATGCTCAAAATGGCTCCGCGGGAAGCGTTCAACAAGACAATCGAGACCATCAGCAAGAGAATGCCCCACAAAGCCAGGCGCCGCCTCTTCCTGCCCTCCATCAATAACCGATACAACAGAAACGGCAGGCAGAAGACGATGAATAGGCTATAGGTGTTGTAATTGTGGAAAGTGACCGCTGCGCGGTGACCACCGGCAGATTCAATCAGGTCTTCATGTGCCATTACGGCCAGGTGATGATCCGTCGTCATCTCAAAAACCGCGACTGCCGCTGTCAACAAGAAGGCTCCCACCCAACCCTTCGCAATGGAATCGAAAGGCAGGTTCGCTTTCTGGGAGAAGACAATGATCTCCAGGCACATGACCATGTGTATGAGTGCGCGCACCAGTAACATAAAACAGTGCTTGAAATCCGGCACCCAGAGCATGGACAGGGAGGCATACGCAAACAGGAAAACAAAAACGACCAGAACATTCTGATTGCGGGCCTGACGGAAACAAGAAGCGGCCTGAAGCAGCCACGGGAGAAACAGAATCGTAAGGAGAATGATCGGCTGGACAAAGTAAGGCAGAATGTATCCGAAGACAGAACTCAGTATCAACAGTACGATCATATAATCGTACATATTTGCTCTTCTTCCAATTTCTGCTTTCATACGTCCGTATCGTACTCAAGATTCTCCCAGAATGGCCCGGATGACATTCTCGCAGGCGGAGCAACCGCCGGGCGGGATCAGGTGGGACCGAAAATAGGCTTCCCGTGCCTCCGCCTTCGGGTCCTCACCCGCGATGACGCGCCGGATGAATGCCTCGATCTCTTCGCCCGTCCGGCCCAACTCATGCATTTCGAGGGCCTGACGTGTCTGCAAATTGGCGTCTGGACCCAGGACCTCTCCCGAGGCGAGATACATGACCGGCTTGTGCGTATAGAGATATTCCAGCATAAAAGAGCCGCTGTCATGGATCATCGCATCGGAGTACTGGAACAAGCCCATATACTCGCCATTCTCGCACTGGCCGTTCTCCAGATCGCTCCACGCTTCATAATAGGCGGCGGTCCGCTCCGATCCCCACATTTTTTCCAACTTCGGTCTCAGGAGCGGATGGGGTTTGAAGACCCACTGCGTCCGGTCGTAATATTTCCGGGCCATCTCCAACATGAAATCGCCGAACTGCAAAAACGTCGACCGATGGACCATTTCGTGACCGATTGTATGGTGCGGGGCATAAATAATCCGCTTCCGGGAAGGAAGCGGTTTCCAAGGATCGCGATAGCAGCTTTTATCCTTCATCAAGTCATCCATCACCGTCAACCCGGTCACGATCGTATTCCTGCCGCCATTGTCCATGATGGCTTTCATCTCCTCCTGCTCGGTCTCATTCTCCACGTAAACCTGCCAGGCATAGTTATGGAAAAAGGTATTCTGATTGAAATCCCGGGTCGTGTTCCGGAAGCAATAACTCATATAGCAGAACAACGATTTCAGATTCCTGCGGAAGAACAGGGATTTGTCTATGCACCAACTATAGGGCTTCTGATAGAATATGATATCCGGGTGGAAGCGTGCCGCGATGGTCTCGCCTTCTTTCAAGCAGCAGAAAGCATAGCCTTTCTGCTCCAGATAACGTACAACATTATGGATCTCCTCTTGGTTCTCTTTCGAAGGGACGGCCAGTAATTCAGGGAGGAAACGCGGGTGCTCCCTCATCCGATTATACAGCCCTTCCGTCTTCCAGGAAGCCAGTTCGAAAACCACGAACAACACCTGGATTTGCTCTTTCTGACGCATCTGCCGAACCAATCGCGGTATCGTGCGACGCGTGTAGAACAAGCGCTCCGGGGTGAGGACGACTTTCTTGCCCTCATGCAAAAAACGGATGATGGCCTGCCGGTTTGTCATTTTACGATCCTTCTCAAGAAACGCTTGAGTATCAAGCTCCTCCAGATTCTTTCCAACGCATGCTCCGGCTCCGGGTCCTTTTCATCGCGCACGAAATGGATATCCGAAGATGCCAGCAATTGACGACATTCCTTGGTGGACAGGAATCCCTGATACCAGTCATCCTGGCAAACCCGTTCATTGACAAAAACGGCTTTGGATCCCTCCGGAATATCCGTTCGCAAATCCTGGCTGTCCTCCCCGATAAGATAATTCACCATCAAAGCGGGAAGATTGACACCCATCCGGGTGACCGCATAACCGGATCCACCGAAACGGAGATTCATCTCGCTGAAATAATAATAACCCTCGCTCAAGAAAAAATCGATGTCGAAAACGCCCACGTAACCGACGGCCAGGACAAATGCCCTGAATTGGTCAATCAGCGCCTCGAAACCCTCGGGAGAACTGACCTGTCCCTGCATGGCCAGGCCGAAATGGCTCTCAGACGGTCTCAGGAAGCGGATAATGCCGGGAATGACGACCGTCTGCCCGTCCGAAAATCCCAACACAGCAAATTCTTCTTCAATCTGTTTGAAGTCCTCCACCAGCACCTTGCTCGCCCCCATACTCCCCAAGTGCTCGATGACCGAGCGGAGTTCAGCCTCCTTGTCGCATCGGCGCATATATTTGTCCCCTTTAAGGGTGATCAGCGGCTTCGGGAAACAAGGGTAGCGGACATCGGAGGGCAGCGTGTACGCCCCTTCGGAAATCGTCACGATCCGGGACCTCGCGACATTCATCCCCAGCGACCTGGCCAGATCTTTCTGCAAGCCCTTGTCCATCCAGCGATAGACTTCGCCTTGCTTATTGCGGATATTCGGGAAGACAAAAGAATCCTTCAGGATGTCTTGATTCCGGTCGATAACCGAAGCGGAGAAATCGCTGTCCGGGAAAATGACCGTCTTCTGCGTTTCGTGGACACATCGCTCGAGCAGCAGACGAATCAGGCCTTTCTCATCTTTTTTGGGGCAGTAATAGAACTCATCGACATATTTGCTATAGCAATCGACCGGTCTGGTCATGTCCATCTTACCCGCCCGCTTCCGGCCCGTCAATACGATCACGATGACATAACAGCCGATTTCTGCGACAGAACGGATCACGCCCAGCCGGGACGTATACCCGTGACCGATGACAACTACACGCTTTTGCATCATAAGTTCTAATGCTTTTTGTATTCCCGGAGCATCGTCGAGGAGATGCCCTCCGTCCTGGGGAGGACGACGACCTCTTTACCCGCCTGCTCAGACCACGCCACGGCCCTTTGGAAACCGGCATGTACCTGGTCGGGGCCCTTGGCGAAGACATCGAAGTCGATGTTCCGGATGTCGTCATCGACATCCTTATAGACCACGACTTCATCCACATACTTGATCGCGCCGACCATAAAGACACGCTCCTGGGTATTGTACACCATTCGGGTATCCGGCTTATACTTCAGGATGAAATCGCTGTCCTGAACGGCGACGATCAGATAATCACCTAGTTCCTTGGCCCGTTTAAATAACAGGATATGTCCGATATGAAGCATGTCGAACACGCCGAAAGTCACAATTTTCTTCATGGGCGCACCTTTTTATTTCTTTCTCTCGAAAATGGTCCTTTTCTCAATTTTCCGGAATTGTTCGCGTATCCCTTGCCGAGATGCTATCTGCCAGATAATCAACGGGGTATGATTGCCTTCTACCAGCACCCAGCCATCTTTGGTCAAAGCCAGATCCCAGCCGACGAAGGTAGCCTCCGGCAAGGCCGATGCCGCTTGCCGGGCCATCTCGCAAGCTTTCTTCCACTGAGGGATGCAATAGCCGGACAACGCCTTGTGCGAATCAGGATGCTCCGTGAATATATGCCGCTTTTCATCTGCCGCACCGATAATGTCACCGGTGAGAGGGTCGATGGCAGCGAAAATTCCGCCGGACCCGGCATTATCGACAAAGCTGCCGGCGTGTCCCATCCGTAAGCAAGGCCACAACACTTCCACTTCGCCATCGCCAAAATTCACCGTGTTGATGCGCAAGGTATTCACCGATGAGGTATTGAATGCGGCCAGCGCTTCATCCTGCACGATCAAGGCTTCAAGTACGCCACCGCCACTGCTGGTCAGCAACTCCTTGATTGCATCCAAATCCTCATACACACCGACGCCCCGGCCACGATTCATCCGCTGTGGCTTTACGACGATTTGCTTGTGGCCGAGCGCGGCGAAATCCGAGATCTTTTCCATCACTCCGCCCGAGGCGATATCCGCTGCCGAAATATATGCGACATCTCGCTGGTAGAGGTCTGAGAAACGCTGATAAGCGCGGTACTTGTCTCCCAATATTCTACCCGCAGCGGGGCTATTGACGGTCTCGTAATACAAAGAACATTCATGAAAGGATACCCGGGAGCGTATTTCTTTGAAACTCATCTTGTCGCACTGGAGACGATAGAAGTCTTTGGCCCCCATCCCAAACAGGAGCCAAGCCACCAACGACCGCCGCCGAGCAACAGGATCGGAGGGGAACATAGCACGGAAAGACCGGCGCCTCTTGGGATTCTTTATATAATGAAAAAGCCGGAAGGCGATTGTCTTCTTCAGTCTATATGTAAGCCTTTTCATTTCAGATTCCGAATCGTTTCTTTCCCTGGATATTGAAACGGACAAGCGTGTAGTATTTAGAGAACAGGAAACGCAGACGGCAGTACCACATCGGGAACGGATTCCCGCCCAGCCACTTGACGAATATGACGGAGTAGTGTCCCGGGAAAGAACGATAGGCCACTTCTACAAAGCCGTTGCGGAGCGCATTCTCCCGGACGATCGTATTCCCGAGCGGGGTATCTGCCTGCATCATCTCTGCACCGACCTCCCGGACATATTCATCCCGGAGCTGGTTCATCTCTTCCCGGATGCCGATTCCCTGGTATCGGGGCAGCAAAGCGGAGAACATGCTATGAGCGACCAGTTTGCCTTTGTCATACCAATGGCGGCCGCGATAAAAACCCACGGACGTCGTACCGATCAGTTTTCCCGAAGCCAGCGCGACGAAACACCGCCCATCCGGTCCGACCCTGCGTTCCAACTCATCAGCGGGAAGTTGGGTGGACTTCATCACGATGTTCCGGGCGATATTTTTCTGATGCGCATCCACCAACAAGTTATGAATCTCCTCCCACGTAACTTGTTCCGGCTTTTGCATCACCTCGATTCTCTCCATACCCTAACACTAAGTTTCACTCCTTACCTTCCTTATTATGACCCTCGACTTCAGTTTTTCCTTGCAAATTGATCTGAATAGAAAATGCATCATCATAGAACCGCTGTGAATCAACACGAAGCGACTTGGGGAATTTGCTGATCACCGCGGCCGGATTTCCGGCAACGATACAATTGGCAGGTACCGGATGTGTAACCACCGAACCTGCGGAAATGATGGAATTCTCTCCGATGCTCTTCACGTTGGGCATGATGATAGCATGAGAACCGATCACAACATTATCGGCAATGGTCAACGGCGTGTTATGAGCCCGATTGGAGAAAGGGATCAGATCTCCATCCGCATAAGTTCCGAACGAGTCATGGTTATGGGTCAGTATCTTGACACCCTCTGATATTTTCACCAGGTTCCCGATGGTCAAATCTCCCGTGATATCGACATCCACATTCCGGGCAAAAAGGCAGTCACTGCCGATGGATAATTTCCCGATCCTTCGATGCTCAAATATAAACATCACACCATACTGCACATGGCAGCGATCTCCCATATGATAACGTTTGGTATAGGCGCGTCTCCGTCTACTTTTCCACTTGGCATTCTTTTGATAGCGAATATCAGCATATTTGATGAGGAACTGCCAATTCTTATCCCGTTTCTTGACATAATCAACCTTATCCTGGAGCAGTTTCTTCACCATTTCTTTATTATCCCCAGTCAGGGCATAAACGCCGTACTTGACATAGTCAGGACCCGTCAGATTGTAGCGGATACATAATCCTATCATCTCCCCGTAGAGTGAGAAAAAAGAACGGTCCGTCTTGTCTTTAACTCTGTTGACCAATTCCGGTCCTCGGACAATGGCCTGTAAAATGTTGTGGATATTCATAAAAGGGTTTAAAGTTTTGAGACCGGGAGGACTGTCATCGTCTGCGTCCGCAGCACCATCGTCCCCCAGGTCAGACCGAGGCCGAAGGAGGAGCAAAGCAGGGTCAGCGGACGGCTCCGGAGTTCCTCCGCAAGGTTCCAACTCATCAGCATCGGGATGGACGCACCGCCCAGGTTACCGAACTCCTGCAAGTCATAGGGTACCTTCTCCAGCGGAAGCTTGAGTTTCTTGACAATCCGGTCCACAATCAGCTTATTCGCCTGGTGGATCAGAAAATAATCCACATTATCCGGAGTCAGTTCATAGGTCTCCATCAGTTTCTTAATACTGATGGGCGGTCGGGAGATGGCAAAGGAAAAGACATCCATCCCATTGATCAGGGTATCCTTCGGCGCACGGATGATGCCGTTACCGAAGTCCTCCTCGACGAAGGATTCGGCCGTAATCGGATGTCGGAAGCCCCCGTGGGGCGTGATCAGGGCCTCGTAGCCGGAGCCAAGGGTATTGAACTCGATTACGATGGGATCGGCGGCGGGGTCATACTCCAGAGCCATCGCCGTGCCGCTGTCGCCGAAGAGTGGCACGCGGCTCTTGTCCTTCATTGAACCCATCCGGAGCGCGGTGTCCCCTACCAGCAGCAGAGCACGCCTTACGCTCCCGGCGCTGAGCAGATTGCCCGCCACATTGATGGCATACATACTGCCGCAACAGCCCATCGGGATGTCCAGCACAAAAGTGCTGGTCGGAAGTCCGAGCCGGTGCTGGAGGATGCCGGCGGTAGGCGGGGTCTTGTAGTCCCCCGTCACAGAACCGAACACCAGCACGTCAATACTCTCCCGCTCCCAGCCCAGGGCGGCGAGGAGCCGCTCGGCGGCATCGAAGCACAGGTCGGAAGTACAAAGCTCCTCCGGACCGATATAACGGTTCTTGATACCGACGGTCCTGTCAAAAGTCTCAGCTTCTTCCGGCGTGAAGATATCGAAATCCGCCGTCTTGACAGCGTGGGCGGGAACGGTCCCCGTAACGCCCCGGACGGCCACGTTCTTGATTTCCCAGAGCGCCATTACAGTTCGATATCGTATTTGGCCAGGATCGCCTTGGCGTTTTCGTAAGAGGTAAACTCGAGGATGTCTTCCGGATCGAGCATGATGTCGAATGTGTCTTCAACGCTGCTGGTCAGACTCAACTGGCGGACACTGTCCCAGCCGGACACGCTTTTATTGTCAAAACCGGCCCCGAGGGCCTCTGCATCCACGGAGAAAACTTCGCAGAAGATGCTGTTCAATTGTTCAAGATTGCTCATTCTTATTGGTTGATTACTTTGCCGGCCTCGTTGCGCAGGATGGCATCCACAAGCCGGACTTCGATATTTTTGTGAAAAAGATGGGTCTTGTCTTCGATGAAAGCAGGGAGCACTTCCACCAGGGCAGGGTCCGTGACCAGCACGACCAGACGCTCGTCATCCCCCTTGCAATAGCAATCGGCCTTATACTCCTGCCGGATCAAGTTCTCCACCTCGTCCAGCCCGATACGCAGACCGAAAATCTTCAGGAACCTCCCCAAGCGCCCGATGATGAAATAGCAGCCGTCGGCGTCGCGGCGGGCCAGGTCGCCCGTGTAGCGGACACCGTGGTTCTCGTCGCCCTTGAGCAGGTCCTCCGGACCATAGGCATAGCCCAGGGTCACATTCTCGCCGCGATAGACCATCTCGCCGCTCGCTTCTCCTTCAAAGGTCTCGACGCCGTCGGCGTCCACGATGGAGAGCTGCCCACCGGGCTCGGCGAAGCCGATGCTGCAGGTCTTCTCCAAAGCGAGTTCCGCCGGCAGATAGGCCATGCGGGCCGTGCACTCCGACTGCCCGTAAGTCGCGACAAACTGCTTGCCCTTGTCGCGGGCATACTCCGCCAGCGTACGGAACATCTCAGGAGTCAGTTTGCCTCCGCCCTGCGTGATGATACGCAGCTTCGGAAGATCCATCCGCGTAAAGCGCATTTTCATCAGCAGTTCGTAGCTGTACGGCACGCCCGTGAAACTGGTCGCCTCTTTGAGCATGGCCCAGAAGCCGCGGTCGAGCAGCGAGCGGCCCGAGAGCAGAATGGTCGCACCGGCAAGCAGGTGGGAAGAGATTACCGACAAGCCCATCGTGTAGTGCATCGGGAGGACCGCCATTGCGCGCTCGTCTGCGGTCAGACCGAACATGCGGCGCACATTGTCGGCGTTGGCCTCGATGTTGCGATAGCTGTGACGCACCAGTTTCGGACTCCCGGTCGAGCCGGAAGTCGGCAACAACATCGAGAGATCCCCGTACAGGGGCGCGCTCCCGAAACCGGTTTTGCGCAGCACATAACCGTGGGCACGGAAAACGATTTCGTAGGGAAAATCCATCCCCTCCGGCGCCCAGAGATAGGCCGGCCGATAAAGGTCGCGCAAATGCTCATACAACCCGGCTTCCGTCTTCGCACTCAGAATCAACGGCACGATCCGGTTCGACAGCGAGGCGGTGTAGCCCAGCAGCGAGCCGATCCGGTTTTCAGCCAGCAAGAAGATCAGCGAACGGGTGGGAAGCTGCGTGCCGAATTCCGCAGAGAAATCACAGATCTCCCCGTAACTCAACTGCTCTCCGCTGTCGTCAATGACAGCAAGAGCAGTACGGTCTTTTTTATCAAGGTCCAGGAACATACAGACTTAGATAGAAGCGCAGCCATCCACCCCGAGGATGTGGCCGCTGATATAGGAAGCCCGGTCGGAGGCCAGGAAGGACACGGCATTGGCAACATCCTGCGGCGTGCCGAGCCGTCCCAGGGCGATGCGGCTGATCCGCTGGTCGATCTTGTCGCCGGAGGCCTCGTAGAGTTCTTCGAAACGCTCGGTCTTGATGATGCCGGGCGCGACGGCGTTCACGCGGATCTGCTGCGGGGAGAGTTCCTTGGCCGCCGATTTGGTAAGGGCGATCACGGCGCCCTTGGTGGACGAATAGGCCACCTGTCCGGGCGAACCGACCACGCCAGTGATGGAGGCGATGTTGACGATGCTCCCCCCGCCCGTGCGGGCCATCAGGCGCGCGGCGAGCTGGATCATATCGATCACGGCGAACACGTTGACACTGAACATCTTTTCCAGCAGGGGCTTGGTCACCATCCCGAGTTTCTGGTTCTGGATGATGGCCGCATTGTTGACCACCACGTCGATGCGGCCCTCGGCCTTGTAGATACCCATCAGGCCCGCTTTCAGCGCTGCCGTATCCGTCACGTCGAAACACACGGGGACGACCCGGGTGCCATTGCGCCGGGCGCATTCTTCGGCCCATCCGGGCATATCCCCCGGCTGGAGGTCGTTGACATAGACGATGGCACCGTCTGCGGCGAATTGCTCGGCAATCACCCGCCCGATCCCCCGGCCCGCGCCGGTGATCAAGGCTATTTTGTTCTCAAGGAGTTTCATAGGCTAACTCAATGTCATTCCGCCGTCGATCTTCAGCGCCGTACCCGTCACGAAAGAAGAGGCATCCGAAAGAAGATAGGCGATCCCCAAAGCGATATCTTGCGGTTGAGCGAAACGCCCCAGGGGATAGTTGCGCATCTCCTGCTGCTTTTCCTCTTCGGTAAAGCCTCCGATCAGGCCCGTTTCAACCATCCCGGGATTAACCGTATTGCACCGGATTCCCTTTGGGCCCAACTCCAGCGCAACCGTTCGCATAAAAGCATCAATTCCGCACTTGGTCGTCGCGTAGATTGCATTTCCGAGGGAGACCCGATATACACCGGCAGCGGATGCGGTCAGCACAATGGATCCGCCCTTATTGATTTTTTTCTTACGCAAGAGCGATTTGGTCAGCAGGATGGGGGCATTCAGATTAATCTGCTGGACGCGAAGGAGTTCCTCTTCTTTGATGAAAGGAACGGGCGTCAGTCTCATCACACCTGCATTACAGACAAGTCCATCCAGTTGCGGTGAAGTCTCGACCAGGGCCGAGAGGCCGGCAGGATCCGTCAAGTCGGCTAGCACCGTCTGATGAGAGCGACCTGTCTGCTCCAGAAGAGCAGCCGTTTCCCGGAGGGCATCCTCCCGGATATCCGTCAAGATCAGCGTCGCGCCCAATTTGGCACACTCAATCGAGGTGGCGCGGCCGATACCACCGGCTGCCCCCGTCACCAAGATGGTCTTCCCCTCCAGGGAGAAAGGATTGTATCCCATCAGGCCAGTTTAGCTTGGACGATATTGAAAAGATCCTGGATGGTCTCGGCTTCCCGCATATCCGCGCCCTTCAAGGCAATGCCATACTCCTCATCCACCATAGCGATAACGGACAGGCTGATCAGGGAGGACCATTCATCCAGATCCCGGAAAATGGTCTCCGGGGTGAAGGCAGCTGCTTCAGTCTCCTCGAATTGTTCCGCAAAATGATTGACAAATTCTTGCAGTTCCATAATAATTTTGAATTAATTAGTTAAGTATTGATTGATATTCTGTCATCGATTATTTCAGCAACCCCACCTTGAAGCGGAGACCGAAGTTGATCCACTTGAAGTTCTGCCACTCGAACATCCCCTCGAAGCGGTTGTCCCAGATGGAGATGATGCAACCTACGTTGGGTGTGCGGGAGTCGTATTCGGCGATCAGGTCGATGTGGTCCAGAATCCAGCGGTCCTGAAGCCAGACCGGACGCCAGGTCAAGCCGGCACAGGGGCCGTTGATCGGATAGTCCTTGCGCCAGTTGAACTGGTAGCCGGCGTGCAGGCCCACCCGGCCCCAGCCGGTGGACAGATGCTTGGACATCACCGCAAAATTGCGGTTGAAGAAAGCGTTTCCACCTTTGGAAACGTCCGCAGTGATGTAGTTCCCTCCCCGCGCGCCGGTGGTGGGGTCGCTGATACCCACGACCAGGGCGGGCATCCATTTCAGGCCGAATTCCCCTTCTTTCAACAGTTGGAATCGCCCCGTGAAATGCCGGTCCTGGTTGAACATTACCTTGTCCCGCCAGGAGGGATTCGGCTTGCGTTTGCCATCGAAAATCGTGCAGACATAGCCGAGTTCCAGCCGGCTCCAAAAGGTGATGGCGAAGCCGTACTGGAAGGTGTCGTAGCCCCAGCCGGAGGAGGACAGGGAATGCTTGTTCAGATAGTTGTTGGTGATCATGAACGTCCCGTCCGGCTGCATCTCGGCCGTGGGCATCTGCAGAAGCCCGGTGCTGCTGTCGGCGAACTGCGCGCGGGCGACCCAACCTGACAGACAGGTGAGCAGGAAGATCAAAACGGCTCTTTTCACTTAATCAATCTTTTCCAGGTAACTGGGGTGGATGTAACTGACCGCCACCACGGCGATTCCGGTCACGGAAACGACAAGTTTGCGGTCTTTTTTGATGCGTTTGATATAGCCTTCGGCACCTTTGTAGATGCCGCCGGTCACGCGGACGCGGTCGCCCGTGTGATATTCGGGAGCGTCCGCCCCGAAATACTTGACATTGCGTCCCGCATCAGCGGAGGTGACGAGGATGAAAGAACGCATCTCTTCGTCCCGGATAGGTCCCGGCTTGCGGGTATCGGGATCGGTGTAATACATGAAATCCTCATTGTGATCCCGCTTGAAATCGATCAGCCACTGCTCGGGACAGCGCACGAACATCAACGAGGGGATCAGCTGCTTCTCGACATAGATCAGCTGCCCCTTGTCGAATTGCTCCACGGTGTGGAGCGGGACATAGGTTTCATAACCCGCCGGAGCAAGCAGGGATTGCAGGTAAATCACCCGGTTGAAAAAAACCTTGAGGGCGTACCAGTGCAGGCCTTCCGGAGACGGTTCTAAAAGATTTGGTGACACGATTGAGGAAATATCTTCCACTCCCCGGCCTTCCGGGACGGAATGCCGGGCTGAATTCGGATTTGCGGGGACCTCCCGGCGACAACTGTGCTCCTATCCAAGAGCCGATGTTGTAAATCCTGATGCACCCGTCCTATCCAGGACGGAATGCCAGCACAAAGATACGCACAAAAAGGGAATTTGCCAAAAAGAAATTATGGCAGCAGCCGGACCCTGTCGTTCCAATCGAACTGCTTATAGAACGCATTGAGGCGGGGTCGGACTGTCTCCGGGATATAGACCGACAGACCGCAGCAGCGCTCCAGCGGAAGGTCGAAGAAAGTGGGGGTCTCGGCGTGGTAGAGCACACAGCGGGAGAGGGCCTCATCCAGGGTTGCGAGTTCGCTCTGCGAAGCGCCTAACTGCACGCAGAGATCCCGCAAGTCATAGAAGCATCGATACGGACTGGAATTGTAATAATATCGCTGAACCGTCTTGATCAGACCGGGCACTAGCGCGTTGCGATGGGCGGAGAGAATCCGGGCGAAAGCATCTGCCAGATCACCCAATGCCGAGCAGTCCACCAGGGCGATGGTGGCGGAGCGATAACTGCCGCTCTGGGAGTCATAGAAATCGAAATACTCCTGGCAATAGGTCCGCAGGTCCGCCTCCGGGCCGCTGAGCATATCCCAGGACAAAGTCTTGTAAATCATCCCGGTATCCATCACCTCGGTCGGCGATACCACCAGGTAGTCGCAGATATCCTTGAACATCCAGGCCACCTCGACCGCCCCCATCAGGCAGGCATCGAGGATCAGATAATCCAGTTTCATCGGGATGGCCTGGGCGAAATCGGAAACATCCATCCAATTGACCCGGATGCGCGAACCCGTACCGGAATACTGGTTGGCGAGCGCCTTGGTCGGCGGCCATTGCCGCTCCGGCTCCACGGCCCGGGAACGGAGGTATGAAGACTCGGTATAGGACTCGTAATCAGCCGGGAGCCAGCCTGTTCCGTGGGAGGAAACCAGCATCCCGTAATGCTCTGAAGGATACATCTGCTGAATATCCTCCAACGCAGAACGGACCGCCTCTTTGGAGGCCGGCCGGGCAATGCCCTCATAGACTTTCACGGTGTCCATGACCGTCTGGCCGCGGGCGCCGCGATAAATCCGGACCAAGACCGGGTCGTTGGGAGTGACGTAATCGGCTCCGTCGGAGAGGTGGCAGTAGGCGACGATGGCCTTGTCGGAGGACAGGGAGGGGAGGATCCCTTCGCCGATCTCTTCATAATCCAGCCCCAGCTGGTAATAGAGGTTGTTATAGCCCAGGGCGTAATAAATGAGGACCTGCTTGAAAGGCCCTTTGTGGGGGATGTCGAAACCGTTGCAGGCCGACAGAAGCACTGCGGCGAGCACGAGGATGTATGCCTTGATCCGTCTCATCGACGGCAAAATTAAACAAACTGCGCGAAATAACTACCCAAGCGGAAAAGTTTTTGTAATTTTGTGCGAAAACATCACGTTTACCCATATGAAAGGCATCGTCCTTGCCGGCGGCTCCGGCACCCGGCTCTACCCGATCACGAAAGGAGTCAGCAAACAGTTGCTGCCCATCTACGACAAGCCGATGGTCTATTATCCCATCAGCGTGCTGATGCTCGCGGGCATACGCGACATCCTGGTCATCAGCACCCCGCAGGACCTCCCGGGCTTCAAACGTCTGCTGGGCGACGGCTCCGACTATGGCGTACATTTCTCCTATGCGGAGCAACCCTCTCCGGACGGCCTCGCCCAGGCCTTCCTCATCGGCGAGGAGTTCATCGGCGATGACTGCGTGTGCCTGGTCCTGGGGGACAACATCTTCCACGGCAACAATTTCACCCCGCTCCTCAAGGAGGCGGTCCGCGCCGCCGAGCAGGATGCCAAGGCCACGGTCTTCGGCTACTGGGTGGACGATCCGGAGCGCTACGGCGTGGCGGAAATCGACGCGGAGGGCAACTGTCTGTCCATCGAAGAGAAGCCGAAGGAGCCCAAGAGCAACTACGCCGTGGTCGGCCTGTATTTCTATCCCAACAAAGTGGTGGACGTGGCCAAGCAGATCAAACCCTCCCCGCGCGGCGAACTGGAGATCACGAGCGTGAACCAGCAGTTCCTCTCCGACCGGGAATTGAAGGTCCAGACCCTGGGCCGCGGCTTCGCCTGGCTGGACACCGGCACCCACGACAGCCTCGCCGAGGCCTCCATCTTCGTGGAGGTCATCGAGAAGCGCCAGGGGCTCAAGATCGCCTGCCTGGAAGGCATCGCCTACCACCGCGGCTGGATCGACGAAGCGCGGATGCGCGAACTTGCACGTCCGATGCTCAAGAACCAATATGGGCAGTACCTGCTCAAATGCATCGAGGACGAAAAACAACGCCGCAGGTAATGGAAGTCATCAAAACCGATATCAAAGGCGTGCTCATCATTGAGCCGCGCGTCTTCCGGGATGCCCGGGGCTACTTCTTCGAGAGTTTCTCCCGCCGGGAGTTCGAGCAGCAGGTGGCCCCCGTCCTGGGTTACGATGTACGTTTCGTGCAGGACAACGAATCGATGTCCTGCTACGGTGTGGTCCGCGGCCTGCATTTCCAGCGGCCGCCCTTCGCGCAGAGCAAACTGGTGCGCTGCGTCCGGGGGAAGGTGCTCGACGTCGCGGTCGACCTGCGCAAGGGCTCACCCACCTTCGGGAAGCACGTGGCCACCGAACTCTCGGAGGACAACCACCGGCAGTTCTTCATCCCGAAGGGCTTTGCCCACGGCTTCGCCGTCCTCAGTGAGGTGGCTGTCTTCCAATACAAATGCGATGAATTCTACCACCCCGAGGCGGATGCCGGCATCCAGTTGCTGGACCCCGCCCTCGGCATCGACTGGCAGGTCCCGGCGGAGCGGATGATCCTCAGCGAAAAGGATCGCATCCGCGCCTGCCTGGCGGACACCCCGATCGAGTTTGAATATACCTGATTTATGAATATCCTGGTCACCGGCGCCAACGGGCAGCTCGGCAACGAAATGCGGCTGCTCGCCGCCACGGGTTCCTGCCCGGGGCCGGACGCCCGTTTCATCTTCACCGATATCAACCAGGCTTCGGAGGAAGCCGTGGCGATGCTCCGGCGGCTCGCCGGCGGAGCGGCGGTGGATACTTCCACCCGCGCCCTCGATATCACGGATCCCGACGCCGTGCACGCGATGGTCGTGGAAGAGGCGGTGGACATCATCGTCAACTGCGCGGCCTTCACCAACGTGGATGCCGCCGAGACGCAGGCGGAGCTCGCCGAACGCCTCAACGCCCGCGCCCCGGAAATCCTCGCCTGCGAGATGCGCCGCTCCGGCGGCCTGCTGGTCCACATCAGCACAGACTACGTCTTCGGCGGCGAACGGTTCAATACGCCCTGCGGAGAAGACCTTCCTCTCTCCCCCACGGGTGTCTATGGACTGACTAAACTCCACGGCGAGCAGGCCGTTCTGGCTTCGGGCTGCCGGAGCGTAATTCTGCGCACCGCCTGGCTCTATAGCGAGTTCGGCAAGAATTTCGTGCGCACGATGTTGAACCTGACGGCTTCCAGGCCGCAACTCAACGTGGTCTTCGACCAGTGTGGCACCCCCACCTATGCCGGCGACCTGGCGGCGGCCATCCTCGGGATCCTGTCCGATTTCCGTGAGCGGACAGGCATCTATCACTTCAGCAACGAAGGCGTCTGCAGCTGGTTCGATTTCGCCAAGAGCATCGCCCGGGAAGCCGACGCGATCCGTCCCGAAGACCGGCGCCTCGGCTGCGAGATCCGCCCCTGCCACAGCGACGAGTTCCCCAGTCCGGTCCGGCGCCCCGCCTATTCCGTCCTCGACAAGACCAGGATCAAGCAGACTTTCCCCTCCCTGACGATCCCCTACTGGACGGACAGCCTGCGTAAGTGTTTGAAAAACATTTTGTAGATTTCGGAAATCTGCTTATCTTTGCGCGCATTTTTAAAACCGGTCAGCGGTTTTGGTGCAATGGGATTTGGGTTCGTCCCAAATTGAGTAACACATTTTAACAAACAAAACAATGCAACATTTTGAACTGAAAGGCCAGACCCGCAAGGTTGGCAACAAAGCGGTCATCAAAGCATTCCGCCGCGAAGGCCTCGTGCCCTGCAACCTCTACGGCCCGGGCATGGAGAACATCCTCTTCACCGTGAACGCCAAGGAGCTGAAAGCCCTTACCGACACGCCGAAGTCGTACATCGTGGACCTCGTCCTTGATGGTGGCAAGGCGCAGACCGCCATCCTCCACGAACTCCAGTGGCATCCTGTCACGGACGTCTGCCTGCACGTCGATTTCCTCGCCGTCAATGAGCAGAAGCCCATCGCCATCAGCGTTCCCCTCGTGATCACCGGCCACGCCAAGGGTGTGCAGCAGGGTGGTAAGTTCTATCAGAACGCCCGCGCCATCCGCGTGTGCGCCCTGATGAAGGACCTCCCCGACGAGGTGACCGTGGACATCACTCCGCTCGGTCTGGACAAGCGCATCAAGGCCGGCGACATCCAGCTGGACAATGTTGCCGTCGTCTCCGACAAGGATATGATCATCTGCGGCGTCAAGACCACGCGCAATGTTACTGCGGCTGCTTCGGAGGAGTAAACCCGACCCGGCCGTGACGGACAAGTGTTTTCTCGTGGTCGGCCTCGGCAACATCGGTGCCGAGTACGCCGCAAGCAGACACAACATCGGCTTTATGATATTGGATGCCTGGGCTCAGGCATCCAATGTCGTTTTCGAGCCCGGCCGCTACGGCGACCAGGCCGTCGTCCACGACAAAGGACGCGAAATCCATCTGCTCAAGCCCTCGACCTATATGAACCTCAGCGGAAATGCCGTCCGCTACTGGTTGCAGAAACTGGACCTCCCGAAGGACCGGCTGCTGGTCATCTGCGACGACATCAACCTCCCGTTCGGCAGTTTGAGGCTGCGCCGCTCCGGCAGCGACGGCGGCCACAACGGCCTGTCGAACATCCAGGAAATGCTTGAGAGCCAGGACTGGGCGCGACTGCGGGTAGGCATCGGACACGATTTCGCACAAGGGCAACAAATTGACTATGTCCTGGGTAATTTTCCCGAAGAAGAGCAAAGCTTGATCCCCGAAATCGCCAAAACCATCATCTCGGGGGTCAGAACGTGGTGTTTCGTCGGTATCGACAAGGCTATGAACCAGTTGAATACAAAGCAGAAAAGTGAATAAAAATTTGCTTTTGTATCATTTCTTTTTTATCTTGCCGAAAATTAAGCAGTTATCCTTTTTAACATTAAAATAACAACACCATGAAAGATCTTGTAAAGAAAATCGAGGAGAAAATGGAGTTCTTCAAAGTCAACGCGGATGCCCAGGTTGCCAAGGGCAACAAGGCCGCCGGCGCCCGCGCCCGCAAAGCAGCCCTCGACCTGATGAAGGACCTGAAGGAATTCCGCAAAGTTTCCGTGGAAGCAGCCAAGGAATAATTTTTTTATTTTTCTTGCAACGTTATTGCCCCCCCCTGCATCTATGTTGTAGGTTTAGGTTTTAGTACACGTCTAAGAGTCGGCGAGCCGAGAGGTTGCCGGCTCTTTGCTTTTTTGCGTATTTCTGCGTACCTTTATCTTTGCTATGCTGAGCCTGAGCCTATTGTTGTCCGTGTTCCGGATGATCGTCCTGCCCGTCGAATTCCAGGACAGGGCTTTCAGCGCCACGCCTGCACAACTCTCTGAAGCCGTCCGGCAAGCGGAAGCCTATTTCAACCGGCAGTACGGCGGGCAGACCACTTTCGAATTCACCCTCGCCGAGATCACCACCCTCTCCCACGAAACGGCCTGGTACGGCGCCAACCTCCCCGACCGCAAAGATATCCACCTGGCGGATGCCGTCCGCGAAGCCTGCACCCAGCAGCAGGGAAACATCAATTTCAGCCTCTACGACAACGATTCCGACGGTTCCGTGGACGTCGTCTATCTGCTGACCGCCGGCCCCGGCGAAAACGACAGCGGAGAGGAATCCGATATCTGGCCGCAAAACGCCCGTCTGTCCGAGCAGGGCGGCACCCTCGATATCCGGGGCAAGCGCATCGATGTCTTCGCCGCCTGCCCGGAAGGGCTCCCGGGCATCTTCCGGCACGAATTCGGCCACGCTCTCGGCCTGCCCGATTTCTATGACCAGGACGGGGAGGACAGCGGCGGCCGCAGCCCGGGCCGCTGGGGCTTCTCGATCATGGACGAGGGCTGCCTCAAGAAGATTCCCCCCGAGTTCGGCGCCCTGGAATACGAACTGCTGGGCCTCGGGCGCAGCGAGGATCTTGCCCCGGGCCAATGGCGGCTCGAACCCCTGGACAAGGGGCGGCGCTACCTCAAGACCGGGAACGAGGATGAGTTCTTCCTTTTCGAATGCCTGGACGGCGCCCTCTACGTCTCCCACATCGACCGCTCGGACAACCTGTCCGGCTTTGATGTGCGCCAGGACCGGGAACTGACCGCCCGCGAGCGCTGGAAACTGAATGCCATCAACAACAATCCCGACCATCTCTGCGCCCGCCTGGTTCCCGCCGATCCGGAGGCCAGGACGGCGGAAGGAATCCCCTTTGCCCTGGACGGCCGGGACCGCTTCAGTTCCGACACCCCGGCACCGTTCCGCACCTGGGACGGTCTCCCCGTGGGCCTGGCCCTCACCGACATTTGTTCCGAGGCGGACGGGAGCGTATCGTTCGATGTGATCGAGCCCCTCCGCTTCGCCGAATTCTCCATCTACCAAGATGCCGCCGTGATCCGCTGGAAGGCTTCGGATGCACTCCTCCGGATCAGCGGCTACACCATCAGCTGGAGTGACGGCGGGGAGGATGGCGGCACCCTGGAACTAGGCCCTGGGGAGATCAGCGGAACCCTGGAGGGATTGCAGCCCAAGACCGGCTATAACGTGACCGTGCAGGTGCATACCGCCGATCTCGGCAGTTTTTCGGTCGCCACCCGGATCGTGACCAAGGTCTACCGGGAAGGCACCTACCCCTATATCTACCTCAACAACACGCAGCGCAATCTGGACGGCAGTTTCCCCTCCGGGAGCAAAATCCCCCTGCGTGTCTTCAATGCCACCCAGGTACAAGAAATCCAGTGGTCGCTCAACGGTGTGCGGATCGCCCCCGAGGCGGACGGCAACTATACCCTGCGCCAAAGCGGCCTGCTCGCCGCCCGGATCCTCCATACCGACGGCAACATCGAAACCATCTACAAAGAAATCACCGTCCAATGAGCCTCCCCCGTCCCAGCATACTGCCGATCCTGTTCGCCGTCCTGCTGCTGTCCGCCTGTGCCGACCAGCGGATGCGGACCGCATTCAGTGAGAACGAGGGCGTACGCCTGATGGTCGGGCGCGACATCCCCTTCATCTATGATCCGGCTACCTGCCAGCTGGCTTTCAGCCGGGACCTGAGGGAGTTCCGGGCCCATACCGACAACATGTCCGACTTCTTCGTGGCCACCTTTGTCCAACTGCCTTCCGCCCTGGGGCAGACCGTCCTCGCAGACCTGGTGTGGACCACGGAACGGGACGTGCTGACACGAAAAAATCTCACCCTCGAGGTGATACGCATCGAGGGTGATCAATTCTGGCTCTGGAGCGACACAGGCAAGATCGGCCTGTGTATGCGCATCCTAGAATGAGAGGGCGATCTGGATGAAGTCGCCGGCCTTGAGGGAAGCGCCGCCGATCAGACCGCCGTCGATGTCCTTCTGAGCAAAGAGTTCCTTCGCATTGGACGGCTTGCAGGAGCCGCCATAGAGGATCGTCACCTCCTCGGCAAGGGCCGCACCGAAGTGCGCGGCGAGCACGCTGCGGATGTGGGCGTGGATCTCTTCGGCCTGCTCCGGGGTGGCCGTCTCGCCGGTGCCGATGGCCCAGACGGGCTCGTAGGCAATGACGATCTTCGCGAGATCCTCGGCGGTGAAGTTGAAGAGGACGTTCTCGATCTGGGTGGTGCAGACGTCGAAATGCTTGCCGGCCTTGCGCTCGTCGAGGTTTTCGCCGACGCACAGGATCACGCCGAGTCCGGCGGCAAGGGCGAACTTGACTTTCTCGACGAGTTTCTCATCGGTCTCGCCGTAGTACTGACGGCGCTCGGAGTGGCCGAGAATGGTCCACTGGCAGCCGACGGCTTTGAGCATGTCGGCGGAAATCTCGCCGGTGTAGGCACCCTTGGCGTGGTCGGCGCAGTTCTGGGCGGCGAGTTCTACCTTGGTGCCTGCGAGCTGCTTGCCGCAGCAGCACAGGTGAGTGAAGGGCGGAGCGATAATCAGGCCGACGCCTTCGGGGACTTCCGCGGCGCGCTCGGCCACGGCCTTTGCCAGTTCGATACCATCAGGTCTGGTCGTATTCATCTTCCAGTTGCCTGCAACGATTTTCTTTCTCATATTCTGCATAGATTGATTTCGAATCGCAAAATTACTAAATAATAACTAAATTTGCAGGCTTATAAGATTGTATTCGATGAAGAATTTTGTAGAAGAGCTGAAATGGCGGGGCATGATCCAGGACATTATGCCCGGTACGGAAGAGAAACTGATGGAAGGCCCGCAGGCCGCTTACGTGGGCATCGACCCCACGGCCGACTCCCTGCACATCGGGCACTTGGTGAGCGTAATGATACTCAAGCACTTCCAGCGTTGCGGGCACAAGCCGATCGCCTTGATCGGCGGCGCCACCGGCATGATCGGCGACCCCTCGATGAAGTCCCAGGAGCGCAACCTGCTGGACGAGGAGACCCTCGCCCATAATGTCGCCGGCATCAAGGCCCAGCTGGGTCGTTTCCTCGACTTCGACTCCGACGCCCCCAACAAAGCGGAACTCGTCAACAACTACGACTGGATGAAGGACTACACTTTCATCAATTTCATCCGCGACATCGGCAAGCACATCACCGTCAACTATATGATGGCCAAGGACTCCGTCAAGAAGCGCCTCTCCAGCGAATCGCGCGAAGGGATGTCCTTCACCGAATTCAGCTACCAGCTGATGCAGGGCTATGATTTCTACTGGCTGTGGAAGAACAAGGGCTGCGTGCTGCAGCTCGGCGGCTCCGACCAGTGGGGCAACATCACCACCGGCAGCGAGCTGATCCGCCGCATGGACGGCGGCGAAGCCTTCGCCCTCACCTGCCCGCTCATCAAGAAGGCGGACGGCACCAAATTCGGCAAGACCGAAAAGGGCAATGTATGGCTTGATCCGGAGCGCACCTCCCCCTACCAGTTCTTCCAGTTCTGGCTCAATGTCAGCGACGAAGACGCCGAGCGCTTTATCAGGATCTTCACGATGCTCGACCGCGAGACCATCGAGAACGCCATCGCCGCCCACCGCCTCGCCCCCGAACGGCGCGAGCTCCAGCGGCTGCTCGCCCGCGAGGTGACCATCATGGTCCACGGCGAGCAGGAGTACGAGAATGCCGTGCGCGCCTCGCAGATGCTCTTCGGCAAGTCCACCTCCGAGGATCTGCGCAAACTCGACGAGCGCACCTTCCTCGCCGTATTCGACGGTGTTCCGACCTTCGATATCGACCGCTCGGAGCTGCCCCTCGGCCTGCTCGACGCCCTGGCGATCCGCACCGGGATCTTCCCCTCCAAGGGCGAAGCCCGCAAGATGATCCAGCAGAACGGATTCAGCCTCAACAAGGACAAGGTTGGCGACATCAACTACCAACTGTCCGAGGCAGACATCGTTGACGGCAAGTACATCCTCGCCCAGAAGGGCAAGAAAGACTATTTCATCATCAAAGTCAATGGATAAACCCGCCAGCACCCGTCAGCTCAAGGTCGCCCGCGAACTGCAGCGCGACCTCTCCGAGATCATCCGCAGCAAGGGGATGGCCTTCTTCGGCGGCTGTATGGTCACCGTCAGCGAGGTCCGCATCAGTCCCGACCTGAGTATCGCGAAGGTCTTCGTGAGCATCTTCCCCTCCGCCGGCGCCCCCCAGGCGATGCAGACCCTGGAGGAGAACAAGCGCGCCCTGCGCGGCGAACTCGGCCGCAAGGTTGCCTCCCAGCTCCGGATCGTGCCGGAGTTGGATTTCTTCCTGGACACGACCCTGGACTACGCCGAACACATCGAGGAACTCCTCAAGAAATAATTGAGACTGGACCTTTATATCGCGCGCAGGTACCTGGTTGCGAAGAAGTCGCTGGGGATCATCCACGTGATATCGACCATCAGCGCCATCGGAATGGCCATCGGCACCGCGGCGCTGATCCTCATCCTGTCCGTTTATAACGGGTTCGACCGCGTCATCCGGGACAATCTCTCCGACCTGGATCCCGATATCCTGATCAGCCCCGCCCGGGGGAAGTTCTTCGTCCCCGAGGGACCTGCCTTCGAGGCCCTGCTGGACGATGCGCGCATCGCGCAGATCTGCAGCGTGGTGGAAGAAGAAGTCTTCCTCGGCTACGGCGGCCGGCAGGAACTGGCCCGCGCCAAGGGCGTGGACGAAGTCTATGAGCAGGAGTCCCGGCTCGCCTCCCACGTGGTCGACGGGACGTTCTCCCTGCACGCAGGCGAACTTCCGCAGGCGGCGGTGGGCCTGACCCTGGCCGCCAACCTGGGCATCCGGACGAATTTCGTGGACCCGCTGGTCCTCTACTACCCGCGCCGGGGCGCCCGCATCCCGCTGGCCGGCCCCGCCTCCGCGCTGGGCAGCGTCAAACTCAAAGCCGCCAGCCTGATCAGTGTCAATGCCGACGAGGACGAACGCCTGGTCATCGTCCCGATCGAACAGATGCGCGCCCTGCTCGGTCTGAAGGACGGGGAGGTCAGTGCACTGGAATTGCGTACCGCCGGCGACGCTGACGCCCGACTGGTCCGTTCGCTGCAGGAATCGCTGGGTCCGGATTATCGGGTGCTGGACCGCTATCAGCAGAATCCCGCCCTCTACAAAATGATGCGCTATGAGAAACTGGCCATCTACCTGATCCTGCTGTTCGTGGTCATCATCATCGCCACCAATATCTTCGGCTCCCTGTCAATGCTCAGCATCGCCAAACGCGAAGACATGCAGACCCTGCGCGCCCTCGGCGCCACCGATGCGCTCGTGCGGCGCATCTTCATCTGGGAGGGGGCGCTGACCTCCCTCGCCGGACTGGCCGCGGGCTTGGTGGTCGGCGCGGGCCTCGCCCTGCTCCAGCAGCGCTTCGGCTTCGTAAAAATGCCCGGAGGATTCTTCCTCCAGGCATATCCTGTGGTCTTGCAAGTTCGGGATGTGATCTGGACGGTCCTCGGCGTGGGGGCCATCGGTGGGATCATTTCGCTGCTTGCAGCGCCTGCGAGAGATCCCCGATAATATCCCGGACATCCTCCAATCCGATACTCAGGCGCATCAGTTCCGGATCCACGCCTGCCTCCCGCAGCTGCTCGTCGCTGAGTTGCCGGTGGGTGTGTGAAGCGGGGTGCAGGATGCAACTGTAGCAGTCCGCCACGTGGGTTTCAATCGTGACCAGCCGCAGACTGTCCATAAAACGTTCGGCCGCGGCGCGGTCGCCCTTGATGGCGAAGGCCATCACCCCGCAGGAACCCTCGGGCAGATATTTTTGCGCCAGGGCGTGGTCGGGATCATCGGGCAGGTCGGGATAGCAAATCCATTTCACGGCCGGATGGTCGTGCAGGAAGCGGGCCACCTGGCGGGCGGATTCGCAGATATGCTTCACCCGGACGGCGAGGGTCTGGATGCCGAGATTGAGGTAGAAGGCATTCTGGGGCGCCTGGATGGAGCCCAGGTCACGCATCAGTTGGCTGGTGGCCTTGGTGATGTAGGCGAGTTTCCCGAATTTCCGGGTATAGGTAAGGCCGTGGTAGGACGCGTCCGGCGTGCACAGGCCGGGGAACTTCTCGGCATGGGCCTCCCAGTCGAAGTTGCCGCTGTCGATGATGGCGCCACCCACGGTGGTGCCGTGACCGTCGAGATATTTGGTGGTGGAATGCGTGACGATGTCGGCCCCGAATTCGATGGGGCGGCAGTTCACGGGCGTCGGGAAGGTGTTGTCCACGATGAGGGGCACGCCGTGGGCGTGGGCGATGCGGGCGAGGCGCTCGATATCGAGTACGCGCACCCCCGGATTGGTCAGGGTCTCCCCGAAGACCAACTTGGTATTGGGCCGGAACGCCGCCTCGATCTCCTCGTCGGAAGCGTTCTGGTCGATGAAAGTCACCTCGATGCCCATCTTGGGGAAGGTGACTCCGAAGAGGTTGAAGGTGCCGCCGTAGATGGCCGCGGTGCTGATCATATGGTCCCCCGCCTCACAGATATTGAAGCAGGCGAAGAAGTTGGCGGCCTGTCCGGAGGAAGTCAACATTGCCGCCACACCCCCTTCCAGAGCCGCCAGCCGGGCTGCCACGCGGTCGTTGGTCGGGTTCTGGAGCCGCGTATAGAAATATCCGGCCTCCTCGAGGTCGAACAGGCGGCCCATCTGCTCGCTGGTCGTGTATTTGAAGGTCGTGCTCTGGATGATCGGCATCTGCCGGGGCTCCCCGTTGGCCGGATCATAGCCTGCCTGGACACAAAGGGTACCTGGATGGAGTTTCTGTTTCATGGGAATCGTTCTAACCGTAGGGCAAAGATAAGGCTTTTTTGTTATTTTTGCAGTCATGGAAGAAGAGAAGAAATTGTATCCATTCACCTTCTGTTCCCTGCAGGACGAGTATCCCTGGGGAACGGAGGAGTTCAAATTGGCAGACCTGGGCTATCGCGACTCGCTGGTTCGCTCGGGCTGGCTCGGAGGCAACAGCCTTTCCGAAGTGATGGACACCTACCTCGACCGCGTGGTCGGAGAAGATCTGTACAACTGGTACGGACGTCAGTTCCCCTTGTGTGTCAGACATTTGCACATACACGGCCGGATGCCGCTCCGGGTGCATCCCGATGACGAGACGGCCGAACAGCGCTACGATTTCCTCGGCAAGGAGAAACTCTGGTATGTCCTGCGCGCCGGCAAGAACGCACGCCTGATGGCCGGCTTCCGGCGCGACACCGACGCCTCCGAATGCTATGCGCGCTGCCTGGACGGCAGCGTAGAGCAGGTCCTGGGCATCATCGCTCCCCACGCCGGACAGTGCCTGTACATCCCCGCCGGCACCCCGCACGCCGCGGAGGGCGATCTGGAGATCCTCGAGATCGCGGAATCTTCCCCGATGGATTTCTGCCTCTGCGACTGGGGCGAGGGAATCCACCCGGACGAATTCGATCCGGCACTCACGCTTGCGGATGCGCTCGACTTCATCAACTATCGCCACTTCGTCGCTCCCCTGCCCTCCGGAGAGCGGCTGATCGACACGGCGCGGATGCGGGTGGAGCGGCTGCACCTGTCCGCCCCGCTGGCCATCTCCCACGAGGAGGGAGCTGCCTTTGTGTTGTACTGCTGCGTACACGGAGCGGCCACCGCCCAACTTCCTCTGGAGGGTGGAGGACAGCTCGACTTCCCCCTGCGCGAGGGCGAGGTGATGCTCGTGCCCGCCGAGTGCGCTTCCTACCGCCTGCTGCCCACCGGGCGGGACACCCTGCTGCTCGAAGCGAGCGCCCGCTATACAGAAACGGACCCCTACATCAATCCCGATGCGGAGCCCGTTCTGCCGGAAGACCTCTGAGCCAGGCGCCTAGAAAAGACGGACATAGAGGTGGAAGTTGATGATGGGCAGGAAGTTCATATACTTGCCGTACTCATCCACCACCTCCTTGATATCGATCTCCTTATTGTTTGACACGTCCACATAGGCTTCCTTGCCATCGGACTTGCGGCCGAGCGCCCAGAGGGAAGGCAAGCCCTGATAGGCGGCGCCCAGGTCGAAAGAGAAGGTCACCCGGCGGTCCGTCCGGACGGGGCGGCCGAAGCCGAGTCCGGCATAGGGTTGGACGGCGAAGCCCGGGGAGCCCACACCGAAAGCGCGGAGTTCGGTGCGGATCTTATTGTTCTTCGCCTTGATGATGTAGTCCCCCATTTCCAGGCCGACATTGTTGTAGTCGCTGGGGAGATTGAGAATCTCGCCTTTGAAGAAACTGCCGGCGCCCAGATAGGTTCCGAAAGTAAAGTGGAAGGCCGCCCGCCTGGAGGGATAGATATTGAACAGGATGCGGGCATCGTTGCGCGCGAGGCTGAGCTTCAGCGGCACGTTGACCTCCGGGCTGTCATCCATATCGGGATGCTCCGGGAGCCGGATGCCATCGTTCCCGGACAGGGTGTAGCCCAGGCCGAAGGCCGTGCCATAACCGGCGCGGAGTTGGACGTGGCCGCCCAGCGGGACGCCCAATTCGAAACTGGTTCCGTCCAGACCGGCACCGATACCCAGGGAAAGATGGTTGAAGACCTGGGCGTTGGCGCTCAAGGCGAGTGCCACGCCGGTCAGAAGGAGAATCATTCTTTTCATAAGGAGTTGTGTGTTTGAACAAATATAGGAATTATTTTGCATTTCTGTCATTTGCGCATATCTTTGTGTTTATGAAAGGAGTCTATATCTTCCTGGCAGACGGTTTCGAAGATGTCGAGGCCCTCGCCACCAATGACGTCCTCCGCCGCGGCGGCGTCGATACCACCCTGGTCGCCCTGACGGACGATCCCTTCGTCGAATCTTCCCACGGCGTGACCCTCGGCGCCGAGGCCTTCCTGCCCGAACTGGACACAGACCACGCCGGCACCACGGCCGATGATGTGATGATTTTCCCGGGCGGCATGCCCGGATCCAAGAGCCTCGCGGCCTGCACGCCCTTGATCAAGTTGATGCGGGAGCACTATGCCGCCGGCGGCACCGTGGCGGCCATCTGCGCCGCCCCGGGGCTGGTCCTCAGCCAGCTGGAAGATGTTTCCGGATTGGAGTTCACCTGCTTCGACGGATTCGAGGACGCCCTCATCGCCAAGGGCGCCGTCTTCACGCCCGCGCCCGCCGTACGCTGCGGACGCATCGTGACCGGCCGCTCCGCCGGCCATGCCTTCAGTTTTGCACTGGAAATCCTCCGCGGCCTGCGCGGCGAACAAGTCGCCGGGCGGGTGCGGCACGCCCTCTATCTGGATTAGGGGGGATTATTCTACCGTCACGCTTTTCGCCAGGTTGCGGGGCTGATCCACATCACGCCCCTTGGCAATGGCGATGTGATAGGCCAGCAACTGCAGCGGGATGATCGACAGCACCGGCTCAAAGCACTCTTCGGTGTCCGGGATCTCGAAGTACCAGTCAGACAGGGCCTTGACGTCCGTGTCCCCCTCGGTAATCACGCTGATGATGCGGCCGCCCCGGGCCTTGACCTCCTGGATATTGCTCAGGATCTTCTCGTAGTTGCCCCGGCGCGGGGCGATCACCACCACCGGCATCTCCTCGTCGATCAGGGCGATCGGCCCGTGCTTCATCTCCGCAGCCGGGTAGCCTTCGGCGTGGATGTAGGAGATCTCCTTGAGCTTGAGCGCACCCTCCAGGGCCGCCGGGTAGTTGTAACCGCGGCCGAGGTAGAGGAAGTTGCGGGTGTAGGTGAAGACTTTCGCCAGGTCGGCGATCTGGGCGTCGTGTTCCAGGATCTTGGCGATCTTGTCCGGAATGCGCTGCACCTCCCCGACCAGGGCGAGGCGGCGGGCCTCCGGGACGACGCCGAGCTGCTCGCTCAGGCTCATCGCGATCAGGAAAAGGGTCGTGACCTGGGCCGTGAAAGCCTTGGTGGAAGCCACGCCGATCTCCGGGCCGATGTGGGTATAGCAACCGGTATCCGTGGCGCGGGCGATGGATGAGCCGACCACGTTGCAGATGCCGAAGAGGAAGGCGCCCGCCTTGCGGGCCAGTTCCACGGCTGCAAGCGTATCGGCCGTCTCGCCCGACTGGGAGATGGCGATCACCACGTCCGAAGGAGAGATGACCGGACGCCGGTAGCGGAACTCGGAGGCATACTCCACCTCGACGGGCTTACGCGTCAGTTCCTCAATCATATATTTGCCGATCAGGCCGGCGTGCCACGAGGTACCGCAGGCGCAGATGACGATGCGCTGCGCACTGAGCAGGCGCTCGCGGTGGTCGATCACGCCGGAGAGTTTGACGGTGCCGAGCTCCGGATGGAGACGGCCCTTCATCGAGGCGCGCAGGGTGCGCGGCTGCTCGAAGATCTCCTTGAGCATGAAGTGCGGGAAGCCGCCTTTCTCGATCTCGGACAGGCTCATCTCCAGCTCACGCACCTCCGGGACCAGTTCAGTGCTGCTCAAGTCCGTGATCCGCAGATCCGCTCCGCGTTCGATGAACGCGATCTGTTCTTCGCCCAGATAGACGACCTTGTTGGTGTATTCGATGATCGGGGACGCGTCGGAGCCGACGAAATACTCGTTCTCGCCCACGCCGATGAGCAGCGGGCTGCCCTTGCGGGCGGCGATCATCTTGTCGGGCTCGTTGCGGTCCATGATCACCAGGGCATAGGCGCCGACCACGAGCCGCAGGGCCATCGGGACGGCTTCCTCCCAGCTCACGCCCCGCGAATCCATCATATACTGGATCAACTGGATCACGACCTCCGTGTCGGTCTGGCTCTGGAAATGGTAGCCGCGGCGCGTCAGTTCGGTCTTGAGCGACTGGTAGTTCTCGATGATGCCGTTGTGGATCAGGGCGAGGTTGTGGTTCTCGGAGTAATGCGGGTGGGAATTGACGTCGCTCGGCTCGCCGTGGGTAGCCCAACGGGTGTGCGCGATGCCGATGTTGCCGCTGACATCCTTGTCGGCGGTCAGTTTCTCAAGATCCCGGACCTTGCCCTTGGTTTTGTAGATGACCAGTTCGCGGCTGTCATTGATGAGCGCCACGCCGGCGCTGTCGTAGCCGCGGTACTCGAGCCGGGTCAGGCCCTTGATCAGGATGGGATAGGCCTGGCGGCCTCCCACATAACCAACAATTCCACACATACTATCTAACTGTTAACTAATTAATAATCCATTGAATCCAGCATCTCTTCCAACTGGCGGCGGTCCCGCTTGGTGGGCCGTCCGGCGCCGCGGTCACGCTGCAGGACGATGGTCTCGTGGGGGGCGTGCAGTTTGGCGCGTTCGTGCTCGGGGGTGAGGTCCTCGGCGTACTCGGGAACGAGCGAAGCGCCCATCCGGTTCTCCGCGACCTTGAGGACCTTGTAGGTCATCAGGGCCGGGCCCTTGCGCACCTCCAGCACGTCGCCGGCCTTGACGGCCTTGGACGGCTTGGCATTGACGCCACCGATCTTGACTTTGTTGCCATTGCAGGCGTCCGTGGCATCGCTCCGGGTCTTGAACACCCGGATCGCCCACAAATACTTATCAACCCTTATACTATCCATATCAACATCTTTCAAGCAGCCCCGGCAAACATTATGATCTGCGGTTACTTGCCAGGGAAATGTAATAGAAGAGGGTGGCGAGAGAACCGATGGCAGCGATGACATAGGTATAGGCCGCCCACTTGAGCGCATCGGAAGCCATCGGCTGCGTCGTGACATCCACGAACCCCGCCGCCGCCAGCCATCGGACCGCCCGCTGGCTGGCATTGATCTCCACGGGCAGGGTCACGAGGCTGAAGAGCGTCGTGACCGCAAACAGGCCGATCCCGATCCAGAGCAGCTGCGGAAACACATTCACCATCAGCACGCCCGCGAGCAGCACCCACTGCACCGTATTATTGGCGAAGTTCACCACCGGAATCAGCGCGGTGCGCAGGCGCAGCGGCGCGTAGCCCTCCGCGTGCTGCAGGGCGTGTCCCGTCTCGTGGGCCGCCACGGCGCAGGCCGCGATGGACGCCGAACCATAGACATTCTCGCTGAGATTGACCGTCTTGTCCTTGGGATTGTAATGATCCGTCAGTTTGCCGCCCACAGACTGGACCGTGACATCGGTGACCCCATTCTGCGCAAGCATCAGGCGCGCCACATCGGCACCGGTGAGCCCCCGCGGAGAAGGGATCCTGGAATATTTCGCAAACCGGCTGGTAAGTCGCTGCTGGACGAAGAAAGAGGCCAGCATCACCAGAAGCATCAAGAACCAAATGTACATTATCTGATCGTTTTATAATTACCGCATCCGCGAATATACGAAATAAGTCCGAAAAGACGACCAAAGGCCGGCAAAAATGCCGGCCTTTGGAAAAATGGAATCAAACGACAAGCGCTACTTCTCGAAGAAACGCTTGTACAGGCCCTGGAAGCCGGCACCGTGGCGGGCTTCGTCCTTGGCCATTTCGTGGACCGTGTCGTGGATTGCGTCATAGCCCAGCTTCTTGGCACGCGTGGCGATCGCCAGTTTGCCCTCGCAGGCACCGCACTCGGCCTCAGCGCGCTTCTTGAGGTTGGTCTTGGTATCCCAGACCACTTCGCCGAGCAGCTCGGCGAACTTGGCGGCATGCTCCGCCTCCTCGAAAGCGTAGCGGCGGAACGCGTCGGCTACCTCGGGGTAGCCCTCACGCTCGGCCTGGCGGCTCATCGCGAGGTACATGCCCACTTCGGTGCACTCGCCGTTGAAATGATCGTGCAGGCCCTGCATGATCTCGGCGTCCTCGACGACACCGTCTCCGAGGTGGTGTTCGCAAGCCCACTGGAGACCCTCGGACTTGACTTCCACGAACCTATCGCCCTTGGCGTGGCACTGCGGGCACTCAGCAGGAGGATTCTCCCCCTCATAAACATAGCCACAAACGAGACATCTGAATTTCTTCTTCATAATTGGATAAAAGATTAGCGATGCAAGATACGAAGAAAAAACAATCCTTCCAATTTAATAATACACGCCCGCGGGATTCTTGGGATCGTGTACGCAAACATCCCAGATCTTGCAGCACAAATCCTCGCCCTCGGGACCGGACACATACAGGGTCACGACATAATGGGTGCCGTCCTGCTTGTACTCGTGGACCGGATTCTGCTCGGTGGAGCTCGTACCGTCGCCGAAATCCCATTTCCAGGAAGTGACATTGCCGTAGCTCTTGTCGGTGAAGACGACGCGACGGGTGTCGGGCACGACATAGTGATCCCACGCAGCCTCGACCGGCCGGCGGAACTGCTTCTCGAGCGGCATCAGGGTGAATAGGCGCTCCATCGAAGCGTTGCCGAACATACGGTGATGTTTGGACAGGTTCCAGAAGCCATCGTTCCCGCGGCCGCCGTCGTAGTCGATCACCGCCCAGCACAGGCCGATCTTCTTGCCTTCGTAGAGGCGGCTCTCGGTGGAACGCGCCGGGCCTTCGGGGCTGGCGAAGTCGAACGGGGTGATGTAAAACTCGAATTTGAGGGTGCCGCTCTCGCCGTGCTTGAAGTCATACTTGTAGGCATAATTCGCGTACGGGAGTTCCTTGAGCCACTGCTGTACGCCCCAGACCATGGTCCAGGCCTTGCCCGGGGTGGGCGGGGTCATGATGTGGTAGTTCTGGGCGTGGACATTCTGCAGGGCGAAGAAGGCGTCGGTGCGGCTGAGGACCTCGCTGTTGAGCCGGAACTCGTCGGTATGGGGACCGCCGGACAGGTCTGCGTCCACCACGATCTCGAAGGTGTCGTTGCGCAGCTGGAGCTGGTTGAAGTCCCAGAAATTATCATAGGCCTCATAGTAGAAATACAGGCGGTTCAGACCCTCGACCCAGCCCACCTTGACCTTGATGTCGAGGGTGGACTTGTCGATGCCCTGGTGCTTGCCGCTGTCGTCCCACATCTCCTCCATCGGCACGACATAGCTGTCCGGCACGATGTCCCAGTCGGAGAAGTCGCCGTCGATCCGGGGGATCCGGTTCTTCGGGAACTGGAATACCTGGAAGCCCGGCTCCGTCACCTGGATGGTGAGGTCGAGCGGCTGCGGCGCCGGCTGCGGCGGCGCGGCCGGCCGCTGCCCCTGCTGCGGGCGCTGTGCCAAGCACAGCACCGGCAGCAGGCACAGCACCCATGTCAGGACTCTGCGCATACTAATACTTGTAAAGCTGGACCTTGATGAATTCCGGGGAAGGACGGCCGAAGTCGAGGCCCTGGCCGGAATAGTTCTCCTCGATGGCAGGGAGGATGTCGTAGCGGAGCTGGATCTCGTCGCCGTTGAGCCAGCGGCCCGGCACCCAGTTGCCGTCAGCGTCGAAGTCGCCGTGGACGACCTTGGCCAGACCCACAGTCTGCGCATTGCCCTCCTTGGGCTGGAAGACCACGCGGATGTTGGAGCCCAGGAAGGTAAAGTTGTCGGCATCGTCCTGGACCACGATGGCATAGCCCTGTGCGTCAGGAGCATAGGTGCCGCCGGTACGCTGCGGGGCGCCGCCGTTGCGGCGGCCGCTGGATACGAGCTCGAACTGGATCTTGTAGTCACCCATCACGACCTCGTCCTTGACGCGGGTCGGGTTGAGGGCCTTGACCCAGGTGCCGTGGATACGGCCCTCGGCCTGGGCCTTGAGGATCTCCTTGGAGAAGCAGCCGGCCTTCTTGTAGAAAGCGGCGAAAGTCTGGTTCTGCGGGGTCGTGGCGCCGCTCTCCAGGCCGAACGGGCTGTAGCCGATGGCGCCCATCTCGCCGATGGCGAAGGCGGCATTGGCCGCACCGCCCTGTCCGGCGTGGGACTCGGGGATGAAGACCGGGTTGCCGCTTCGGGAGTACATCCGCAGGATGTTCGGGAAGTCGGCGAGGTAGATGTCCGGGCTGAGGATGTCGATGGCCGGAGCGCCGGCACGCCAGATGTCGTGGTTCTGGGCCTGCGGGCCGCCGGAGGGATAGTTGCCGGGGCGCTTGTCCTCGGGCTGGACGATCCAGGCGTTGACGAAGGTCGGCAGGTCATACTCGGCCTTGCCGGCGGCGGAGACAATGTTCATATAGGAAGCGTAGTTCCAGGCCATGAAGATCTCGTCGGTGCGGTCGCCCTTGCCGAAGACCTCCTCCCAGGTGCCGGAGGTCTTGCAGCCGCTCTTCTTCCATGCGTCCATCGTCTCGGGCAGGAGGTTGTCCTTGTGGGCGACAAGCCAGTTGATCAGCTCGGCGGGCACCGGGCCGGCGAAAGCGGCATTGGCGGCCGGGCTGTAGTCGCGGGTGTAGCCGTGCAGGCCCACCTCGTTCTCCATCTGGATCATGATGACCGTCTGCTCGGCGGCATCGATCTCCTTGATGTGCTTCATCATCGCGGCATAGGCCTTGCCGTCGGCCTTAGCAGTGGCCAGGCCGAGCGTGCTCAGGATCGGGAGCTTCTTGCCTTCTTTGGTCAGTGCCGGCGGATACTTGGCATTGTCCTTCTTGACCCAGACCGGGTGATAGGAGCTCATGCCGTTCTTCCAGCTGCCGAACCAGAGGATGGCGAGCTTGAGGTCATTGGCGCGGGCGGCCTTGATCATCTCGTCCACGACGGTGAAGTCGAACTGGTCCTCGACGGGCTCGACCTGCTCCCAGGTCACGACGGCGAGGACGGTGTTCATCCCGCCCTCCTTGAGGTTGGCCCAGAGCGGCTCCATGTAGGCCGGACTGGAGGCGGAGGAGTTGCGCAGCTCGCTGGCCAGGGCCAGGAACGGCTCTCCCTTGACGATCAGCTGGGTGACGGGACCGCGCTTCTCGAGATGGGGTTGGGGAAGGTTGGATGCAGCGGAGGTTTGCTCCTGCGGAGCGGAGGTGCAGGCGGCTGCGGCAAGCGCAAGGACGCCGAGCAGAAGGGTAGATAATCGGTTCATTGGTTTATGCATAAATAATATGGTTTCTAACAAAATGTAAATATAACGATTTCCGACGGGTTTTCAAACCGGCCGCCGTCGGGCGGGTTGGCAAATCCGTCACAAATGCGCTGTAAACCGGTCAATGGAACACAAAAAAGAAGGTGCCCTACTCGAGCACCTTCCCATTCTCATCTACGATTTCATACTGCAGGATGCTGTGTTCGGTCTCTTCGACCAGGTCCAGCTTGCATTTGTATTTGCGTTTCCATTTGCGGAGGAAAGAGTTCCATCCGCGCGTCAGGTAGGCGCCCAGGATGGGGCTTACCCTGACGGTCATCGTCTTCTGTCCCTTCTCGGCGAGGTCGGCGATCTTGCGCTCGATCTCTTCGTCGATGACCACGGTGGAGGTGATTCGGCCGGTACCGTGGCAGAGGGGACATTTCTCGGTGGTGTTGATCTCCGTCACGGGACGGATGCGCTGGCGGGTCAGCTGCATCAGGCCGAACTTCGTCAGGGGCAGCACGTTGTGCTTGGCCCTGTCTTCGGCCATCAGGTCCCGCATGTACTTGTAGAGGTCGTTGCGGTGCTCGGGCTTGGCCATGTCGATGAAATCGACGATGACAATGCCGCCCATATCGCGCAGCCGCAACTGGCGGGCAATCTCCTCCGCGGCGATCTTGTTGACCTCGAAGGTGTTCTCCTCCTGGTCGTTGGTCTTGGCCCGGATGCCGCTGTTGACATCGATCACGCCCAGGGCCTCGGTGGTCTCGATCACGAGATACGCACCCTGCTTCATCGGTACCACCTTGCCGAAAGAACTCTTGATTTGCCGGGTGACCTCGAAATGGTCGAAAATCGGCTCCCGTCCTTCGTAGAGTTTGACGATCTTCTCCTGCTCGGGCGAGATCAAGGAGATGTACTTGCGCGTCTCTTCGTACACCTTCCGGTCGTTGACGTGGATATTGGTGAACGAGTCGTTGAGCAGATCACGCAGCACGGTGGTGGTCTTGGAGTACTCGGTGAAGAGGAGTTTCACCCCCTTGGATGCAGCCACTTTCTTCCAGGAACTCTCCCATTTCTCGATGAGCAGGCGGAGTTCGGCCACGAGCACGGCGGCCGTCTTGCCTTCGGCGGCCGTCCGGATGATAGCGCCGTAGTTTTTGGGGAGGATGCTCCTGACGAGGGTCTCGAGCCTCTTTTTCTCCTCTTTGGAGGAGATTTTCTGGGAAACGCTTACCTTCTCGGCAAAAGGCAGCAGTACAATATTGCGTCCTGCCAATGAAATCTCCGCAGTCAACCTGGATCCTTTCGTCGAAATCGGCTCCTTGGTGATCTGGCAGATGATCATCTGTCCGACCTTGAGGTGGTCTTCCACCCGCCCCTCCTTGGCGAGGACGGGTCCGAGTTTCATCCCGGAATAGAGCTTGCCGAGATCCCGGTTGGGATTGCTCTCGCGTACGAACGTGTCGAACGCCTTGAAATACAAGCCCAGGTCAAGGTAGTGGATGAAAGCCTCCTTGCTGTCGCCGATGTCCACGAAAGCAGCGTTCAGGGCGGGAAGGATCTTCTTGACCTTGCCAAGGTAGACATCCCCGACCGTGAAGCTCTGACCCTGGTTCGATTCCCGGTTCAGCTCGATCAGCCGGTGGTTCTCCAGCAGAGCGATCCGGACCTCGGAGGACGATACGTCCACCACCAGGTCTTTGTCTGTTTTCGCGGTTTCCATTGTCATCATTATATCAAGAAAAAGCCCGCCGGATCTCCCGTCAGGCTTCCCTCGACTACTTCTTCTTGTGTCTGTTCATACGCAAGCGCTTCTTGCGCTTATGCGTGGACATCTTATGTCTCTTATGCTTCTTTCCGTTAGGCATAGGGCTGGAATTAATTATTTGCTCTTGACCGCCGCCACGAAAGTCTTGGAAGGCTTGAAGGCCGGAATGTCGTGGGCCGGAATAGTCATGGTGGTCTGCTTGGTGATGTTGCGGGCTGCCTTCTGGGCGCGGTGCTTGATGATGAAGCTGCCGAATCCACGGAGATAGACAGGGTTACCCTTGATCAGAGAAGACTTGATGCTCTCCATAGTAGCCTCGACCACGGACTGGACGGCCGCTTTCTCGACGCCGGTGGCTTTTGCCACTTCGTTCACGATTTCTGCTTTAGTCATAGCTGTATATATTTTAAATTTGTTATGCTCAGCGGTTTTGGAGTGCAAAAATAGGGTTATTTTTTTATTATTCAAAATGATATTTGCAGTTTTTGGCAGTGGCACGGAGATTGACTATATTCGCACCCGGGTCATTGCGCCCCGATTACTGACATTTTGACACGAATATGAGACAAGATAAAGAATTCAACCTCCCCGCTGGCGCAGAAGTCAGCATCATTCCCGTCATGCAAGGCGAAGGTCTGCTGAAGATCGACGAGTCCGAACTCCCCGATATCCTCCCCATCCTCGCCCTGCGTAACGCCGTGCTCTTCCCGGGCGCCGTCTTCCCGATCACGATCGGTCGGGAGAAATCCGTCCGGCTCATCCAGGACGCCGAGAAGGAAGGCTTCTTCATCGGCGCCGTGCCGCAGAACGACGTGATGGTCGAGGATCCCCAGGAAGAGGACCTCAGCCGCTACGGCTCCGTATGCCGGGTCCTCAAGACCCTCGAGATGCCGGACGGCACCATCACCGCCATCCTCCAGGCCTTCAAGCGCCTGTCCCTGGATGCGGTGCTCAGCTACGAGCCCTACATCACCGCCCGCGTGCACTATCTCCCGGAAGTTCTCCAGGAGGATAGCAAGAGCACGGACATCAAGGCCATCAGCGAGTCGCTCAAGGACAAGGCCATCAACATCCTGCGCGTCAGCAACATCGGCACGCGCGAGACGATCGGGGCCCTCAAGGCCATCGACGACTTCCGTTTCCTGGTGAACTTCATCGCCACCACCATCGAGGTGGAGAACTTCGAGTCCAAGATCCAGCTCCTCGAGTACGACGACGTCAAGGTCCGCGCCCTCAAGCTCCTGTCCATCCTGGACGTGCAGATCGAGCTGATGAAGATCAAGCAGGAGATCAACCAGAAGGTCAAGAGCGAGATCGACCAGCAGCAGCGCGAGTACTACCTCAACAACCAGCTCCGCACCATCCAGGAGGAGCTCGGCATGGACGATGCCGAAGAGTTCGACAAGTTCCGCGAGCGGGCCGCCGCGAAGAAGTGGCCCAAGCAGATCGGCGAGGCCTTCAACAAGGAGCTCGCCAAGCTCGAGAAATACAACCCTTCCTCGCCGGACTACAGCGTCCAGTACAACTACCTCGAGTTTATGCTCGACCTCCCCTGGGGCGAGATGAGCAAGGACAACCTGGACCTGCAGAACGCCCAGAAGGTCCTCGACGAGGACCACTACGGGCTCGACACGGTCAAGGACCGCATCGTCGAGTACCTGGCCGTGCTCAAGCTCAAGGGCAATATGAAGTCGCCCATCCTCTGCCTCTACGGCCCTCCGGGCGTGGGCAAGACCTCCCTGGGCAAGTCCGTGGCGCGGGCCCTCGGGCGCAAGTACGTGCGCATCGCCCTCGGCGGCATGCACGACGAGGCCGAGCTCCGCGGCCACCGCAAGACCTATGTGGGCGCCCTCCCGGGCCGTATCCTGAACGGCATCGCCCGGGCCGGCACCTCCAACCCGGTGATCGTCCTCGACGAGGTGGACAAGCTCGCCGCCGACTTCAAGGGCGACCCTTCGTCCGCCCTGCTGGAGGCGCTCGATCCCGAGCAGAACTCCACCTTCCACGACAATTACCTCGACCAGGACTACGACCTCAGCAACGTCCTGTTCATCACCACGGCCAACAGCACCGCTCCCATCCAGCCGGCCCTGCTGGACCGCATGGAGCTGATCAACGTGACGGGCTACCTGGCCGAAGAGAAGATGGAAATTGCCCGGAAATTCCTCGTTCCCAAGCAGTTGAACGAGCACGGCATCCCCAAGAGCGGGCTCAGGATCGACAAGGCGGCCCTGGGGGCCATCATCGATGAGTACACCCACGAGTCGGGCGTGCGCGGCCTGGAGAAGCAGATCGCCAAGATCGCCCGCGTCACGGCGAAGAAAATCGCGATGGGCCAGGACTATCCCAAGACCATCAAGAAAGAGCACCTCAAGGAATACCTCGGCCTGCCGACCAATTTCCACGACCTGCAGAAGGGCAACGAGGCCCCGGGCGTGGTGACGGGCCTGGCGTGGACCCAGATGGGCGGAGAGATCCTCTTCGTGGAGAGTTCCGTCTCGGGCGGCAAGGGGGTGATGAGCATGACCGGCAACCTCGGCGACGTGATGAAGGAGTCGGCGACCATCGCCTACCAGTACATCAAGGCCCATCCCGAGATGGCCGGCCTGACCTCCGAGCAGTTCGCCGCCAAGGACATCCACGTCCACGTGCCCGAGGGCGCCACGCCCAAGGACGGACCCTCCGCGGGCATCACGATGGTCAGCTCGATGGTCTCGGCGCTGCGCGGCCAGGCCGTCCGGCACGGCATCGCGATGACCGGCGAAATGACCCTGCGCGGGCGCGTGCTGCCCGTCGGGGGCATCAAGGAGAAGATCCTCGCCGCCAAGCGCGCGGGCGTCCGCACCATCGTCATCTCCGAGGACAACCGCAAGGACATCGAGGACATCAAGGAGATCTACATCAAAGGCCTCGAATTCCACTACGTCAAGGACATCCAGGACGTCATCAACTTCATCTTCTAGACCCGCCGGCGGCAGCAAACTCGCCCCCGGAGAGCAGAAAAGCAGCTGTCGCTAAATGCTCTCCGGGGGCGAGCCTGCTGTCCGCCTACAGTTTCCAGTCGATAGGGGTCTGGCCGCGGAAGGTGAGGTAGTCGTTGCAGCGGGAGAAGTGGCGGCAGCCGAAGAAGGCGCCGCGGGCCAGCGGAGAGGGATGCGCGGCCTCGAGGACGAGATGGCGCGAGGCGTCGATGAGCGGCGCCTTACTGCGGGCGTAGGCCCCCCAGAGCAGGAAGACGACCCCGTCCTGCCGCTCCGACACCGTGCGGATCACCGCATCCGTGAAAGTCTGCCAGCCGATGGCGCTGTGCGAAGTAGGCTCCCCCGCCCGCACGGTCAGCACCGCATTGAGCAGCAGCACCCCCTGACGCGCCCAGGGCGTCAGATCCGGACTGCCGGACATCCGGATACCCAGATCGGACTCGATCTCCTTGAAGATGTTCTTGAGCGAAGGCGGCGCGGGCACGCCCTGCGGCACGCTGAAGCACAGGCCCATCGCCTGCCCGAAACCGTGGTAAGGATCCTGGCCGAGGATCACGACCTTGGTACGGTCGAGCGGGCAGAGGTCGAAAGCCCGGAAAATCTGGCCGCCGGGCGGGAAAATGCGGCGGCCGGCCGCCTTCTCCGCGTGGAGATATTGCACCAGGTCCGCGAAATACGGCTGATCGAACTCGGATTGGAGCGCCTGACGCCAGGAATCTTCGATTTTCACTGTCATATTCCAAATATACACATTTTTATGTAAATTTGTATTTATGAATACGATTGCACTGTTCCCGGGCTCTTTCGACCCCTTCACCGCGGGACATCTCAACATCCTCGGCCGCGCCCTGACCATGTTCGACACCGTCGTCGTGGCCGTGGGTATTAACCAGGACAAGCGCGGCTTTTTCACCAACGAGCAGAAGCTGGACATCATCCGCCAGGCCACGGAGTCGTTGGGCGACCGCGTCCGGATCATCTCCTACGACTGCCTGACCATCGACATCTGCCGCCAGCTTGGCATACGCCACATCGTGCGGGGCACGCGCAATATGATGGATTTCGACAATGAGAAGGCCATCGCCGACGCCAACCGCCGCCTGGCCCCGGAGATCGAGACCATCATCATCCCGACCGCCCAGGAATTCGCCCACATCTCCTCCTCGGCCGTCCGCGACCTGCTCCGCCATCACGGCGACACCAGCCAGTTCCTCCCCGAAGGGATCGTCCTGCCCGACACGCTGTGAGCCTATGCGCCGCCTGATCCTCCTCCTGCTCGCCCTCGGGCTCTGCCTGCATCTCGGCGCCCAACCGGACACCACGGGCCGCTATGCGCCCCTGGACAGCCTGCTCACGCAGTTCTACGGGGCGCTGGAGCGCGAGGAGATCTCCGTCAAGAATAATGAATTCGACAGCCTCATCGAGAGCTGCCGCGATTCGCTGACGCGCCAGCACGTCGCGCTCGCGATCTTCGACCACTACCGCTACAGCCGCGTGATGGGCGAAGAGGCCGTGGCCGTCCACATCTATGACGAATGGATTGCCTCCGGCAAAGTGAAGACGCGCAGCGAATTCGAACTCTTCGAAGCAGAACGCTTCAGCCTGGAGAACCGGAACACCCTGATCGGGATGCAAGCCCCGCAGATCACGCTCCGCACTCCCTGCGGCGGACGCCGCACCATCCCGGAAGGCAAGCGTCCCGCCGTGCTCTTTTTCTACTCACCGAACTGCTCCAAATGCCGCCTGGAGACCTATGTCCTGCCCACCGTACTCGCCGAAGTGGATTTCCCGATGGACTTCTACGCCATCGACGTGGATGCGGACCGCAAGGACTTCCGCGCCTTCCGCAAAGCGATCAAGACCGACAACCGCAAGGTCAGGATCGTCCACCTCTGGGACCCGAAGAGCGAATCCACCCTCCTGCTGGACTACGGCGTGTTTTCCACGCCCAAGGTATTCGTGGTCTGGGAAGACGGCGAAATCCTGGGACGGCGGCTGGAGATGGAGAACCTGCAGCAAATCATTCAATATATCAATATGCTCTATGGCCAAGAGAAAGAAGAGTAGCAAGAAATTCACCAACGTGGACCCGGCCTACCTCGACAAGCAGCGGGCCTCGCTCCGGCGCATCCACCGCAAGTCCGTGCTCTTCAACGCACAGGAGCTTGCGGCCATCGACACCTATTGCAAGCGTTTCAGGGTATCGTCCCGCTCCGCCCTGATCCGCCAGGCCGTGATGGAACACGTCCTCGCCGGACTCGACGAGAGCCATCCGAAGCTGTTCTAGCGCCGTTTCCCGGGCAGGAAAAGCCGCACGAGAAGCACGGCGGCGAGCAGCAGGAACACGAGGGTGCACACCCGGCCGACCACGTCGCCGTGGCGTACGAAAGCGGTCTGCGCCGAACTCAGGTGCACCAGCGAAGACAGGGTCCCGCGCGTCCACCAATCCGTCTGGGACAGGATTTCGCCCCGCTGATCGATAAAGCAGGAGATGCCGGTGTTGCCGCAGCGGGCAATGTCGCGCCGCAGTTCGATCGCCCGCAGGCGGGCATAACTGAGATGCTGCCGGTAGCCCGGGGTATTCCCCCACCAGGCATCGTTGGTGATCACGGTCATCGCCTTCGCCCCCGCACGGACATATTCCGCCGCATATTCCCCATAGACAGACTCATAGCAGATGGCGCAGCCGATCGGGATGCGCCCGGGTCCGAAGTGCAGCAGCGAGACTCCGTCCTGCCCCACGCAGCGGCCCATCAGACCGCCCACGCCCATTTTTTTGGAAAGCCAGTCGTCCAGCGGGGCGAAAATCCGGGGATAGGGCGTCAATTCCGTCCCCACCACCAACTTGCTTTTGTGATAGATTTCCGGTTCCTCCCCGGGTCGGACCATCAGGGCGCTGTTGTGCGAGAGGACCCAGCCGTCGCCGAAGGGGCGGGCCAGGATGTCCGGGGCGGCACGCGTCTGGAAAATCTCATAGGTGCTGGCCCCGAGGAGCATTTCCGCACCGGGATGCTCTCCCAGGAAACGCTGGACGCGCTGGAGGGTCGGGGAGCTCTGCGGATCATCCAGGAACACGTCGCCGGTGAAGGTCTCCGGGCCGAGCAGCAGCACCGGGGTGGCGGGCCGGCCTGCGAGCGCGCCCTCGAACTCATCCAGCAGGACGGTCGTCTGGGCGGACTGGGGCAGGGACTCGAATTTCTCGTAGGGGTCGAAGTTCGGCTGCCCGATCACCACATCCACCGTGCCCTCCGAGCGCTCCTCATAAGCGGAATAGATGAGCTTGGAGACGAGCACGGGACCCGCGACCGCCAGGACGATGCCCACGGAAGCGCATCCGCGCGCCAGATCGTTCCAGCGCTGCCAGCGCCCGTCACGAAGGGCCGTCATCAGGCCGAAAACCCCGAGGTTGCACAGCCAGACCCAGAGCGATCCCCCCATCATCCCGGTGTATTCATACCACTGGACGGTACGGGTGCTCTGCGCGAAGGCGCCGCCGAGCGTGAGCCAGGGCCAGGAGATCTGCACGTCGAAATAATGCCGTTCCCAGGCGATCCACATCACCGCCAGGAAAAGATAAGGCAGGACCCCGTGGAGCCGCTTCTTCGCCAAACGGAAAAGCAGCCAGACCAGCAGCATCTGCGCCGCGTTCGCGACGATGGCGAACAGGCCGCCGCCCACCGTGGCGTTGCACACCCAGAAGGTAGTGGCGGCGTTCCAGGCCAGGAACGTCGCGGCGGGATACATCCACCGGCAGCGGAGCTTCTCGCGCTCCGCAAACGCATCCACGTACAACAGGGGTACGAAAGCGACCAGCGCGAGCGCGCCGGTGTGCGGAACCAGCCAGGGCAGGCTGAGCAGCAGGGCCGACAGGGCCGTGAGCAGCCAGAGAAGGGTCTGCGGTCGTCTCATCATTCTTCGGGCATCTGACCGCTGTACCTCCGCCATTTGTCCAGGAGGGCGGTCATATCCTCCGGAAGGGTGGAATCGAATTGCAACCATTCACCCGTACGCGGGTGCAGGAAACCCAGGGTCTTGGCGTGGAGCGCCTGCCGGGGGCAGATCTCGAAGCAGTTGTGGATGAACTGCTTATATTTGGCGTAGATGGTTCCCTTGCGGATCTCGCTGCCGCCGTAGCGCTCGTCGTTGAAGATGGGATGCCCCAGCTGGGACATGTGGACGCGGATCTGGTGGGTGCGGCCGGTCTCCAGCTTGCACTCGACCAGGGTCACGAAGCCGAAGCGCTCCAGCACCTGCCAGTGCGTGACGGCGCGCTTGCCGTGGTCTTCGTCCGCAACGGCCTTGAAGCGAAGGCGGTCCGAGGGGTCGCGGCCGATGTAGCCCTCGACGGTGCCCGCTTCCTCGCGGAGATCACCCCATACGATGGCCTGGTAGCGGCGCTCGATGCTGTGCTCGAAGAACTGCCGGGCGAGCTTCAGCTGGGCTTCGTCGTTCTTCGCGACGGCGAGCAGGCCGCTGGTGTCCTTGTCGATGCGGTGCACCAGGATGCCCATCCGCTCGTCCATCGCCTCGCTGTCGGCGCTGAGGCCCAGGTGATGCGCCAGGGCGTTGACCAGCGTGCCCTCGTAGTGACCGTGGCCGGGATGGACCACCATCCCCGCCGGCTTGTTGAGTACCAGCACATCCCCGTCTTCATAGACAATATTCAAGGGGATGTCCTGCGGGATGATCTCCAGCCCGCGGCGCCGGTAGGGCATCACGAAACGGATGATATCTCCCGGGCGGACGATGTAGTTGGCTTTGACCGTAGTCTCCCCCACCCGCACATAGCCCTCCTTGAAGGCCTGCTGGATGCGGTTGCGGGAGGTGTCCTCGAGATGGGTGGACATATACTTGTCAATCCGGACAGGGGCCTGTCCCGGGTCCACTTCCAGGCGGAAGTGCTCGAACATCTCCTGCGGTACCTCGGGGCTCATTTCTTCGAGGAGGTCTGGGCCGGAACCTTGGAGGGATCGTTGGTCAGCGAAAGGGTCACTTCGCTGCCGAGGCGGACCTTCTCGGAGGCGGAGGGACGCTGCTGGTAGACCACGGCGCTGACGGAGTCGGCGTAGGTCTTGACCGTCTCGTCAAAGTGTAATTTGCCCAGGTTGAGCGAGCTCTCCTGCGCGAGGTCCACGGCGTGGAGATACGGCTTGCCGACGAGTTTGGGGGTGTAGGTCATGTTGTCGTTGGGGCTCATACCCACCACGAGGTTGATCGTGGTGCCGCTGGCCAGGCGCGTGCCGGCCTTGATGTCCACTCCGCCGCGCTGCTGGCGGAGGACGTTGTTGGTGGCGATGTCCCGGACATAGATCAGGCGGCCCAGCACGAGGCCGTTGCGGATCAGCTCCGCTTTGGCCTGGCGCATCGAGTAGCCGACCAGGGCCGGCATCACCACCTCCTTGGGTACGGTGGTATTGGTGGTCAGGCGGATGCGCCGGCCGCGCTTGACGCTCTCCCCGGGGTCGGGGGTCTGGAGATAGACCGCGCCCGGCTTGAGCCGCTTGACGTAGACCGAATCTGTCACGAGCACCCTCACACCTGCACTCGAAGCGACTTTCTGCGCCTCCTGCAGGGTCATATTGGTGAAGTCCGGCACCGTGATCTCCCGGCCGTGCTGGGTGATGACCGCGAGCAGCACGCTCGCAAGCAGCACCACAGCGGCCACGAAGGCCACGGCAAGCAGGAGGTTCTTGACGATCCAGTTGTTGAGTAATGACTTCTTCTTGGTATCCATTGTCAATTTCCAATTAGCATCAAAATGCCCCGCACCAGCAGGACGACGGCGAAGGCGCACACCAGCGCACCCGCCACGCGGCTCACGATCCGCAGGGTCCGCTCCTTAATCCGCAGGAAGCGCGCGAGCAGCCCGCTCACGACCAGCCAGTACAGCGCTTCGCCCGCTCCGATCAGCACGGCGAGCAGGGGCAGTGGAGCACTGGACCCGGCTCCGAGGCCGAAAGCCGTCAGCAGGGCCAGCATCGTGGCCAGCGCCGCCGGATTGGACAGGGTGCTGACGAAAGCCTGGGTCACGCAGCTCCAGTCCGAGAGCTGCCGCTTCTCCTCGGGCAGGGTCAGGGAGACCTCCCGGAAGAACATCCCCGCGCCGATCGCCCCGATGATTACCCCGCCGGCCAGCATGAAGATGGCCTGGTGGGAGAGCACGAAGTCCTTGATCAGCTCCAGGGTCAGCAGGCCCACGGCCGCATAGACCATATCGCCTGCCGCAGCGCCGAGTCCGACCATCGCCCCCTTGCGCCGCGAATGGCAGAGGGTCCGCTGTACCACCATCACGAAGATGGGGCCCACGGGCACGGCGGCGATGATGCCGACCAGCAAGGCTTTGAGCAACTCTATGATCACAACCTGCAAAGATACAAAAAGCGGTTTGCGTTTGCAAACCGCTTTTTGTATCAAGAGATCGGGAAAGACTGGATCTAAGGACGGCCGCCGAAGCCGCCACCCATTCCGCCGCCGCCCATCATGCCGCCGCCCATGCCGCCACGCATGCCGCCGCCCATGCCGCCGCCACGGTTGCCGCGACCGCCTCTGCGGCCGCCGAAGTTGCCGAAGTTGTAGGAGAAGGAGAGCAGGACGTAACGGCCGAGCGTGTTGCTCAGGCTTTCAGTATGCTGGGCGCTGCTGTCGGTCACGCTGAGGGCGCGGGACTGGGCCAGCAGGTCGGTCACGGACAGGGACAGGGTCACGGCGCCGATCCGCTTGTTCACCGTCATATTGACGAGGGTCTGCGGAGTGGGATTGGTCGTGTAGCCGTTGTACCAGAAATAGTTGGCATCCGCCTGGACATCCATCCCGGCTGCGATCCAGTTCCAGGTGAAATCGAAGCTGACGTTGTTGCGCCAGGTCATCGTCGGCGTCAGGTCGCGGGAGGTAGCGGCCTTGCCGGTCTGGATATAGGAGGTGCGGCTCATGTTGGTGTTGCCGCTCAAGTTCATCGACACATAGGCGCCGCGGTAGGTCAGGCGGAGCATCTGGGACATGTTGATGTTATTGGTCGTGATGCCCACGATGTGCGCATTGTGGTACACCGGGTCGTTGAACTGCGCGATGAACCAGTCCATGAACTCATAGAAGCCTTCATCGGTGTACTTGCTCATGTCCACGTTCACGCCTTCAAAGGAGAAGGACTGGCGCCAGTTGGCGCTACCCTGGTTGCTGATGGAGAACTCGGAGCGGCCGATGGGGATGTTGAAGAAGTAGTTGCCGCCGGCGTTGCCGATGGTCGGGCTGTTGAAAGGCATGGTGTAACGGCCGCCGTTGGTGCCGGTGATGGCCAGCGTCGAGATCGGGTTCTGCGTGAAACCGCCGTTGATACGGAAGTTGGCGGAGATGAACTTCTCGCGGTTGTTGTAGCGGACGTTGGTGTTCATGTTGTGGTTGAAGTACGGCGTCAGGGTCGGGTTACCGAAACGCACGTTCAACGGGTTGGTATAGTCCGGGACCGGCATGAGGTCGGAGGTCTCAGGCTGGTTGGAAGTACCCCGGTAGTTGAAACGGAGGTTCCAGTTGTCGCTGGGGTTCCAGGTCAGCATCGCCTGCGGGGAGAAGTTGAAGCGGTTGTCCTCGTACTTCTGCGGTTTGAGCTGGCCGGTCGTCTTGTCGTAGACGTCGGAATACGTGTAGGTGTAGTTCGGCATGGCGGTGAAACCGGCCTGCATGTGGAACTTGTCGTTCTGGAAGAGGACGTTGCCGCCGATATCGTGGCGCCGGTTGACGCGCTCCGTGGCGTTGGTATTCTGGAGATCGAGCACATCGGGGCCCTGCAGCAGGTCATAGGTCTTCTTGTCGGACTTGGACTTGTTCCAGGAGAAGTTATAGTTGGCCTCGAGGTAGAAGTAGTTGCCGAGGGGCTCGGTGTAGGTCATCCGGGCGGTGGTCTGGTAGCTGTTCGACCCGTTAACGGAATGCTGGTAGAGATGCGTCTGGCCACCCTGCTCCACATATTCGGTCAGGTTGTTGTTGATGGCATCGGAGGAGTTCTTGCTGAAGCTATAGCGGACGTTCGCCGTGAGGGTACGGCCCGGGATGCCGAGACGCTGCCGGTAGAGGGCGTAGCCGGAGGTGCTGAAATTCTTGCCGGCGCTGGAGCTGTTCGTCGTAGCCTTGTTCTGCTGGACCAAGGTACCGCCGCTGTCACGCCAGGAATCGCTGTTGCCCATCGAGGCGCTGGTATTGTTGCCGAAGCTCACTTCCGGCTCGAAGATGATGTTCGCATTGTCGGAGAACTTGTGCTCGAGACGGAGGCCGAAGCTGTGGTTGTCCCGGGTCGAGTTGCTCTGTGAATGGCTGTTTTGGATCTGGTCGTAGTTGACGAGTTTGTTGGTCGAGGACCGGTCGTTCAGCGACTCATTACTGTTGTGGTTGTAGTTGTAGTTGCCGCCGATCTGCATACGGCCGTCAAAGGCTTCCGTGGCAGCGTTGAGGCCGCCGCCGTAGGAGGTGGAGATGCCGCCTCCGCCGCCCATGCCACCGCCGCCGAAGCCGCCGCCGGGACCACCGCCGAAGTTGCCGCGGCCGCCGCCGCGCCCGCCGTTGGTGTTACCGCCGTTGAGGATGAGGCTGAGCTGGGTCTTCTGGGTGAACTTCCCGAGGAACATGTTGCCGACATAGCGCCAGTCGTTGAGGTCGCCCTCGCCCGCCGGGACGTCGTGGCCCACACCCAGGGTGGCGCGGCCGATCAAACCTTGCATCGCACCGGGCTGGACGGAGAGGTCGATGACCGTCTCCTCCTCACCGTCGTCGATGCCGGTGAATTCAGCCTGCTCGGACTTCTTGCGGATGACTTTCAATTTGTTGACGACCTTGGCCGGAAGGTTCTGGGTGGCCACATTGGGATCGTTGAGGAAGAAGGTCTTGCCTTCGATCGTGATCTTGCGGATGGTCTCGCCGTTCGCGGTGATCGTGCCGTTGTCGTCCACCTCGATGCCCGGCATCTTCTTGAGCACGTCGATGAGGTTGTCGGTGTCGGTCGGGTTGAATGCCGCGACGTTATACTCGACTGTATCCTTCTTGATGATGATCGGGTTGCCGAGTGCGGTGACTTCGGCGGCATCCAGTTGCTCGCTGTCGACCTTCATCTTGATCTGCTCCAGGTTGATGAGTTTGGACTCCATCTTGACCGGGGCTTCGTAAGCAATGTAGCCCATCAGTTCGGCCTTGATGGAGTACGAGCCGTTGCGGACGGATTCAATGGTAAACTCACCTTTATCGTTGGAGAGAACGTACTTGGTGGGACGGGTCTGTCCGTCGCGGGTCAGGGAGACGGTGGCGAAACCCAAGGCTTCCCCTGTCGACTCATCGACCAGGACGCCCTTGATAGAGTTCTGGGCAAACAAGCAAAATCCCAGAAACATCCCTGCGGAAAGCAGGAGGACTTTCTTGAAAAACATACGGTTACTTTTTTACGCGCTCCGGATTTGATGCTACGAACTTTTCCCAACTCGTGGCGGCTTGAACGGTGGCAAGCGGGCTGGTCAACTGGTAAAAGTGACACATCGCCAGGGCGAGAGCGTCCGTCGCATCGAGGTATTTGCTAGCAATTTTAATGCCAAGGGTACGCTGAACCATCAAAGAAACTTGCTCTTTTGAGGCCGCTCCATTGCCGCAGATGGCCATTTTGGCCTTGCGCGGGGCATATTCATATATATGGACACCGCGGTTCAGGCCGGCGATCATCGCCGCCCCCTGGGCGCGACCCAGTTTGAAGATGACCTGGGCGTTCCGCCCGTAGAAGGGCGACTCGATCGCCAGGTCGTCCGGATGGTGGAGATCGCAGAGCGCGCCGACTTTCTCGTGGATGACCTCGAGTTTGTCGTAGGGCGACTCGATCTTGCGCAGGTCCACCACACCCATGTCCACGAAGGACGGGTGCCCGGCGGCATCCACGCGCACGATCCCGAAACCGAGGATGTTGGTTCCGGGATCGATGCCGAGGATGGTTCTTTCTTTTTTAGTCAATTTTGTCGAATCCTGTGTAAGGGCGGAGGACCTCCGGGATCACGATGCCGTCCGGGGTCTGGTTGTCCTCGAGCAGGGCGGCCACCACGCGCGGGAGCGCCAGGGAGCTGCCGTTGAGCGTATGGGCAAGGCGGGTCTTGCCGGTCTCGTCGCGATAGCGCAGGTGCAGGCGGTTGGCCTGGTATGTCTCGAAGTTGGACACGGAGGAAATCTCCAGCCAGCGGCCCTGGGCCGCGGACCACAGTTCGAAATCATAGGTGATTGCGGAAGTGAAGCTCATATCCCCGCCGCAGAGGCGCAGGATCCGGTACTTGAGACCGAGCCGGTTGACCAGGGACTCCACGTGGGCGACCATCTCGTCCAGGGCCCGGTAAGACTCTTCCGGCTTCTCCACGCGCACGATCTCGACCTTGTCGAACTGGTGCAGGCGGTTCAGGCCGCGGACGTCCTTGCCGTAGGAGCCGGCCTCGCGGCGGAAGCACGGCGTGTAGGCCGTCAGGCGCTGCGGGATCTCCCCCTCGCCCAGGATCACATCCCGGAAAATGTTGGTCACGGGCACCTCGGCCGTCGGGACCATATAGAAGTCGTCCAGGTTGGCATGGTACATCTGGCCCTCCTTGTCGGGGAGCTGGCCCGTGCCGAAACCGGACGCGGCATTGACCATCACGGGCGGCTCGACCTCCTGGTAGCCGGCCGCGGTGTTGGCGTCGAGGAAGAAGTTGATCAGCGCGCGCTGGAGTTTGGCTCCCTTGCCCTTGTACACCGGGAAGCCGGCGCCGGTGATCTTGACACCCAGGTCGAAGTCGATGATGTCGTACTTCTTGGCGAGCTCCCAGTGCGGCAGCGCTCCCTCGGGCAAGACCACCTCGGGACCGCCGGTCTTGACGATCTCATTGTCCTCGGCACCCTTGCCGGGCTTGACCAGGGAGCAGGGGGTATTGGGCAGCAGCACCAGCTGGCGCTCCAACTCGGCGGAAGCCTCGTCCATGCGGGCGAGCAGCTCGCCGGAGCGGGCCTTGAGCGCGGCCACCTCGGCCTTGGCGGCCTCGGCTTCCTCGCGCCGTCCCTGGCGCATCAGGCCGCCGATCTCGGCCGCTTTCTGCTTCTGGACGGCGAGCAGGGCGTCGCTCTCCGTCTGACAGCTGCGGCGGGCGGCATCGAGCTCGAGCACCCGGTCCACGATCGGCTGGGCATCGAAATTCTTGATTTTCAATTTCTCGACGACCGCTGCGGGGTCGTCGCGAAGCATCTTGAGTGTCAACATATTCCTCTGATTTAATAGACAAAAGGACCCACACCCGTCTCGAAGTGCAAGTCCTTTAATTCAACTTTCGTCCCCGAGATCAGTTCTCAAAAGGGACCACCGACACGTAGGATTTGTTCTCCCGCTTGCGGGTGAATTTCACCGTACCGTCCACGAGGGCATACAGGGTGTGGTCCTTGCCCATACCGACGTTGCGATCCGGGTTGTGGACCGTGCCGCGCTGGCGGACGATGATATTGCCGGCTTTCACGACTTCGCCGCCGAATTTCTTGAGACCCAGGCGCTTGCTCTGCGACTCACGACCGTTCTTGGAACTGGATTGACCTTTCTTGTGTGCCATAACTCTTAAGCGATTTCGTTGATCTTGATCTTGGTAAGCTTCTG
>JAEEGH010001170.1_pt1 | contig 77760 bp, 72 predicted proteins | sample 9134181 | NCBI WGS metagenome assembly JAEEGH01 (sample SAMN16246544, study PRJNA631951) | gut metagenome | biome: gut microbiome; feature: rumen; material: DP-attached | host: Bos | place: Iran: Karaj | collected 2018-10 | reverse complement strand
ATTTCTTGCTGAACAGGTTGACGTCAAAGCTTCTCTTCGTGTGGTGCTTTGAGTGAGACACATTACAACCTATCTGTGCCTTCTTTCCTGTAATTTGACAAACTTTAGACATTTCTATCTACTTTTTTACTAGTTCTTTTTACTACTTATTCCAAACAGGGTGCAAAATTACAAATTTTCCCCGAAACAAGAAAAGCCGGAAGAGTGTTTCAGCCAACAATTATGATTTTTTAACTTATTCCTCAGCCTTTGCAACTGTCTCACCCTTAAGATAGTCCAAAAACAGCTGCATAGCGCGATTGGTGGCAATGGCCAGATTGATGTCACGTCCATGATCTTCTTCTACTTTGACAGTCATCACCCTTTTAGCATTGCCACATGCCAGCCAAATGGTACCAACAGGGATGTCTTTTGAACCACCCGTCGGACCAGCTATACCTGTCGCGGAAATGGCATAATCGGTGTTCAGGATCTTACAGGCACCAAGCACCATCTCCTTGGCCACCTCCTCGCATACAGCCGTCTGCTCCTCCAGTACCTGAGGATCAACGCCCAACAGCGACTCTTTAATCTCATTCACGTATGAGATGATACCACCCTTGAAATACTTCGAGGCACCAGGTACCGATATGATCGCCTCAGCGATACGTCCACCAGTACAACTCTCTGCCGTTCCTACGGTCTTCTCCATATCCCAAAGCAGTTCGCTCACCTCCCTGCTTATCACTTTCGATTCAAAATCCAACATAACTATTCACTATTCACTAATCACTATTCACTTAAAAGTCACTTTCGAAAAGGCAGGGGCATCAACACCACAAAACTCCCCATCCTGATACTTATAATACCCCACTATACCTATCATCGCGGCATTATCAGTCGTGTAACTGAACTTGGGTATATAAATGGTCCAGCCATAGCGTTTCTCAGCATCATAAAAAGCATTACGCAGGCCGTTATTGGCACTCACGCCACCAGCCACAGCCACATGCTTGATACCCGTCTGCTTCACAGCTTTCTTCAACTTCTTCATCAGGATATCCACAATGGTCCATTCCAATGAGGCTGCGATGTCCTCCTTGTTTTTCTCGATGAAATCAGGATCTTCTGCCACCCATTTCTGCAAAGAATACAGGAACGAGGTCTTCAGTCCAGAGAAACTATAGTCGAGATCAGGAATGTTCGGCTCTGCGAAATGGAAGGCTTTGGGATTACCCTGTCGTGCCAAGCGGTCGATAATCGGGCCTCCGGGATAGCCTAAGCCCATCACCTTCGAGCATTTGTCGATGGCCTCACCGGCAGCATCGTCGATGGTCTGGCCAAGCACTTCCATATCGTTATAGGCATTCACCTTCACAATCTGCGAATTACCGCCACTCACTAACAAACACAAGAACGGCAGCTGTGGTATCTTATTCCCCTCCTGAGTAGGCGATTGCGTCTTAATGGAGCTATCTTCTGTGCCTTTAGGCGGGGTGGTCTGATTATCTTCCGGCTCTCTGATAAAATGCGCCATCACATGCCCCTGCAGATGATTTACATCGATCATCGGAATACCTAACGAACGTGCAAATCCTTTGGCAAAACTCACGCCCACCAACAACGATCCCATCAGTCCAGGGCCTCTGGTAAAAGCAATGGCCGTCAACTGCTCCTTGGTAATACCAGCCCGTTTGATCGCCTGATCCACCACAGGCACTACATTCTGCTGGTGTGCTCTCGATGCCAGTTCCGGCACCACACCACCATACGCCTCATGCACTGCCTGTGAGGCCGTTACATTCGACAGCAACATGCCATTCTTCAGCACCGCTGCCGACGTATCATCGCAACTTGACTCTATACCTAATATATATATATCCTTCATATTAATACGTCAGTATTTCCACACCATGATCCGTCATCAGCAACGTATGCTCCCATTGTGCACTCGGCTGCTCGTCGGCAGAGATCACCTCCCAGCCATAGGGATCATCAGCATCAATAAACACCTCATAGGTACCCATGTTTATCATCGGTTCAATGGTAAACACCATGCCCGGCACGAGCAGCATACCCGTTCCGCGATGGCCGTAGTGGTTCACGTCAGGTTCCTCGTGGAATGCGCACCCCACCCCATGGCCTGCCAGATCTCTCACCACGCCATAATGATATTTCTTGCAATGCTTCTCTATCGCATGGCCGATATCACCCACAAAACTGTAGGGCTTGGCAGCCTCCATACCGCTTTCAAGACATTCCTTGGCCACGCGCACTAACTGCTCCTTCTCAGGCGTCGTCTTCCCGATGATGAACATCCGACTGGCATCAGCATAAAAGCCATCGAGGATAGTGGTGAAGTCCACATTGATGATATCACCCTCCTCAAGCACATCCTCCTCTTTGGGCACACCGTGACACACCACCTCGTTGATCGAGGTACACACCGACATCGGGAACGGTGGCGTATCTTCGTCGCCACCATAGTTCAGACAGGCGGGTATAGCGTGGTGCTCCTCACAGTATTTCCGACAAATCTGGTCGATCTCTAACGTCGACATACCGGCTCGGATATGTTTCGCCACTTCGTCGAGCACACCCGTGTTCACAACACCCGCCCTGCGGATGCCCTCTATCTGTTCCGGTGTCTTTATCAGGTCACGCGTCGGCACCTCCTTGCCCTTGTTCTCCCAATACATGATGGTCTTGTCCATCTCCGTAGGAGCCACACCCGACAGGCAATGCCAGCGTCTTTTTTGATTTCTTTGAGCCATGCTTTTTCCTTATTATATATATAAGCGGCTGCAAAGGTACTGCAAATTGAGCGAAACACAAAATAAATAGCGATTAATTTTTAATCCCTCGCTAATTCGGGCGAGGGATTTATTATTTATGAACTAAGTTAGCACCTTATCTTTACTTCACAACGACCTTCTTACTCTTGCCATCCTTTGTTCGGATGATATTCACGCCCTTGCGGACATTATCGAGCCTGTTGCCGCGCATATCGAAGATCTTCACTTTTTCAGAGTTCATTTCAATACTCGTGATGCCAAGGGAGAATGATGCTGAGACTGTGACATCATAGGCAGGCATTGTTTCTGGAACATTATCCCAACCAGAGAAATCATAACCTTCCTTTTGAGGAGCAACCTCAGGCGTTATATTAGCACCATATTCTATTTCGTAAGTCTTATAGACGTCACCATCAATCATATAGGTTAGTTTGTACTTGTTGATGGTGAACGTGCCGATTATAGTCACATCATTGGCTGGCATCGTCTGTGGTATTTCACTCCATCCAGAGAATGAATATCCCACTTTAGTAGGATATTATGTGGCGCCATTGAGGAAGCAGAGCAAGACCAACCTCGAGATCATAGACGAACTGAAGCGATGGGCTTTCATGCTCGACAATATGAAGGGCGAGCTGCCGCTATGGCCGCTGATGGAAGTGGCACATGAATGGTATGCCAACACCATGGGTCTGGCCGAGATCGAGGAAGATGAGGTGACGGCCATGCTTTGCCAGCGTGTGTCCTAATTACGGTCTGAACATTGCAGCGCCCTTTATCGTGATGCGACACTGGGAGGAATGGAACAAGGACCAGAAGCTGAAAATCGATGAGACGGACAAGAAGCTGGTGCTGCTGCTCATTGAGATTCAGATGACCTGTCAACGGCATTTCTTCGGCGGACTCTGTCGGGCCTACCTTGATAATAAGATTGCCCAGGAACAGGCCAACAGGATTGGCTATAACTCGAAGTCGAGAAGGCTTTTGGAGGCACTGCCTACGGAATTCGACTGGAACCTGATCTTCAGTAAGATGGATAATGACGAGAACAAGACGCGCGTGCAGATCTGGCGCTGGTGCGAGGATAAGCTGATCAAGAAAACGGGAAGAGGCAAGAAGGCGAAGTACAAAAAAGTTTAAATCACCATTTTGCGGAAAAGATTCTCGGAGAAACATTCAGTGAGAGCCACGCCCATCTGAGGCTACCGTCACCACTGGCACGCTTCAGACGTTCCATGGTCTCCGTACCCGTCATATACGAATAACCCGCAGAAATACTAATATCCTTCATAGGTCGATAAGAGGCCTCGATTTCTATCTCATGACCGAGGGTCTTATCCAATCCCAAGAGTTTGGTTCCCGTAGCCAGATAGTGATACGTGGCCCCCAACGACAGACGCTTCAACGGCTTATAAGTGCCTCCGATATACGCATTCTGCAGACCGGGCGTAAAACCGTTGACATAGGTACTGAGATAGAAGAAGTCCATGGCGCCGTAGAACTTATGGTGGGAACCATACACGGGATTGAAACCCTTATTGACCTCATGACGGGGCATACCAATGGCACCAGGAGCGACAACGGCTACATAGTCATCACCACTCAGATAGTCGAAACCAGCCACCGCACCCCAGCTATCATTGGGTTGCCACGCTGCCTTCACGGCACCCATCCACGCATCGAGCTTGCACCTATTCTCATCATGGCCTGCCTGACGATAATAAGAGCCCTCTAACGAGAAGTGTGACGGCGCAAATTTCAGATAACCGCCATACAACAACTGCCACTCGGTCTGGGCCTTATTATCGCCAACGCCACCTACCACACCTGCCTGCATACCGATGTTCATAAACAACAGCGAGACGCCTACAGGCACCTTCGGTACATCATAATGATACCACACCGTGTGCATGGTCTTATAGGGACGACTGCCGTTGGTATAGTAAGAGCCAGGCGAATTGGTGGCACGCATGTTCTGGTTATAGGCCAGAATGGCATGTACTTGATGACCATGCCCCTCATAGCCCAACCTCAGGGCATCGTGCGTCATCGGCACCATCACCCAGTCATCAGAGCCGATGATACGCTCATCATCATATTTCAGTGCCAGACGTCCGATCTGTGCAAAGAACTCCTGACTCCGGTCTCCTGACTCCGGTTTCCTGGTTCCCATCTTCGCCCATGCCTCATAGACATTCACACTGGCAGCACCCTCATGGCCCCACGTTCCCACATGTTGGATGGTGGTTTTCGCCTCTAACCAACCGCGCTTATAGCCTAATATCAATCGTTCGCGGTCGAGGATAAACGCTGATCTATCCTCCGACGAGGGATCATTCTGATCCGACGTCATACCGCCATTGCGGATCTCTCCACGCGACAACAACTGGATATCGGCGGTAAACAACGTATCCTGCGCCCAGCCACTGAGCGGCAGCATCATCAGCAGATATAACAAGCCTCGATTCATTACAATATTACAATATTACATTACAAATTACTTTTTTTCTGTTATAAGCAGTTCGGTAGGATGGGCAATAAAGGTCTGGGCACCGTGGCTGATAAGGAAGTCACGATCGCGGAAACCCCAGAGGACACTAATACAGGGAATGCCTGCATTGCGGGCGGCGAGGATATCGACATCGCTATCGCCGACGTAGACGGCAGAAGAATTAAAGGTAAGAGGTGAGAGGTAAGAGGTAAGAGAAATGTCGTTGAGTTGGCGAAGGGCGGCAAAGACGGTGTCGGGGGCAGGCTTGCGGCGGATGCCAGCTGCCTCATCCTCACCGATGGCAACCTCGATGGTGTCTGGGAAGAAATGATGACAGAGTTCCTGAGTGGCAGCCATCATTTTGTTGCTGACCACGGCTAAGTGACAACCACGGGCCTTGAGGGCGGCCAAGGTCTCTGGAATGCCCTCGTATGGACGGGTGGTGTCGAGGGAATGCGCCATATAATACTGACGGAAGGTGGCAAAGGCCTCATCGAAAAGCGGATTGTCAGCACCGTCAGGTACAGCCCGTTCCATCAACTTACGGACACCATTGCCCACGAACCGGCGTACATCTTCGATAGAATGCTCCGGCATGCCATGCGTACGCAGGGCGAAATTGACAGAAGCCGCCAGATCGCCCAAGGTATCGAGCAGCGTGCCATCCAGATCAAAGATATATGTGCTAATACTATTCACTTTTCACTAATCACTATTCACTTCTACGGCTTCGGGTGATCATCGTGCGTACCTTATTATTATATTTATCGGCGCGGAGCAGGTCGTCGATAGTCAGGTGCATACGGTATTTCCAACGGTTATAGGGGTCGCTGGGCACGTTGATTCGCTCTTCACGGGGATGCTTGGAGCGGAGTTCGCCATCCATGGCCAGCCAATCCTGCAGTGAGAGCATACAAAGCATCGAGGGACAATAGAGATGACGGGCAATGATCTCCTCAGCCAAATGAGCCGGCAGATGCTCGGGTGCCCTACCCTGCTTCTGAAGCATCGTGACATAATAGCGCTGGGTACGTTCGGGACTCTCCTCCCACCACAGTCGGAGCGGTGCCATGTCGTGCGTAGAGAACGTAGCCACACTGCGATAAGGATTGCCATCGAGATGGGTGAACTCAAAGCCGCTCTGCTTGGGCATCGACTGGATCTCGAGTGTCAGAATGCGCAGACCGTCGAGGACAGGTGACACGCAATCTGGCAACATGCCTAAGTCTTCCGCACAACAGAGCATGCGGGTCTGACCGAAGACATCCGTCAGGCGACGGGTAGCTTCCCCACCCCAGAAGAAGTTGTGACGATGATAGAAGAAATTGTTATATAGACGCATAAAGGCATCTTTTTCTTCGTTGGTCAGTGCATCGAATACAGGATCGTTATATACGCCGATGCGAGGATGGTACATGTTCGGCTGACGGGGATCCTCAAGGAACAACACGCCACAGATCAGGCGATAGAGGCCATCGCGGATCCAGAGACTGTTCTCATCGCCTCGGCCTTCGAAGTAATCACGCACCTTTAGCTGGGTATTGAATTCGGACTTCAAATCGTAAAGGCCATAGCTGCGGGCTATCAGGAAATTCTCCTTCACAAACTGGGCATGAATACCAAAAAGACGTTCTATCACACGGTCGTTGATGAAAGGACGCGTCATGAAATCTTTGCGGAAAGGCAGTCCGAAGTACTCTATCTCACTGACAGTCAGCGGAAGCGCCGGTGAGAAATGGCCGAGGATGCCGAAGATGGCGTCAGCAGGGACTTCCCAGACACGGAAGAAGCCAAGGACGTGATCGATGCGGAAGGCATCAAAGTACTGAGACATCCACGCCAAGCGGCGGTGCCACCAGGTAACGAGTTGAGGGTTTAGAGTTGAGAGTTGAGAGTTCCAGTTGTAGGTGGGGAAGCCCCAGTTCTGACCGTTAGGAGAGAACGCATCGGGCGGGGCACCCGTCTGGGAGTCGAGGTTGAAGAGTTGAGGATGGGTCTTGGTCTCCACGCTGTTGAAATTGATACCAATGGGGATATCGCCTTTCAAGACGACGCCCTTAGAGCGGGCGTAGTCGGCGGCGGTCTTCAGCTGGAGGTGGAGATGATATTGGGTAAAGTATATCAGTGAATAGTGAATAGTGAATAGTGAATGGTCAGAAAGCCATTGAGCATAGGGCTCGAGCCAATCGCGGTTGGCCTCGAACCACGATTTAAACTCTTTGGAGTCGAGGGTCTGACGGCCCCGCTCTTCAAAGAGATCGTTGATAAACTCTGACTTCACACGATCCACAGCCTCGTAATCACTATAGCCGATGGCATTGAGTTCGCGCCGCTGGCGATGGTAGGCCGTCATCTTCGACTTGCTCTTCAGACTGCCAAAGGCCTCTAAATCCAGGTAGTGCGGATGTAGGGCAAAGGCGGAAACGATATTATAGGGATAGGAGTCGTTCCAGGAATGGGATGTCGAGGTATCGTTGACTGGTAGGATCTGAATGATCTTCATCCCCGTTAACACGGCCCAGTCAACCAAGCGCCGGAGGTCGCCGAAATCGCCGACGCCATAAGAATACTCGCTGCGAAGCGAGAAAACCGGCACCACGACACCAGCCACACGCCACGTCTGTTCCTTGATGCGCAGATTCTCACCGTATGCCACCAATACCGTACCATCAGGCACAGCAGAGGCATCAGGGGGCAGCAGTCCCGCTGTGGTACGGTTGTCGCCCTCTTCCCAGGCAATCAGACTGTTGGTGGCATCATCGATGATCACATATTTGTATTCTAAAGGCAGAAGGACTGCATCGACATTGACCGACAGCATCCAGTCGTACTGACCTAAATATTCCATCCGCAGGTATCGGGCTGCATTCCAGTCGCCCAATGCCGGGTGGCTGCCCACAATGGCTAACGACTGTCCTTTGAGAAGCTGGGGAGCCGAAACGCGGAAAAGGATCGTCTTGCGATAGAGCGGCACACGGAGCGGACGGATCTGTTCATCACGGGTAAGACCTTTCGTCGTGATATAAGCGCTACTATAGAGATGGTATTGGATGGGAATATCACGCCAAAGATCTGACAACACATAGTTCTGAGAAGACGCAAAATGATAGGTTCGGGGAATCATGGTCCATTCGCGGCGAAGCACATGACCCTCTTCATCTTCAACCTGGTAATGATAGGAGAAGGAATCTATGGGGTGCTGGCGCGATTCGACGACCGAGGTTTCCAATGTCCACAGGGAACCATCGTCGGTCAGCATCAGCAGATTAACCGTTTTCTTCGTGCCGTCTAAACTGAGATAACTAACCACAACGTGAAGACTCTCGCCCCACTGCGTGCCATAGTGTATGGTGAATTTCAGTTTCATAATCAACTTATTTTAGTGCAAAGATACGAAATAATTCCGATTACATCATGCATAATTCATAATTATTTCGTAATTTTGCAGCGATTTTTACATGAAAGAAGAGAAATGAAGACAATAAAGGCCAAATATTATCTGATTCCAATCATCATCTGTATAGTGGTGATGGGAGGGTTGGTATATTATTATTTCCTGACCGATGTATCAAAAGAGGACAAGGTTTCCTACCTCTATATTGATGATGATGATACGGCAGACTCCGTGTATGTCAAACTGGAGCCGATTGCCACTTCACACGGTCTGACAGGTCTGAAATACCTGGCCCGTTATTGGGGCTATACCAAGAACATTCGTACCGGTCGCTATGCCATCCAGCCAGGTGAAAGCGCCATCAAGATTGTCCGCAATCTGAAAAACGGTCATCAACAGGCCGAAATGCTGACCATACCAGAATCAAGGACAATGGAGAAACTGGCTGGCATCCTGTCGAAGAAACTAATGCTTGACAGTCTGACATTGTCCACATCACTCACCGACAATGACTTTTGCGGACGCTGGGGCTATGATACCGCCACCATCGCCTGTCTGTTTGTACCCAATACCTACGAGATGTATTGGAATATCAGCCTTGACGGGTTGATGGAACGTATGCAGAAAGAGCATGACCGTTTCTGGAACAGTGAGCGTAAGGTAAAGGCAGAGGCTATCGGACTGATGCCCAATGAGGTATGTACCTTAGCCAGCATTATCGACGAAGAGACGGCCAACAACGATGAGAAGCCCATGGTGGCTGGCATGTATCTGAACCGTCTGAAGGCAGACATGCCGTTACAAGCAGATCCAACCATCAAATTCGCGATGAAGCGTTTTGAACTGCGCCGAATCTATCACGATATGCTGTTCTATGACAGTCCGTACAACACCTATCGTAATACGGGTCTCCCCCCTGGGCCTATTAAAGTGGCTTCGATCAAGGGTATTGACGCTGTACTGAACAGAGTGGCCCATGACTATCTTTATATGTGTGCTAAGGAGGATTTCTCTGGCACTCACAATTTTGCAAAGACGTATAGTGAGCATCTGAAAAATGCTGCCCGCTATTCGAAAGCACTCAACGAAAGAGGAATCAAGTAATAGTGAATAGTGATTAGTGAATAATGAATAGTTAAGATATGGAAGAGAAAATCATCAATGAGGAGAAACGCTCAGTGAGTTTTATTGAGCAGAAAGTGATCAATGACCTGGCAGAAGGCAAGAATGGCGGTAGGATGCAAACACGTTTCCCACCAGAGCCTAATGGCTATCTGCACATCGGACACGCCAAGGCCATTGCCATCGACTTCGGACTGGCCAAGAAATATAACGGTATCTGCAACCTCCGTTTTGACGACACCAATCCAATCAAAGAGGATACGGAATATATCGAGAGCATTGAGAATGATATCAAATGGCTCGGTTTCAAGTGGGCCAACGTCTACTATGCCAGCGACTATTTCCAGGAGCTTTGGGACTTTGCCGTGTGGCTCATCCAGCAGGGACGTGCTTACGTTGACGAGCAGAGTGCCGAGGTGATTGCCCAGCAGAAGGGTACGACGACCAGTCCTGGTACCAATAGCCCCTTCCGCGACCGTCCTATTGAGGAGAACTTGAAGCTCTTTGAGTTTATGAACAGTGGCAAATGTGAGCCGGGAACACTCGTGCTGAGAGCCAAGATCGACATGGCCCATCCCAATATGCTGTTCCGAGACCCACTGATCTATCGTGTACTGAACATCCCTCATATCCGTACCGGCAACAAATGGAATGCCTACCCCATGTATGACTTTACCCACGGACAGAGTGACTATTTGGAAGGCGTGACCCACTCCTGGTGTACCTTAGAGTTTGTGGAGCATCGTCCCCTCTATGACCTGTTCGTCACTTGGATGAAGGAATGGAAAGGCGAGACCGACAATATCGAGGACAACCGTCCCCGTCAGACGGAGTTCAACAAACTGAACCTGAATTACACCCTGATGTCAAAGCGCAATCTGTTGGCACTGGTGAATGAGAAGCTTGTCAATGGCTGGGATGATCCCCGTATGCCGACGATCTGCGGTTTCCGTCGCAGAGGATACAGCCCTGAGAGTATCGTGAACTTCATCGATAAGATTGGCTATACCAAGTTGGATGCCCTCAACGATATGGCCCTGTTAGAATGTGCCGTCCGTGATGACCTGAACAGTCGTGCCATCCGTGTAAGTGCCGTCCTCGATCCGGTGAAGGTAGTCATCACCAACTATCCCGAAGGTCAGGTAGAACAGCTTGAAGCCGTCAACAATCCTGAAAATGAGGCCGACGGTACCCATACTATCGAGTTCAGCCGTGAACTGTGGATTGAGCGTGACGACTTCATGAAGGAAGCAGAGAAGAAGTTCATGCGTCTGGCTCCAGGCAAGGAGGTTCGTCTGAAGAATGCCTATATCATCAAATGCGATGAGGAGCATCCCTGTGATGAAGACGAGAACGGTAATGTCACCACCATCTATTGCACATACGATCCGGAGTCACGCAGTGGTCTGCCAGGTTCTAACCGTAAGATCAAGGGTAAGACCTTGCACTGGGTGAGCTGTGCACATGCCGTAAAGGCAGAGGTGCGTCTCTATGACCGCTTGTGGAAGGTGGAGAATCCCCGTGACGATATGGCAGCCATCCGTGAAGAACAGAACTGCGATGCCGTGACCGCCATGAAACAGATTATCAATCCTGATTCGCTCCACATCCTTACCAACTGCTATGTGGAGCCTTTCGCTGCCACGATGAAGCCGCTGAGCTATCTCCAGTTCCAGCGTATTGGTTACTTCACACCCGACAGTGATACCAGCGATGCTCATCCCGTCTTTAACAAGACCGTTGGTCTGAAAGACTCTTGGGCAAAAAAGCAATAAGTGAATGACAGACGACACAGCCTACTTCGATAGTGAGGGTTTCAAGAAACTCCTTCAGGAATATGAAGAATCGGTCAAATCGGGGCATCCGGTCTATATGGATGCCGATGATTTGGCCGATATAGCCGACTATTACCACTATGAAGGCAGGCTGGACGATGCCACAGAGGCCATAGAACTGGCCCTGAAATTCAATCCCGATGCCATTGGGCCTTTGCTGTATAAAGCCCGTGAAGCCCTCAGTATGGGGAATTTCGAGGTGGCAAGAGACTATGCGGAACGGATAAGAATCGTCGACAATACCGAATATCTCTATTTATTAGGAGAGATCCTGATCTGTGAAGGAAAGACGGAAGAAGCCGATGAGTTGTTCAGAAAGCAATACATGGAGCTGCCACCAGACGAGCAGATGGATTACGTTTATGATGTAGCCAATCTGTTTGCCGAATACAACGACTACAACAAGTCGTTTGAATGGATGACCCGCTCTCAAGGCGATGATTCGGATGATTTCAAGGAACTCATGGCCCGCACCCTTTTCGGCATCGGCAAATACGAAGACAGCAGCAAGCTATTCAATGAGCTGCTGGATCATAACCCCTACTCTAAGGTGTATTGGAACGCCTTAGCCAATGCGCAGTTTATGAGCGAGGACTATGGAGCCTCCGTTGCCAGTAGTGAATATGCCATTGCCATCGACCCCGATGATGCGGAGAGCATTCTGACGAAGGCCAATGGCCTCTATCATTTAGAGAATTTTGAAGAAGCACTGTCCTATTTTGAAAAATACTCAGAGAAAAACAGCAGCGATGAGTTCGGCTATTTGCATCAGGGTACTTGTCTGATTAACCTCGGAAAATTCGATGAAGCCATCAGCCGGTTGCTGATAGCAGAGAAGAAAGCACCAGTGGACTCACAATATCTGCCGGAAATCTATCAGGAACTGGCCTTCGCATATAGCGAGCTTAAACTGCCAGAAATAGCCTTGCGCTATCTTGACAAAACAGAAGATCTGGACTGCGACCATATCGACATGGAAGTAATCCGAGGGCATATCCTCGTTGCCAACAGAAGATTGAAAGAAGCAGAAAATGTCTTCAAAAATGTCATTATTGAATCAGGAAAAGCTCCAAAGACCATGCTACGCATTATAGTGTCGCTCTATGATAACAGATACGTTACTTCATCCTACAAACTTTTCAAGAAATTTTTCACTTTTGTAGATGACGACTGGAACGAGGGTTATTCATATATGGCACTCTGTTGTTGGGATATCAAGCATTACGACGAATTCTTGAAGTATCTGAAGAAGGCTGTAGAGAGGAACCCGAAAGAAGCGAAACTGGTATTAGGACATCTATTCCCTATCGGAATGAAAGTTACAGAATACCAGCAGTTTATAGAAGAATCATTAAAGTAATTATGAATATCATCACCACCCTACTCAGTAATCTGAACTACCCCACGATATTCTTTCTGATGTTGTTGGAGAGTACGGTTGTTCCTGTACCATCAGAATTTGTGGTTACACCTGCAGCCTATCATGCTGCAAGTGGTTCACTGAACGTATTTCTCATCATCCTATTTGCCACCTTGGGAGCTGACGTCGGTGCTTCCATCAACTATTTTGCAGCACTCTATGTAGGACGGCCTGTTGTATACAAATTTGCAAATAGTCGATTAGGGCATCTCTGTCTTTTGAATCAGGAAAAAGTAGAAAAGAGCGAGAAGTATTTTGATGACCATGGTGTGGCGGCAACACTCACAGGAAGATTCGTCCCTGTTATCCGTCATTTGATTTCTATCCCAGCAGGACTTGCCAAGATGAACTACGGAAAATTCATTCTGTTCACAACCATTGGAGCCGGTGGCTGGCATTCTGTCCTGGCGATTCTCGGATGGTATCTCCATGCTATCGTTCCAGAAGATCAGTTAAACGACAAAATCGCAGAATATGCTGAATATATTAAAATAGTCATTATCGGTCTTTTGATACTGGCATGCATCTATTTTGGCATCAAACATTACCTTAAAAAGCAAAAAATGCAGGCTTAATTAGCATTTTTTCCAAAAAAATTCGTCAGTTTGAAATAATTTGTATATTTTTGCGGATTATTATCAAACGTATTCTCATTATGGCAAAGACAAACAACCATTTGGTCATTATGGCTGGCGGCGTCGGGAGTCGCTTCTGGCCAATGAGTACTGCAGAAAAACCCAAGCAGTTCATTGATGTTCTTGGAGTTGGCAAGACATTACTTCAACTGACTGTCGAACGTTTTGGCGACCTTGTTTCACCAGGGAATATCTGGGTGGTTACCAACCAGAAATATGCACCAATCGTAGAGGAGCAATTGCCCAACATCCCCAAAACGAACATTCTTTGCGAACCCTGCCGTAGGAACACCGCTCCATGCATCGCTTATGTCAGCTGGCGCATTAAATCCAATGATCCCAAAGCCAATATCGTTGTCACCCCAAGTGACCATATCGTCACGGATACATCTGAATTTCAGCGGGTTATCAAGGAATGCATGAGGTTTACCAGCGAAACCGATGCCATTGTAACATTAGGTATGAAGCCCAATCGTCCAGAGACGGGATATGGCTATATTCAGGCAGACCTCAGCACCTCTTCCCTTCGCAACAAGGAGATCTACCGAGTTGACTCTTTCCGAGAGAAACCCGATCTGAAAACCGCTGAGGAATATATCAAGAAGAATTACTATTTCTGGAATGCAGGCATTTTTATCTGGAACGTCAACACCATTGTCAATGCCTTCCGCATTTACCAGCCCACGATGGCCAAGATCTTTGAGTCTATGCTGCCTGTCTATGGAACAGAGAAAGAGCAGGCACTCATTGACGAACGTTTCCCCGAATGTGATAACATCTCCGTCGACTATGCCATCATGGAAAAAGCCGAGGAGATTTTCGTCTGTCCCGCAGACTTCGGTTGGAGCGACTTAGGAACATGGGGTTCATTGCATGGTCAAAGCAAGAAGGATCTTTATGGCAATGCTGCCATTGGGCAGAATATCAATCTGATAGAGAGTCATAACTGTATTGTGCACACAACACAAGAAAAGAAGGTGGTTATCCAAGGACTCGACGGCTATATCATTGCCGAGAAAGATGATACATTATTGATTTGCAAACTCTCAGAGGAACAGCGCATCAAGCAGTTCTCTGGCGAAAACAAATAAAAATAAAATTATTACGATGGATCAAAAAGTTGCTCTTATTACAGGTATTACCGGACAGGACGGCTCATACCTGGCAGAATTCTTAATCGAAAAAGGATATGAAGTACACGGTCTTTTACGCCGTTCTTCATCTTTTAATACGGGTCGTATCGAACATCTCTATCTGGATGAGTGGGTACGAGATATGAAGAAGAAACGTCTGGTAAACCTTCATTGGGCCGACATGACAGACTCTTCATCACTCATCCGCATCATCGGAGAAACCAGACCGACGGAGATCTACAACCTGGCAGCACAAAGCCATGTAAAAGTATCCTTCGACGTACCGGAATATACGGCTGATGTCGATGCTACAGGTGTACTGAGATTACTTGAAGCGGTGCGCATCTGCGGTCTGGAAAAGACATGTCGCATCTATCAGGCTTCCACATCGGAACTTTACGGAAAGGTACAAGAAGTGCCTCAAAGTGAGACCACGCCATTCTATCCCCGCAGTCCCTACTCCGTCGCCAAGCTCTATGGCTTCTGGATTATGAAGAACTACCGGGAGTCGTATGGCATGTATTGCTGCAATGGCATTCTCTTCAATCACGAGAGTGAACGTCGTGGTGAGAATTTCGTAACCCGCAAGATAACTTTAGCTGCAGCCCGCATCGCTCAAGGCTATCAAGACAAGCTTTATTTGGGAAATCTGAATTCGTTGCGTGACTGGGGCTATGCCAAGGACTATATTGAGTGCATGTGGCTCATCCTGCAGCAGCCAGAGCCCGATGATTTCGTGATTGCTACGGGAGAATATCATACCGTTCGTGAGTTCGCGACCCTCGCTTTCAAAGAAGTGGGTATCGAACTTGAATGGAAGGGAGACGGTGTCGACGAAAAGGGCTATGACAAGAAGACCGGTAAGGTACTGGTTGAGGTGGATCCTAAGTACTTCCGTCCTGCTGAAGTAGACCAACTTCTAGGCAATCCCGCCAAAGCCAAGGCCAAATTGGGCTGGAACCCTCAGAAGACATCCTTTGAGGAACTGGTAAGGATTATGATTAAGCATGACATGAAGTTCGTGAAGAAATTATTCATCAAAGCCCAGATGGAAGAATGAGTTTAGACAAGAACAGTAAAATATATGTAGCGGGACACCACGGCCTTGTGGGTTCCGCTATTTGGAATAATCTCCTTCAGCGAGGTTATACCAATCTCGTGGGTCGCAGTCATAAAGAGTTGGATCTCACAGATCAGGTGGCTGTCAAACAGTTCTTTGACGAAGAGCGCCCAGATGCCGTTGTGTTAGCAGCGGCTTTCGTAGGTGGCATCATGGCCAACTCGCTCTATCGAGCTGATTTCATCATAATGAACATGAAGATACAGTGCAATGTGATCAGCGAAGCCTATGCCCATGGTGTCAAGAAGTTGCTTTTCTTAGGAAGCACCTGCATTTATCCGAAGAATGCTCCTCAGCCCATGAAGGAGGACTGCCTTCTGACATCGCCTTTGGAATATACCAATGAGGAATATGCCATCGCCAAAATTGCTGGCCTGAAGATGTGTGAGAGCTATAATCTACAGTACGGAACAAACTATATCGCTGTCATGCCTACCAATCTCTATGGCCCCAATGACAATTTCCACCTGGAAAACTCTCACGTCATGCCAGCCATGATGCGCAAAATCTATTTGGCTAAGCTCATCCATGATGGAGAGTGGGACAAGATTGCTATCGATCTTAACAAGCGTCCAGTAGAAGGCGTCAATGGCGCTGCTTCTCAGGAGGATATCCTGAAAGTACTCGGGAAATACGGTATTTATAATAATAAGGTTGTGCTTTGGGGAACAGGAACGCCACTCCGTGAGTTCCTTTGGAGTGAAGATATGGCCGATGCTTCCGTCCATGTATTGCTGAATATCGATTTCAAGGATGTGATTGGTATTGAGAAGTATTCATCTGTTCATTACGGAGCTTCAACCGATGGCGCTGTAGATAGGAATCACTCCGCTGGACGAGGAGGTGCTATCCCATCACTGGGTGAGATTCGTAACTGTCACATCAATGTAGGTACAGGCAAAGAACTGACTATACGTGAGCTTTCAGAGCTCGTTGTCAAGGCCGTAGGTTTCGAAGGAACTGTTGAATTCGACTCCTCAAAACCTGATGGAACGATGAGAAAGCTGATTGATGTATCGAAACTCCACTCTCTTGGCTGGACGCACAAAGTTGAGATAGAAGACGGTGTACAAAAGCTTTTTGAATGGTACAAAGACAGCTTGGCATAAGTGCCTACTATCAAAGAATAAGAGCCTTCCGTTGATCAGCGGAAGGCTCTTATTTTAGTTTAAGATGCTCTTATTTAGCATACAGAGCGACAATGGTCTCATACTTCTCTTGTTTACCAGAGGTCTGCTTCGGCTCTTCAACCTTCTTACCATACTCGTAAACCTGCTCGAAGGTCAACTTGCCATCCTCGAAGTCCTTACCAATACCACTATCGAAGCTGGCATAACGAGCCTTCTTCATAGCAGGCAGTTCAGAGTTCTCAAGGATATCAGCAGCATTCATCAAGGCACGGGCCATAGCGTCCATACCACTGATGTGAGCGATGAACAGATCCTCGAGGTCAGTAGAATTACGACGAATCTTAGCATCGAAGTTAGTACCACCATCCTTGAAACCGCCATTGCGGATAATCTCCATCATGGCCTGTGTCAGCTCGAAGTTGTCGATAGGGAACTGGTCGGTATCCCAACCATTCTGAGCATCACCACGGTTAGCGTCGATAGAACCCAGCATGCCAGCATCAACAGCACAAGCCAGCTCGTGCTCGAAGGTATGGCCAGCCAAAGTAGCGTGGTTCACCTCAATGTTCACCTTGAAGTCCTTATCCAAGCCATGCGCCTTCAAGAAACCGATTACAGTCTCTGTATCCACATCATACTGATGCTTAGAAGGCTCCATGGGCTTCGGCTCAATCAGGAACGTGCCTTTGAATCCCTTGCTACGGGCATAGTCGCGAGCCATTGTAAGCATCATAGCCATGTGCTCCTTCTCACGCTTCTGGTCAGTGTTCAACAGACTCATATAGCCCTCACGACCACCCCAGAACACATAGTTTGTACCACCGAGTTTGATAGTGGCATCGATAGAATTCTTAATCTGAACGATAGCACGGGCTACGACGTCGAAGTCTGGATTGGTAGAAGCACCGTTGGCATAACGCTTGTTGCCAAATACGTTAGCGGTACCCCAAAGCAACTTGATCTTCGGGAACTGTTTCATCTTCTCCTGAGCATAGTCAGTGATAGCCTTCATGCGAGCCTCATACTCAGCGATGGTAGGAGCCTCTTCAACGAGGTCGACATCGTGGAAGCAGAAATACTCGATACCCAGTTTGTCCATAATCTCGAAACCAGCGTCCATTTTGTCCTTAGCACGCTGAACGGGATCAGCAGCCTTGTCCCACTCATAAGTGCGAGTCTGACCACCAAACTGGTCTGCACTGGCACCGCCCAGTGTATGCCACCATGCCATAGCGAATTTCAACCAATCTTTCATCTTCTTTCCCATCACGACCTTCTCAGGCTCGTAATAATGGAAAGCCATTACATTTTTACTATCTTTTCCTTCGAAAGGAATCTTACCGGTAAACGGGAAATACTCTTTTGCCATAATTATTGTTTAATTTTTGTTGATAATAAATTAGATGTTCTTTTTTAATGTTTCCTTCCAAGCAGCATAAGCAGCCTGATATTCAGCACGATGAGCCGCATCTGGTTCAATTACCTGAAGCTTCTCGAGTGAAGCGAAAGCCTCGTCAGCATTAGCATAGATACCAGCACCAATACCTGCGCCCTTAGCAGCACCTACAGAACCGTCTGTATCATAAAGTTCGATGGTAGCACCGCTCACACCTGCCAAAGTATCGCGGAACAACGGACTCAAGAACATATTGGCCTTACCAGCATGGATTTTCTTGATGTCCATACCCATCTGCTGCATGATTTCCATACCATAGCAGAAGGAGAATACGATACCTTCTTGCGCTGCACGTACCAAATGAGCCTTATTATGCTTATTGAAGTTCAGGCCATTGATAGAGCAACCTATCTCCTTGTTCTCTAAAACACGCTCTGCACCATTACCGAATGGGATAATTGTCACACCCTCACTGCCAATAGGAACAGAAGCAGCCAGATCATTCATCTCAGCATAACCAATTTCCGGTGTGATATTACGATGTGTCCAGGCATTCAAGATACCCGTTCCATTAATACACAGCAACACACCCAGACGAGTCTGATCAGCCGTATGGTTCACGTGAGCAAAAGTATTCACACGGCTCTGCTTGTCGTAGTTCACCTCACCCAGCACACCATAAACAACACCAGAAGTACCAGCCGTTGCAGCTATCTCGCCCGGATTCAATACATTCAGCGACAAAGCATTATTAGGCTGATCACCGCCTCTATAAGTAATAGGTGTACCTGCCTTCAGTCCTAACTCTGCAGCTGCCTCGGCACTTACAACACTCTGTTCCGCAAAGGTCGGAACGATGTCAGCAATCAGAGAACTGTCGAAGCCATAGTACTTCATCAGGAAATCAGCGACCTGATTGTTCTTGAAATCCCAGAACATCCCCTCAGACAGACCACTAACGGTGGTATTGGCCACGCCACTCAGTCGCATGGCGATATAGTCACCTGGCAGCATCACCTTATATATATTATTATAGAGGTCTGGCTCATTCTCCTTCACCCAAGCCAGTTTGGCAGCTGTAAAGTTACCTGGAGAATTCAGCAGATGACTCAGACACTGATCGCCACCCAAATCCTTGAAAGCCTTCTCACCATAAGGAACGGCGCGAGAATCGCACCAAATAATCGAAGGGCGCAAAGCTTTCAGATTCTTGTCCACACAAACCAAACCGTGCATCTGGTAAGAAATACCAATAGCCTTAATCTCCTCACCTGTAGCGCCAGCCTCCTTCATAATCTTCTGAAGACTCAGCTTCGCATTGTCCCACCACATCTGTGGATCTTGTTCAGCCCATCCGGCCTTCACGGCCATAATAGGGGCCTCCTTCTCTGGGAAGAATGCTGTTGCCACACACTTGCCGCTATCGGCGTTAACCAATGATGCCTTCACTGAAGAGCTACCGACATCAAATCCTAAAAGATATCTACTTGCCATAATAAGTAATTTAATGTTTCTATTTATAGTACGTTTTCAGTGCAAATTTCCCCTTTTTTTTTCAAATTAACAACTTTTTTAGCGAAAAAGATGAAATTTTTACGTAATTTTGAACACAATTTAATTTTTTTTTTTACCTTTGCACAAGATTATGGCTTTTTAGAGACAAAATATAATTCATATATGAAGAAGAAAATACTAATACTTGACGACAAAGAGACCATCGCAAAGGTGCTCTCTATTTACTTGATGAGCGATTACGACGTGCAATGGCTGCCAGACGGTCTGCAAGGCGTAAAATGGCTTCAGGCAGGTAACACCCCCGACTTGATTATCTCTGACATCCGTATGCCAGGCATGCGTGGTGACGATTTCCTTGAGTGGATTAAGCAGAACGAACTATTTAAGCACATTCCTGTCATCATGTTGTCCAGCGAAGACTCCACCAGTGAGCGTATCCGCTTGCTCGAGATCGGTGCAGAAGACTACATTGTCAAGCCTTTCAACCCGATGGAGTTGAAAATCCGAGTCAAGAAAATCGTTCCCTAATATATATATTATATGATAGGTGTAGTATATTTAGGTAAACACAAGGAAACCGAAGAGCGGTTGAAATATATTCCAGGACGTCTTGTGCAGTTTGCCGACAACTACAAGGAGGCTGCTTCTGTCTGCGTCTCCCACGTCCGCAATGAGCATTTCATCCTGTTCTTCGAACAAACCATCCGTAATGAAGATATTACGGCCATCACCTATCTCAAAAAGAAATGCAAGAACGTCTATGTCATCCTGCTCACCCATGAGTTAACGGCAGAAGATCGCGAGGTTTATCAGAAATGTGGCATTAACGACACTATTTCTGTAGATGCCTCTGTAACTGAACTCAACAAGAAGATTCAATTCATTTCTGATCGTGAAGGCATGCTCTTCGATGAGCAGACAGCCAAGCATCGCATCTTGAAATTTAAGATTCCACTTTGGAAGCGTTTGTTTGACATCGTTGTTTCATTCTTTGCCATAATCATACTCTCACCCGTCTTTATCATTACAGCAATTGCTATCCGTTTGGAGAGCAAAGGCCCCGTTTTGTTCAAGTCAAAGCGTGTGGGTACTAACTATACCATCTTCAACTTCCTGAAGTTCCGTTCGATGTACATTGATGCTGAAGATCGTCTGAAGGAAGTCGCCAAAGAAGCTGGTAACCAATACGCAGAGCAAAACAAGGATGATGAAGGCGACGACAAGTCTGTCATCACTGCTCCTCTTGGTTTGGAGGCTGAAATGATGATGATGGATATGGGCATGGAATCCGACATGATGATTAGCGACGATGAAGTGATGCTCGTCGGCGATGATTTTGTAGTGGCAGAAAGCGACTTTAACAAAGAGAAGCAGGAAGAAATCGAAAATGCGTTTGTAAAGATAGAGAACGATCCCCGCGTCACCAAGGTGGGTAAGTTCATTCGCAAGACCAGCATTGACGAACTTCCGCAGCTTTTCAACATTCTCAAGGGTGACATGTCGATTGTAGGTAATCGTCCTCTCCCACTCTACGAAGCAGAGAAACTTACTGCCGATGCCAGCATCGACCGTTTCATGGCCCCTGCAGGACTGACAGGTCTTTGGCAGGTTGAAGAACGTGGTAAAGGCGGTATGATGTCAGCTGAAGAACGTAAACAATTAGATATCATATACGGACAGACCTATAACTTCATGCTTGACATGAAGATTATCTTCCGCACCTTAACCTCAATGATTCAAAAAGGAAATGTATAATAAGAAGAATAAAAAAATGAACAAGTTCAGACGTTTGTTATTTTGCATAGCCATAGCAGGCGTAAGCAGTACTTCGTTTGCACAGGCGTCGTTCGATGACAGTGGAATTGCGGCAGGATTCTTTGACTCAAGTTCAGAGAAAACTATCAATTTTTCAGAATTCCACCTACCACCACTTGCAGTTTTGTTTGAAAATGCTAAATCGACCCCTCAAGTAATGTCACTTCAGAAAGCTCAGGAGATTGCCGAAGCAGAAGTCGCCAAGCAAAAACGGCATATATTCTCGTATGTGACGGGGCATGCGAGCTATAGTTATGGTGTGTCTGATATGTGGGGACAAAGTTCATCCAGTTATTATACACTCCAAATGTTGCAATTTACTGGAAATGAACAAAGCTATTGGAATGTCGGTGTTAATTTGGCGGTTCCTGTTGAAGACATTTTGGATTTGGGTGCAGCTGTTAAACGCAAAAAACTGGAAGTGGATCAAGCTATCTATAATAAAGATTATCAATATGATCAGTTGAAACTTCAAATTGCGACTTTGTATACCAAAATTACGACAGGACTAATTACATTAAAAACTGCCAGCGAAAATGCAGCCATTTATCAGGGTGCTGGTGCTTTAAATCTAGAAGATTTTCACAATGGCAATATGTCTATTGAAGACTTTGCGTGGACGAAACAACGAGAAGATGCTGCTGTAGCATCTTATCAAAATGCGCAAGCACAAATAATTACAGATATTTTGACTTTGGAAATTATTACTCATACGCCAATTTTAACGAATTCAACCACAGAAATCACCTTGGATAAGAGTGTACAAAAGTCAGAAAAGCAACTGGCCAAGGAGAATAAAGCGGTTGAGAAACGCATTAAGAAGGCGGCTGACGAAGAAGAGAAGAAGCTAAAAGCTCTAGAAAAAGCTGAAGCTAAAGCCCAAAAAGCTGCAAAAAAAATAGCAAAGAAATGAATTATTAACATAATAAATTGAAGACTATGGATTTGTTCAGATATATTGTTAGGTTTTTATACAAGATTCGTTGGTATTTAATCATTTTACCATTGATTGCTTTGATTGTAGCTTGGTTTATGACACGACACATGGAGCGTGTGTATGATGCAAATACCACAATTTATACAGGTATGATAACTGGCTATAATTTAGACGGTGGCGTTGGTTCTGGAGGTGGCGGAACCTCCCAAACAAACATCACCAACTTGATGTTATTAATGACAACAGATCTGACCATCCATGAAGTATCTCTCCGCTTGTTTGCTCGCTGTATGATGTATGGTAATCCCAGTAAGGACAACAACTATATCTCATCAGAGCATTTCCGTCAGTTAAACGCAACAGTGCCTGCTGATGTTAAGGCCCTCATTAATCATAATAGTGAACAGGCAACATACGCAAATTTAAAGGCATACGAAAAGCCTTCTCAAGATAATTATGTATTTGGATTACTTAATTATCATCCTTGGTTTGGTATCAATAGTATCACAAGCCGTTTGAAAGTCATGCAGTTAAATAGAAGTGATATAATAGACATAGCCTATACTGCTAACGATGCAGGTATTGTCTATAATACTTTGGATATCTTAAATGAAGTCTTTGCTCGCCAATACCAACAGTTACGTTTTGGCGAAACAAATGACGTGATAAAATTTTTTGAGCGCGAAGTAGCTCGCCTTTACAAAATCTTAACAGGTGCTGAAGATGATTTGATACGTTACAATGTATCAAAGAGAATCATCAACTATGGAGAACAGACAAGAGTTCTTGCTGGTATGGATGCTACCCAACAAACGTCTGACAACGACCAATTGATGAATTACACAACAGCAAAGTCAATAATGGACTATTTGGAACGTCAATTGGGTGACCGTGCAAAAATTATTCGCGCTAATCGCGACTTCACAGAACAAATAACAGACATCTCCCGAATACAATCACGCATATCAAATCTCCGTTTGATGAATAGCGAAGGAGGTGAAGGTAATGTTGAGTCTCAATTAGAGTTAGCCAAAGCTGAGAAGATGCTCCAAGATCGCACCGCTCGCATGAAAGAATTAACACGTGATATTGAAGCAGGTTCCTATAGCACAGAAACGGGAGTCAAAGCCAATGACATGATTTCCAAATGGTTGGAGCAAGTGCTTTTGCTCGAAAAGACTAAAGCAGAAATGAGTGCCCAGGATATTATGCGACAAAAAATTGATAAACAGATTTTATATTATGCCCCTATAGGTGCAACATTGACCCGCAAGGATCGCCATATTGCCTTTATTGAAGGAAACTATATGGAGATGCTAAAAGCGTTAAATTCTGCACGTTTGCATCAGCGTAACTTACAGATGACAACAGCCAAACTTCGTGTGTTGAATCCACCAATGTTCCCGATGAATGCCCAACCCACCAATCGTATGATGGTTTTATTAGGTGCTTTCTTGCTTACATTTGTATTAACAGCTCTATACTTCTTCATCATCGAGTTGTTGGATCGCACTTTGCGTGACCGCATGCGTTCAGAGCGCATTACAAAAGTGCCGGTTATGGGGTGTTTCCCGAAGGAAAGTACACTTCGCTATCGTCGTTTCAATAAGACGATTGCCGACATGGCCCTTCGTCAATTGAGCAAATCTCTCCTCCCCCATTTCAAAGAAGGTCAACAGAATGTACTCAATCTGATATCTACTGATGCAGGCAATGGTAAGAGCTATATTGCTCAGGAATTAGAGAACTATTGGATTTCTATTGGTCTCCAAGTACGTCGTCTTACCTACGATGAAGACTACTTGGCTGAAGACAGCCGATTTATCATGGCAAAAGATATCAAGGACATCTGCCCTGACATTCTACCCAATGAAATTGCCATCATTGAATATCCGAACTTGGACGACAACTCTGTTCCGCCAGCACTGCTGAATATGGGTACAATTAACTTGTTAGTCACCCGTGCTAACCGCACTTGGAAGGACGTGGACCAGAAAGCATTAAAGGAATTGCAATCTCAATTAGAAGACCAGAACACTCTCTTTATGTACCTCACTGAGGCACAGCGTTATGCAGTAGAAGAGTTTGTTGGTCAATTGCCACCTTATACCAAGTTCAACAACTTTGTATATCGAATATCTCAAATGGGGTTGACAGCAGTCGAAAATAGTCATGCCAAATAAATGACAAATTCATTCATGACATATTCCCGCGAAAATGGAGGAAGAGTATTATTACTCTTTCTTCTGTTTTTGTTGGCTTTATACCAACTGACACATGCAGGATTCCCAGCATTTACTGTTGTCTGTTTAATACCATGCTTATTATTAGCTATATATTGTGCATTCAAGTGGAAGATGTTAACATTTTGGATATTATTTTTTGTCAATTATTTCCTCCAAATGAAAGACATTTCAACGCGTTTAACATTCCCGATGTCACTTCCCAATGAGATGCTCCAAATTATCCTATTAGCTATTGCGATTGTAGATGCAAGAGTAAATCCTCACTTTGAAAAATGTTTCAATCCGATGTTATTAGCATTATCCATTTGGTGTGGTTTTTGTTCGCTTCAAATACTAAATGACACTTGTGATTTAGGAATTAATATAAGTTCATGGTACACTGGAGCCCGTTTAATGGCATTCCAAATTCTTTATATATTTTTGGTTTTCTCACTTTATATCTCATCTCCCAAAATATTGATAAACTTTTTAAGGCTATGGGCCATATTCGCGCTCTTTTCAGCTTATTGGACTTACAAACAAAAGAACATAGGTTTTACCCAAACAGAATATGCGTGGTTATATTATGGACCTGGCCAAGTAACGCATCTTCTCAATGCAAGGACACTTGTCCGCTATTTCTCAACATTCGGCGATGCTGCAAATTACGGCTGTAATGCAGCCGCTTCAGCTACAGCATTTATTATTTTGACAATATCAAGTAAGTTTACGTGGGAACGCCTCTTTTATGGTGTAATTAGTATTTGTGTCATCTGGGGTATGTTTCAATCAGGGACAAGAACTGCGATTTTTTGTTTAGCAGCAGGGTTAATGGTTTTTATTGTTTTATCCAAATCTATAAAGATTGCTGTTCCTTTTACGATTGCCTTTACACTATTCATGGCTTTACTTGTATTTACAAATATCGGTAATGGCAATCAACAGATACGAAGAATGCGAACCGCCTTTGACAAGTCTGATGCATCTGCAAATGTGAGAGATATTAACAAGATGGCAATTAGTAAGTATATGCAAGATGCACCTTGGGGATTGGGAATTGGCTCGACACAAGCAAATATACCGTCAAACAATAAATACAGAAAATTATCAGATATTCCGCCCGATTCCGAATATGTATACATCTGGGTTCATACCGGTATTATAGGTATAACAGTATTTATTATCACGACACTCATTATGCTAGCTGGGGCTTGTTGGATTGTTATGTTTAAGCTGAGAAGCCGATCTCTTAGGGGGGTAGGAGCAGCCATGTGTGGTGCCTTTGTATCAATTCAATTAGGTGGATATGCGAATCAAATTTTAATGCAATTTCCCAATTGCTTGATGTTTTATGGAGGACTATCTATAGCATATATATTACCATATATAGAGCCGGCCTGGATTGAACACGAAAACAAACGACTCGCAGAGCGAGCTGAGAAAAAACGCTTAAAATTAGAAAAAAAACTTGCCTCAAGAGTGTGAACTGTCCATCATTACAGTCAATTATAATGGGCTAAAAGATACATGCGCATTGATTGATAGCATCCCCTTCAATGAAGACATGGAGGTGATTGTGGTAGACAATGGCTCTAAAGAAGATGAGGCAATCATTCTAACGACACGCTATCCTCGAATTAAAGCTATTCGCAACAATCAAAACTTAGGCTTTGCAGGCGGTAATAATCTCGGGATTAAAGAAGCGAAAGGTAAATACCTATACCTCATTAACAATGATACTATTTTTAAGGATTTTAATCTACAAGTTCTCGTCAAGCAATTAGAATCCTCCCCCAAGATAGGAATGGTTTGTCCCAAAATACGTTTTGCATGGGATAGCAATCCAATTCAATTTGCGGGTTATACTCCACTCTCCCCTATTACCATTCGAAATAAAGCTATTGGCTATGGTGAAGAAGACAAGGGGCAATATGACACACCGCATCACACCCCATACGCCCATGGTGCAGCCATGATGCTCAAGCGAGAAGTGATAGACAAGGTGGGGCTCATGCCCGAATGTTACTTCCTTTATTACGAGGAATTAGATTGGTCTATGATGATAACTCGAGCTGGTTATGAGATCTGGTATGAACCCGCTTGCACCATCTATCATAAAGAAAGTCAAAGCACAGGACAAAATAGCCCCCTACGGACTTATTATATTACCCGCAACAGACTCTTGTTGGTTAAGCGTAATTTCACAGGCTTAAAGAAATATTTAGCTTATGCTTACTTACAAATAATCGTGGCAATTCGAGATATACTTAAGTATTCATTCAAGGGTAGAATGGATCTACTCAATGCAACGATTAAAGGTCTGCAGGACTTTAATAACTCTCAATTCTCAATTCTCAATTGACATAGTATGGATTTTTGGTTAATCTTATATATCATAGATTGGTTCTTCTTTATCATTGTCGCAGGTACAGTGCTATACCTGGGCATATTCTCAATTGCATCCATGTTTCCCCGAACTACAAATATTAACGAGGCTAAAATCAAACGGCGTTTTATCATTTTGATTCCTGCCTACAAACAAGATCGTGTCATCGAGCAGACCGTCCTATCTATTTTGGCTCAATCCTACCCTCAGCGTCTTTTTGACGTAACGGTCATCTCCGACCATCAGAGTGAAATTACCAATATGCGTCTGGCGCAATATCCCATTACACTGCTGACACCTAACTTTGCGGAAAGTTCAAAGGCCAAATCACTTCAATATGCCATCCTTAATCTGCCAGAATTTAAAATCTATGATGTGGCATTGGTTTTGGATGCTGATAATATTGTTGATCAGGAATTCCTGACTCAAATGAATAATGCATACGAATCGGCTGCCACCAAAGCAATTCAGGCACATACTGTTTCAAGGAACCGTGACACTGCTGCAGCCCGTATGAGTGCCATTTTTGAAGAAATCAACAATGCCATCTTCCGAAAAGGGCATATCAATTTAGGTTTGTCTGCATCATTGGCAGATGCTGGAACGGCATTCGACTTCAAATGGTTCAAAGACAGTGTCCTAAGGACAAAGACCTCGGCTGAAGTCAAAGAGTTAGAGTCCATGCTATTACGCAATCAAATCTACATTGACTATTTCCATAATATCCTCATATATGGTGAAAAAGTACGGACGACGGAGAAACTAAACCTTCAGCATGGGCACTGGGCCGCCAAACAAATAAAGAATCTGTTTTGGAACATCAAGTATCTACCCGGTGCTATTTTTAATAAACAACGCGATTTGGCTGACAAAATTATCCAATGGATGTTAGTTCCAAGAACGGTCTTGGTCGGTATCATTATGATCATGAGTCTGGTGTTGCCCTTCATTTATTTCTCTTTGGTCATCAAATGGTGGTTCCTGGGGGCCGCCTGTTTGTTCTTCTTTGCCTTGGCCACACCAGACTATTTAGTCGATGAAATGTGGGACAAGACCTTCTTGCGTTCCCCATTAGTCACGCTATGGGCCGTATTCAATCTCAAATTCATAGGAAAAACCAAATTAGCCCAATATTTTCTAAATAAAAGAAATAAGAAATAACAATGACTATTTGGGAGATTATACATATATTTGAAATTATTATCTGGTTCATCATAGCCGGTTCTGTAATCTATGTGGCATTCTTTGCCATTATCTCCCTTTTTTATGAAAAGGAAGACCGAATTGCTATCCATGCTGCGGCTCTCAGCAACAAAATGACTAAATTTCTAATCCTTTACCCCGCCTATAATGAAGACCAAGTCATTATTAACGCTGTGGAACAATTCCTTATGCAGGATTATCCTAAAGATTTATATACTGTTATTGTGATTTCTGATCACATGCAGCCAAAGACAAACGAACAATTAAGTAAACTACCTATTACCCTACTTCAACCGACATTTGAAAAAAGCTCCAAAGCGAAGGCAATGCAATTTGCAATTGAGAATGTCAATGCAGATTATGACAATGTGGTCATCATGGATGCAGATAATGTAGTCCGTCCAGAGTTTCTCTCTCAACTCAATATCTTGTGCAGCGTCTATGATGCCATCCAATGCCATCGCTGCGCAAAAAATGCAAATAATGATGTAGCTGTTCTTGACGGAACGAGTGAAGAAATCAACAACACCATTTTCCGCAAAGCCCATAATCGTTTGGGACTTTCCTCTGCGCTCATTGGTTCTGGGATGTGCTTCAAATATGAACTATTTAAAGAAAACGTCTTCAAACTAAACACAGCAGGTGAAGATCGTGAAATGGAAGCCCTATTACTTCATCAAGGCGTCTTTATCAAATATGCACCAGACATCCATGTATTTGATGAGAAAGTCAGCAATCAGGATAATTTTCAACGTCAGCGTATGCGATGGATGACAGCTCAAGTCCAAAGCCTGTTTTCACAACTACCAAAAGTTCCCAAGGCACTGCTTCATGGAAATATTAACTTTGTTGATAAAGTAATTCAGCAGGCACTCATTCCCCGCTCCATCCTCATTGTATTATTAGGAGGTATATCTGTCCTTATGTCAATTATTATGCCTGACTGGTGTGAGAAATGGTGGATTCTTTTCGCTATATTGGCCCTATCGCTTTATATTGCGATTCCGGCCGCATTGCGTGTGCAATCTTTCAAAAAGGTTTTAGCCATACCCAGTTTGGTACTCAAAATGCTAAAGAACATTCTGCATATGGATCGTAAGAACACTGACTTTATTCACACCCAACATGGTTAGCCTATGAGTAATATTAGAATATTTATCTGTGCCCATAAAGAAGTGCCTTTGCCACAGCATCCCTATTTCCTGCCAATTCAGGCAGGGGCTGCGTTGCATGAACCTATTCCAAGTTACCAACCTGATAACGAAGGTAATAACATATCTGTCAAGAATCCTCATTTCTGTGAACTCACTTGCCATTATTGGGCTTGGAAGAATCTGAAGGATGTTGATATTGTTGGACTTAATCATTATCGTCGCTATTTTGATTTCTCAAGGAGATGGCCTCAGTTCTCAGCTGATAAACGTTTTGTCCAGACAGAAGACTTTCTTAAAGAAGATTATCAGTTCCCAAACTTGGAGGAATTACTAAAGAAATACGATATCATCCTCCCAATAGCCCGCCACTGGCGCGTCAGCAATACCCAACAATATGGTGACTATCATATTGCCAAAGATTGGGAAATGCTTCGTCAGATTATCAAGGATCGCAGTCCACAATACATGTCAGCTTTCGAAAAGACAATGGATCATAGCAATAAAGCTGTGGGTTATAATATGTTTATCACGCAGTGGGAACACTTCGATGCCTATTCGGAATGGCTCTTCGATCTTCTATTTGAGGTGGAGCGCCGTGTCCCACCCATTGATGATCCTGTTCAAAGCCGTATCTATGGCTATATGAGCGAACGTCTCATTAATGTGTTCTGTGAGCATCATCATCTCCGAATAAAACACATTCCTCTTATCATGCCACTTGATACAATTAATATGAATCTCAACATAGATAATTTTCATGCGACAATTCGCAGAATTAAAAATGACATCATTTATTTAACAAAGGCTAGATAATGGGAGAGAGGACGCATAAGAGTATACAGAATGCTGAAGTAAATTTACTATTTTACTTCCTCACCCTATTTTTATCGTTTTTCTCGCGCAAAATATTTTTATCAAATCTTGGAGCTGACTTTATAGGTCTATATGGGACACTCTCCAACATTTTAGGTTATCTCAATCTTGCAGAATTAGGCATAGCAGGTTGTATCAGTTTCTTTTTATTCAAGCCTCTACAAGCTAATGATCAAGTCAAGATTCAGGAAATCCTATCTGTATTCGGATACCTTTATCGCTATATAGGTACTTTTATCTTTATTGGAGGAATAATTATTAGTATCTTTTTCCCTTTTATATTTAAAGATGTTGAATTAGGGTTAGGTATCATATATTTTGCTTTTTATTCAATTCTTGGTTCTTCCTTAATTGGCTATTTTATCAACTATAGGCAAATTCTGTTATCTGCAGACCAAAAAAACTATCTTGTATCAATCTATTTCCAATCTTTTTCAATAATCAAAACCATCATTCAAATTTATCTGGCTTATACTTATAAAAATTTGTATATATGGGTCTCGATAGAATTCCTATTTAGTATTATTGGTTGTGCCATCCTCAATTGGAAAATAAAACAAGTTTACCCATGGCTCAAGACAAATAAATCAAGAGGAAAGGAACTATTAAAGAAATACCCGGAAATACTAACTAATACGCGTCAAATTTTTATTCATAAAATAAAAGACTTTCTACTCAACAAAAGTGATGAATTGTTTATTTTCATTTTTGTTACTCTTAAAATGGTTGCTTTTTATGGCAACTACACCCTCATTGTAACTAAAACTGGGCAATTATTCGGATCAGTTCTTAATAGTATTGACGCCAGTATTGGGAACCTGGTTGCCGAAGGCAATAAAGCAAGTATTATGAAAGTTTTTTGGGAGATGCTAACATTAAGACATTTTGTCGGAGGTTTTCTTTGCTTCTCCATTTATCACCTCTTAGAGCCGTTTATATCACTCTGGCTTGGACCAGAGTTCATCATTGATCACAAGATCTTAGTTTTGCTTACCATTTATACATATATTAGCTATTCACGTTTCGTTGTCGATACATACAACCATGCCTACGGGTTATACAACGATACTTGGTCTGCATGGGCAGAGCTGGTTATCAACTTGTCTGTTACACTCATAGCAGGTTATTTTTGGGGCATCATCGGCTTGTTGTTAGGCAAGATTATCAGTACCGGTCTCATCGTTATCCTGTGGAAGCCGTATTTCTTGTTTAGTTCAGGTTTGAAGGAGCGGTATTCTGTATATTGGTCAGGAGCGGCTAGAAACTTCGTAGTATCTATAGTAAGTTTCACTATAGCCCACTACTTAACAAATGTCATCCAGATAAATGCCTATTCAAGTTATCTATTATGGGCAACATACAGCATATACATACTAACTATATATCTTATCATAAACTTGACCTTGATACGATTATTCTGCAAAGGATCAAAAGATTTTCTCTCACGAATAAAGCAGTTTGCAAAGAAAAAATAGTCTACGAATGAATATCATTTATCAGTTTTTCCCACTTATCAACAATCATTTTAACATTGAAACGTTTACATGTCTTTATAGCATTCAAAGCCATTTTTTCTCTATCACGATCATCTGTCATAACATTTTTCAAAACCTTAACAAATGCTTTTACTGTTCGATGACGTACAATACGACCATTATACCCATCTATTACTATATCATGTAAACTTGAAAATGTATCCAAAACTATAGGAATAGTTCCTAATTGTTGGGCCTCAACTAATGTCATGCCCCATCCTTCTGCAATCGATGACATCAAAAAGATCTTCGACTTTCTATAATACATATCAGGTTGCTGATAGCCATAGAATCTTATACGTTTAATACCCTCTATTTTTACTCTTTCTTTATACATTGATAGTGAAGGGCCAGTGCCAACAAGATCAAAATACCAGTCATTAAATCGGCTATCATGTTCGATTTCCTTCCATACATCTATCAAGAAACTTATACGTTTTTCTATCTCTGACATACGAGCCACACATAGAACAACATTTTCTTTATCATGTAATTCTGATTCCGATAATTCTGTATTCATAGTAAGAGGATTGTTCATATATGTCAGGATGCCCTCACCCAAACGGGTTCCTCTAAATTGAAAATATTCATCAACATATGCCTTCGACAACAACACAAACCTATCAACGTAAGGGAATTCTCTTTCCAATTCTTCACATCTTTGTCTCTTTTCAACATACCGACATAACCATGGACCATATAAACGCAATCTTAAATCATATCCTTTCCATCCCAAACGATTGTATCTAGAAGGATAAAAAAGGATCATATGCATACATTCAATTATTTTAACTTTATACTTTAAATCTTCAAGTACTTTTGCGGACCATGTGGGGAAACACTGATTTATAACAACCTCTATTTTATTAAACTCTATACAATGTGCAATTGAAGCTTTTGCTCTATCGTGAGAGTTCTCTCCCGAAATAGGCACTTCTGTTATTCGTTCATCGACAAAAGGGGCATTGTCTGGTTTGAAATATTCGGTATACATTATTACGACATGATGACCACGTTTAACCATCTCATTCGCTAACGTGCGAGTGACGGTTTCAATACCACCTTCCACAGGCCATTTGCTTACTAAAAAAGCTACCTTCATACAATAATCACAAATTACCAATAACAAGCGCCCTCGTATTGTTCTGCATTATCTGGTCGAAGTTCTTGATCTGGTTTTATCCAGTATTGATTAAATAACGAAGTATAATCAAACACAGGATGATAATTTTTGTCTTCCCATCGATTTCCCTTAATACCAAATAACAATTGTAAAACACCACCTAAATGAACAGACTTTTTGCCACGTCTTTTCGCATGAGCTGCTAAACAGAATCCATAAGCCCCGCATCCAATTAACGCTACATCATAATCTATCTTATCCATCTCATCCTCCATCCATTTAAGAGCATCAAACCAACTTTCGAAACCCTCAGCCTTTCCACCTATAGACTGAACAGCCTTTAAAGTTATTATTTCAAAATCGGGCAGAACATTCTTGTTTGAAAACAATTCATCTCTATTCTTATATTGTCTCTCTATTAACTCTGAATATGGATGAACGACTAAAACTTTCTTCCCTTTGAGATATCGAGTCCACGGATTTGACTGCCACCACGGCTCGGCCTCCTGCAATCCAACCATCTTAACGGATGGGTTGTCTTTTAACAACAATAATTCCCAGCCAAACCATGTTAAAAGAACATCAAGTGACTTCGTATCTTCAATCATTCTTTTAGAATACTTCTCCAAACATAAAGCATTATCTGGGAAGAAACCTGCATTTGAATTAAATTCTTTTCTTACCATTTTGTTCCACCACCAAAAAGGTCTTCTACCGATTACTGCAGCAAATATCGATCTTTTCTTAGAAGCAATTGACAGATAATTTGCAACAATTCTCTGCTCATTTGCACCAAATCTTGCAATCATACAAGGTGTATCTTTAGATAACGATTCAAAAATAACATCAGAGATACGATCTGGAGACATCTCAACAATTCCTTGCAGACGTTTGGATGTTAAGTAATCTCCAAATAAATTTACTTTAGTAATATTCAAAAACATCAAAACCTTTTGAACAAATGAATATCCTCCTTCAGAATCAATATCACCTATGGGCTTGTACCTATAATAAAATTTCCATATTAAAGTCTTAATTATATTGCTCATAATCATCATATACTTTTTAATAAATTCTTTATTTTATAATTAATCCTATAATAAATCTTACGAAATATACTACCCTTGGCTATTTTCCAATAAATGGTTTGAATACAAACGAGAGCTCGAGGTCTATTTTTCAATAGATATGTTATACATTTTTGAAGACAACCATTATTAAAGTTCAAATCTGGAATTTCTTTGTTAATAAATTTAATTACATCAAATTTATCAGAAAAACTGTTAAAAGACAAACAAGTCAAACACATCATCACAGAAAAGGAAAGGAAAACATCATCTACTATTTTTCTTTTAATATCGTCTTTTTTCCCATTAATATGTATTAAACTCCATGTCTTTTTGATTGCACGGCAATAACCTATAGCTTTATTTTTATCAAAATATGAATAAGTTGATGACTCGTGTCCTCTCCTATATATATTCAACAATTTTGATGTCCTACAACAGTTTTTTGCTTTCAAATAGCATTCATGAGTAAAAGGAACATCTTCATAAGGAGAAGAACCTACTACGAACTCAATATTATTACATTTTAAAAAATCTGCCCTGTATAACGTCCGCCAAATAAAGCACTCATGCGGATTAAGATCTTCCAAGAATAATTGCTCACCAGTTTTTTCTACAATCTTACAACTATCCTGATGATTATTTTCTCTTTTAATTATTTCGTCATCATATATAGTTAAGAAATCAGCAACTACAAGATCGACTTTCGAAGAAATTGCCTGATTAAGAAGGAACGCCAGACTATCGTTTACGAGTAAATCATCAGAGTCTATCATTAAAATATACTCTCCTCTAGCAATATGCAAGCCGTTATTGCGCGCAACTGATTGGCCTTGATTATTTTGCTCCAATATTATGATATTTGTATGACGATTAAGGATGTCCTTTATCACCTCCATACTACCATCCTTCGTACCGTCATTTACCAAAATAACCTCAAAACACTCTTCATTAAGCCCTTGACTAAATATACTCTCCAAACAAGCATTAATAAACTTTTCTACATTATAAACCGGTATAATAATACTAAGTTTTAATTGTTCGACATTATTATTAATCATATGAACTTTTATTTATATTTATTAACTTAAGCATATAACTGATTACAATTCTCATTTAATAGATAATTGCCTACATTTATTAATAAACGTACAAATCCAAAAGAATGGAGATTGCGCAATCCAAAATAACAAATTATTACCTTTTGAAAAGGACATATCTTTCCAAACATTGTTACTTTCTGGAAAAATTATACGCCATTTCTTAATATTATAACAATTCTTATCAAGCAACAAAGGTAGTTTTAAAACAAATTTACGCATATTCAACTCATTTTCCACGATATGAAAAATACCTTTTGAACGATAGAACTCCTCTGTTGCACGAATTGCAGCAGCCTGACTTTCTACTGCAAACACAGTAGTATGTGTATAATTATTGGGATTATATTGTATCCAATGATACATGCAACGATCAACCCCTGCAAAACGCTTCGCATAATAGAAGAGCTGACAACAAAATAAATAATCGTCCACCATATTCCTGTCTGGAATAAAACGTACCTCATCACGATGTTCTGTGACTATCGTGCTGCGCACCAACAATTTCCACATCACTCCTTTAATGGTAAGCAGCGTGATAGCACGCATCATTTCATCATGATTATTAGTATATTTTTGCGGACGCTGGACACTATGATCGGCATATTCCTCTATATAACCACAACCAGAAATATCAGCATTATCCTTTACAGCTGCTTCTACCAGGAGTTCCACCATATCATTGTCGATATAATCATCACTATCGATAAAAAGGAAATAATCACCAGTCATATTGTCGAGGCAATCGTTACGCGATGCAGAAATACCTTGATTCTGATCATGAATAATTATTTTGCATTGTGATGATAAATCGTATTTATCAATCATATCATTAATAACCTCCATACTCCTATCTGGAGTACAATCGTTCACAAACACGTATTCAATATTCTTATAGGTTTGTGTAAAGAGCGACTCTACACAACGTCCCACATATTGCTCTACTTTATAGAAGGGCACAAGAATTGAGACTTTTATGTTTTGTTCCATTTCTATCTTTGAATCAGTTTTAATAATGAATAAAAACCATGCTCTGCCAGCCAGAATTTCATCCTTTCTTTTCCAGTATAATTCATATATCGCCACATCCTATTTGCCTCTGGGAAAGTATGAATGTAAGCATCATAATCTAATAAAGATTTCGTAAGATAATTGCTCTTAATGTTAAACTTCCTCAATAACAATCTCTGTTCAACTTCAGCATCGTAAAGCCCTTCTTGCTTCAAATAGCCTTCAATTATTGATACGCCCTTTATATGACTTTTGATAGAATTGAGTCTCTTATTTGACGTACTATCTTGGTATATAATATAATGGTACAACCCTTTGTGAACAGCAGCAAAAGTAGTAGCATGCTGGTACAATTTAATTGTCACAATATAATCTTCAACAATATCTAAATATGGAGTAAAGTGGATATTAACAAAAAGACTTCTCCTTATAAGTAACTTCCATAAGACAGAACTAATTTCATAATTGAGAGCCATTAACATATTGTCATGGCAAATATCCGAGAAAGTTTCCATCACATATAATGAGGTGCCATCAGGGTTCTCCTGGTAGAAGTCGCTGCCTACAATATCAATACTACCTTCAGAGGTCGCCGATACTAATTGTTCTACCATATCTTTTTCTATCCAATCATCACTATCAACAAATAGGATATAATCGCCTGTAGCATTATCTATGCAGTCATTACGTGAAACAGCAATACCTTCGTTCTTATCATGCTTAATTATCTTGTAATCATCTTCACAAATACCATACTGCATAATTTTATTCTCAAGAATTGTCAAACTATTATCCGTAGAATAGTTATCGACAAAAACAAATTCAATCGGAGAATATGTCTGACCAAAAACTGAGTCCAAACACTTTCCTATATACTTCTCTGCATTGTATATTGGAATAAGAATAGATATTCTTATTTTTTTATTCATTGGCATCTTTCATCATACATATTCCATCTTCTAAACTAATCATAGCACGCCAATTAACAAGATTTAGGTTTTTTGCTATAGGAGCAACAGCATGCATCGTGTCACGTTCACGATAGGGGCGACCTCCAAAATTAATGTTGCATTTTCGTCCATAGACACGTTCTACAATAGAAACAAGGTCACAAATACTTGTACCTTTGCCTGTCCCAATATGGAACTCCTCACCATTGTTAAGATTATAGAATAAATCAGGATTACGAAGAATATGGACATAAAAATCTGCGAGATCATTCACATGCGTGAAATCTAATATCTGTTCTCCAGCGGTCATGTCCACCGGTGTTTCCGATTCCATAGACTCCAAAATATAGTCCATCAAGCGTTTCACCGTTGGGGTTCCCCCATAAATAGTATAAGGGACTACCGTTATATACTTGTAATTCATAAGTTGTGAATAATAGTCACAGAAATGTCGGAATGCGCTTTTTGTAGCTGCATACAAATATGCGTCATTGATATTTGACGGACCAAAGCGATACTCTGCAAATGATCCTGTGTTTACAAACAATCGTAATTGACTACAACGGGTAAGCGAATCAAGCAGGAGTACACCAAACTCTATATTAGCAGCCAACATTGGTTTAATTAACTCTGTATTATTTCGTTCGGTTGTTATAGTAGCCAAATGAAGAACAATCTCAGGATTAAAATCCACGAGTTTGTCCAATTCCGTGGTTAAAATGTGGTGACATTGCTTCCAAGGATACATCTGTTGTGCCTTTGACAAGTCAGTTTCCACATTGAGCGTCAGCAACTCAACATTTGGCAATTTATCAATAATCATCGGCATCAAATTCCTGCCGACAAATCCAGTAATACCTGTTAATGCAACTTTCATACCCTAGAAATGATAATCTATTTCTGATAATTCAACATTGTCAGCTTCTGTAGGATCATGAGGTTCTGGAATAATATCCATAACAGTTGACACCTCATCACCCATTCCGTGGAAAGCCATCCACAACCCAGGTGCTAGCGTCAATCGCTGGTAATTTGATTCTGGAGAAAGAATGATCTCCTCAAAACACATTTCTTGTTCATCATATACAACAAACTTTACTTTTCCATGAACCACAACCAGATTCAGTGTCATACGGTTGTGTCGTTTCCACCCTTTAGTGTATCCTGGCCGAATCTGAGTAAAATAGGCTTCTCCAAAGCCACAGAATGTAGACTCAGTCGATTTCATACCATGCAATACGTCACCTTTTTCAGATGGAATACGCTTTAATGGTGTTAATATTACTCCGTCCATTCTATTTTTTGCTCTTTTGCCCGATTCGTATATTCAGAAATCTGATTCACAGTCAACTGGTACATGTCAGCTTCACAATTCGAATAAAAAGTTTTATACCAATCAGCAATAAAACGCACACATTCTTCATACTTTAAAGTAGACTGCCAATGAAGAAATGCCAAAGCCTTATCACAATTTAACTTCAATAAAGTAGCCTCTTTGAATGGTACATTTCCCGTAATCCTTACTGCCTCATCTCGATTAATACCCCAAAGCAATGCTAAGTCGCGGACTAACTCAAGGACAGTTTTTGTCTGCTCAGCACGTGGTCCAAAATTAAAAGCTTCACCATTCTCGGTTTTTCCTTCAGCAAGATACTGAGCTAGAGTTAAATAGCCACTCAGCGGTTCTAATACATGCTGCCAGGGACGAGTTGCCTTAGGACTACGAATTTCTACCGTTTCCCCGACAGAGAAAGCTTTAATACAGTCAACGACGATACGATCTGCCGCCCAATCACCTCCACCTATTACATTTCCAGCACGTGTAACGCCAAACTTGATATTCGACATTTCTTTAATAAATGAATACCAATAACTTTTAATAACTAATTCTGCTGCGCCTTTTGATCCCGAATAAATATCCTTTCCACCTAAGCGATCTGTTTCTCGATAACCCCATATCCATTCTACATTATCATAAGCCTTATCGCTAGTAATAAGTACACAAGTACAAGGCCAATCAATCTGACGAATAGCCTCACAGATGGACGACGTACCAACAACATTAGTCGTTATCGTATCAAAAGGCTCTTTATACGATGTCAGGACCAATGCCTGAGCAGCTAAATGAAATAAGAAGTCTGGCTTAATCTCTTGAACATAAGCAGAAAAATCTTCACAGTTCCTTATATCGCCAAAGCGATGGTGTATCTTCTCTGATAGTTTTAATGCTTCAAACATAGAAGGTTCTGTAGGCACATTAATAGAATAGCCATAAACATCCGCGCCCAAAGCAAGAAGCCAGGTAGTCAACCAGCTACCTTTAAATCCTGTATTACCTGTAATCAGGACTTTCTTTCCCTCATAAACATTATTAAACACTTTCATATTTCTATTATTACCAAACTACCCACGGGGCTTTATTTGTATTAATTAATTTTTCTAATTTCTCTTTGTCACGAAGCGTATCCATACACTGCCAAAAGCCCTTATGTTTATAACAGGCAAGTTGGCCTTCATTAGCCAATCGTTCCAACGGCTCACGTTCAAACATAGTGTCATCACCATCAATATAATCAATTACTTCCGGCTCTAACACCATAAAGCCTCCATTAATCCATCCCATATCATCGCGGCTCTTTTCTCTGAACGAATGTATTATATCGCCTTTTAGATCTAACACACCAAATCGACCTTCTGGTTGAACACCTGTCAAAGTTGCCTTTAGTCCATGCTGTTGATGAAATTGTAGAAGTTTATATAAATCAACATCAGCAACGCCATCTCCATATGTCATCATAAAAGGATCATCTCCTATATATTTCTTTATTCTTTTAATACGTCCACCTGTCATCGTATTCAATCCGGTATCTACAACTGTGACCTTCCAATTCTCTGCAGTTTCCTTATGAGCGATCTTCTTTCCACTATCAGAGAAATCAAAAGTAATATCACTATGATGAAGATAGTAATTAGCAAAGAATTCTTTTATTATGTGTTGTTTGTATCCACAACAAATAATAAAATCATTAATACCAAAATGTGAATACCACTTCATTATATGCCACAAAATTGGCATGTTTCCAATTTCTATCATCGGTTTAGGCTTTAGATGACTTTCTTCACTAATACGCGTCCCAAAACCACCTGCTAGTATCACTGCTTTCATATCCTTTTAAGTTTTAATAAAAAACGACCTAATTTATACAATACTTTATCTATAATATAGTTCTTACGAAGTAATGGCGTTAAAGATTGAGTCAAACATTCTGACTCTTTCATCAACTCATAATCTCTTATAATTCTCGAAGGAAGGACTTCTTCTAAGTACTCTTTCTTTTCACTATTCATCAATTCCGGATGGGACAAGCCAATTCCTCCTGTATCGTATCTAGCTACAAAATCATCTATATACCGAATGGAACAATCGTGAAATATCAGTGTCTGAACAAAGAATTTCCAATCTGACGAAATTTTAAGCTCTTCATCATATGGGAATTGCTTTAACAACTTCGTTCGAATAAAAGAACCTTGATGAGGAATAGAGCCAGAATAGAGATGATACATTGTAAACTCATTTTGAGGAGGTGGTGAGATAATATGATTGGCATCATCTATCGCAACCTTTCCAACAACAACATCCTCATTAGCATGGGACTCAAAAAAATGACTAAGCACCTGACGATTATAGAAACAGTCACCTGAATTCATGAAAAGGCAATACTCACCATGAGCATGTGCAACCCCTTTATTCATTGCATGATAAATACCACGGTCTTTCTCTGAAACCCAATAATCTATCTTATCGGAAAAAGATTCAATTACATTTATGCTCTCATCTGTTGAACCTCCATCTATAATAATATACTCATAATCATGAAATGTTTGGCTAACGACACTGCCTATGGTTTGCCGAAGCCCTTCACAATTATTGTAATTAATTGTAATAACAGAAAACAACATATACTTCAATTTAATTACAAAAGTACAACTTTTATTTAAATAAAACAAGAAAAATACCAAAAAAATTTGTTATTCTCTATTTTTATTTTTAATTTTGCAAACAAAAAACGTTGAAATGAAGCAACGGATCAATTGGATTGACTGGGCAAAATCATTCTGTATGTTCCTTGTCATTTTGGGGCATACTCATATATGTACGTCGCAGGCCTTTGTAATAGATGTTATCTATTCGTTTCACATCCCATTGTTCTTTTTCCTGTCGGGGCTATTATGTAAAGACGACATTTCTTTCCTGTCCATTAAAAAAGATTTTAAATATTTGTTACTTCCCTATTTGTTTTATGGCATGATCGGTTTGATAATACCCTACCCAATCCATCTGACTGAACTCAACCTATATCTTACTAAATTTTTAATTGGTACTGATGCTTCCATCGGAGCCATTTGGTTTCTACCCGCTATCTTTATCTGTAAACAAATAGGCAAGATGATACTTTGTCTTTACAAACAACAACGTCCAACATATTACATTCTTTTCTTTTTATCTTTTTTTCTTGTCATTATCGCCCACAAATACACTTTGCCTTTCTTTTTAGGCTCTGCCCTATGTGGCCTGCCTTTTTTCCTTTTGGGACACGAGTTTATGAGATTCTACAATAAAAGTCTCTATTATCCGTTATCTGTTTTAGTGGGCATTATTGTATTTATGGCAATATTAACAAGTGTTTTTGCAGAATTACACGAACCCCCAGTCCTAGCAATATGCTCATACGGAGACAATCTCTGTTTATATTACGTCAACGCCATATCAGGTATTGCCACCGTAATATACGGTGGAATCCTTTTGGACAAGCATTCCTGTCAGTTTGTAACTGTAACGTCTTATGGTAGTATAGTCACGTTATGGGCACATGGTGTAATACTATCGATTTTTAATTATTATATATACAACCTGATTGGAATCGAAGTTAAAACCTACACTGTCTGGCAAGCACTTATCTATGCTGTCATCACCTATATCTGTTGCTATTATATCATTATCATAGCCGATCGCAACCTTCCAAAACCTTTTGGATTGAGAGGAACACTTCATTCCACAAATAATTATCAAAAAAATGGACAAATTTAGCCCTATGAATACAAAAAAAGAGTACGATCTATTGATTGTTGGTGCTGGCATATATGGCGCCACTGCAGCCTATAAGGCAAAGAAAGAAGGCAAACGTTGCCTGGTGATTGACGTCCGTCCCCATTTAGGAGGTAATATCTATTGCGAAAGCATAGAAGGTATTAATGTACACAAATATGGAGCCCATATCTTCCATACCAATAATAAAAAAGTGTGGGAGTTTGTGAATAGTATTGTCGAGTTCAATCGCTATACCAACTCCCCCATCGCCAATTATAAAGGGCGGCAGTACAACCTCCCTTTCAATATGAACACCTTCTATCAGATGTGGGGTGTCCAAACACCAGAAGATGCTCGTCAAAAGATAGACGAACAACGACAGGAGGCTCTGGAGCGAATGAAAGCAGATGGAGTAACTGAGCCACGAAATCTAGAAGAGCAGGCCCTATTATTAATCGGTAAAGACATCTACGAGATATTGATTAAGGGATATACCGAGAAACAATGGGGACGTAAGTGTATAGATTTGCCTGCCTTTATCATCAAGCGACTACCCGTTCGATTTGTTCATGACAACAACTATTTCAGCGACCGATTCCAGGGCATTCCCATGGGCGGTTTTAACAAACTGATCGATGGTCTGCTTGAAGGTATCGAGACACGTGTAAATACAAACTTCTTTGATGATCGAAAACATTGGGAGAGTATTGCAGAGCATATCCTGTTCACAGGAAAAATTGATGAATACTTTGATTATCAGTTTGGACAATTGGAGTGGCGCAGTGTACGATTCGAACAAGAAACGCTCGACATGCCTAATTATCAAGGCAATGCCGTCATGAACTTCACTGATTCGGAAACGCCCTATACACGCATCATCGAACATAAGCATTTTGAAATGTTTGGTGATGATGTATACAAATGTCCTAAGACCGTCATCTCTCGCGAATATTCTTCCGAGTGGCATCCTGGCATAGAGCCATTCTATACAGTAAACGATGAGCGAAACAATACTCTTTATAAAAAATATAAGGAATTAGCAGATCAGGAACAGCAAGTCACCTTTGGTGGTCGTCTGGCAGAATACAAGTATTATGACATCGCTCCAATAATAGAAAAAGTAATGGGTTTTTGATTATAAGATTATGCCACGCAAGACCAACGGATTACCATTTGAGGTTCATCGTTCGCCAAGTACAGATGATGAGGGTGGTGTTGTGCTCTATGCCACACCACTGAGCAACCGCACAATGGAATTCAACGAAATAGAAAGTTATCTCATCCTCACAAATGCCATGAGGAAAGGTGAACTTCAACGTTCCTTCGATGCTTTCCTCGACGAGTGCGCCAAATGGATCAGCCAAGGCTATCGTGTACAGACTCCCTTGGGTGTTTTCTCGCCGAAGTTGGGGATGAAGCGAAAGGTAACTAATACACGCGAAGTTCGTCACAACGATGTTGAGTTTAAAAGCATTGATTTCCGCCCATCCGCAAAGTTCATAGAAGAGGTAAGATACCGAATAAAACTTACAGGCTACCGCTATGTGCATAAGGCAGATTCTACGCTATTGATGGTCAACGATGAGTTTATGGAGAAGGCACTCCGCAAGAGCATCCATGCCGAAGGCAACTACACAACCGTATCGACCTTCATGTTATACAGCGGTCTATCGAAATATGCTGCCACGAAAAAACTCCGGCAATGGTGCGCCACCGACCATCCTCGGCTGAAACAACGGAGAATTGGACACTCGATTATCTATGAATTAATTGAACTGGACGAATAATAAAAAAGTTATATAAAATTTCAAGACGGCTATAGGAGAACGTTCAGACGCCTTAAGCCGTCTTTTTGTATGCTTTAAGGCATCTATCCGTACGCCTTGGAAAAAATCCTTTTCATATTAACTCATTTCCCCATCCCAATTAACTGATCTCCCCTTCGCAATTAATCAATTTCCCTTTTTCAGTTAAGTCGTCGATTCTATTCTGTTAACTCTTTGGTTTTTCAATTAAAAGAGATTTTTTTGGCAGTTTCAAGGAAAAATAGTATTTTTGCAGCGTAAAATGAAGATAATAGAGCAATACATCCAACTTCTCCGCCCGCTGCAATGGATAAAAAACGGATTCGTGTTTGCACCGGCTTTCTTCAGCACCAACCTGCTGAAGCCAGAGTTCTTTTGGCCAACGTTAGTCGTGTTTGCATCGTTTTGTCTCATTTCCAGTGCCATATATTGTTTCAATGATTTACGCGATGTAGAGGCTGACCGTCTGCATCCCAAGAAATGCAAACGTCCGATAGCCTCTGGAGCCGTGTCAACCAAGGGGGGCTATGCTATGATGTTGACCTGTACCATCGGAGCTCTGTTGTTGATTCCGTTCGCGCAAAGTCCAAATACACCTTATTTATATATAATAATAGGGGGCTACTGGCTGATGAACATTGCCTATTGTCTGCGACTCAAGCAAATTGCCATCCTGGATGTTTCGATTATTGCGATTGGATTTGTGATGCGAGTACTCGCTGGAGGTGTCGCCACAGATATATGGATTTCACATTGGCTAGTGCTGATGACCTTCCTCGTTACGCTCTTCCTGGCCTTTACCAAACGTAACGATGACTATCGGCTCTATGAACAGACTGGGCAAAAACCGCGTGTATCCATTACCGGCTATAACAAATCTTTCATAAATGAGGCAACTGCCATCATTGCATCCATCACAATGGTGTGTTATATCATGTACACCATGTCACCAGAAGTCATCGCAAGGATGGGCACCCGTTATGTCTATCTCACCAGTGGCTGGGTATTGGCAGGTCTGCTCCGTTATCTACAGAACATGATTGTATACGGCCTCAGCGGTAGTCCCACAAAATCATTGGTAAAAGATCATTTCGTACAGATTTGCATCATCGGCTGGATCGCTTCATTCTTCGCGATTATCTACCTTTGAAACTTCATCGGTGAAATCGTACATGATGGAATAGCCCTCGAAAACGATGGTATTCGTATAACCCATTTCATTGAAGAATCCTTGGATTTGCTCCTGTTGCTCAGGCGTCAATAGCTTATCCCCATGCATATAGCCAAAACTGGCAACAGGACCTCCTAAATAATTGATAACCTTGGCCTTCAACACCTGTGCATCCGTCTTTGCCACGTTCTTATAAAGATTTCGGAATCCCCAGGCACCATGAATGACGCGCGTCTGCTTAAAATACGGACATATATCGCCAGTCAAAGCATTGGGATAGACAGCAGGGCCGCTCATCATCGTCGCAGGCACATGCTGGCCTGCCAGAAAACGGATACAATCATCCCGGTTCGGACATTGTCCGTTAAAACAGAGCTGATAGCCCGCAGGAACCTCGCGAAAGCAGAACTTTTTAGCCATGGTTGTTATATTTGTGCGCAAAGATACAAAAATAAAACGAAAAAAAGAAGTATCTGAGGAAAAAACATGGAAAAACTTGCACTGGTCACTTTTTTTTCTTACTTTTGCATGGTGAAAAGAAGATTTCTGACGTTTGTTGTATGCGGAGTAATAATAACAGTCGCAGTGCTTGTATATCACTGCGCTCCCATCACCATTGGTAAATGGTCTATGCAAACGGCCTATATTTGGCTATTAGATTGTTGGTATGGTAAAGCCCCAAACTCTGCAGCATCAATACTACTCGTCGACGATGACGGTGGAAATGGCATCTACCAATTAAAGAAGATATGTGACGAGACAGGTTTCAAAGCTACCTTTGCCGTTATACCGGCAAGACTTAGCATGAGAGAAATCGATTCATTGCGGAAATGGCAAAAAGAAGGATTTGGTATCTGTCTTCACGGATATAATCACGATGACTGGAAAAGATGGACTTCTCAAAATGTCATAGAGGACATAAACAAGTGTGAATCGCTCCTGTCAAAAAGAGGTATTAACATGAAAGAGCTATCCAGATATGTTGTGACACCTTATGGCCGTAATACAATAGCAATTAGGAACGCTATTCAGGCTAAACGATACAAGATGATAACAGGTGCAAGTCTGGTAAACCCAGATTCAACACGATTTCAATTAGGAAGAGTGTTTATTACAAAAGCAACAGAAATAAAGAATGTAGAAGAACTTCTGAAGAAAGCGAAAGCAGAAAATGCATTTATAATATTGGGGACACATTCTTCTAATATAGAAGAGTTCGCACCTGAAAAAATTAAAGCCACTTTGACAAAGGCAAAAGAAATAGGATTTGAACAATTATAATTATTATAAATATGGAAAGAAATGACATTTTAAAACGCGTTGAAGAAATCTTCCGCGAAGAATTGGAAATCGAGGACTTAGAACTGAATGACGAGACAACAGCGGAAGACGTAGATGGTTGGGATTCACTCAGTCACATCCAGTTGGTGGCCGCTATGGAAGAAGCTTTCGGCATCGAGTTCAGTTCACGCGAGATTCTGTCTTGGGACAATGTCGGCGACCTGATTGACAGTATTCAAAAGAAAGTATAACACATTCATGGTCGTCAACTCCCTCGCGTTCCTGTGGTTCTTTCTTGTTGTACTAGTCATATACTATTTATGCCAAAAACAGAAAGAAGTACAGAATCTTTTTCTATTGGGTAGTTCCTATTGGTTTTATTCCCAAGTAGATGTCAAAATGACAGGACTCCTTGTCGTTTTAACATTGGTGTTCTGGTTTCTAGGCAAAGGTGTATACCTCTATCTTGAGAAGGAAGACGAACGGAAAGCTGCCATCGTAACAAACGTTGGAGTTGTTATAGGCATAGGTGCCTTATTCTATTTTAAATATCTCAACTTTTTTGCAGAATCTGTTTATGCCTTTGCGAATCTCATAGGCATTCATCTGAGTTGGACGGCACTGAATCTAATTGTTCCAATTGGTTTGAGTTTCTTTACATTCAAACTGATGAGTTATGTACTTGACATCTACCATGGGAAGATTGAACCAGAGAAGAATATTGTCAGTTTTGCTAATTTCATCTCCTTCTTCCCGACTATCTTATCCGGCCCCATTGATCGACCTAAGCCATTTTTGAAACAAGTCAATCAAGTCCGTCTATTCAACTCAGACAATGTAATGATTGGTTTCAGACGTATTCTATGGGGAATGTTTTTAAAGATGTGCATTGCAGATCGTCTTGATATTTATATAAGTGCCATTTGGAACAACTTTGAGCATCATTCAGCCATCTCAATTATCTTTGCCTCCCTACTTTATCCATTCCAGATGTATGCTGATTTTGGAGGCTATAGTGAAATGGCCATTGGTGTGGCTCTGATATTAGGATTTAAAGTGGCTGAGAACTTTAAACGCCCATTCTTTGTCACTGATATTGCAGGCTATTGGAGCAGGTGGCACATGTCACTTACCAGTTGGCTAACTGATTATGTATTTCTACCATTAAACATCAAATTTAGGAAACTTGGTGTCAATGGAACGATTATCGCCATTATACTAAATATGACCTTTATTGGCATGTGGCATGGTGCTAATTGGACATTCCTTCTTTTCGGAATTTACCATGGTCTTTGGTATATTCCACTGATGGTCAGTGGACAATTCTTTAAGAAGAGGAAGATATTGGTCAATGCCAAAGGATGGCCTACCCAACCATATGTCTTGAAAATGATTAGCATTTATTTAGTCGTGACATTCGGATTAATGCTGTTCCACTCATCCTCCATGACAGAATTCTTTCAGGTTTGGGGAAGTGTATTCTCGCATTGGAACGGAGGATTGTTCTTTGATATGAGCACCATGGTTAATGCAGCCATCTGTTCTATTGCACTTATCTATGTAGATATCCAAGAAGAATGGTTCCCTAAGAAGAAACTATATCTGCCAACTTTCGCAGAACGCTGGCGTTGGGAACTGACAGTGGCTGTCGAGATTATCTGCATACTTCTTTTCGGTGTTTTTGACAATAATCAGTTTATCTATTTCCAGTTCTAAGATGAAGAAGCTATTACAACATATTCTTATTATTGCCTGTCTCTTTTTTGTTATGGACAGAATATTAGGGTTGGGATTAGGCTATCTCTATAGTGTCTCAAATGCCACTGATGAATACAAGATCAGTTATACAAACGAGAGCACAGAAGACTCCTTACTTTTTATGGGTAGTTCCAGATGTCTGCATCACTATAACCCACTGATATTTGAGAAGGAACTAAAAATGAGTTGTTATAATGCTGCGGATTGGGGTATCAAGAATATCTTTTTCCATTATGGTACGTTAGGTAATATCCTATCACGACACACCCCTAAAGAAATTGTATTTGAGATTCATCCCTGCGATTTCCAAGAAACACCATTTTCAGGAAAAGAAAGAGCCGGTTCACTTGCCCCCTATTGTGGTATGAGCAAAGAATGCGATGAAATGTTGAAACGCTCTGGCAATTATTGGCCATACCAATTGTCATGGGTTTATCGATATACAGGTAGCTTTCCAAGTCTTGTGACAGGAAAGTTTGGTTCGATGGACAGAAGCCTTAAAGGCTGGAAGCCTCTTGATGGTGTTTTGGACACCATAGGAGTTAAAGCTGAAGAATACCCATTCCCCGAAGATCAAGAACGAATCGAATTGATAGAGCGCTTCATCAGCGACTGCAAAAGCAAGAATATCCATCTTTCTCTGATTGTTTCCCCCATGTATGTCTGTTCAAGAAAAGATGTATTTAAAATCCCAAGAGAGTTAGCAGCCAAACATCAGATTCCGTTCATAGATCACTATAGAGACTCTACTTTTGTGGGACATGCTGAATTATTCTATGACTTTGGGCATCTTAACAGAAAAGGAGCGGAAATGTATTCAGAAATAATTGCAAAGGAGCTGAAAAGGTGAGCATTTTGCCCACCTTTTATTTTTCTACAACTTCAACAAGTCCGATGTCATTCTTCCAGAAATAGCAAATGAGCCTATTGTCAAAGGCTGGAGCAGCTACAGGTGCGAACAAGGGTGCGAAACCAAGATCTTGGAGTTGCTCATATACCTGCTGAATATCCTCAACGGTATAGCAGGTATGATAAGGGGTCGTACCTTTTTTCAGCATCTTCTGCATGGTTGCATTCTCAGGATATGGTTCCACCAGTTCTATGTTCACTTCGCCCACTTTTCTCAAAAAGCAAATTCTCGTCTTTTGAGTATCATCATTCACAATAGGTTCAGCCTGATAGCCAAACACCTTAAAAGTTTCAGCCGTCTTCTCTATGTTCTTCGTCACATAGCCAATGTGTTCTACAGAATAATTAATCTTCATTTCTCTTCTCTTTTAATGATGTAACATTCTTTAGGCTGGTATTTATCCAAATCCAAAACATATTGATTAGGCTCATCAGCCAATGGCATAAAGCCCAGATTAGGATAGTGCGACTCAACCATCTTATTCTTAGGAGTTGGAATATATTCACCTACAATTCGTTTATATCCTTTGTTCTTTGCTTTCTCAACCATCGTATTTAAAGTAAAGTTCTCCATGCCTCTCTTTAAGACACGACAACTCATAAACCATGTATCCACAAACAGTGTTTCCTCATCCTGCTTTTTCATGATGATGACAGCTATAAGACCATTATCGCCAAACTTATCTTCAAGTGTAAAGCTCAAATCAATACAACTCGGATCTTCTGCTATAGCAGTAATATCACCCTCTGTATATCGGATGGTTCTCAAATTAAACTGATTACTACGTTGGGAAAGTTGAGCAACACGAGGCGTATTAAACTTGGTAAAGCCACTAACCGTTGATACCATATCAAGTGATTTCAAGAAATCTGCCTCGTTGGTAAAGGTCTTGGAAAGCGACACACGCTTTGCCTCTACTTGATACTGCTTCGTCCTGTCTTTGTCTGCATTACTATAGGAAGCCGTCTCAAAAAGATTCAGAGAATACAAATATTCCAGATACATGGCAGGATCCTCTGGGAGTTCTGGCACAGTGATACCAGGGATATTCTCACGAACCATATTGCGCTCAAATGGATTATCGTCCAAGAATACCATCGAGTCAAAGCCAATATTCAAGATTCCTTGGATGGTACGGATATTATCCACCTTTGTTTCCCAATTCGCTTGGAATACAGCTATATCATCCAACTTCAAAACCATATCGGGATGTTTCTCAAATGGCTCCTTCGCCGTTTCCTCATTATTTTTAGATGCCACACAGATAATTATGCCACGTTGTTTTAACTTTTTCACCCACATTTGAAACTCTGTGAAGGCCTTTCCAATTCCCAATCCATGTCCTAACTCAATTCCTTCCAAGCCGTCATCACCTATTACACCACCCCAGACGGTATTATCCAAATCCAGTATCAGACATTTCTTAAACTGTCCTTTAATGGCAGCGATGATATCCACCACTCTTGACGCTACATAAGGAATGGCATTAACACTGAGCACCATCTCTGTCGTCATATAAACGTTCGGAGCAAACATAAACTGCCTTCCCAACATATTCTGTAATCCGGCAATATCACAAATAAATAAATTCGGATACTGACGGGAAAGATTCATCAATTCATAATTCAGCTTTCGCACCTGATATGAGAAAGAGGATTCCACTTTATTGGCATAACTGCCAAAAATAGTGTCTTCTATCTCGGGATAGTTGAAATAGATCAGCTTCTTATTGGCAAAAGATGGATTCTCACATAATGCTGCAATAAAGGACAGACGCTCCTCAGCCAAATGCTCCTGTTTCGTTGCAGGTAATGAACTATGGTATTCCCCTAACTTATGAGTAGACTGAAAAATTATCGATATTTCTGCATCGAACTGATAGAAATCACTGGTCGGATCCATCAACTGACGTTCAACCTGATTATATTCTCCTTCATACAAATTTAAAGAATAACCTCTATCTACAGCTTCGCCCTTAATGGCAGTAACAAGTAACTGCGTAGCTGTATCACCAAGTAAAGCTACTCTGATTTGGGGGAAGTCAGACTCCACCTTCGCCAATTTCTTTAATTCTCTTAGCGTCTTCATATTCATAATAGTTTGGTGCAAAAATACAAAAAACTATTGAATTAATGAAATAAAGAGCAAATTTGTTCTCTATTTCTTCCTTTTTTTGTATTTTTGCAACGTCGAAAGTAATAAATTTGAAATGAAAAAGGTACTTTTTAAGATAGTTGCCGTTTTATTTTTAGCAGCTATAGGGTATTACACCTATTTATATATAAAAGAAAAAACGACCGTATATGATCATAAAGTTGTCCTATGCATCCCTGTTTATGGACAAAGTTATGCCTTAGGTGAAGAAGCGATCAGAATAACTGATTTCGATTCACTCAGAACAAAATATGATGGAAGGATTGTTACTGAACACATGGATTATGTTTTCGGCTATTACGATCATAGTAGCAGACTTAAGCAATATGTAAAGCGTTTGCTTCATTATGACAAAAAAGCTTTTGAATTATCTCTTTATGGGATGGCAGAAGCCTTAATACCTCAATTGGGAGAGGATACTATCGTTTGTATTTTTCCTGGGGGACATGGTATGGATGTTATCACAAAACTCATGAAGCCTGTTAAACCCTATAAAAAATTTATTGAAGAAATTGCATACGCGCATCAAAAGGCAGTTGACAGAGGATGGGAATTCTATGTTCCTGCTATTTGCTGGATGCAAGGCGAGTCTGATGTGGCAGAATATCCAAACACAGACTACAAAGCGCTATTCCATCAGATGTACAACGATTTCAATACAGACATCAAAAACATTACTCATCAACAAGATGATATCAGAATTATATGTTATCAGACGAGTGCCATTACTAAGGGGGAGCGTTATAAACTTAACAATTATGATGCTTTGGAACCCCGTACTCCAACCGCTCAGATGGAGATGATACGAGAAGATTCCTTAATATGGGCGAGTGGTCCGACTTATCCCTATCATTTTGTAAGAGATGCTTTGCACATTGATGCAATTGGTCAAAAGAGCATCGGCTCCTTAGCTGCAATATCAGCCATAGGAATTATCCGACATGAGAGGTCCATCATCGGATTAATGCCATTGGACTTCATCGTGTCAGAGAATCAGATTCGGATTCCATTTCATGTGCCATGCCCTCCATTATGTTTAGACACGATTGCTGTTTATAAAGCAGACAACTACGGCTTTAATGTGATTCGTCAAGATAATACAGACATTATTTCTGGTATTTCCATCAACCAAGATACAGTCATCATCAATTGTAAGGAATCACCCATTAACTGCAAAATCAGATATGCCGTCAATGGCGAATACTTGAAAGGCGGATACGCAACTGGTCCTCGGGGTAATCTTAGAGATTCTCAAGGTGACAAAATGAAGTTCGTATCTTCTGGAAAGGATTATCCATTACACAATTGGTGTTATCAGTTTGACTTTCTATGCACACCAAATAAATAATGTCCCAAGAATGGGCTGAGGCGGATGACATAGCTGGTAATCAGACAAAGTAGCAGTATAACCAAAGACAAGGCCATGATGACAACAAATTCCAAAAGGCGGCTGTCGTAGGCATGAAGTTGTGGGGTATATTCCATCAAGAAACGAGGCAAGAAGAAATAATGAAGAAGATATATATCTAAGGTACGCGTACCTATATATTTTAAGATGGAAGATGGATGATGGAAGATGGAAGATGTGTAGATGGAAGATGTGTAGAGGAGGCGAAAGAGGGTAAAGATCATAATCATGCCTGTTATACCTCCTACATAATATCTGAACATCTCAAACCATAGGTTGTCTTTATGAGACGTGGAAGCGATGAGGAAAAAGACAGTAGATATCAGAAAGATCACTACAGGTTTGTTCGTCCATCGGATAAAAGCATCAAAATGACGTCTCATCCAGGTCCCGATATAAAAGAAAATGAAAAGCCGCCACGTCGTAACACTCAGGAATCCCAATATATAGATCATCAGCAACTGAAAGCCTTCAGAAGATGATTTCAGACTGTCGTAATAGCGTGCATAGAAAAAGGAGGCGATTGTAATAACAAATGCCAAAATAGGCGTCCAATGTTTGCCAATCCGGACAATCACCATATAGAGTATGAAGAACTCGAATAGAACAAAAGTGAACCAATAGCCACCTTTCAGCGCGCCTAACTGATGGAAAAACTCTGGCGGAGGAGCCAAGAGCAGAAGGAAAATAAAAGTAGGCAATAACTGTACCATCGCCTTGTGACGGGCAACTGTCAGGAAAGGATTTTTAGATGCAGGTTCAAACAACCAACCACTCAACATGAAAAAACAAGGAAGGCGGAATAGGATAAATATCGCATTATAACCCATTCTATCATTTCCAAAACAGAAATGGCAAACATGCGCAAAAATCACAAGAATCATGGTGAATCCTCGCATCGCATCGATATATCCTATCCGTTGTTTGCCCATAACGGATGCAAAATTACAGAAAAAAGCCCGAAACTTTGGTCATTCACGCAGAAAATATTAACTTTGCGCCATAAAAACCATCAGATTATGCAAGCAATCATCTTAGCAGCAGGCATGGGCCGACGATTGGGGGAATATACAAAGGACAATACAAAATGTATGTTGCCTGTTAATGGCGTACGCCTGATAGACAGGCTCCTGACCCAACTCTCAAAACTGAGTCTGAAGCGAGTTGTCATCGTCATTGGCTACCAAGGTCAGAACCTGAAGGATTATATTGGTGACAGATATAACGGACAGCTCAAGATAGAGTATGTTACCAATCCCGACTACGACAAAACGAACAACATCTATTCTCTGGCTTTGGCCAAAGAGCAACTTCAAGAAGATGATACGCTGCTGGTGGAGAGTGACCTCATCTTCGATGAAGGCATGTTTACGCTGCTGTTGAATAACCCCTACCCCAATCTCGCCCTTGTGGCCAAGTATGCCACATGGATGGATGGGACGATGGTGAAGCTCGACGATGATAATAACATCGTGAACTTTGTGCCTAAGGCCGCTTTTAACTATAATGAGACTGATTCATATTACAAGACAGTCAATATCTACAAGTTCAGTCAGGCGTTTTCAAAGACGAAATACGTCCCCTTCCTCGAGGCCTACACCAAGGCCGTTGGCAACAATGAGTATTACGAGAATGTGCTACGAATTATCTCATTCCTGAACAGCCACGACCTGAAAGCGCTGCCCATCACCAACGAAAAGTGGTATGAAATCGACGACAAACAGGATCTTGATATTGCAGAGGCGCTCTTTGCTGATGAGAAAGATCTATTGAGAAAATACTATGGACGTTTTGGCGGATTCTGGCGATTCCCTAAGATGCTCGACTTCTGCTATTTAGTGAATCCCTACTTCCCCACGCCAAGAGTTATCGACGAGATGCAAGCCAACTTCAAGACACTACTGACGGAATATCCCTCAGGCATGAAGGTGAACACGCTTATCGCCAGTAAATGCTTTGGGGTCAGTGAGGATTATATCATCCCAGGCAATGGCGCTGCAGAACTGATCAAGATTCTGATGGAGGACATCAAGGGCAAAGTTGGCGTCATCCGTCCCACCTTCGAGGAATATCCGAATCGTCTGCCCCAAGAGCAATTGGTAACATTTGTTCCCCAAAACGACTGCTATCGTTATTCAGCACAGGATTTGATGGATTTCTATGGTGCTCATCCCGTCGACACCTTATTAATTATTAACCCTGACAATCCTTCTGGCAACTTCATTCCCAAAACCGATTTGCTGAAATTGTCGGAATGGAGTAAGGAAAAGAGAATCCAACTGATGGTCGACGAGAGCTTTGTAGACTTTAGTGAGGATTACGAGCACAACTCGCTGCTTCACGATGAACTCCTTGAGGCCCATCCGAATCTGATTGTGATGAAGAGTATCTCGAAGTCTTTTGGTGTGCCAGGCATCCGGTTGGGCATTCTCGCCTCAGCCAATAAGCCATTGATTGCAAAGATGAAGAAGGAGGTTTCAATCTGGAATCTCAATTCGTTCGCTGAGTTCTTCATGCAGATTTACAACAAATACGAGAAGGACTACAAGACGAGCTGTGGAAAGTTTATTTCTGAACGGGCAGACTTTGAGAAACAGTTGAAATCTGTCAATTATCTGCGGGTGATGCCATCACAGGCCAACTATTTCCTCTGCGAGATTCTGCCTCCCTATACTGCCAACGAAGTAGTGCTCTATATGCTGAAACGTCACAATATCCTGACCCGCGATTGTAGCAACAAACCTGGTCTCGATGGTAAGCAATATATGCGAATCGCCATCAGGAATCACGAGGACAATACCAGACTGGTGGAAGGTTTGAAACAATTCAAGAAATAAGCCAATGAAGATTTGCATTTGTGGTGGTGGCAACCTCGGACATGTCTGTACTGGATTCTTAGCAAACAGAGGTAATCTGGTATCTTTACTGACTACTAAACCAGAACGTTGGAACTCAGAACTTGAGATTGTAGCGCCAGATGGTATCCTCACAGGAAAGCTAACATTGATTAGCTCAAATCCGGAAGAGGTAATACCACAGGCAGAAATGGTTTTAGTATGTTTGCCAGGATTTGCCATTCATGACGAACTTGAGATAATTAAACCTCATCTATCTAATGAAGCAATTGTTGGCACAGTTGTATCAAGCACAGGATTTTTCTTTGAAGCTTTAAAAGTACTGTCACCCAACATCCCGCTCTTTGGATTCCAGCGAGTACCTTTTATCTCTCGAATTATTGAATATGGCAAAAAGGCAGAACTGAAAGGTTACAAGGAATCGCTCCATGTGGCGATAGAGAACACTTCAGAAAAAGAGTCTTTCAGAGAAAAACTGGAGAAACTATTTGAAAAGCCAGTCACCTTGGCTGATAATTACTATGAGGTAAGTCTCTCCAACAGCAATCCCCTCCTCCATCCCTCACGTCTTTATACGATGTGGAAAGATTGGCAACCTGGGATCGTCTATCCAAGAAATCCTCAGTTCTATGCAGAATGGACAATTGAGGCTTCAACCCTTCTGATAAAAATGGATGATGAATTCCAGCAACTTCTTAAAGTATTAGGATTAAAACCAGGTCGCATCCCAACCATTCTCAACTATTATGAGAGCACTGATGCCATCAGTCTAACCCTAAAGTTACATGACATTAGAGCATTTCAAGGCATCCCATCACCCATGAAAAAGGTAAGAAGCGGGTGGATTCCAGATTTCACGAGCCGCTATTTCACAGAAGATTTTCCTTATGGCATGCGTTTTATTGTTGAGACTGCCCACAAACAGAATGTTGAAATCCCCACGATAGAAGAGGTCTATCAATGGGGACTGAAAAAATAATACATAAGATGCAAAGAATCAATTGGATAGACTGGGTAAAGACATGGTGTATGACGGTGGTCGTATTTTGCCACCTGCCACAACAGGAAGACGCATTCTACCTGCAATATCTCTCATCTGTCATCCTTTCTACGTTTTTCTTTGTTTCCGGCTATTTGAAAAAGCCATCCGTATCGCAAAAGGAATCTCTGAGAAAGTATTTCTATTCTCTGATTATACCTTATTTTATATATAATGCCATCTTCTATCCTTATTGGATAGCAAAAACCTACATCGAGCAAGGAGGATTCTTATCATTTACCGACTACATGAGACCTATCATCGGAACCCTGCTTGGCCAACTTGATTCCAGTTCCTCCTGCCAACTGAATGGTGTCACATGGTTTTTGATATCCCTCTTTATCATGCACTGGATAACGGATATTTGCAATCGACAAAAGAACGAAAAAACATGGATGTTATGTATATCTATCATAACAATACTATTATATGGAGCAAACAAGTATTATCACTACGTTCCTTACCTACCCTTTCATGGTATGGTACGCTGTATATGCTTTTTCTTCATGGGAAATCTACTGCGCAACACCAGTTACCTAAAAGTAGTAAGCTTCAGAAAGGACCTATTAATTGGGGTTACCATGTTGGCCCTAAGCCTATTGCTCTTCTATTGGCACATCAATGAAAGTCTCTTCTTTTTGCATATCCTTCTTTACTTTGTTGTGAATGCATTATCTATATTTGGCTTTATCCATCTCTTCCGTACATTAGACCACATCAGAATCTCACTGATTACATGTATCTCCTATGGAACCATGGTCATTTTTGGTCTTCACCGCATACTAATTGGCGTTATTGATTATGGCTTGGAAAAGGCGTTGAACATCGATGACATTTCGTACGAATGGTATGAAGCGCTATTATTAGCAATCTCTATCTGCATATTACTCTATCCGATTATATTATTCGGAAAAAAATACGTACCCGTATTAATTGGTAAGAAGTTAAAATAAAGATACGCAAATCAATGATGCAAAAAATTAAAGAATAAAGCAACCTCCCTGAAAAAATGCATTACATGATTATAACTATGTCTAAACCATTTAAAATAGATCAGACAATTAAATGGGGATTGGATTGTTAAGAGCAAAAACAAAAAAATAGAAAAGCGACAATCAGCAAGAGACTTGTTTATCATCATCCTACGTAGTTGTTTGTGTCGCAAGACTACATCACCAACCATTTTTTCACGACGAATAATAACCTCTGAATGCATATAAATATGAATCCCCCAAAAGAATCTTTCTACATATAAATCTGGACATAATGATTCTAAAACACAGGCTGTCACAAAATGGCATCCTTCAGTTCTTGGGATTAGACTGGTGGAAGAGTTCATAATAGAGAACTCATTCTGCTCATAATGATAGGTAACCTCTGGTATTAAAACCACAGAGCGAATAACATTAAACAACTGATATGACCACAACTCATCCTCATGTAACATACGAGGGCGAAAATATAGTTGATTATCAAGCAAAAACTGACGACGAACAAGTTTGTTCCATGCCATCGGTGGTATTTCCACTCGTAAGAACCTCCGCATGATATCATCATGGTTTAATAAAAGAGATGGAGTTCCATCCTTTTTCTGCCAGTAGTTGCCAGAATAATAATCATACGAATTTCCTATTACCATATCAACATCACGTCCATTTTGATTGATTTCCTTATATAGGGATGACAAACAATTTGGGGCGAGATCATCATCAGAATCCAGAAAAAAAACATAATCGCCTTTAGCTATCATCAGACCATTGTTACGAGAACACGAAAGCCCCTGATTCTCCTGATTTTGTAATAAACGGAAAATGATTGATCCGTTATATTGTGCTATAATACCTTTAGCAATGTCCATACTCATATCCGGAGAACAATCATCAACAAGAATGCACTCGATATCAAAATCATCACTCTCCTGTGCAATAACAGAATCGAGACATCGTTTGATACATTTCTCTACATTATAAACAGGTATAATAACAGATATGGTCATAAATGTATTATATATTTTGCAAAGGTACAAATAAGTACATTAATAAAAAAATTTTCATTTGTTTTTTTACTATAATTATTAATTATTTTAAAACGTACCAATAAAAAGTACAGGACAAGCGTTTTTAGCAAAAAAACGTTAAACAAAGATAGGATTTAGCACAAATATCGTTATAATTCAATTATTAATTGTATCTTTGGCAGAAATATAAAGAATTTCGAAGAAATATTAGGATGAGGATTGTATATATTATAGACTCATTATCAAATAAAGGAGGAGCAGAAAGAGTCATTTCTGAAAAGATGAGCTATATGGTTACCCATTATGGCTATGACGTATCGGTTATCACCTGCTATCAGTTCCCCAAAACCATGCCCAACTGTTATGACATGCCAAACAATGTCAGGCAAATCAATTTATGCATCCCATCATACTTACAATATAATTATAGTTATCCTAAACGTTTTTGGTATAATAGAAAATACACTCGCCAACTTCGTCATGATTTGGAACAAGCTGTAAGCACTATCAATCCAGATATTATTATTGGCGTAGGATACACCTTAGCGGACGTTGTTTGTCAAATCAAATCTAAAGCAGCCAAAATCATTGAGGCACATGAGGCACGTCAATTTACTAAGACATACAACAATTATAAGGACTTTTCTCTTCCAGTAAAACTTTACTACAAGCTCTTAAGAAAAAGATATTTGCAAATCATAGAAAAAAAAGCAGATGCCATAGTAACTTTGACAAAAGATGATGCTAAGAATTGGAGAAATGCCAAACGTGTTGAAATTATACCCAATTTTTCAACCATGCTTATTTCCAAACTCAGCGACTATGAGTCTAAAAGGGTGATTGCTGTAGGACGCTTAGAATGGCAAAAAGGCTATGACAGACTGATTGACATTTGGACAATAGTCGCAAGAAAGCATCCAGACTGGCAATTGGATATTTATGGCGAAGGAGGGTTGGAAACAGAACTAAAGGAGACCATCCAAACAACCAAGTTAAGTAATATTTCTATTCATCCTTATACTGGCAATATCAGCATAGAATACGCGACAAGTTCCATTTGTGTCCTCACTTCTCGATATGAAGGTTTTTCGCTTGTACTCCTTGAGGCAATGCGTCATGGTGTTCCATGCATTACCTTTGACTGTCCATACGGTCCCAAAGACCTTATTGATCATGACAAATGTGGATATGTGATAGAGAATGGTAATACAGATCTATTTGCCAAGAAACTTTGTTCTCTAATGGAGCACCCTGAGATTAGAAAACAGTTTTCAATAGCTGCTGTAAACAAGGCTCAATCATATCATGTTGATAGCATCATGAATCAATGTAAACAACTTCTTGAGTCATTAACGACAAAAAAAAGTCTTTAAAATTTATATATTCAATTTGAATATCGTATCTTTGCAAAATGAAACAATTAAGCATAAACTTCCCCGTCTTCATTTTAGTCGGTTAAGTCAGCTATAGACGCAATGAAAATCGTGTATGTTATAGCCTCTTTAGAGACTTCTGGAGGAACAGAAAGGATCATATCAGAAAAAGCTAATTATTTAGCAGAAGTTTTCGGATATGATGTTAGTGTTATCTGCTTTGATCAACGTATAGATTCTCCCAATTTCTATTTTCTATCAGGAAAAGTTAATCAAATAAATTTGGGTGTGCAAATCTATTCTCAATATCGATATAAATATCCCAAACGCCTTTGGAAAAAAATTATATTTAGAAACCGTTTAAGCAAAAGGCTATCTTCAACTATAAACATAATCAATCCTGAAATATTAATAGGTATTTCTCATTTTAGAGCGGATTTTGTATGTACTGTGAATTGTAAAGCCAAAATAATTATTGAAAGTCACATTCCAAGATCATTTATAGAGAACACTTATTATAGTAATAATCTACTTGTCAATTACTATAAGAAGCTCTATGACAAGAGATATTTTCATGGTATTGAAAAAAAAGCTGACATTATTATCAGTTTAACTGAAGGTGATCATCAACAGTGGAAAAAAGCAAAACGAATAGAAATAATTCCCAACTTCTCCAATATTGATGTACACCATATTTATGATTTCAGGAAAAAAAGAGTGATTGCAATTGGGCGATTATTTAAAGAAAAAGGATTTGACAGGCTTTTGGATATTTGGAAATTGGCTAGTGATAAACATCCTGATTGGCAATTGGACATATTCGGTGACGGCGTCATGAAAGAAGAACTTGAGCAAAAAATCATATCTGAGAATATACATAATGTCACTCTACGCGGAACCACCAATAATATAGGCAAAGAAATATCCAATAGTTCTATATGCTTAGCAACTTCTTATTATGAAGGTTTTTCCCTGGTTCTCCTTGAGGCCATCAAACATGGTGTTCCCTGCATTGCCTTTGACTGTCCTTATGGTCCAAGAACCATTATTCAAGATAGGAAATGTGGCTTTTTAGTGGAAAATGGGAACAAACATCTTTTTGCAGTGAAACTATGTACTCTGATGGAAGACGAACAACTCCGCCAACAGTTTTCCAAGGCAGCTATAGAACGGTCTAAGGTCTTTGACAAAGATACTATTATGTTACAATGGAAAAAATTATTTGAAAGCTGTAATTGAGAAGTTACATCAATTTGTCAGAAAGAAGTCAACTGCTCAAAGAGCTGAATCCATTTGGGCATAATACAAGATGTATTATAGCACTGAGAAGAAAAGATTCCTTTCTGTGCCATCTGACATCGAAGGGCATCATTTTCTATTAGCTGGCATACCCGTTGACAAAAACAATCAACATTACGATTCATAATCAAAAACCCATCTATTCCATCTGTTATGATATCAGTAGGACCATAAGGACAATCAAAAGCTACAACAGGTAAACCGCAACTCATAGCTTCTGGCAGCACCAATCCGAAAGGTTCAAAACGGGAAGTCATCAATAATAATGAACTATCCTTATATTTTTCCATGATATTGGTTGTGGAAGGATACAAATAGATATTAGCGTCCAATTTGTTTATTTCACGCTGTATATCCTCTCTAAGTTCTCCATCACCAAAGATATTTAGCCGCCAATCGTGATGCCGACCATGAACAATCTTCCAAATTTGTAGCAGAGTATAAACATCTTTCTGCAAACATAGACGACCAACAAAAATAACTGTTTTCGATTGACAATCGCTATATGACTCACTTTCGTTTAAATGAGCGACATTAGGAATGACACAAACATTCTTTGTCATTTTTCGCCACTCTTCTGCATCGCCATTGGTCAAAGCCACTATCATTTGGACTTCCTTAACAGACTGTTGCAACCACCGTACTTGTAGTTTTCTGAGCCATCTGCTTCCGTCATAATGCCAAGACAAACGCGATGAATGAGATTCAAAAACTAAGGGAATATTTCCTTTGACCTTTAAAATATCACGAATGTAATCAATCCTGGTACATATAATGATATCAGGGGATATCTCTTGGATAATTTCAAAGAGTCTTGTTCTGAAGATACGGTGAAGACGATAAGCAAAGATAATTTTCTTAATCCCAGAATATTGATATTGAGTATGGAATTGAATGTCAAGATCTTGAAACAAAATTTTGTCAGACAAAGGGAATGCAAGAGGATGAAAACCTTGGTTGACAGTTATTACAGAGACCATATATCCATTCTGCTTTGACAACCAGTTCATTTTGTCTGTCAGTACACGTTCCATACCACCAGTTATAGCCAAAGCATCATTGATATAAAGTAGTCTTGGCATCGGAATTAATGTTTAACAAGGTTCTCTTCACTGTCCTCATAATGATCTTTCTTGAAGAAAATACGCGACAGTCCCTTACCCTGAATCTTAACATGTTGGACAAAACTCTGCCATAGTGACTGTGAGCCTATTGTACCATAACCTGTAACTGGACGAGCCTGACGATGATAGAGGAATGCGATCTTTCCATACGGCTTTAATGATAATGCTAATGATCCATCCTCACCTCGGCGAATATCAGTCCGTATCTTTACCTGTTTCGCATATTCCGCATTAAAGGCAAACACCATTCCACGAACACACAGTTCCGGACGCTTAAAATGCTGGACAAATAAGAAAACATCACGAATCAGCTCAAAGAAGAATAATCCCAAGCGGGAATGTTTCTCATCTGGAAAGAAACTCCAAAATGAACTGACGCATGAAACGCCAGATTTTGTCAGTTTTGCCATTATCAAATCTACATATCGAGGCGGGTAAAATGTATCTGCATCAATACAAAAATGATATTTCCCTTTAGCATTGTCTAATCCGCACTGACGAGCAAATCCTGGACTCTGTTTTAATTCATTGAAATACGGAAGTCCGAGACGCCGATACACCTCCTCCGTCCGATCCTTAGAATTATTATTAACACCCAATAACTCTATTGGATATTGTGTCTGAAGATCACTCAAAGACCACAAGCAAGCGGGCAAACGTCGTTCCTCATTATAAGCGATTACCACTACAGACACCAATGGATCTTGGCATTGCTTCTCTGCAAGTTTTTCTTTAATCTCATCGAATATAGTATCTGGAATCTCTTCTAGGGATTTTCCATAAATCGAGAGATATTTATCGTACCAATTAACCATATCAAATCATTTTGTGTGCGAAGATACGCAAAATCTACCACATTTCCAAATTTTAAAATAACTTTTTGAGTTTTCCAAGAATCCAAATTGTAGCTACACATAAAAAAGAAGGTAATTTCCCAATAATAAAAAGTATCATATTTTTGTAACGAGATTGTTGAAATGAACAAATCTGGCTCCATGTAGCCGGGTGATACATGATGGTTTTTATCTCTTTATTAGAAATTGAAGGCGTTATATCTTTTCTTCGTTTCAAGATATTGCATGCGATATAGAAATCTGTCATAACTATATTATAACAACGATTTGGGTAATACACCTTATTATATAATATAGAGGAAGTGTTTTTAAGATGTTCTATAGCATAAACATTCTTCAGAATCTCTTCTTTTGAGATATTCTTGCGCTTTTGGTAGTGTGAAAGCGAATTCTCTCTACAAAGATATGAATAAGTAATATCTGACAGTAACACTGCACTTGAAATATAAGTCACCAAATCGAATGTAAAAGCCAAATCCTCCCAATAATTAGTATCGATGAAACGAAGATGATTCTCACGTAGAATAGAGATCTTTACAAGATAATTACAAGAAGAAGCTTGAATGCCAGCATATTTTCGATAAGCGAAATTAGCCAATGCATCCTTTTCCAACAATTGCGAAGAAGGATATTGGTAAACGTTTCTCTCTCCAGCCGTTTCAATCCTCTCGTATGAACCAAAGACAATTTCAGCATCATACTTTCGGACATTCTCCATCATCAATGAAATAGTATCCTTTGATATCACATCGTCAGAATCCAGGAAATAAAGATAATCCCCCTGAGCCTTATCAATGATTTCATTACGTGAAAAAGAAACACCCTTATTGGAGGTATGAGTAATCAAATGTAGATGCATCCCTTTTGGATGAGAGCGGATTAATAGCTTGATAATATCTGCAGATCCATCTTGACTACCATCATCAACAATTAAAAACTCAATAGAATTATATGACTGACTCAATGCCGATTCCAATGACCGTTTGATGAAATCTATAGCATTAAAAACCGGTATTCCTATCGTTACATCGTACTTCATTATTTCTATTTCAATCTGTCACTATTCTTTAGATTACAAAGATACATAATCTATAGCAAACTCCATTGATATTTGCATATATTAATATATCAAAAAGAAAAATAACACGAAAATTTGGAAAATTCAGTAATTGGGTTAGGCGCTTAGAGCGCACTAATAATTGTTAATATTCGGTTATTCTGTATAATAGTTGCTACCTTTGTAGCATGTTAGAAAGATATCAATTCCGAGGTGTGAACTCACTACGTTTTTATCAGCATTTTGTCTCTGAGGAGGCCTGTTACGAATATCTCTCTGGAATTAAATGGGAAGGTGGTCAGTATGTTTGTAAGAAGTGTGGCAACACGCACTATTGCAAAGGCAGGCTTCCGTATTCTCGTAGATGTACCAGGTGCAAGTATGACGAAAGTCCGACCGCTGGCACCATGTTTGATAAGTGCAAGTTCTCGATCCTGCTTGCTTTCCATATTGCCTTCAAGATTAGCACCAAGAAGAAAGGCATGTCCTCTGAGGAACTGTCCGAGGAATATGAACTCCGTCAGAAGACCTGCTGGGAGTTTAAATGGAAGATACAGCAAACGATGCAAAGCTCTGGCAACTATCCGCTTACAGGGAAAGTCCATGTGGACGAGTTCTTCGTTGGCGGTGCAGAGGAGGGGGTGTTCGGAAGAGGCAGTAAGAACAAGCGCCTTGTCGTCGTTGCCCTTGAGATTGTCCACGAAGGCTTTGGTCGTGCGTATGCTGAGGTTATTGACGATGCTTCGGCCAAATCGCTTCGTCCATTCTTTGAACGAAGGATAAGCAAGGACGCTGAAATTATAACGGATGAGTGGAATGGCTATAAGCCACTGAAGAAGGATTATCCGAAACTTACGCAAGTCCCATCTGACAAAGGCAATAACTTTCCGCAACTGCATATACACATTATGAATATCAAAGGGTGGCTCAGAGGCATCCACCATCATTGCTCGAAAGAGAGGCTTCAGGGTTACTTGGACGAATACCACTTTAGGTTTAATCGGAGGGCATTCAAGGACACAATCTTCGATGTGCTCATTCGTAGAATGGTGTTTTATGAACCAAAACGCCTAAAATAGGGCGTTTCGCAAGTGCGCTCTAAGCGCCTAACCCAATGATATGTACTCATATCGATAGATTTTTATTAATATAAACTATGTTCCACCAAACACAAGACTTTCTCTACATGAGATTATCCTCATGATGCAAATAAGCCAAGGCTATCTGAGTGGGGTGTTATTTCTCCGCTGTTTGTATAAGTACGTGTGTACAATGTAACGAGGACAGTGCGGTAGAACCTCATAGGCATAGCATCCCCCTGGCAACGAACCACAGTAATGGCTGTCACGTAAACCCTGGAAGAGTAAGATTAGGGTGTTGCGTCCCCAGCTTTGGTGCTGGTTATTGCCTGGCAAATCTCTTGTTGTTGGGGCGTGAGCATTGTACACTACTCAGCGTTTATCTAGAATGTCCCCAACAGTTTCGAGACCATATTAACGGGAACTTGTGACTAGCACAGGAAGCTGTTCTAGGAGCCGAAGCAACCACCTTGTGATTGTGATTCGGACTCTGCCTCTGAGTCCCGTTTCCATGAGCAAAAGTAAGCAAAAAATCTGAGATAACCAAATTAAGACCTCATATTATACATTATTTAACTTTAAAATTTTATATTGTCCTGTAGTATTTAAATAAACTTGCAAAGCACTGAAATACAACTACTTGTAATTTCTTGACATTTTCCCGTCTCACACTAATTGTGTTCATTGACATACGCTTTGACAATCCTCTTCGCTCTATAGAAATTGATGTGGGCTTGTGCCATAAAGACCATAATCTTCACTGGTTTGGTTCCACCTTTTGACATTTCCAGGTATATCCTTATTACATTGTCCTCGTATTCCTTTGACATGGCATTAACCAACCTATCCTTATCATATTTACCCTGGTCTCTTGCGTTGGACTTCTTATATCTTTCAATGGTCACGGGGTTCCTGCAATTCTCCTGGTGATTCACAAGTCTAAGACAAGAAAGGTCAGTCCTGTCGCCTGTGCAATGGTCTACCTCCATTCCCTCTGGAATACGACCATAGTAAGCCTCGTATACAAGTCTGTGCGTGTAGACCTTTACAACCTTGTCTTGGGTATTTCTTACGCATAAGGCTGGGTAGCCATTCCTGCCCACATGCTGTTTTATTTCCTTCTCTGCTAACATAATCTTTTTGTCTTGATGCATTCTAGTATACATCTCTCTAACTACTCTGCCATCCCTGTATATACGATAGTGCGGGTACTGAGCTAGTATTACGTATTCTTCTTCCATATTCCTTACTGGTATTAACTTGTGTTATTCAACACCCTGGTCTCAGCGCAAATGAGGTGAAAATACAGGGTGTTTATACCAATAAGTATCTGGAACTTCTGAAAAGTTTTAAGAACAGGACTAGTCTATGTCTATCTCCCAAGCAGTAGCCAGGTCGTGAATCAGTCCCTTATGCTCTTCGTATTCTTCTGAACGCTGAGTCCTAAGATACCTCACGTACTTCCCAAACGATTCTGGGCTTTCACACGCTAAGTCTTGAAGTACTTTCTCAACAGGACGTTCTGAGTCTTTGTTTTTCTCTTCCAGCTCCAGTGCCCACTGTCTCATCTGCGCCCTAGGGGTTAATCGTCTTTCTGGAGAGCCAGGGACATTGACCTGTAGCAGAGATTCCTTATCACCTATGGACTGGAACAGGCTAGCACTTTCGGCACTCTCAATTCCTCGAAGTTCTGTAGTGGATAAGTCCTGGTTTCTTTCACTAGGAATATCATTTAAAGACTGGGATTGACTTGGTCTTTCTTTCGCATCAATCTCATCCTTCGATTTCTGCTCAGAAACCCCTTCACTACTATCTTCCAAAGGTTCTTCAAATTTTCTTTCTAATTCACTATCAGAAGAGGTCTTACCCGTATAGTCCTGTGGTTGTGAAGTGCTATAGTCATTTTGTGATGTAGTGGTATGGTTATAAGGTAATGTAGTATTACAGTGTTCTTGTGTTATAGTATTAAAAAGGGGTGGATTTTCCACGGTACTGACCATAAAGAACTTCATCAACTCTGCAATACCTTGCTTGTTCAGCTGGTAAGTAAAGTTCTTGTCTTTACTACCAATGGTGTTAATGCTGTTAATATATGGCTCCTGCATAGCATCCCTATCTGGTATTGATGCTACATACTCAATGTTTTTCTTGTTCATCTTCCAGCAAGCCCACATTCGGCAACCATCTTCAACACGAACATCAACAAGCCCACTCCTATAAAGACCCTCCACAGTTCTATGAAGCGTGCCCTTGTCTTTGAATCCACAGTGTTCCATCAAGGACTTCATAGTATACTGATACCAGCCATCAGGTGTTATCAGTCTCTCATTGATGCTAGCAGAAATGTATCTTCTCCAGAGCAATGAGAATACAATGTAACAGTTACCATCCATCCAGTATGGAAGTGATGTGAGGTCTGTCGTGAAATGGTTGATGGCGATTTCTAACTTTCCAGCCTTTGCCATCTTAGGCTGTTCTGACTTTACATTATTTGTCATGGTCGATTATATAATATCTCAGCAGATTTACTACAATACGACAACAGAGTTCAAACTGCTGAAATCAAAATTGCTCTGTGTCAAAAGGTTATATAGTTTATTACTTTCTCCTTTCTATGGGCAAAGATATATATTTTATTTTGAAAAAACAAGTTTTGAGCCAACAATTTTACAAAAAAGTTATAATCAGCTTATAAGTATAGATAATGTACACACGCACGCATGTGGAGCGTTGTTGTGGTTTGGACTAATAGTTGCCTACTTGGGAGGTTTGGAAGCTACAGCGAGCTTGAAAAGGCTTATGTGAAGGTCTCAGCCTGTGGATTTGCCATAGTGTATACGAATCAACATGCAGAATATCTGGGGTGATAGAATCAGTACAGAATTAAGTTGTCTCAATTTGTCTCAGCTGTCTCACATGTCTCAATCGTTTCAGCTGTATCATTGTCTCATTATTTTTACTGAGACACTTTCATCAAGATGACAGGGAATTGTTCAGAAGTATTTTCAAGAAGTTACTTCTTTTTTCCGTTAATCATATATTTATATAAAAAGTATTATATGAGAAGAATAATTAAGTTGTCAGAATCCGAACTGAAAGAGGTAATGAGAGAAAGTGTAAGGAGGGCACTGATTCACGAGCATGTGAACATGGAACGTGAGATTATCCTAGCACAAAAAACATTGGTAAGAACTCCATTAAGTGAAATCGGATTAAGATTAGAGGGCACTCAGTATTATACTATGTTCAAAAGAATGAGAGACGCTGCTATTGAACTAAACGAAGCATTAATAAAACACATAAGAGGAGGAAAGTAATGTATATTTTTGATAATGATAACAAGGAGATGACAAAGTCAATGAAGAAACCAAGAAACTATAAAGGCGAGTTGAATCCTCATTTCGGGCATAAGATGCAACCGTCCAGTCGTGAAGCCATTTCCAAATCCCAGCGTGCCAGATATGACTACTACAGGAAAGCAGCTGCCAATATGATGACCGAAGACAGAGTGAGGAGCATTATCATAGAAGTAATAAATGACTATTTTAACAGAAACGCCATAGAGACAAAGAATAACAAACACAATAACATACCACTATAGATATGAAGAAAAACAGTAACATAGAGACAGACAAAAAAATAAAGGAGCTGGAGAAAGAAATCAATAACCTAAACACAGCTCTAGGTTACGCTCAGAATATGACCGAAATAATGAATCACAATTATGACCAGGCTAATAGTGAACGTATAAATTACAGGCACTTAATTAAGTATTTTAGCCTGTTGATGGTTTTAGCCAACCTGCTAACCCAGAATGACGGAAAAACGGATATTGACAGGATTCTTAAGACGAACATCCTGGACTTCTATAAAGCAATGACAAAGGATTTAATGGCGATTCCAGAAGATGAAAATGAAACATTCGATGATGATGAAGAGTATGAAGAAGATGGAGAGGAAGAGCTTTAGCCAGCTCAGTAGGAATCAACAAGTCTGCCTCTACTTGCGTAACCATCCAGAGGCGTTGACCGAAGACTTGATGATAGAGGTGGCAGCAAGATTTATGAATGTTGCATACATACGTTACATGATAAGGCGACTGTATCATCAGATAGTCAAAGATAACATCAAGAAGAATAATTTTGTTTTAGTTCCAGACCATTATGTACAAGAGTAAGAAGAGAAAGAAGGGTTTTGTTAACCCAGAAGAACCATTGTTTGATAACAGGCAGTTCCTCCGCTTTTTCCAGGATAGAATGAGCGAGATGATTCGTATTGAGGTGGAGGCACAGTTTCGAGATATGATGTGGAAGTAGCCGAAGCAGACACGCCCAGCAAACAGGTTTAATTCCTCAATAATATAGTCTATCGGCGTGTGAGACCAGGTTTTAACGTGTTTCCAGGGTTCTTGTGGGATTTGGGGAGAGCGGAAAACAAGGCATCGATGTTCAAGCGTACCATAAAATTCACCAGTGCCAATAATCGGGGCTGGATATATGTCTTTTGAGGTAGTCCAAAAGTGGGCTACCTTTTTTCTGTACCAGGAATGCTCTTTTCTTAGCTCTTTATGCACAAATCATCGGAAATGTGCAAAAAGAGTAAAGAAAAATAGAATTGTATTTGTTGTTTCGGGATTTTTTTTATAAATTTGCACTCAGTATTCATTTAAAACAACTTTGCATATGACATAAATTATTTAAAGATATAAGATAAGAAGCGTTAGCTTGAATCTTGTATACTGATAATTGTGGAATTAAAAGTAAAATGCTACAATAGTAAAGTGATCGGTTCACTTTCTTGCTCGTGGGCTTTTACGCGCTTAGGTAGCATAGGTTATCCCCAATACCTCAGTAAACATAGGCGATGTGATAAGTCCACGTTTTTTCTGTCCATCCAGAAACCATCGAATAGAATGTGTAACTAAAAACAAAAACAATGATAAAGATAACATACATGATTATGAGTAAAAAAACAATTTTGATTACTATTGCAAGCTTTATTCTAGGCTTGCAGACGGCAAATGCTCAATTATTTGAGTATAATAAGGAACAATATGACAATGGACAATATGAAGATGTTTGCAAAGAGTATTTGCGTAATATTTTCAATATTGGCGATAAGAGAATACAGACGCTGGGAAAGACTAACTACTCACTTCCTAATGGTAACACCTTTGTTTTTATGCGAATCAAATGGATTGCAATCACATATTATGAAGAGTATCAAGTACCAGGGGGGATGGTTGGGTCAATTAATAAAACAGAAACAATATATCAACGCAATCAAATAGACGATGCAAAAAGATGCGCTGTGGTTGTCAACCGTGAAGGGACACCTGTTTCTTGGTTCAAAATTCCCGACAACTTCTCTATTTGGAAATTGGAAGATGGTATTTTATGCTTCTTAATGGATAAAAGCGAGATAAAAGTAGATAATGATAATAGGGCTTGCTACAACTACATCAAGTGTTTAGACTATGATGGTAATTTACTCTGGGAAGCAGGCAATGACTTTATGGCTTTCGATTTTATCAAGACTGACAACAATCTTTATCTTGCTGGTGAGAAAGTTGGTGATGTGGCACGTTCTTTAGTACGTGGGATGGATATAAAAACAGGAAAAGTCGTTAGAGAGAAAGTTGGAAACGCTGGAAATATCTGCTTAATGTTGTCTGTAGGAGATGATGGTTTAGAGGTGCATGAGTTCCTAAACGACATTAACTCGTATAGGCAGTTTACCATTCCATTTGAAGCGAATGACAAGTCATATCATTTCAGGCAACTTATGAGCAAATATGACCAAAGAAAGGCTTCAGACCAGATAGCCATTGGTGAACGTTATTTAGAAGGGAGAGGATTCGAGAAAGATGAAAAGAAAGCTTTTGAGTGGTTTCAAAAAGCAGCAAATCAAAACGATAGTAAAGGGCTTTGTAAACTCGGCTATTGCTATCAAAATGGATATGGCGTAATGCAGGACAAGAAAATGGCTGTAAACTATTTTGAAAAATCTGCCAACTTACATAATACTGATGCGATAATAATTCTTTCTGATATGTACGCAGAAGGAGATGGTATTGAAAAGAATATGAGTAAGGCTCTCTATTGGAAGGAGATGTTAGCTTTCAATGGCAATTTAAATGCTCAGAAATATGTGCTAGCCAATCAATCTATGGAATATGAAAAGGTTGACTTAACAGCAGATGATGCTTTTAAAAAAGGATTAGATAGTCATAAAGAAAAATCCTATGAGTGGGCTAAGTTTTGTTTTGAAAGAGCTATAAAATTAGGGAGTAAGGACGCTATGTTATTTTATGGGGAATGGTTGTATTTTGGCGATGGAATTTTAAAAGACTGTAATAAGGCTATAGAATATCTGACTAAGTTAGGAGAAGAAGATAATAACAAGTATGCCCAAAAAATGTTGGGATTAATATATCACGAGAATAAAGGTGTTGCACCTGACATTAAGAAAGAAATATATTGGACAGCAAAAGCTGCTGATAATGGTGATGTGGATTCACAACTTAAACTAGGATATGCATATCGAAACGGTATCGGTGTTAAGAAAAATAACAAATTAGCATTTGCCATGTATGAAAAGGCTGCACTTCAAGGAAACCCAGTAGGTGTCTATAATATGGTATATTGTTATTCAACAGGAGAAGGTGTGAAGAAAGACAAATATTCTGCAATACTTTGGTTTAAGAAGATGGATACAATAACTCAATTGAAAACCGCAGACTCGTTCTATAATGGTGATGGATTAAAGAAAAATTTAGAATTAGCAGCGATGATGTATAAAGAATTGTCTGACAATGGCAACATTCAGGCAACAAAGAAACTGGCAATGTGCTACCTTGATGGAGTTGGTGTTGACAAAAGTATATATACCGCTCATGAATTAATAAAAAAAATAGATTATAGTAATGATGGCAACATGTATTATATAGAAGCACAATATTATGAAAAGCTAAATAAAAATACATTTAAACCTTCTGGTAATGTTGTAGAAATGTATAGGAGAGCAATAAAGTATGGCTGTAAAAGAGCTGTTGAAGATTTTATTCGTTACCAGAAGAAATATGGTCTGAAATTGGATATAAATGGAAGCTCATATTAATTGTGCTGCTTGCTATGGTTACTAAAGAAGCAATATAAAGTCAACAAATTAACAAAAGATATGATAAGATGTCCTTATTGTGGAAAGCAAAATGATGACGAGAGCCTTTTCTGCACTGAATGTGGTAAGCCTATTTCCCAGGATAATGTATGCCCCTATTGTGGTGCATCAGTAAATGATGATGATTCTTTCTGCCAAAGTTGTGGAAAGGTTATTAATGAATCATCGGATATAGAACCAATCGCCTATGAAGAAGATGAGAAAAGCGGATTTAAAAAGTATTTGCTCTATGTTATTGGTGCGTTTGTATTACTATTGGCTATTGGCTATTTTCTTTCAAATGAATCTACCAATGATAACGGTGAAGCACAAGTGACAGATTCGGCTAGTTCAAAAGCTGAAATGGAGTTAATAAAAGATTCAGTAATAGTCGATGAAGAAACTATAGATGTTATAGTAGACTATTCTCTTGAGGGTTTAGCAAAAGTATTATTATGTGGTGGAGGTGTTAGGATCACGACATTTGAAAATGGTTATGCTTTAACTATTAAAAACAACAAAATAGGTGCAATAAACAAAAACGGTGATATAATTGCTGCTCCAGAATATGACCATGCAGCCAACTTTAATGACCTAGCTGGTACTACTTGTACAATATATGTATCAGATGGACTAATTCGTCTTTTTAAGAATGGGAAATATGGCTTTATCGATACGAAGGGTAATGTAGTTATTCCTTTTTCATTTGATAATACAGGAAATTTCAGAGAAGGTCTTGCACCTGTAAAGAGAGGAGGAAAATGGGGATACATCGATAAAAAGGGTGATGAGGTTATCCCATTCATATATGATTATGCCACAGAATTTAACGAAGGTTTGGCAGGAATCACCAAAGATGACATAAATGGTTATATTGACTCTTCTGGTGAAATGCAAATAACATTGGAACCAGGTCAAAAAGTATCTGACATATTCGTAAATAGTCTTGCTTTAACTAATAAAGGTTTCATTGATAAAACTGGCAAAATTGTAATTCCTTATGTTCCCAGAGATACTAGATTCCAAGAAGGTTTGTTAATAGTAATGAATAAAGATGATAAAGAAGGTTATATTGACCAGAAAGGCAAAATAGTAATTCCTTGTAAATACGGAATGGCATTTGGATTCTATGATGGTCTCGCTAAAGTATATTATGAATATGGTGGTGATGATGGAGCATATATAGACAAAACAGGGAAAGAAGTTATTCAAATCCATGAAGGGAGTCCTTATGATACATATGGTAATTTTTTCGAGGGCTTAGCAGAAGTTAGTAAAAATAAGGAATATGGATATATAAACAAAGAAGGAGAACTGGTTATTCCATTGCAATATGGGTTTGCACGTGGTTTTCATGAAGGGCTTGCGGCTGTCTGTAAAGACGGGAAATGGGGATACATAGGAAAATCAGGCAAAGTATTCATACCATTTATTTATGATGAAGCAGAGAATTTCCATGAAGGTCTAGCGATTGTTAAAAAGGATGGTATTCCTGGTTATGTAGCGAGAGACGGTAAAAGTACATTTGATTTTCTGTCAGCATCTGAAATGAAGGAACTTGAAAACCTATATAAATATGGATTGACCTCCAATAAAGAGCAGCAAGATAAAGGATTTCAAGAAAAGATGATGGAACATACTATAGAGATTACACAGATAATGGGAGAAATAAATAGAGTTTACAATCTATATGTAGCAGCTGCAACATCCACTACGACAGACCCAGTTTCATTAGAAAGATTGGGAGTCAACACGATAGCCTCAATAAGCGATTTGAAAATTGAGGGAGATATGCATTTTAGAGAACAAATATCCTTGGCTCGTAAAGAAGGGAAGAATGATTTGGTGAAATTTTTTCAATCAGAAATGAAGATGTTTGACGAAAAAGCCAATCGGATGGAAAGTTCAATATCAAGAGACATTGATTACAATTATTGAAGATGTTTTTTATAGCTTAATTATGTCAAAGAGAAGAACATAAAGAAAAGTTAGAATTGTAGAGCTCAGATTATTAACTCAAAATACTGGAACTATGGCATTATTTAGTTGTCCTGAATGTGGCACAGAGTTTAATTACAAAGCCAAAACTTGTCCTCATTGTGGGTGTTCATTAGGAAAACCAACTCTGCAAGTGAAAGAACCTCCCCTTTGTTCTAATTGTGGCTTTCAATTGAGTGATGGTGTTTCATATTGTCCAAAGTGTGGTACAAAAGTCACCTTAGACAAAGAGCCCACCCCAAAACCTGTAGAAGAGAGTCAAAAACAGGATTCAAATAAGGGGTGTTGGTGGGGATGTTCAATTATTATTATCATCTTAGGCATTTTTGGTGCAATTACTGATGAAAGCGATGGTAATGATGCTTCTGGTAAACTGGAAACAGATAATCTTGTTGAAAAGGTTGTAAACGTATTCAGTTCAGACAATAAAGAGGGTAATAGCACTAACGAAGAAGAAAGTAATATCCCTGGAACTTACGAGGTGACAGATGAAATTGGGCAAACGCTTATTTTCACCTTAAAAAAAGACAATACTGCGACTGTGAAAATAAAAGGAGAAGAGGGTACTTATTATTGTTCCTGGGAGCCTAATGATAATAATGACATTAGCCTTGATTTTTCAGATGAACCTCCTGCATTAATGTTCAATGGCGGTATTACAGAAACTATGTATTGTCCAGAAATATCTGATGGCTGGCTGTATTATAACTATGATGCTCTTAAAGCAAAAAATCCAAAACGCAGGTTACCAATTAGAAAGATAAAATAAGAATTAGAGCAATAGAGCTAGAAGCCAAACTTTCCCTATGATATAGATAGCTTATTTTTTTATATATGCTTGGTGGATTGGAGATTATTTATTAAATTTGCAGCAGAATAATAACTTAAAACAATGGAACTATGGCATTAATTAGTTGTCCCGAATGTGGAAAAGAGATTAGTGACAAAGCATTAGCTTGTCCTAACTGTGGCAGTCCAAGGATTCAGCATGAGGAAGAAAATCTCATTTGCCCTAATTGCGGAACTCAATTGAGTGAAGAGACGAATTTCTGTCCAAAGTGTGGTCATCCATGTAATAACTCTCTTAGCAAATCGGCAGATGCCAGAAAGAGGGTAGTACAAAAATCATCTGCCAAATTTCCTCTCAAGCCAATCCTTGTAGTAGTATTAACTATTGCTTGTATCTGTGGAGGGTTGTTTGCTTGGAGCGATTATAGGAACAGCTATTCCTTGGAGGGACTTGCTAAAGCAATTCCGAACTATGATTTTTTTTCCAATTTTAGTAGCGAAGGACTCGCAGGTGTCGGTAAAGATGGCAAATATGGCTTTATCGATAAGACTGGTAAGGAAATTATTCCCTGTATATATGATGAATATTGCTATTTCAGCGAAGGACTCGCAAGTGTGAGAAAAAACGGGAAATATGGAGTTATTGACAAGACTGGTAAGGAAATTATTCCCTGTATTTATGATAATTCTCCCAAATTCAGTGAAGGACTCATAATTGTGAGAAAAGATGATGGAAAATATGGTGTTATCGATAAGACAGGTAAAGAACTATTTTCTTGTATCTATGACGATTTTTTCGATTTCAATGAGGGACTCGCAATTGTCAGTAAAGAAGGTAAACAAGGCTTTATCGATAAGACTGGTAAGGAAATTATTCCTTGTATATTTGATGATTATCCCGAATTCTGTGAAGGACTCGCAGGTGTGAGAAAAAACGGGAAATATGGAGTTATTGACAAGACTGGTAAGGAAATTATTCCTTGTATATATGATTATTATCGCTTTTTCAGCGAAGGACTCGCAAGTGTGAGAAAAAATGGGAGATATGGCTTTATCGATAAGACTGGTAAGGAAATCATTCCTTGTATATATGACGAAGTTTTCCGTTTCAATGAGGGACTCGCAATTGTCAGTAAAAACGGGAAATATGGCGTTATTGATAATACTGGTAAGGAAATTATTCCTTGTATATTTGATGATTATCCCAATTTCAGTGAAGGACTCGTAAGTGTGAGAAAAGATGATAGAAAATATAGTGTTATCGATAATACAGGTAAGGAAATTTTTTCTTGTATATATGACGGGGTTTTCGATTTCCATGAAGGACTCGCTTGGGTGGAGAAAGATGAGAAATATGGCGTTATTGATAAGACTGGTAAGGAAATTATTCCCTGTATATATGATGAATATGGTGATTATTCTATTTTTTGCGAAGGACTCGCATGTGTGAATAAAGATGGGAAATATGGCGTTATTGACAAGACTGGTAAGGTGATTATTCCCTGTATATATGATGATGATTTCCATTTTAGCGAAGGACTCGCAGGTGTGAGAAAAGATGGAATGTTTGGTTATATAGATAAAAATGGAAAGAGTACCTTTGACATTGAGAATGGGGAAGTAAAACAAATGGTTCAGCAGAAGATAAACGAAAAGAAAGAAAAGGAACGAGAAGAGGCAAGGAAGCGAGAAGAAGATAATAAACCTCTGGATACTTATGCTGATGATGATAATTTTGAAAACATTTCAAAAGAGAAGGAACAAAAACAAAATAAAGAAATCAGTAAACATTTGGGTAAATATAACTATCACTATGCAATTGGAGGGGCATATTACAATCATGCATATTTCAACATTACATTGAAAGCAGATGGAACTTTTACCCATAAAGCAAACAATGAAGATACAGAGCAATATGTGAAGCTTAGTTCACTTGTGGATGGAGTAGAATTTCCATCAGGAGGAAAATGGTATGCCATAAACAATGATATAATAAAAGGTGTTTATTTAGATTTTAATTGTAATTGGGGTAGAGGAACGATAAACTTTGAGAATGGTGTACTTGAAATTCCCCATATGAATGGCTATACGATTAAAGTTAAAACATATAAGGAATGAACCAGATTGGGTTTAAAGCAGGAAGAGATACTGAGTGCCTACGACCTGTTATCATTCTGACCCATCTGATATGCTGCCAA
>JAEEGH010001169.1_pt1 | contig 77850 bp, 57 predicted proteins | sample 9134181 | NCBI WGS metagenome assembly JAEEGH01 (sample SAMN16246544, study PRJNA631951) | gut metagenome | biome: gut microbiome; feature: rumen; material: DP-attached | host: Bos | place: Iran: Karaj | collected 2018-10 | reverse complement strand
ATGATATTGAAACCTTCTGCATAAGCCGAATCAATCTGTGCAAAAAGATTGTCGAGGGCAGCGGTAAGTGTTTTGCCGTCAGATGCCAAGTCTGGGAATGACATTAACAGCGAAACCGTTTTTGCGCGGAGTCCTGGCTGATTGAGGACGGAAATCTTAATCAAATCAGTTCCTGTCAGAATCGGATTGTTGATTTCAAGGACGCGGCAGTTTGAACCCTTTGTATGAAGAAGGTCGCCGTCACTGCCAACGTAAACAGTTGTGTCTGTAACAATCTTTTCGCGCAGGCTGTCGATAGGCGGGTTTGTAACCTGAGCAAACAGCTGCTTAAAATATGTGTAAAGCGGCGGATGCTTGTCAGAGAGACATGCAAGCGGTGTATCAACACCCATAGAGCCGGTCGGTTCAATGCCGTTTCTTGCCATCGGCAGAACCATTTCGTTCAAGTCTTCATAGTTCCAGCCGAATGCGCGGTAAAGTCTGTTGCGCTCTTCCTGAGAACTTACCGGGATTTTTTTGTTCGGAATCTTAAGGTCAGCAAGATGAATCAGATTCTGATCAAGCCACTCACCGTAAGGATTTTTTGTTGCATAAGTTTCTTTTAGTTCTTTGTCTGTAATCAGGCGCTTTTGTACCGTGTCAACAAGCAGCATACGTCCCGGCATGAGACGCGATTTTTTTACAATCTGGCTTTCAGGAATATCAAGAACGCCTACTTCACTTGAAAGAACGAGCATATTGTCTTTTGTAATTAAATAGCGGCTCGGGCGCAGACCGTTTCTGTCGAGTGTTGCACCAAGTACATCACCGTCTGAGTACAAGATTGCAGCAGGGCCGTCCCAAGGTTCCATCATCGTTGCCCAGTAATGGTAGAAATCACGCTTTTCCTGTGAAAGACTGTCGTCGTGCTTCCATGGTTCAGGGATACAAATCATAACGGCAAGCGGAAGCGGCATTCCGTTCATTACAAAATATTCGAGCGTATTGTCGAGCATTGCAGAATCTGAACCTGTTGTATCAACTTCACCGTCACGCGCAAGCATACGGTCTACATTTCCGCGGATTGTATTGATTTCGCCGTTGTGCGCAATAAAGCGGTTCGGGTGCGCGCGCTGCCAGCTTGGGTTTGTGTTTGTACTGAATCTTGAATGAACGAGCGCAAGGCTTGAAACATATTCTTCAGACTGAAGGTCTTTGTAGAAAGTACGCAGCTCGTGAACAAGAAACATTCCCTTATAAACGATTGTACGGCTTGAAAGTGAACAGATGTAAGTTTTGTGACTGTCTGTTTTTTCAAAGGAAAGACGGGCTGCATAAAGAAGCCTGTCAAACTCAAGTCCACGCCCGCAGGCTGCCGGTTTTTCGATAAATGCCTGCCAGATAGCCGGCATACAGTCGTGCGCTTTTTTGCCGAGAACACCGGCATTAATTGGAACTTCGCGCCAGCCCAAAAGCTTTAGACCGCTGTCAGCAACGCATTTTTCAAAGCGCACTTTTTCAGCTTTGCATTCAGCACTGTCTCCCGGAAAGAAAATCTGACCGATTCCGTAACCGCGTTCACCAAGAGAACCGATTAAATCACCGGCGGCTTTCTTAAAGAAAGCGTGTGAAATCTGCAAAAGAATTCCAACACCGTCACCAGTTTCGCCGCTTGCATCTTTTCCGGCGCGGTGCTCAAGTTTTTCAACAATACTCAGCGCATTATCAACAATTTTATGCGACTTGCTTCCGTCAATGTTTACAACTGCGCCAATTCCACAGGCATCATGTTCAAACGATGGTTCATACAAAGTATTCATATTCTTTCGCTCCAAAAACGCAAAGAGCCGCACGCACAGAAACAGCTTTTCTGCACATGCGGCCCCATTGCCGACTTTGAGATTATTGCTAAAAACAAAAGAGGCCGTAGATACAACTTTGTGCGGAATTTCCGCACAGAAATTCTATCTACGACCTCTTTGCCGTATTTATTTAATGATACTGAATTTCTGTAGTAATAGTCAAGAGTTTTAATTGAGTTTGATGAAAACTGTGTCCGCATTTAGCAGGTCTTCGAATTGTAAAAAAAAGCCGGCTCGAAATGCCGGAATCTTGACTTCATAAATATTCAGCTTTAAAATAAGCGGGTAAATCGATTTACGAAAACCCATATGAAAGCAAAGATTAAAAAAATTCAGATTTTCTCAATTTCGATTTTCGCGCTTGCCGTGATTATTCTAATTTTTTTTATTCCGGTGAAGCATAAAAAGTCAGTTTCTGATACAGAAGAACGCTCAAAAAAAATTATACTAGGCTTTTCACAGATTGGTTCAGAAAGTGCATGGCGCACACGTAATACACAGTCTATTTTTGAGGCAGCCGAAGCAAACGATATTCAGATTATTTATGATGACGCACAGCAGAAGCAGGAGAACCAGCTGAAGGCTATCCGCTCCTTCATTGTTTATCAGGTTGACGTAATTGCCTTTGTACCGATTGTTGAAGACGGCTGGGACAACGTGCTGCAGGAAGCAAAAGATGCAGGCATTCCAGTTATTCTTGTAGACAGACAGATAAATGCCGATCCTTCGCTTTATGCAGGTTTTCTTGGCGAAAACGGTGTCGAAGAAGGCAGACGCGCCGCACGCTTTCTTTTAAGCAAATGCCGTGACAAAACCGAAAAAGTGACAATTTTCGAAATGTCAGGCACAGAAAATTCTTCTATTGTAAAGAACAGAGCAAGAGGCTTCCGCGAAATAATAAACACAGACCCGAAATTCCAGATAATACATACAGAAAACGGCGATTTTCTCCGTTCGCGCGGTAAGGAAATTTGCGATGTTCTTTTGGCGAATAATGTAAGGGAAAACGGAAACACGACGAACACGCTTTATTTTGACGGTCAAAAAATTGATGCAGTTTTTTCTCACAACGATTCTATGACACTCGGCTTTTTAGACTCGCTGCAGGCTCATAAAGTAAACGCAAAAAACACAATCTTTATAACCATAGATGCCGAACAGGAATCAATAGACGCACTTAAAGACGGAAAACTAAACTGCGTTGTGGAATGTAACCCGAATCTGGGGCCGATGCTTATGGAACTTGTAAAACAGATTGCGGCTGGAAACGCAATTCCGCATATTACATACAACAACGAAACAGTATTTACAGAAGACGATGATTTTTCAGTTTATGAGCCGCGCGGCTACTGATTAGGCTGACCAACGGAGCTAAAATTGAAAGACAAAAGCTTAAGACGCACACTTCTAATCACATATATTTCGCTGCTTTTTATTACACTTATTCCTTCTATATATTCTGTCGTTGTTTCGCAGATTCATACAAAACAGTACAGTCAGATTATTTCTAATGTAGGCATTGCAAACAGAATCAACCTCATTGCCAAAAACGACATTCCTTATGAACTGTGGAATATTATATGCGGAAAAAAAGCAATTTCGAAGGGTAACCACAATGTAATGCTCGATGAAATTTCCTCAGGACTCTCTCTCATGCTTTTAACAAGCAACAATGCAGACAGCCGCGGTAAGCTTGAAGTTGCAAACAGAGCTGCTACAACGCTGCGCCGCAACGTAGACAAGCTTATTACGCAGATGAAAGCTGGAAGTACCGTTACCCAAAACGAAGCCGCTCTCGACGAAATCAGAACTATTACAATGCTTTTTTCAGACATTATGCAGGACTTTATTGTAGCAGAGATTGAATCAGCAAACGAAACTAACCAGTCATTGCGCAATACATCGATAATTCTTACTGCAATTCAGATTCTCATTACAATACTTGCAGTTATCATCTCTTTCAACAGTTTTATCACCGTTTCTGACGCAATACAGAAGCCAATTTCTGACATGGAAAATCTCTCAACGAAGGTTGCAAACGGTGATCTCATGGCGCGAATCGATATTCCGCACGTTAAGGAACTTGACAGGCTTGCAGAAAATCTAAACACCATGACCGAACAGATTGACGTACTCATCAAAAAGAACATGGAAGAGCAGAAGAATTTTCAGAAAGCTGAGATGAAAGCTTTGCAGGCACAGATTACGCCGCACTTTCTGTACAACACTTTTGACACAATTGTGTGGCTTGCCGAAGAAGAAAAAACTGACAAAGTCGTAAAAATCACAAAGGCGTTTTCTGACTTTCTGCGCATTTCGCTAAGCCGCGGCCATGAATGGATTACCATTACCCAGGAACTTGACCACATCAAGAATTATCTTACAATTCAAAAAATACGCTACGCCGATATTCTGAATTACAAGATTGATGCGGACGAATCTCTCATGGAGCTTAAGATGATTAAGCTAATTCTTCAGCCTCTTGTTGAGAACGCCATTTATCACGGAATTAAAAACAAGCGCGGCCGCGGCGAGCTTACCGTTACAGTTCATTATGCAGACGAAAAGCGCACATCAATCAGATTTACGGTTGAAGACAACGGCGCGGGCTTTACAGAAGAAAGGCTTGCTCAGGTGCGCAGCGAGCTTAACGCAGGCAGCAGTGATTCAGAAAAACTGACTTCTGTATACGGACTTTATAACGTGAACAAAAAACTCCGTCTTTATTACGGTGAAAAAACCGGAGGACTTATAATTGAATCAGAAGCAGGAAAAGGAAGCCGCATTTCATTCGTGATTCCGGCTTCACAGAATTTGTCTGGCGCAGGAGGTGAAAATGTATAGTGTATTTGCAGTTGATGACGAACCGATAGTTCTTGAGGGAATCCGCTCAAAAATTGACTGGGAAGGCAGCAGCTTTACATTTGCCGGTGAAGCTACAGACGGCGAGATTGCGCTCTCAATGATTCATGAACTTAAGCCGGATATTCTAATAACCGACATCAAAATGCCTTTCATGGACGGACTTCAGCTTGCAGAAGCTATAAAGCGCACGCAGCCATGGATTAAAATAATTATCCTTTCCGGCCATGATGAATTTGACTACGCCAAAAAAGCAATTTCAATTGGAATTGAAGAATATCTTTTAAAGCCGTTTACGCCCGAAGAACTTCTTGCAAGCTTAAAGAAGGCTGCACTTGAAATTGATAAAGAACGCAAACAGCTTTCTGATATTTCAAAATTGAAAGAAGAACTTAAATCAAGCACAGCCTTAATCAAAAAGGAATTCTTGAATAATCTGGTTCACGGCGCGGCTGACACAAATACGGTTATGCAGAAATGTGCTGAGCTTGGTATAAGCTTAATCTCGCGTTACTACAAAGTGCTTATAAGCCGCATAGAAAGCCGGAGCGGAAACACACAGAACCAGCAGGAAGCCTGCTCGCTTCTGAACTCATATTCAGAAGCCATAAATCAGGCTGTATCTTTTTTTCACCACTCTAACCTGCTCGTCTGTATCTTTAAGGGAAGTACACAGGCTGAATTAGACGACAACGCTTTCCGCGCTGCTGAAACAATCGGGCATATTGTAACCAAAAACGCTGACTGCACCGTTCTCACCGCAATCGGAAAAACTGTAGAACACCTTTCTCAGCTCAAAATCTCTTATGAAGACGCGAAACAAATTCTTGAGATAGAGAACAAAGACACACAGAACAGAATCATCAGCTCAGACGACCTTGACGAACCGGCAGGAACAAACACAAACAGCCCAACAGCTTCAAGCTCTACACAGCTTGACCTTAAAGAGAATGACCCGCTTGTTGACCGCCTTAAATACGCCGGCAAAAACGATATTTCCGCAATAATCGAAGAATCAATGACGCTGATACGCAGCAACCAGAAGCAGTTCAGTGTTTTTGCCTCTTATCTTCTTGTTGACTTGATTTTTGCAGTTTCAAAGTTGGTTGAAAAACTTGGCGGCGATATAAAAGAGCTGTACCCTGAAATTCTTCAGCGGAGCTTTATCGATGAAGGCATTAAAAATGAGAGCGATTTCAGAAACAAGGTTTCTCAAGTGCTTACTTTTGCACTTGAATACCGCGATTCAAAGATTACCGGCAAATATGGCGATGTTATTTTAAAGGCAAAGCGCTTTATTGAAGAAAACTACGCCGACCAGAACACCACACTCTCTTCAGTCGCCCAGGCGGTCTGCCTTAGCCCAAATCATTTCAGTACAATTTTCTCACAGGAATGTAAAACCACATTTATAGAATATCTGACTAATGTCCGCATAGAAAACGCCAAACGCCTTATGCGCGAGACTGACATGAAAGGATATGACATAGCCTATGAATGCGGTTTCTCTGACCCGCATTATTTCAGCTATATCTTTAAAAAAAACACGGGGCTTTCGCCCCGCGAGTATAAAGTGAATCTGGAAGAAGAAGGAACTGTCTGATAAGAACAGCTTCAGACAGTTCCGGATAGTTTCAAAAAACTTTAGCTGTTTGAAACTTTTATAGAAAAACCACTTTCCCCTTGTGTTTTTTCTCTTTATCTTAACCCGCATTATGTCCGAGCTTTTTCTTTCTATAAGAAAGAATTACACTCTGAAGCAGGATAAAGAAACAAAGCATAAGACCTGTAGTAATGCTCTGCCAGTAAGGTTCGCGCAAGCCTGAAGCAACTACAATGTTGTTGATTGTCTTAAGCGACATTACACCGAACAGAGTTCCGACAACGCTGCCTACGCCGCCAGAAAGCAATGTACCTCCGATAATTGAAGAAGCGATCGCCTGCATTTCGGCAGCAGTTGCATTTGAGGCGTTGCCCGCACCGGTGTGGAGCAAATAACAGAAGCCTGCAATTCCGGCTAACACACCGCAAAGCACATAAGCAAAAAACTGCGTTCTCTGTACGTTAATACCGAGCATAAGTGCACTTTCGTTATTTCCGCCTACTGCATAAAGGTTCCGGCCAAAGCGTGTCCATTTGAGCATTGCCCAGAGCACAATTACCACAACAAGAGCAATTACAACACCAACTTCGATAGAAGCCGGAATCCAGTTGCCGTTACGTGCCCATGTGCCCAAAAAAGGAATGTCGATGTAGAAATCTTTAAGCTCAAGGAAAAGCTCGTTTGTCGCTGTACGCGGTGCTTTACTTACGATAGTTGTCATACCGCGTGTAAAGAACATACCTGCAAGCGTTACGATGAACGGCTGAATCTTAAGGTAAGCAACAAAGTAGCCCTGAACTATACCCATAGCAAGACCGATTCCAAGCGCAATAAGAACAGAACTTAAAATGCCGCCGTTATGGTCTTCCATAAAAACTACAGATGCCATTGTAATAAGTGCTACAGTTCCACCTACAGAAATATCAATTCCGCCTGTAATCATCACAATTGTAAGACCACATGCAATTACAATCAGATAAGCGTTGTTGTTGAACAAATCTAGGAACTGCTGAGGATTCAAGAAACCACCGCCCCAGATAAGCATTGCGAGAAGATACATTCCCACAAATGTACAGATTGTAATTGTTAAAAGCAGAGTTGTGTTAGAAAGAGGCTGTCTGTCTTTTTTTGAGAACAGATTAGTAAAAATATTTGCCATAATTATTTAGCCTCCACTTTTGCGGGTTTTGCAGAAAGCTTGTTTTTAAGCTGTTTAAGCCACTGCTTAACAACAGGTGAACCTGCAATAACAATGATGATAATAACTACTGCTTTGTAAGCCTTAACTGCTGTAGAAGAAACCTTCATTGCATAAAGCGTAATTGTCAAAGCCTGAATTATGTAAGCACCAAGGATTGAACCTGAAAGCTTGAACTTTCCGCCGCCGAGAGAGTTGCCGCCTATTGCAACCGCAAGAATCGCGTCCATTTCAATGTCTATAAGAATTGTCTCGTGGTTGATAAGTCCGATACGGCACACATTCATAGAACCTGCGAGAGTAACGCACACACCGAGAATCACGAAAACAACCATCTTCATTAAAACAGGATTGATACCGTTAAGCTTTGCGGCACGCTCGTTGATTCCGACTGCCTGAATGTAAAGACCAAGTGTAGTCTTTTTAAGCAGAAGATTAACAAGCAGAATAAATGCTACAACTACGAGGATCGGGGTTGGTATCGCAATATGAGGAATGAAACCGCCGATGTATTTAAGCAGAGGGCTTTCTACGTTAGGTGTTGCACCGCCGTTAATCCAATAAGCGATAGGACGGCCTGCCGTAAAAAGAATCAGCGAGGCAATCATCGGCTGAATATTGAACTTTGCGATAAGCACACCGTTAAAAAGACAGAACAGAATTGCAACAATACAGGCAAAAACAACGCCCAGAAAGATTGTTCCCGGGTTAATTGTTCCGGCACGCAGAATCTTTACAAAAACTGAACCTGCGATTGCGGCTGCCGCACCGATAGAAATATCCTGACCTTTTGTAGCCGAAGTTACAAGCGTCATTCCAATAGCAAGAATTACAAGCTCACTCGCACCGTTCAAGATACTGATTAAGTTGCCCGAAAGTACGGTATTACCAAAGTTGTTCTTCTTAATTACAATGGAAAAGAAGCTCGGGTCGCGGATAAGGTTGAACACAACAAGTACAATAAGCGCAATGAGCGGAATTGCAAGCTGTGATGAAAAAATCTTTTTTATGCTGTTTCCAATTTTATTAGCCATTCTGAGCTTTTCCTCCCGCAATAGTCTGCATAATTACGTCCTGACGGAGCTGGTCATCTTTAAGCTCGCCGACAATTTTACGGTCGCGCATAACAATAAGCCGCTGGCATACAGAAAGCATTTCTTCTATTTCAGATGAAATAAACGTAACACTGACGCCTTCTTCTGCAAGCTTAAGCACCTGTTTTTGGATTTCAAGCTTTGTACCGACGTCAATACCGCGTGTCGGTTCGTCAAGAATAAGATACTGAGGATGTGTCAGAAGCCAGCGCGCAAGAATAACTTTCTGCTGATTGCCGCCAGAAAGCGATTTTATCGGTGTTTCTTTTGAAGCTGTCTTAATCTCAAGAAGTTTGATGTATTCGTCCGCAAGCTTTTCAGACTCGGCGCGGCTTAACGGTTTTGTAAAACCTTTAAGAACCTGCAGGGCAAGAATCAAGTTTTCGCGTACAGACAAATCCTGAATAATGCCGTCGCCTTTACGGTCCTCAGGCAGATAGCCGATTCCGCTTTTCATTGCGTCTTTTGGTCTGGTGATTTTTACGTCTTTGCCGTTTACCTTGACTTTTCCGCCTGTAACACGGTCTGCCGCAAAAACAGCACGGACGCTTTCGCTTCTGCCTGAACCGAGCAAACCTGTAAAGCCGTTGACTTCACCTTTATTGATATGAAAGTCAAACGGACGCACACCTTCTGCACTAGAAAGACCTTCAGCCTGATAAACTGTTTCGCCGCTGTTTGAATATGGACGTTTCTGGTTTTTAAGGTTTGTCATGTCTTCCATGTCTTTACCAAGCATGGCAGAAATCAGCTTGACGCGCGGAAGTTCACTTACAGTGTATTCGCCTACAAGCTCGCCGTTGCGCAAAACAGTAATTTTGTCACAGACTTCATAAACCTGTTCCAGAAAGTGTGTAATAAATATAATGCCGACATTGTGATTCTTAAGATCTCGCATAAGAGAGAACAGAAGCTCAACTTCGCGCTCATCCAAAGAAGATGTCGGCTCGTCAAGAATAAGCACTTTACATTCCATATCAACGGCGCGTGCAATTGCAACCATCTGCTGAACGGCGAGCGAGCATGTACCAAGCTGCTGTCCTGCTTTTGCCGGAATGTTCAATTTTTCCAAAATTTCTGCGGCTTTTTTCTCCTGTGCACGTCGGTTCACAAAATGATACTTGCCGCGTCCTATAAACATATTCTCTGCAACCGTAAGATTCGGACAGAGAGTTATTTCCTGATATACTGTACTGATACCCAGATTCTGGGCATCTTGAGGTGAGCGGATTGTTGCAGGACCTTCTAAGCCTGCAATTCTTATTTCACCGGAATCTTTTTCATAAACACCGGTCAGAACCTTTACCAGTGTTGATTTACCGGCACCGTTCTCGCCCATTAATGCGTGGATTTCACCTTCACGCAAAGTAAAGTCTACATTCTGTAAAGCCTTTACTCCGGGGAATTCCTTATAAATTCCACGCGCACTTAAAACAATTTTTTCGTCCATAAAAACATCCTAAAGATTGCCACATCATAAAACCAAAGAACCCTTCCCTGTTACCTGCCGTATGCCTGTAGGAGAAGCAGACAGCAGGTAACATGAAGACAGTTCAAAAAAAACGGCGTAAAATATGGTTTACACACTTTACGCCGCAATATCCGATTTGTTAAAGATCCAGGATATTAGTCACCAAGACCGTATGTATCGATGTCAGCCTGTGTAAGTTTTTTGGCATCGAAACCTTTTTCTTCAGAAATAACTTTCTTTGAAGGAACTTTACCAGTCTTAATCATGTTTTCGATTACAGCAGCCTGGAATGGTGAGCACTGTCCGTCATAGTTCCAGTTACCTGCGAGCAATTCACGGAGAGCCCATTTATTGCAGTCAAAGCCCATAACGATTACTTTTCCGTTTACACCGTGTGTAATACCAGCTTCGTCAAGAGCAGCAACAGCACCCTTAGCCATACCGTCGTTTTCAGCATAGATTACGTTGAAATCTTCTTTAGAGTTGATAACTGATTCAACAATTTTCTTTGCTTCTGCTTCGTCCCATGTAGCTGTCTGCTGAACAACTTTCTTCATTGTTCCTGCAGCAAATTCTTTGTCCAAAGCAGCTGTACGGCCGATCTGAGCATCTGAACCCATAGCACCCTGAATATGGATTACTTTGTATTCTTTGAGATTCTGAGCTTTAAGCCATGCAACAGCTGTGTCGCCCTGGTTAGCCATATCTGATACAACAGCAGCTTCGTACAGATCTTCTGAAACGTTGATCATGCGGTCAAAAAGGAATACTTTGATTCCAGCTTTCTTAGCTTTCTTAAGTGTAGAAGCCCAACCGTCTGTAGCAGCGGCAGAAAGAAGGATGTAATCAACACCGTCTGTAATGAACTGAGCAGCAGCATTGAGCTGTTCATCGTTCTTCAAGCTGTAGAAAGATTTTACTTCATAACCCTTAGCTGCAGAGAATACTTCTTCCATATCCTTTACGTTAGCAGCGCGGTAGCCTGATTCTGAAGGCGGGTTATTGATAATACCAATTCTAATTGGTCCGCTTGCAGCTTTCTTTGATTTTTTTGCCTTTGGAGCAGCAAACAACATTGAAACTGCACACATAAGTGCAACAACAGCAATAATGCTTTTTTTCATCTAATGATTCCTCCTGATAGATGTTTTTCAACTACAGCTTATACTAAGTCCACCTATGCAATTTTTGAATGTAGATTTTTAGGAATTTATTTTGAATATTTTTGGAATTTCAGCAAATTTACAGAATGTAAAAGGTTTAACCGTAGAATTTTTATTTAAAAAGGTTAGATTTTTTACGATTCTTTTTTTTGTCTATTGCAAAAAAAAGCCAGTGCAAAACGCACTGGCTTTACCGCATAAAAAGTGAAATTTTATTTAATAGCTTTTGCGATAATTCCGCCGCCTATGATGACGTCTTCTTTGTAAAGCACCACGCTCTGACCGGACGCTACAGCCCTCTGAGGTTCTGCAAAAGTAACAAGATAAGGCTGTCCCTTATAAGTCATTGAATCATCTGACTGGGGTACATACTTTGTGATTTTAGCTTTAACAGGGCGGCTTGCAAGTCTGATTTTGACCTGCGCTTCAATTTCTGTATCAGGCTCTACATCAGCAGGCCAGACAAAGTCGTCAGCGATAAGCGCACTTGAGTTGAGTGCGTCATTTGGCGCAAGAACTATTATGTTATTTTTTGCGTCTATAGACTGCACATAGACCGGATAACTGACGGCAACGCCCAGACCGCGCCGCTGTCCGATTGTATAATGCTCAATTCCGCGGTGTCTGCCTAAAATGTGCCCGTCTAAATCAATTATATCACCGGGCACAGAGGGTTTGTCCTTAAAAAGCATGTCAAAATATTCTTCGCCGATAAAGTCCTGGCTTTCTTCGCGGTCAGCAGCTTCAAGGTTGGCGCGTTTGGCAAGCTCAAAAACTTCAGATTTTTTCATCATTGCAAGCGGGAACCGCACTTTTTCAAGTACGCTGCTCGGTATTCTGTACAAAAAGTAAGTCTGGTCTTTTGAAATATCCGCCGCAGTCGCAATCATGCAGGGCTTATTGTCTGTGCCAAAAACACCGGTTTCCGGCCGCACAATTTTTGCATAATGGCCGGTGCAAAAATAATCGTATTTGATGCTGATATTTGAGATGCCGTCAAGAAGCGCGCCGAACTTTATATAGCGGTTACACTGAATACACGGATTGGGCGTGCGCCCTGCTCTATATTCTGCCTTGAAATATTCAAGCACTTTCTGCTTATATTCGTCTTTTACTTCTATTACATGATATTCTATATCATGCGCCGCACAGAATTTCTGGCACTCTTCAATGTTCTCTTCTTCGCCCGGGCCGTAGCAGGCTTCTTTAAGCGGCTTATCGCTTTTAATTTCGGGCAGGCTGCCGTCCCAAAGCGACATCGTAACACCGATAACATTGCAGCCTTTTTCTTTAAGCATTAAGGCTGTTAAGGTTGAATCTACTCCGCCGGACATTCCGACAACAACTGTATCGCCGGCTTTTGGCATTTCTTGCACAATATAGTTCATATTTGCCTATTCTATCACAAGGTTAATTAGCTTTTCAAGGCAGAAAAACACAACAATGCGCGAAGATTCCGAAACAAATTCGGAATGACACTGCTTAATGAACTTTGTATACAAATTGCGTATTATGCTCTTTTAATAAGCTTTATCATGCACACCTGCAATAGCGCGACCACTCGGCTCGTCCATGTTCTTCCATGCGGCGTCCCACTCGAGGGCTTTTGCGGTTGAACAGGCAACGCCGGCTTCGTGCGGAACGCAGCGGGCGGCACTGTCGCTTGGGAAAAGACGGCTGTAGATTTCGCGGTAGTAATACTCTTCTTTTGTTTTTGGCGGATTAACAGGGAAGCGGTTCTCGCGGCGGGCAAATTCTGCGTCACTGATCTTTTCTTCCGTCATTTTTTTGAGCGTGTCAATCCAGTTATAGCCTACACCGTCGCTGAACTGTTCTTTCTGACGCCAGCAGATACTCTCCGGGAGCAGGTCTTCAAATGCCTTGCGCAAAATCCATTTTTCCATGCGCTGCTTCCCATCCGGCAGTATGATGTTCATCTTGTCGCTCGGGTTCAGGTTCATCGCAATGTCGATAAAATCTTTATCAAGGAACGGCACGCGACCTTCAACACCCCACGCCATAAGCGATTTATTTGCGCGAAGGCAGTCGTAAAGATGAAGCTTGCTCATTTTGCGCACAAGCTCTTCGTGAAACTCCTGTGCGTTTGGTGCTTTGTGGAAATAAAGGTATCCGCCGAAAAGCTCGTCGCTACCCTCGCCCGAAAGCACCATCTTAATTCCCATAGATTTTATAACGCGTGCAAGCAGATACATCGGTGTTGAAGCGCGGACTGTTGTGATGTCGTAAGTTTCAATATGATAGATTACATCTGGAAGAGCATCGAGGGCTTCCTGAATTGTAAAGTGAACTTCGTGGTGAACAGTGCCGATGTACTCAGCCGCTTTCTGAGCAGCGATGAGATCCGGCGAACCTTCGAGACCGACTGCAAAACTGTGGAGCTGCGGCCACCAGGCTGCTTCCTTGCTGTCTGTTTCTACACGCTTCTTGCTGTATTTCTGGGTAACGGCCGCAATTATCGAAGAATCAAGACCGCCGCTCAACAGCACGCCGTACGGAACATCGGACATGAGCTGTGCTTTTACGGCAGATTCAAGACCATTGCGCACTTTTTCGATTACGGCAGGATTTATCACCTCACCTTTGTCGTCCGTAGCGCGCGGCGCAGATTTTACCGCGTCAAAAGATTCCCAGTTTCTCTTGTACCATTTTACAGGAGATGCTGAAACAAGTTCAGCATGACGACTGTCACCCTGACGAGTGATGTCACCCTGAACTTGTTTCAGGGTCTCTTTACCAGAATACAAATAGCATCCATTCGGAAACTCTTCAATTGTCTGGCAGTCACCTTCAAGTGCTTTTAATTCGCTTGCGACATAGTAACGGCCTGCCTTGTCCCAGCCCTGATAAAGCGGAATAACGCCGATTTCGTCACGCGCAATAAGATAAACATCGTTTTCACTGTCGTAAAGAGCAAAGGCAAAAATGCCGGAAAGCTGCTCAATCATAGCTGTAAAATCGCCGGATGCGCGGTATTTTTTATAAAGCGGAATGATAACCTCACAGTCACTTCCTGTGCGGAATTTATAAGAACCTTCAAAAGTGCTGCGGATTTCCTTATGGTTATAGATTTCGCCGTTTGCTGCAAGAATGATTTTTTCATCATCACTGACGAGAGGCTGCTTACCTGAAAGCGGGTCAACAATCGAAAGACGCTCATGACTCAAAATTGCATTATTACCGGTATAGACGCCGCTCCAGTCCGGCCCGCGATGACGAATCTTCTTAGACATCTCCAGAACCTGTGCACGAAGCTCTTCTTTCAAGCCTTCGTTAATCGGCTGACTACCGCTGTTTAAATCAAATGCTCCAACGAAACCACACATAAAAAAACCTCCAAGACCTCCGGAAGCACCCGAAGGTGACAGGCATAAAAAAAGAGGCCGTAGACAATACCTCGCATGTGCGAAATATTATCTACGACCTCTTTGCCGTAATTTCCATTATCTTATTGAAAATGAACAAGCCTGTCAAGAACTGAAAAAATGCCCAACCGCGAATACTTCTCAGCCCCTTACGGCTTCTGCGGCTTTGGCGGCGTCAATAAGTGTCTGGTTTTCATTTGCAAGCAGGCTTTGCTTGTTTTATAATTATTTCAACCATTAAATTATGCATTTCGGCACAAATTGAAAAGAACAAAGCTCATTGATCAGTTAGGGAAGTTGTTTATGAAGAAAGTATTCGCCATGCTTTTGGTTTTATGCCCGGTGCTTCTTTATGCACATGGGGTTACTGTGTATGATCATGGCAAGATTAAAGAAAGAACTGCTTTTAGAATTATGGGCGAAATCGATTTGCGCACAGAAAAAGATACGGCTGCATTACCAAAATACAGAACGCTGAACCACGAGTTCGGTATGAAAGTTGATGTTCTTGAAATTGTAAAGGCCGGCGATTATGAAAACCGGCATGGACTGTGGCTCTGGGTACTTCTTGCAGCACCAATGTGGGCAGACAACGGCGAATGGCTTGAAAAATACCGCAAATTTTTGATTTTTCTTCCCGATGAAACACCGCTCTTTGATTTTGAAGACTATTGAAAGCATTATTTCAGGTCACGCAGTAGGGGGGTCAGCATGAAAAATCAATCTGGAAATTGTATCATGTAATAACCTGCTCTCGGCGAATTCCGGGTTTGCGATTGGGTTTAATTTTCATAAACAGCTTATTTTGGCAAACCCTGCACGTTTCCGTAATACGAAAACGTGCATAAGCATTTGCGCGTCAAAATCCGCCTACGCAGGTTATTGTTGATGCACATCGCTATAGATTGTATTTTTTCTGGCGGAAAGTAGTGACTTGCGGACGCGAACAGCCTCGTGGGAGCGAGCGCAAGCGAGTCTAACCACCAATTATCCCACGCGAGCAGTGAGACGGACGCGGGGAACGGATTTCCGCAAAGCATAATCTCATCCTAAAGCCTTTCATGATAAAGCTGTGGGTCGCGCAGCTTTTTTGTTTTCTCCAATTAATACTTATGATATAATGACAGCATTATGGAAACAAACATTATTAAGCGTATAGTCAGCGCATACAATTCTGTAAGCCTGATTCTGAGAATTTGTGCAGGAATTGTAATCGGTGCAATTCTTGGTATCTTTCTTTCTGGTGCCGGATGGATTTCGGTATTCGGAAGCCTGTTCGTCGGTGCGCTCAAAGCTATTGCGCCGGTGCTTGTATTTGCGCTTGTTTCAAGCTCGCTTGCAAAAGGAGCGGCAAAGCTTGACCGCCGCTTTGGTCTGGTAATTATTCTTTACCTTATCACAACGCTTTTAGCATCGCTTGTTGCAGTTTCGGCAAGCTTTATCTTTCCGCAGACAATTACGCTTGCCCAAAAAGTTGAAGTTGACGCCGCACCGGCAGGAATCGGTCAGGTTTTGTACAATCTGCTTATAAATGCAGTTTCTAACCCGATTGATGCACTGGTCCGCGCAAATTACATCGGCATTTTGACATGGGCTTTGATTTTCGGGCTTGCAATGAAAAAATTTGCCGGTGATTCGACAAAATTAATGTTCACAGAAATTGCGCAGGGCATTTCGCAGATTGTACGCTGGATAATTAATCTTGCTCCATTTGGAATTATGGGGCTTGTGTTTGAAACAGTTTCAACAAACGGGCTCGGGATTTTTACGAATTACGGCAAGCTGCTTTTAGTGCTTGTCGGCTCTATGTTTTTTATGAACCTGATTGTTTCTCCGGCAATTGTCGCAATTATACTCCGCAGAAATCCTTATCCGCTTGTTTTCCGCTGTCTCCGTGAAAGTGGAATTACAGCTTTCTTTACGAGAAGCTCCGCTGCAAATATTCCGGTAAACATGGAACTTTGCGAAAAGCTCGGGCTTGACGAAGACATGTATTCTGTTTCAATTCCGCTCGGCGCAACAATCAACATGGACGGCGCTGCCATTACAATTGCCGTAATGACGCTCGCGGCTGCGAACACTCTCGGAATTTCGGTTGATATTCCTACAGCATTGATTCTCTGTGTACTTGCAACGCTCGGTGCCTGCGGTGCTTCTGGAGTTGCAGGCGGTTCACTGCTGCTCATTCCGCTCGCATGTTCTCTTTTCGGTATTTCAAACGACATTGCAATGCAGGTTGTCGGTGTAGGCTTTATCATCGGTGTTGTGCAAGACAGCATGGAAACCGCACTCAATTCCTCAAGCGACGTGCTTTTCACTGCAACTGCCGAATATTATTCATGGAAAAAGAGCGGAAAGCCGCTCCCTGAAAAATTCTAGATAAAAGCATTTTAAGCAAAATATTGATTAGCTAAAAAAAGCTGCCGGCACTCAGCATGGATTCATGCAGTACCGGCAGCTTTTTTATTTTGAAATCATTTTGCCTGAACAATTACATGCAGCACCTTTGTCTTCTGCTTGTTAAAAATGCGCGAGAACTCAAAATGTATTACCTTCTGCACAATCTTCGGCTCAAGCTCATGAGTGCGCACTGAAAGTGTCAGTGACTGAATCGGATTCAATGTTTCAACAGCAGCCTGCTTAAAATCAGGAGAATACAAATTTTCCAGATATTTTTTAAGAGACTGTGTCTTATCACGCGGAAGAATTCTTGCCATAAGAAGCAGAAAGTTATAGTTCTCTGGATTTGGGCAGCCCAAAATACGCGGTGTTGATTCAGAATACTGAGGATTGATATTCCATTGTGCATCAATCATAAAAAGCGCGTATGGGATTGACTTCATAAGAGCACCAAAGCTTTCTTCACTTAAAGAAGATTCTTCAAGCTTTTGCATTACATCATTATATAAGGAAGAAATCTGACCAATTTCTGTGAAAGGCTCTACAGGAAGCCGTACAGAAAGGTCTCCGGTTACAGCCTGTTCCTTCATTTTTGCATACACATCAAAAATTTCAGTTGAAGCACCATGTTCAACAATGTTAAGTCCCTTGTCTTCATCTTCAGAAGAAACACGCAGCGGAACAATCTTGTTCAGAATCCAGAAGCCTATTAACGCAAGCCCAAAAGCCCAAACGCCGCAGGCTGTAACTCCTATAAACTGGGCAAGGAACTGGCTGCCAAAAATCGGGTTTGTGCCTAAAAGTTCAGGCTGCCCGAAGATTCCGACTGCAAGTGTTCCCCAGACACCGGCACAAAGATGAACCGGAACTGCGCCGACAGCATCATCTAATTTCAGCTTTTCAAGAATGAAAGCGCCTATAAGCATTACAATGCCGCCCACAGCACCTATTATTGCCGCCGCACCGGGAGTAACACAATGACAGTTTGCAGTAACTGAAACAAGCCCTGCCAAGGTTCCGTTTATTACAAAGTTTACATCAGGAATCTTTTTAAATGCCCAGCCGACAAACAAGGCTGAAAGCATACCAGTAGCAGCACCAATACAAGTGTTCAGCAGAACCTGCGGAACAATGTCATTGAAAGCGAGAGTTGAACCGCCGTTAAAACCGAGCCAGCCGAACCACAGAATGAATACGCCGGCAACTGTCATAGGTACATCGCAGCCCTGTATATCACGCGGTTTCTCATCTTTTGGGAATCTGCCCTTTCTTGCGCCCAGAATAATAATTCCTGCAAGACCTACATAACCGCCTACAGAATGAACAACCGTAGAACCGGCAAAATCAACAAATCCGAGTTTATAAAGCCAGCCTTGTGCATCAGAAATAAATGAAGGCTGAATTCCTGCCCAAGCCCAATGCCCAAAAATAGGATAAATTATAAGCGACATTAAAAAAGTTGAAATGATGTAAGAAGAATACTTCATTCGTTCTGCAACTGCACCAGAAACAATCGTTGCACTGGTTGAACAGAACATTGCCTGAAAAAATAAAAATGTACCTGTATTAAAATCAATGTTCATTCCGGCTCCAGGAATAAAGCCTGAACGTCCTATAAAACCATCAGAAGACGTTCCGAACATAAATGCAAAACCTACAAGCCAATAAACAAAAAGAGAGATACCAATATCTGTAAGGTTTTTTATGGCAACGTTAATGCTGTTTTTCTCACGTGTAAGACCAGACTCCACCATAGAAAAACCAGGCTGCATAAAAAAGACAAGTGCAGCTGATACAGCAACCCACATTGCGTCCACAATACTATTCATAAAAAACCTCCATAAGTAAAATTAAACTGCATTAAAATATAGCCACCCGTTTTCGCGGGTGGCTATGGATGATTACTAAACACTGACTATTTCAAATTAGTCCTGCAAAGCTTCGTAGCCTTCTTCGCCTGTGCGAACCTTTACAACATTCTGAACATCGTATACGAAAATCTTTCCGTCGCCGATGTTTCCTGTGTAAAGAACTTCCTTAGCGGCTGTAACAACCAGATCAACAGGAACTTCGCTTACAACGATGTCTACCTTAATCTTTGGCAGCAGTGTCATATCCATTTCAACACCACGGTACTTCTGAACATTTCCGTGCTGCTGGCCGCAGCCAAGTACGTTTGTAACTGTCATACCTGTTACGTTTATATCGTTCATTGCAGCCTTGAGTTCTTCGAACTTGCTCTGGCGTGTAATGATTGTTACCATGTGGAACTTTGCATCCGGGCGGGCACTTGCCTTTGTAACCGGAATTGCTTTTTCAACTGGAACAGCTGCACTATTGCCTGCAACAGCAGAAATACCGCCGATGCCAGCTTCTCCACCAGTCATAACCTGCGGAGCCATGATAAAGCCTGCATAGCTTGAATCAATTCCGTGCTCAAGCTTATCAAGACCGATAACTTCTTCTTCGCGGCTTGCGCGCAAACCGTGGAGTTTCTTAATCAATGAGAAGGTGATAACCATACAAACTGCTGTCCAAGCAACAATTGTGACTTCGCCAAGACACTGAACACCAAGGTGATGGAAACCGCCGCCATAGAATACGCCGTTTTCAACGTTGAACAAGCCGTCTGACAATGTACCCCAGATACCGTTTGCAAGGTGAACTGCAACAGCACCAACCGGGTCGTCGATGTGAAGCTTCATATCAAGCCCTTCAACAACCAGCACTACGATGATACCAGCAACAATGCCGATAACGCTTGCACCAAGCGCGTCAACTGTGGCACAAGTCGGTGTAATTGCAACAAGACCAGCCAATGAAGCGTTGAGCGTCATTGAAACATCAGGCTTGCCGTTCTTAATCCATGTGAAAATCATGGTTGTTACAGCAGCAACTGCCGGAGCAATTGTTGTTGTGGTAAACACAGCGGCAAGACCGCCGACACCCACAAGCTGTGTACAGGCTGCACCGTTGAAGCCGTACCAGCCGAACCACAAAATGAATGTACCGAGCGCACCCAATGTCAAAGAGTGACCTGGAATAGCATGAACCTTTGTTACCTTTCCGTCTTTATCGTAGTCGTACTTGCCGATGCGCGGGCCAAGAAAGATTGCGCCAATCAATGCAGCCGTTCCGCCGACAGAGTGAATCGCAGCACCACCGGCAAAGTCTACAAAGCCGAGATTTACAAGCCAGCCCTGGCTATTCCAAACCCAGCCCGCTTCAATCGGGTAAACTACAGCTGAAATTACAGCTGAATAAATGCAGTATGCGCTGAACTTTGTACGCTCAGCCATTGAACCAGAAACGATTGTGGCGGCAGTTGCGCAGAACACAAGGTTGAACACAAAGCTAGACCAGTCACCGTCTGCAAAGTTTGTGAACAGCTGCAAATCGGGTTTACCGATAAATCCAAAAAAATAATTCTCGCTCATCATCAGACAGAATCCGAGCAGCATAAAACAAGGCGTTCCGATACAGAAATCCATCAAGTTTTTCATGATGATGTTTCCCGCGTTTTTCGCTCTTGTAAAACCTGTTTCAACCATTGCAAAGCCACACTGCATAAAGAACACAAGTGCCGCACCAATCAGGAACCATACGCTCCAAACTTCACTCATAAAAAGCCTCCAGTAATGACATGCAGACTTGCTTCATCTATTTTCATAGATTCTGAAACAAGTTCAGAATGACATAAATAAAAAAATAGGTGACGGCATCAGACTTCATGCATTGTGCACATATGCTGGAAATCCGACACCATCGCCGTATCAAAAAAAAACGCCGTGCTTTCACACAGAAAACACGGCGCCTTTGCCAAAACAAAAAAAGCGTCGAAGAACTAAATCTACGACGCCTTTGTCTAAGTTGCTTTATTTATACTGAAATCAAAAAAAAGTGTCAATATCGTTTTTACATTTTATCAACTTTTTTTGTGTTGCAATGACACAAAAGAGGACTATTTCACCTGCTATAAGCTATATTTTGCTGAAATAAAGAATGTGCTCAAATCGCGGTATTTTCCGTATTCGCCGTCATGGCGGTCGTTGTCGTCTGAATGAGGGCCGGGCAAGAAAATGTATGCGCCGCCAGACACGCTGATCTGGTCTGAAACGCTGTATTTTACAGACGGAGCAAACATTGTGTCAAAGTCATCAAAATTGATGACGCTGCTCAAGCTTGCTTCAAGCGTTTCATCGAGAAATGACCTTGAAGCACTGAAAGTTGCGCCATGCGTATAATTGTCGGTGCGCTTAAGTGCATCAAGCTTGCCCCTTACATAGCTGAAATGATACTGCGCAGTGAAAGTCCAGCCACTTGGCATCCAGTCTATGCCCACAAGGGCTGCAATTTCGTCATGCTGTTCAGAAGCTTCTTTGGTGCCGCCCAGAATTGCTTCAGGCGATTTTTGGAAATGCCGCTTGGGGAAAAACGCGCCTTCCATGCGGATTACAGTTTCGCCGATTGGCAGCGCGGCATCTGCGCCGAGCATAGCCATGCGCTCATATTTTCCGGCTACTTCAAGTCCGTTCGGCATTGGCGGATATGGAAACTGAGCCTGCCCGAAAGTGACTTTGTAGTTCATAAGCGGAATATCGTCCCAGCCATAAAAAGCGTATAACGAAACATCAAGCCGTGAAAAATAGCCTGAAAGTTTCAAGCCGAATTCGCTGTTCTTGAGCGTGGTTTTGGGCTTTTCAGCTTCTCTGATATTTATAGGCAGAGTGAGCACCCTATTAAGCGCAGGAACAGGAAAGGATGTGCTTAGCGGAACAATAAGCGGGCGCAGTTGGTTGCCTTCATCAAAAGGAAGAATCGACGGCGTAAAGAACGGAACCCACCAAGCATCTGCTGTAAACGAATTTCCGTTGAGAGAAAACCGCACTGCATCAATGCCAAGCGTTGAACTGTCGCTTGTCATTGCGGCAAAGCTTGACATGTTTGAAGGGCAAAGCACATTGGTTATGTCTATGCCGTCAGCCTTGCCCCACGCCGCTTTTTGCCGCCCTAGGCGGATTCCCCAGAAAGAACTTGTGTAATCCGCCCAGAATTCATCTAACAAAAAAGTGCAATTGCCGAAATTCCTGATTTTTTCCTTATTCTCGTATAAGTACTTATAGTTCAGCACATCTGCAAGGCAATAGTTGAACGTAAATTCGGTGTATGCAGAAAAATTGCCGTAATAAGCGTCAACCTTGCTTTTTAGCGAGGTGTCTGCAAGCGTAAAATGCCCTTTATAAGCTGCAGGATCTGCCCACGGCGCTCTTACGCCCCATTTGGTCTCTGCTTCCATAGACAAATCCACGCCGCCTTCTGCTGCAAGGCAAACGCCAGTTGCAAGAACTAACAGAATTGTTATAAGAACTATTTTTTTCATATGAACCTCAAGCAATGCAGAAGACTGCCCGTAAAGCATTGCAACAGATTCCGAAACAAGCCCGGAATGAACCGCTGCGCAATAAGGCAGCTTCAGCCTTTCGTGTTAGCAGAACAATTTAGCGGATTCTGCCTTTTTCCATTGCGGCAACTGTAAACAATGAATCCTCGATGTCATCAGCGTTATAGACAATGTTTTCAGTTGCAATGAGCGACCAAGTGCCAGTCTGAACGTTTTCCATCTTCAGCATTGTTGCAGTTGTGTAGCCGTCAATTGTAGTGAAATCTGTGCAGTAAAGAATACGGTGCAGCTGGTCTTGTCTGTCATAGAATTCGCATCTGCGCATGATAAAATCGCTCTTTGCAATGTACACAATATTGCGCGGGTCTTTTTCGGTGTGAGCCTTGCTGATGCACTCAACCTTGTAGCATTCAACGCCGTCAATAGATTCTTCTCCGAGCAGGTTGTAGTCATACTTGTTGAGGCTTCTGTCGCCCATGTCCTGATAGGTGAAATCTGTGCCCATAAAGCTGCCTTCGCTTTCTGAACCGCTTGAAGCGATGCGGCGTGTTTTCTTCATTGCAGGCATATAAAGCCAGTTGTCAGAATCTTTGTCATCATCTTCGTAGTCAAATGTAAGATAGCATGTGCCCGCAACGTCTTTCGGCGAGTTGAACACGATTACGCTTTTTGAAACGTCGCCGTATTCTTTGCTCTTCATCGTTACCTTGCGGATTCTGTCGTTGCCTTTCTTTGAGTGAATCGTGAGCGTGGCAGTTGACGATGAAGTTTTTGGGTCTGGCACTTCGTCAGACTTTTTCATGATGTCGTAACCAGAGAGCGACTGCGCAAAAAGCGCACCGGCAAGCAGCAATGCTGAAATTGTACAAATTGTCTTTTTCATTTTGAAACTCCTTAAAAAGTTGTTGTTCGTCTTTGAGCGTTTCAGCGTTCTAGACCTCGATACTAAAATTGTTTGTTTCTGTGTTAGTTACAGATAACAAAGTTAAAGCTTCCTAACTCAAGCTACCCATAATCAGTTCTTCTTTTCTTTGCCGAACGGTTTTGCAATATAAAGAAGAACCGGCGTTACCGTATAATCTGCAATCAGCGCACCGGCAAGGCCAATCATCGAAAGCCAGCCGAGACGCACAAGCACCGTCATTGTGCTGAACAAAAAGATGAAGAACATGGCGCACAATATGACTGTTGTCATAATCATCGTTTTGCCGATTTCGCGGTAAGAAGCAAGAATAGCTTTCTTGTAATTGCCTGTAATCTCAAAGTGATACTTGATGTGATTCGTAAAATGAATCGTATCATCTACCGCAATTCCGAGAATCATCGGAAGAATCATCGCGGTAATCATATCAAGGTTCCAGCCGAAGTAGCCCATAACGCCGCCAATCAAAACCATTGGCGCAATGTTCGGAATCATTGCGATAATGCCTGTGCGGAATGAGGTAAAGGCAATAATAAGCAGAATCAGAATTATGACAAGCGACGTTCCGATAGAGCGGATTGAACCGCGGACGAGCTTACCGTTCATGTGAGCATACTGAACAACTTCGCCGACAACACCAGCATTGCTTGCATCCGGGAAGAGCTCATGAACCCATTGCGTTACCAAATTCATATTCTTGACAATTTCTTCGCCGTCATAACCGTTAAGCTCAACGTGAAGATAAGCTGCCTTAAAGTCTTCGCTGATATACTGATACAAATCAGAACCGCCCGAAATTTCATACAGGAACATAATCTGAGTTACAAGATCCTGGTCATCTGGAATAATGTAAGCATCAGGATTATCTTCGTTGAGGGTGCGGTTCATTTCCTTGATAATCTTTGTTACCGAAGAAACGCGCGGCTTTCCGTTTGAGATTTTCGTCTGGCTCAAAGTGCCGATTCTATCCGTAAGCACATCCATGTTCTGAAGGCGCACAGGATCTTTCATCGCGTCTTCATCCGGGTATTCGATAAGCACTTCGTAGCTGTACTGACTACCAAGCTGGCTGCGCGTAATCTGCATAAGCCGTCTTACATAATCAGTGCGTTCGCCCATCATTTCCGTGTAGTTCATGTTCACTTTGATTTTCAGAATGCCCGGAATGCATGCAACCATAATTACAGCACCGACAATAACCGTAATCCATTTCTTGTTGAGAATTGATTTTCCCATTGCCTCTACGCGCAAGTCTGAATTTGTTGAACCAGCCGTATAAACGAAATTTGGGTCAGGTTCCTGGTCTTTACCGAAGCTGTAGAGACACGGCAGAAGAATCATAATATAGATGAAAACTGCAAAAACTGATGCTGCGGTAATTCCGCCGACCCAGCGCATCGGCTTGATGCCGGCAGAAAGGAATGAGAGCATACCGGCCATCGTCGTGATTACTGTGAAGAACAAAGCCCAGCCTGAATCGCGGATGCCCATAACGATTGATTCTTTGCGTTTGCCTGTCTTGCGGAAGTACATCTTGAAGCTGTTGATGTAGTGAACTGCATAACCGACAGCGAGCGCCATAGAAAGCAGCACCGTAACAAGAATCATCGTGTTGTTGCCTTTTATGTTCATCCAAGCTGAAAAACCAAGCGTAGTGCCGAGAGCACCGGCCGTGGCAATTGCCGGAACAACAACGCCGCGCAATGAACGGATAAACAGGACAAGGAAAATAAGCATTACGATAAAGCCGATGCCGATGCGCGAAACACATTGCTGCATTGTCACGGCTTCTTCTTCATATTCTGTGTAAGACATGCCGGCCGGCCGGATTACCCATTTATCAGATTTATACTTCGGGTCATTGAAAATCTTCATTGCTGGCGGCGCAATTTTGTCCATCGCTTCGGTAAGCGGTTCTGTGTAATGCTCAAGATTCACTATAAGCCATGTTTCCGTGCAGTCGTCACTTACAATATTGTTGACAAGCGATTCGCGGCTTAAGATGAACGCCTTTTTTTCAGCAAGTTCAGCCGGATCGCTAGGAACACCATCTTCAAAAGGGCTTGTTACTTCAAAGCCTTCTTCCGTTCCGATTGGAACAGAAAGTTCCATAAGTGAAGTTATGCTGTCTGCATAAGGCACTGCATTCAAAAGCTCATCACCAAGCTCGTCAATCATCTGCAAAACTTCAGGGTCAAAGACATCTTTTGCCGTAATGTGCGCCAGAAGATTATCCGTAGAACCGAAAATCTCTTCAAAATGATCCTGATTGATTTTTGTTGTTTCCCAGTTGTCAAACCAGTCTTCTTCGCCGTTGTCGAGCTTGAGCCGAGGAAGCCCAAGACAACCGGCAACCGTGATAATCAGAAGGGCAATAATAAAGCCCCAGCGGTGCTTAACTTCAAAGCGCCCGAATTTTTCAAACCAGTCATTGATTTTCTTAACTTGCATAATGACTATTTCCTCCAGTGATAACAGTGTTACTGAAAGTGATAACATTGTTACCTTTTTCGATAACAATGTTATCATAGTGATAACGTTGTTATCTTGTCAAGTGAATTTGATAACATTGTTATCATTTTTATTGACATATGCCGTTTTTTGTCTATAAAATACAAAGCGAAGGAATAATTATGAGCGAATCGGCAGCAGAAACAAAAAAGAAAATCTTAGACAGCGCAATGGCTGAATTTCTCGAAAAAGGCTTTATGAATGCCTCTCTGCGCACAATCGCTGCAAATGCAGGTGTAACCACAGGCGCAATGTACCGTCACTTTAAAGACAAAGACGCCCTCTTTTGCGCCCTTGTTGATGACGCAATTGATGCTTCCACAAAAGCTGTAATGCTGGCCGATGTTTCGAACCATCTTGATTTAGACAATGTTGTCTCTAAAGAGCACTTTGCGGAAGAATCAAGGCATACTAACGAGCTTATAAACTATATCTTTGATAATTTTGATGCTTTCACTCTGCTGCTTACAAAAGCCGCCGGAAGCACACACGAGCATTTTCAGGAAGAAATCTGCGATTTGCACACAAAAAACTGTGCAGAAACCTTCAATTGGATGTATAAGAACGGTATATCAAAAAAGAAAGTCGATAAAATGACAGTTCATTTTATCGCTTCAACAATAATCAATGCCTTTCTCGAAATTATTACCCATAAAATGACAAAGAAGGCTGCATTTCAGTATATAGCGAACATCGAAGAATTCACACGCTTCGGCATGCTCCACATGATGGGCATTCCATGCGAATAATTCATGGAAACAGCTTCAGCAGACTAGCTAAAAAAAATGCTTGGTCACTGCGCGTTGGTTGGTGAGCGGAGTCGAACCAACTCAAAATGACCAAGCACACCGGCTGTGCTGCTATATCTGGTTGCTTCAGCAGGTTGCCTGTACGGCAGTCATTGCTACAGTGTTCACAATGTCTTCAACCGAACAGCCGCGCGAAAGGTCGTTGCACGGCTTTGCAAGGCCTTGCAAAACGGCGAAACATTCTGCACCGCCGATGCGCTGCGTAATCTTATAGCCGATGTTGCCAGCCTGAAGGTCAGGGAACACAAGAACATTTGCACGGCCGGCAACTTTGCTGCCCGGCGCTTTTGAAGCACCGATTTCAGGTACTAAAGCCGCGTCAAACTGCATTTCGCCGTCAAGCAGCAAATCTGGTGCAAGTTCATGCGCAATCTTTACAGCTTCCTGCACTTTGCTTACAAGCTCGTGCTTGGCGCTGCCCTTTGTAGAGAACGAAAGAAGCGCAACGCGCGGTTCTTCAACACCACAGAGAACTCTTGCTGTTTCAGCAGCAGAAACGGCGATGTGCGCCAGTTCTTCTGCTGTAGGGCATGGCATAACAACACAGTCTGCATAAACAAGCAGACCGTCTTCGCCGAGGCTCTTGTTCGGGCAGTCCATCAAAAAGCTGCTTGATACAACTTTCATGCCGGGCTTTGTTTTGATAATCTGCAAAGCCGGGCGCAGCATGTCGCCTGTTGTGTGCACCGCGCCAGAAACAAGCCCGTCTGCGTCACCGCACTTGACCATCATAATGCCGTAGTACATTGGGTCGGCGACAAGCTTTTTTGCGTCTTCTTCAGTTACGCCTTTGGCCTTTCTCAATTCGTAAAGCGTTTTTGTATATTCTGCGGCTTTTTCGCTTGCACTCGGATCGATAATCTTGATGCCTGCAATGTTTGCGCCCTGCGCTTTGGCGACTTCCGCAATTTTTTGTGGGTTTCCCAAAAGAATTGGCGTTGCAAGCTTTTCTTTTACGATGTCTTCTGCAGCCTTAACTGTGCGCGGCTCGTCGCCTTCCGGCAGTACAATCGTTTTTATGTTGGCGCGCGCCTTGTTCTTGATTTTTTCTATCATGCTCATGTTATTTCTCCTTTTATGGCTTATAAATCCAAGCCTTCAAAACCGTTCCAGACTGGTTTGCCGGTGTATGTAAGCGGCGTAATTTTGCCTTGCATAACTTTAAGTGCCGGAAGAGCCAGAGCTTCCTGTTCCATTTCGCCAGGGTAAACGGAAATCGGTGCAATCCAGCCGCAACGCTTTTCTATAGTAGATTTTACGTCGGCAAAGCGTAAAAGCCCGCCTGTCAGCAAAATTCCGTCAACCTTGCCGCAAAGCACGCAGCTCATTTCGCCAATCATCTTGCAAATCTGATAAAGCATCGTGTTCCAGACTAAATCTGCCTTGCGGTCGCCTTTTTCCAAAAGCTCGTGGATTGTGTCTGCATTTGCCGTGCCGAAAAGGTCAACAAAGCCGCCCGCGCGGGAACAGCGGAGGCGCACGTCTGCAATTGAGTGTTTTTCGATATAGTCAAGCAGCGAAAGCACAGGAACGCTGCCGATTCTTGTCGGAGTGAATGCGCCTTCGCCGTCTGCGCCCATGTTGCCGTCTACCATCTTGCCGTGGTCGTGCGCGCTTACGGTTATGCCGCCGTCGATGTGTGCAACAACAAAATTGCAGTCTTCGTAGCGTTTGTTAAGCACGTGCTCGGCGTGATATTCCGCGACCGCCTTTTGATTAAGCACATGCGAATGAGAAACGCGGTAAATGCCTTTGATGCCGGTAAGGCGGGCGTAATCGCCGTATTCATCTACGTTTGTCGGGTTGAGGGTAAATGCCGGCTTATTGAATTCCTGCGCAAATTTCCATGCGAGCATTACGCCGAGCTTTGCAGGGTGCTCGCTGCCGCCGACGGCCGCAACTGTGTCATCGTAAAGCTTCTGGTCAATCTTTGTAATGCCGCCCGGCTGCGTACATGCAGAACCGCCGCGGCCTACGAACACGTCAATTTCAGATGCTTTGTAGCCTTCGTCTTTGAGCATGTTCATGATGACTTCATAACGGAAAGGCATCTGGTCGTTTACATGCGGAAACGAAAGCAGCACATCTGCGTCATGAAAAAGGCTTTTTTCGAATACAGATGTTTCATTTTCAAAAAGGCTAACCTTGGTTGAGGTTGAGCCGGGGTTGATAATCAACAGCTTATATTTTTTATCACTTACTGCCATAATTAAATTCTCCTGTCAGCAGATTTTGCGGAATTTTTTGAACAGACCTATTCTATACTTCGCGCAAAAAGAATACAACGGCTTTTTGCTTCTTTATAAAGAAAAATTTGTTATACGCGGAATGCACGGCAAGAATGCGGCGCAAGTGTAGTCTTTATACTGCTGCCCAAATCTTTGCGCGCCCATAAATCGCGGATGACCGGGGCTGTTGGCGCAGCATCAGCTGATTCTGCTTGTTCGGCAGCGGTTGCTTCAGCGGCAAGCTTTGTGCTGAACGTAAGCGGCTGCTCTTCGTCAGTCAAGTTAAACAAAGCATAATACGCGTGCGCACAGCCAGATTCGTCAAACCCGATAAAGTTGTACCAGCATACGATATTGCTGCCGCTCAAAGACGGCGAAAGCTGCCTTGCCTGGTTCGGACACTTGTTCATTGCAATTATTTCTTCGTTTGTCAGCAGGCTTAAACTGAAAGAGTCGAGCTGCGGCAAGTCTGTGCCAATCATCAGCGGTGCACGGAAAATGCTCCACAGCGTAATCATTGTGCGCGTTTCTTCCGGCGTAAAGTTGCTCTTTCTTGCTTTTGATTTTTCCGGCGCATCAGGGTCTGCCCAGCCGTAGCCAAGCACGTTCAACGGAAGCATGTCGCAGTCAGGCCAGTTGCCACCGCCTGTGTGCTTCTGCCAAACTTCGCAGCGTTCAAACATTGCTTTAAGAAGTTTCCAGTCGTCCCAGAAGTCGTCGGTTATGCGCCACATGTTTGCATAACTTTCGTAATGATGGGCTTTTTCAATTAATGCAGGCCCCGGACTAAGCGAAAGCACCATTGCGCGGCCGGAATTTTCGATTGCTCTGGCAATCATTTCGATTTCTTTTTCAGCTGAATAAGGGTTCTGCGGATACATGTTCGTATTGCAGATGTCGTCAACCTTTACAAAATCAACGCCCCATTCTGCATAAAGCTCGAAAACCGAATCGTAATAATCTTGCGCATATGGCCGCGCCGCATCAACGCCGTACATGTCCGGGTTCCAGCGGCTGATTGAATAGGGATTTGCAACCATGTCGGCAGTTGCAGCTGTGCCGTCGTGTGTCTTTATGGGCAGATGCTCATGGGCGGCAAAACGCGGAATTCCGCGCATTATGTGAATGCCGAATTTAAGACCGAGAGAATGAAAGTAGTCTGCAAGCGGCTTGAACCCTTTGCCGCCGGCGCTGCTCGGAAAACGGTTCGGTGCCGGAATCTGCCGCGAATACTCATCTATACAGAAGCGGCTGAACGGAATGTACTGAATTCCTTCTTTGTTGCGCTTGCCCGCATCCGGGTCTGACCACTGAATGTCGATTACCACATATTCCCAGCCGTACTTTTTCAGGTTTTTCGCCATATATTCGGCGTTTGCGCGAACCTGCGCCTCGTTCACCATCGTATTGTAATAGTCATAGCTGTTCCAGCCCATCGGCGGTTCTGGTGCAACTGCGTTTTTGTTGTAGTCTTTGCTGTTGTAGTTCATTTTCCCCTATTCTATATTGCCTGCAAAAAGAATACAACGGTCTGTTGATTCGTTATACCGCAATGGCAGAGTATTAATTCATTTTTTTAGTGTCAACTGACAAATTGTGTTGTATAATTACTCTTTATGGAAATAGAAAAAGAATTACAGAAATTAAGACAGGCTGATGAAAAAATCTCAAACAGATATGTTCTCATTGCTTTGACAGCAAATTTTCTTACTCTGGTAATAGCGTGGATTATTAATGAGTTTAATCTTTTTCACATTGAGAAAAACCTTTGCAGAATCTGTGTAATTATTTCTTTTATCTTTACACTACTTCCATGGATTTACTACGCCTGCCCCGGACTTGTAAAGCCTGAAAAACTCAAGTACTTTATTTCGTTTCATATTCTGTTTCTTACGCTTTTTGCTGTAAGTCTTATGAATGTGCACGTAACATTATTTTTGATTTTTCCGCTGCTGACCGCCACACACTACCACTCAAAGGCAGTTCTCCGCATTTCAGCCATAGGCGGCTGCATTATTGCAGTTGTTGCGCCTTTAATTTCGATTAAGCTCCACACGTTTGACTCAACTTTTTTGGTCTATCTTTTTAAGATGCTGAATCCTGAATATATTTCAGGCTCAAAGATTGTTGACGAATACATTCAGACACTGCCGCTTTCGCCTTCGCTCGGATTCACGTTTTTTTACGGTCTGCCGCACTTTCTGACTATGGCAGGTTTCAGCATTATTGTGCTTACAGTAAACAAAAGCCGGAATGAGAGTTTAGAGGCACGTGTAACAGATCTTAAAAACATCAAGGACAACATTTTATTTTCAGTTGCGAACATTATAGAAAACAGAGACTTAAGCACTGGCAGCCACGTAAAAAGAACAAGCGAAATCGTAAGAATTCTTGTTCTGGAAATAATGAAAACCGACAGGAAACATTCTTCCACTTTCTGGACTCATGTAATAAAGGCCGCGCCTATGCATGATCTGGGAAAAATTGCAATTCCAGACGGAATTTTGCGCAAGCCTGAAAAACTTACGCCGGAAGAATTTGAGATAATCAAGACGCACGCGCAAAAAAGCTGTGACATCATCGACCAGGTTTTAAAAGATATTGAAAACGATGAATTCCTGACAATTGCAAAGAACATCGCAAAACATCACCACGAGCGTTTTGACGGTTCAGGCTATCCGTCTCATCTTAAGGGAAACGAAATTCCGGTTGAGGCGCGGGTTATGGCTATTGCAGACGTTTTTGACGCCTTGTGCAGCGAACGCCCTTACAAAAAACCGCAGACACCTGAAGAAGCTGCTGCCATAATCAATGAATCAATGGGCACACATTTTGATCCGGGGCTGCTGAACGTATTCAAGGCATGTTATCCTCAGCTAAAAGAATATTACGAAATAGAAAACAGCTCTGCTGCTTTTAAGCACAATCTATAACACACCCGTGGAAACTTGCAGTAATTCACCAAAACAGATACAGGAGTAACTAATGGCAAAGGTAAATCATAACTTTAGCAACGATTTTTGTCCGCAGACATTGTTTCTGTACGGCACAAAAAAAGAAGACGGAACGCCCGATTTCGGGCTTTTCTGCTGGTTCAGCTACATTCACACTGAAGCTGAAGGCGGTGCGCATCTAGGCGTTATGGCCTGCATCGGCGAAGACAAGCTGACAAAAGACCTCGTCAGAAAGAACGGCGTATTTTCGGCAAATCTTGTTACAGAAAAACTGCTGCCGCTTGCTGATTATTACGGCACTACTTCCGGCCGCAACACAAAAGACAAGATGAAGTTCATGCCGACAGTGGAACAGGGCAAGGTGCTTGATGTGCCTACAATCGCCGAAAGCCCGGTAACGTATGAGCTTAAGGTTCGGAAAGAGATTCATCTTGCAGAAGGCAGCGACCTTTTTATCTGCGAGATTTGCAATGTGTCTGTTGAAGAAAGCCTTCTTGATAAGAATGTGCCTTTCATCGACCGGCTCAAAAAAGCATCGCCTGCGATTACTTGCGGCGAAAATACTTACGAATCGATTGACGGCAGATATCTCGGCAAATGGGGCGAGCCAAGAAAAAAGCTGACTGAAAAATAGCGTTTGCCGGCGGTGCACCAACTAAGGCGCACCGCTTTTTTTATGCTACTTTACAGCCAGCTTATTAACTAGTTTGGGCTCCATCACTGGAGTCCGTATTTGTCTGTCAGTCTTAGCGTACACTGAACAGCAGATCACCGTAGCATGGAACAGGCCATTCTGCTTTTGGAACGAGCAATTCCATTTCGTCAACTTTTTCACGGAGTGCGTTCATTGCAGGAATTACATTGTCTTTGAAGAACATTGCAACTTCTGATGCACCTTCAATTGATTTTACAGCATCATTCTGCTTTTCAAGATCGCAGAGTTTTTTGTAAATATCACTTGTAAGTGCGCTGACTTTCTTAAGCTGAGCACCTTCAAAGCCTTCTTCACTGATTCCACATGCTTTTTTAGAAGCAATTGTATCGGCAAGTTCTTTTGAATAAGAGCTTGCAGCCGGCAGATAAAGCTTGCGTGTCATGTCGATCATTGTAAGTGCTTCAATTCCGATAATCTTTGAGTAGTTTTCGTTCTGAATCTCAAAGCGGCTTGAAATTTCAGTGTCGCTGAATACACCGAGCTTTTTGAACAATGCGCGGTTTGCATCAGACGGGAAGTATTTAAGTGCTTCCGGTGTTGTCTTAAGGTTCAAAAGTCCGCGCTTTTCAGCTTCTTTTACCCAAGATTCATCATAGCCGTTTCCGTTAAAGATAATCCGTTTGTGTTCGCGGATTGTCTTTAAGATAAGGTCATGCAAATCCTTCTGGAAATCACTGCTCTTTTCAAGTGTGTTTGCAAACTCATCCAAAACTGCTGCAACAACAGTGTTGAGCATGATGTTTGCACATGCAATTGAATCACTTGAACCAAGAGAACGGAATTCAAACTTGTTTCCTGTAAATGCAAATGGTGAAGTTCTGTTGCGGTCAGTTGTATCCTTTTTGAATTCAGGAAGAACAGTTACACCAATTTCCATCTTCTGTTTTTCATGTGCACCGTAAGGTTTGCCCTGTTCAAGACAATCAAGAATTGCTGAAAGTTCATCACCCAAGAACATAGAAATAATTGCTGGAGGCGCTTCGTTTGCTCCAAGACGGTGGTCGTTTCCGGCTGTACCGACTGAAATGCGGAGCAGATCCTGATGTTCATCAACTGCCTTAATTACAGCACAAAGGAACAAAAGGAACTGTGCATTGCTTTCCGGTGTTGCGCCCGGGTCAAGCAGATTCTTTCCTGTGTTTGTACTGATTGACCAGTTATTGTGCTTGCCGCTTCCGTTTACGCCTGCGAATGGTTTTTCATGCAGAAGACAGACCATTCCATGTTTAGAAGCGATTTTTCTCATCAATTCCATTGTGAGCTGATTGTGGTCACAGGCAAGGTTTGTTGTGTTGAAAATTGGAGCAAGTTCGTGCTGAGCAGGAGCAACTTCGTTGTGCTCTGTCTTAGCAAGAATACCAAGCTTCCAGAGTTCACGGTTCAAGTCTTTCATGAATTCCTGAACGCGCGGCTTAATCATACCAAAGTAATGATCTTCAAGTTCCTGACCTTTCGGCGATTTTGCACCGAACAATGTACGGCCTGTAAAAATCAAGTCTTCACGCTGATCGTAAACTGATTTATCTACAAGGAAGTATTCCTGTTCTGGTCCAACTGTTGTCTTAACAGATGTTACGTCTTTGTTGCCGAACAGTTTCAAGACACGGACAGCCTGTTTGCTCAGGGCTTCCATAGATCTTAAAAGCGGTGTCTTTTTGTCGAGCGCTTCGCCTGTATAAGAACAGAAACATGTTGGAATACAAAGTGTACCGTCTTTGATAAAAGCATAAGATGTCGGATCCCATGCTGTGTAGCCGCGTGCTTCAAAAGTTGCGCGGAGGCCGCCGCTCGGGAAAGAAGAAGCATCAGGCTCACCCTGAACAAGTTCCTTCCCGCTGAATTCCATGATTACTTTTCCGTCACTTGAAGGCTGAATAAAACTGTCGTGTTTCTCGGCAGTAACGCCTGTAAGAGGCTGAAACCAATGTGTAAAATGAGTTGCACCTTTTTCGCAGGCCCATTCTTTCATGGCATTTGCAACAACATTGGCAACTGCCGGATTAAGTTTTTCTCCGTCATTGATTGTCTTCATCAGCTGCTTAAAAGTTTCTTTTGGCAACCGAGCCTTCATTACTGTTTCGTTAAAAACGTTTTCGCCAAAAATTGGTGTTACTTCGTCCATAAAAATCTCCTGTTTCAGCTTTAAAACAAAAAACGCCGCATTCCTCGAACCGTTGTACACCGGTTTAAAAAATACAGCGCCTTTGCCAAATTCAGTTTAAAACAAAAAAGGTCGCAGGAACATCAGTTCTGCGACCTCTTTGCCGTTTGATGTTTTCTTTATACAGTTTCAAAAAAAAAATGTCAAGTGCAAAAAATAATTTGCATGAAAAAAAGTGTTGTGCAGGAAACAGAAATATGCAAAATCCTCATTTCACTGTTTTAATTCAATCTTGCAAATACGCATTTGCAAATATATAATAGATTTAGAAACACTTATGGAATTTTCAGAACAATTTCTGTCTAATACAATGCTGGTCATGCAGGGCATCTGCTGGATTCTGGCATTTATGACTGCATTTACAAGAAATCTCTCAAAACCCAGAAAAATCGCGATTATTATCATGGAAACAAGCTCTGCAATGCTGCTTATTTCTGACCTTCTTTTCCGCACTTACGTAGGTACAGCAGGAACTATTGCATGGTGGGCGGCAAGAATCGCAAAATTCTGCAACCACTTCTTTGTGGGCATGATTCTGTATTCGTTTACTATTTATCTTAAAACGCTGTTTATAAATGAAGCTTCACTGAAGAAGCCGCCAAAAAGAATCGCAGTTTCAGAGTTTTTTGTGGCTGGAATCTTTATCTGCCTTACAGTCGCGCAGATTACAGGGTTTTATTATACTTTTGACGGGGAAAACAACTATATCCGCCATCAGGGGCGGGTTGTCGCCTATATTATTCCGCTGATTATTCTGCTTTTGCAGCTTTCATGTATTCTTCAGTATTATAAAAGATTTACAAGACGGATTAGAATTCCGATTCTGCTTTTTACGCTGATTCCCCTTGCGGCGACATTCGTTCAGTTTGTAATCCATGACATTCCCTTTGTAGACACTTCGATTGTTGGCATGGCTATTGTGCTTTACGTCTTTACAATTCAAGAAATGAACGAAGCGGTCGAAAAGGCGCATCAAATGCAGATTGCAATGATGGAGCAATATCAGCAAGAGCTTGAGCGCACTGTTGAGCTGCGTACAAGCGAACTGCGCATTGCAAACGAAAAGGCCGAACGGCTGCTTTTGAACATTCTGCCTGAAGATATTGCGCGCGAACTGACCGAGAACCCCGGCCGCACAATTTCGAGAAAATATCCGAATGTAACTGTGCTGTTCACAGATATTGTAGGTTTTACCAAGATGAGCAGCACAATGAGCGCAGAACAGACTGTAAGAATGCTCAACAAGATAATATCGCTTTTTGACGAGCGTGCTGAAAAAGAAGGCATCGAAAAAATCAAGACAATCGGTGATGCCTATATGGCAGCATCAGGGCTTACAGAAGATGCTGCGAACGACGGTGCTGAAAAGATGTGCCGCTTTGCACAGGGTCTTTTGGAAGACGTGCGGAAGTTCAACAAACTGTTTCCTGTGCAGATACAGATCCGAATCGGAATAAACACAGGCGAGCTTGTGGCGGGTATAATCGGCAAAACAAAGTTCATTTACGATGTCTGGGGCGACACCGTAAATGTGGCAAGCCGCATGGAAAGCACAGGCGAGCCGATGCGCATTCACGTCTCGGAACCGACCTATCTTTATACAAGACACGCATTCGATTACAAAGAATCTGCCCAAGTTGATGTTAAAGGCAAGGGCATCATGAAAACGTATTTTCTCTAATTTAGGCTGCTGTTATTTGCCGAAAGTCTTTTTGATCCGCCCGATTGCTTCTATTGTGCGTTCACGGCTGCCGAAGCCGGTTAAGCGCAGATAGCCCTCGCCTTTCCTGCCAAAGCCGCTTCCCGGAGTTCCTACAACCTGACACTTTTCGAGCAGTTCATCGAAAAAGCTCCAGCTTGTAAAACCGGCAGGAATCTGAAGCCAGACGTAAGGCGAGTTCTTTCCACCGAAAGCCTTGAAGCCGGCAGCAGTTACGCCTTCAAAAATAAGGCGCGCATTTTCGCGGTAAAAGCTCAAATTTTCCTGAATCTGCTTCTGGCCTTCTTCTGAATAAATTGCAGCAGCACCGCACTGAGTAATATAAGAAACACCGTTGAACTTTGTAGACTGACGGCGCATCCAGAGCGCATTCAATTCTGTGCCGTCAAAAACAAGCTCATGGGGCACCACAGTGTAGCCGCAGCGGAGACCAGTAAAGCCCGCAGTCTTTGAGAATGAGCGAAGCTCAATTGAGCAGGTCTTTGCGCCTTCAATTTCGTAAATCGACTTCGGCACATCGGGCTCGGTAACAAAAGCCTCATAGGCAGAATCAAAAAGAATCAGACTGTGATGAGCGTTTGCATAATCAACCCATTTTTTAAGATAGCTCTTTGGCGCAACCGCACCTGTCGGGTTGTTCGGGAAACAGAGATAGATGATGTCTGCTACCGGCGCACTCTCTTCCGGCAGTTCCGGCAAAAAACCTGTCTCAGCCGAGCACGGCATGATGATAATATTGTTTTTGCGGCCGTTCATAACGTTTGTGTCTATGTACACAGGATAAACCGGGTCGCAGATTGCAACAGTGTTGCCGGTTGCAAAAATATCGCCGATGTTTCCGCAGTCTGATTTAGCACCGTCAGAAAGAAAAATCTCATCAAGCTTAAGGTCAATTCCACGTTTTGTGTAATCCCACTCAAGAATCTTCTCGCGCACAAAGTCATAGCCCTGCTCCGGCGGATAGCCGCGGAAGGTTTTCTCGTCAGCCATTTCGTCAACCGCCTTGTGCATTGCATCAATTACAACAGGACAGATTGGCTTTGTAACGTCGCCAATCGAAAGCTTAATCACATCTGCACCCGGGTGCGAAGCTATAAACTCGCGGGTCTTTTTATTTACTGTAGAAAAGAGGTAGCTTGCCTCCAAATCCAGAAAGTTCTTATTTATTTTCATGATTCCTCCAAATTAACGTCATGCTGAACTTGTTAGCCTTCGGCGGCTTTCAGCTCAGCATCTATTACAAGATCCCGAAACAAGTTCGGGATGACGGATGGTTTATATTTCAACTTCACCGGAAAAGACTGTTTCTGCCGGTCCAGTCATAAACACGCTGTCGTTTTCGTTGCCGCTCCACTGAATCTCCAAATCTCCGCCAAGCAGATGCACAGTGATTTTTTCGCCGGCGTCAACCAAGCCGTTCAAGATTGCGGCAACAACGGTGGCGCAAGTGCCGGTGCCACAGGCCAAAGTTTCGCCTGTCCCGCGCTCCCACACGCGCATCCAGATAGTACGCCTGTCTTCAACGTATGCAAACTCAGTGTTTGTGCGCTCCGGGAAAAAACTGTTGTTTTCAAACAGCTGCCCTATTTCACAGACAGGAAACTCAGCCGGCTTTTTATCTATAAAAACAACCGCATGCGGGTTTCCCATTGAAACGCAGGTTGTCTTATATTCAACGCCGCCAATCAAAAGCGGATACTTAATTATGTGCGGTTCCGCATCACCGCCCGCAGCAGTAATATTCACCGGAATCTTTCCCGCCTGTAGAACCGGGCTTTCCATATCAACCGAAAGCTTACTCACCTTGTCACCTGGTTCGCCGCACTCAACAACAAGCTTTTTAACAGCTCCCATAGACTCAACAGTAAACCTGCATCCATTTGTATAGCCCGCATCATATACGTATTTTCCCACACAGCGGATTCCGTTTCCGCACATCTGGCTCCGGCTTCCGTCAGCATTGTACATAACCATCTCAAAATCAGCCTTAGTGCCCTTTTTGATGATGATGATTCCGTCTCCGCCAATTCCAAAATGACGGTCAGAAAGCTTTATTGCCGCCTGCTTTTCGCCTTCAGCTCCGCCCGGAAAATCACTTCTGGTACAGTCAAAATAAATATAGTCGTTTCCACAACCATGCATCTTTGTAAACTTCATGCTCACCTCACAAAAAAAAGAGGCCGTAGATAAATTTTCACCGAAACTTATCTACGGCCTCTTTGCCGTTAGTTCTTTTTAATTTTATAATAAAAAAATGTCAATAGTAGTTCTAAATAATACTACCTTTTTACGTTTTAATTCACAACATATTGACGATATTTTTCAAACACAGTATAACAATTAGGAACAAAGGCGTTCATTTAATTTGATGACTTAGTGTCTTCTGATTGAATGAGCGTCTTTTTTTTGGAGTAAATGTAATCATGAAAGCATGGCTGATTCTTGCAGACGGTACAATTTTTGAAGGAACTTCTATCGGAAAAACCGGCAGAACAACCGGTGAAACAGTTTTTACAACCGGAATGACCGGCTACCTTGAAACACTTACCGATCCAAGCTATTTCGGCCAGATTGTAACACAAACCTTTCCGCTTATCGGAAATTACGGTGTTATTCCCGAAGATTTTGAAAGCAAAAAGCCGTGGGTGCGCGGCTATATCGTGCGTGAGCTTTGCGACGAGCCGTCGAACTTCAGATGCGGCGGCAAGCTTGATGATTTTCTGAAAAAGCACGGAATTGTCGGCGTTGCCGGAATTGACACACGCGCACTCACCAAAAAACTCCGCGAATCCGGCGTTATGAACGGAATGATTGTAAGCGGCGATGAGGCTGATAAAATTGTACGTCATGCTGAACTTGTTTCAGCATCTATATTAGATGAAATCAAAAGCTATCAGATTGTTGATGCCGTAAAAAGCGTGCAAGGCGGCGCAGTAATAGATCATGCCGAAATGACCGGCAATGGCTCAGCTTATCATGTTGTGCTTTTCGATTTCGGCGCAAAAGCAAACATTCAGCGTGAGCTTGAAAAGCGCGGCTGCAAAGTTACGGTCGTTCCGTATGACACAAAAGCTGAAGAAGTTGCCGCGCTCTCGCCCGACGGCATAATGCTGAGCAACGGCCCGGGCGACCCGGCAGAAAATGCCGGAGTAATCGAAGAAATCCGCAAGCTCTGCGAATGGAATAAAGAGACCCTGAAACTAGTTCAGGGTGACAGCGCAAGTCATGCTGAACTTGTTTCAGCATCTCATGCTATCCCGATTTTCGGCATCTGCCTTGGGCACCAGATGCTTGCACTGGCACGCGGCGCAAAAACAAGCAAGCTCAAATATGGCCACAGAGGCGGCAACCACCCAGTAAAAGACCTTGAGACAGGGCGCGTCTACATCACAAGCCAAAACCACGGTTACGCCGTTCAGACAGACGAAGGCTCGTTGCCGCCGTGCGCAAAATTGAGCTTCATCAACTTGAACGACGGCACTTGCGAAGGCATCACCTACACCGATATTCCGGCTTTCAGCGTGCAGTTTCACCCGGAAGCCTGCGGCGGCCCGCATGACACAAACTTTTTGTTCGACAAATTCATGGCGATGATGGAGGCTTCTCATGCCGCTAAATAAAGATATTCACAAAGTTTTAATAATCGGTTCAGGGCCTATAATTATTGGGCAGGCGGCTGAATTTGACTACGCCGGAAACCAGGCGTGCAAGGCTCTCAAGCAGCTTGGGCTTGAAGTGTGCCTTGTAAACTCAAACCCGGCTACGCTCATGACAGACCATGAAATGGCTGACGAAATCTATATGGAACCGCTTACGCTCCGCACGCTTGAGCGCATCATCGAAAAGGAAAAGCCAGACAGCCTGCTTTCTACGCTCGGCGGCCAGACAGGCCTTACGTTGAGCATGGAGCTTGCGAAGTCGGGGTTTCTTGAGAACCACGGGGTAAAGCTTCTAGGTGCGCGGCCGCTTACAATTGATAAGGCCGAAGACCGTCAGATGTTCAAAGATACAATGGAATCAATCGGCGAGCCGTGCATTCCGTCTAAAGTTGTTACGGCTTATGAAGATGCCGTAGATTTTGTACACAACGAAATCGGATTTCCGGCAATTATCAGACCGGCTTTCACGCTTGGCGGCACTGGCGGCGGAATTGTGTACAACGACCGCGAGCTTGATGAAATCGCCAATAACGGGCTTAACCGCTCGCCGATTCACCAGATTCTTGTTGAAAAATGCATTTCAGGTTGGAAAGAAATCGAATTCGAGGTGATGCGCGATTCAAACGGCAACGTAATCACAGTCTGTTCAATGGAAAACTTCGACCCGGTAGGCGTGCACACAGGCGATTCAATCGTAATTGCACCGGCTGTGACGCTTGCCGACAAAGAATATCAGATGCTGCGCTCGGCAGCGCTTAACATCATCAGCGCACTCGAAATCGAAGGCGGCTGCAACTGCCAGTTTGCGCTCAACCCTGAAACTTTTGAATATGCTGTAATCGAAGTGAACCCGCGCGTTTCGCGCTCTTCGGCACTTGCTTCAAAGGCGACCGGCTACCCGATTGCAAAAGTCGCCGCGCTCATCGCCGTGGGCTTTACGCTTGACGAGATTCCGAACTTCGTTACAAAAAAGACTAAAGCCTGCTTTGAGCCGGTGCTTGATTACGTCGTCGTAAAAATGCCGAAGTTTCCGTTTGAAAAGTTCGTCTACGCCAGCCGCAAGCTCGGCACGCAGATGAAGGCCACCGGCGAAGTTATGGCGATCGGGCAAAATTTTGAAGAAGCCATACTGAAAGCGGTGCGCGGCGCAGAACTCGGTGTAAAAGACCTGAACTTGCCAGTCTTTGAAAAAGAGGGCGACATCAAAATCCGCGAGCGCGTGGCGCAATGCACAGACCAGCGCATTTTTGCGGTTTATCAGGCGTTGAAGCGCGGCATCATGAGCGTTGATGAAATCCACGGAATTACCAAAATTGACGAATGGTTTTTGCACAAGCTTGAAAATATCGTGCAAATGGAGAAAGATTGCCGGATCAAGTCCGGCAATGACAAAGCACAAAACACAGCGAATAACAAAGCACAGAACACAGCGAATGCCAAAGCTGTGTCATTCCCGTGCTTGACACGGGAATCTTCTATGCTCTACCCGCCACGCTCTTTCAAGATGGTAGACACTTGCGCCGGTGAGTTTGACGCTGAAACGCCGTATTTCTATTCCTGCTCAGGCGGCGAAAACGAAGCGGCCGCATATCTTAAAGAACTTGCCGCAAAAGGAAAGAACAGCTCGAAAGGTACAATCGTGGTTTTGGGTTCAGGCCCAATCCGAATTGGACAGGGCATTGAATTCGACTACGCTTCAGTTCAATGTGTATGGGCTTTGAAAAAGCTCGGCTACGAAGTGGCGATTATCAACAACAACCCCGAAACAGTTTCAACAGACTTTGACACGGCAGACCGGCTCTATTTTGAGCCGCTCACTCCGGCTGATGTTATGAACGTACTTGAAGTTGAAAAGCCGCTCGGCGTTGTCGTTGCTTTCGGCGGCCAGACCGCAATCAAGCTGACAAAATTCCTCGACAAGCAGGGCATCAAGATTCTTGGCACTTCGGCAGATTCAATTGACCTTGCGGAAGACCGTGAGCGCTTTGAAGAGCTTTGCGACAGGCTCAACGTAAACCGTCCGAAAGGCATGACCGTGCTGACAGAAGTTGAAGCGCTCGAAGCGGCTGCACGGCTCGGCTACCCTGTTCTGCTTAGACCGAGCTATGTTCTCGGCGGCCAGAACATGATAATTGCGCGCAACAGCGCGGACGTGAAAGAATACATGAAGATTATTCTTGCACAGAAAATCGAAAACCCGATTTTGATTGACAAATATATGGAAGGCCTTGAGCTTGAAATTGACTGCATCTGCGACGGCAAAGACGTGCTTATTCCGGGAATCATGCAGCATATTGAGCGCACCGGCATTCATTCGGGCGATTCAATTGCGGTTTATCCGCCGTTCAAGTTTACGCAAGAAATGACTGACGAAGTTGTGAAAAAGTCTATAGACATGGCGCTCGCGCTCGGCACGCAGGGGCTTGTAAACATTCAGTGGCTTTTTTACAATGGTCAGCTCAACATAATTGAAGCGAACCCGCGCTCAAGCCGCACCGTGCCTTATTTGAGCAAAGTTACCGGTGTGCCGATGGTGGAGCTTGCAACGCGCGCAATGCTCGGCGAAAAGGTGCGCGACATGGGCTTCGGCACAGGCTTATACAAGCCTAAAAACTATTTTGCGGTCAAAGTGCCTGTTTTCAGCTTTGAAAAGCTGATGGACGTTGACACGCACCTCGGTCCGGAGATGAAGTCTACAGGCGAAGTTCTCGGCATTGCGCCAACACCAGAAGAAGCAATCTATAAAGGCATGTGCGCTGCCGGCTGGAACATGACCCGCCCTGAAACAAACAAGGAACATCCTGAAGCGGTGCTTTTCAGCGTGCGTGCAAGCGATCTGCCGGAACTGCCGGAACTTGCTAAAAAATACTACAATCTTGGGTTCAAGCTTTATGCTACAAGCGGCAACGCAAGTACAATCGAACGTTCCGGCATGCCGGTGGTTCACGTTGCAAAAGTGCATGAAGACCACAAAGACAATGTGATGACGCTGCTCGAAAGCAAGAAAATCGATTATGTTGTGTCAACTTCAGCAAAAGGCAGAAACCCAGAAGCCGAAAGCGTAAGGCTGCGCCGCCTTGCAGTTGAGCACGGCATAGACTGCTTTACCGCAATAGACACGGCGAACGCAATGGCAGACTGCCTTGCAAGCTCATATTCGCTTGACAACGTGAGCCTTGTAGACATCAACGCCGATTTATAAAAAAGCCCAAAAAGCACAATTTTATTGCAAAATAGGCTTCTCACCATCAAGCTGCGTAGTTTCCGCAAGGAAACTATGCGCGTTTCGCCAGTTCATCATATATTTGTTGCTAAAACCATAGCGAAACGCTATAATTAAGAGAAATTCGTAATTTTGGAGATTCAAAATGAAGAAATTGAGCATTTTAATTGCAGCGCTCATCATGATCGGTGGATTGTGCTTTGCAGCAGATCCAACAGAAGGTTTCTGGATTAGCGTAGACGAAAAAACTAATCAGCCTACTGCCGGATGGCAGATTTGGGAACAGAACGGCAAGCTTAACGGCAAGATTCTTTCTGTTGCAGGCAAACCGCAGGATGTAATTGCAGACGGCGGAAAGGGCAAAAGCTACGACAACTTTATGAACGGCGTAGACGTAGGCACTCTGCCTTCTGTAGGCACTTCATGGATTTGGGGCTTGGCTAAAGACGGTGACGGAAAATGGTCTAACGGCTATATCATCGACCCGAACGACGGCAAGCGCTACAAGTGCCGTATTACTTTCCACAAAGCTGACGGAAAGAAATACAAGACAGACACACTTGAAATGCGCGGCGAAGTAGGTCCATTCGGCAGAAGCCAGTTCTGGACAAAAGCCACAGAAGCTGAAGCTTCAGGACTTAGATAAAAAAAAGAGCTTATTCTTGGAGCGGCAACACAGCGCTTGCTGCTCCAATTTCAGCCCAACTGTCATTCCGAACTTGGTTCGGAATCTCTCCACTATATGAAATATAGATGCTGAACCAAGTTCAGCATGACAATTCCTTTTCCTACCGGTGCAAAACTATAACAACTAAACCACTTTGGACTCTATTGCAAGAGGAGCTGGTCTTACAGCAACAGCTTCTGTTTCAGCAACTTTGAAAATGCCTGCAACAGAAACAAGCTCGTTGGCACTTGCAGAAAGTTCTTCTGCCATTGCAGCAAGCTGTTCTGAAGAAGATGCGTTCTGCTGAACAACAGAATCAAGCTGCTGGATAGCAGTGCTTACCTGAGATGCACTCAGAGTCTGTTCATGGCAGGCAACAGAAATTTCTTCAATAAGCCCTGTCGTCTTTTCAATTTCAGGAACAACATTCTGAATTTTGCCGCCGGCATTGTCAGCAGCAATAAGAGTCTCCTTTGAAAGCTCAATTATGTCAGCAGCAGCATCTTTTGTTCGCTCAGCAAGCTTTCTTACTTCGTTTGCAACAACAGCGAAACCTTTACCGGCATCACCGGCGCGGGCAGCTTCTATTGCGGCATTAAGCGCAAGAAGGTTGGTCTGGCTTGTAATATCCTGAATAACTTCAATTTTGGTTGTAATCTTCTTTACGGCGTCTACAGCAGCAGTTACAGCGTTGCTGCCGTCTTTGCCGTCATTGCATGTAGCAAGTGCAATAGTCCGTGTCTGCTCTGCATTTTCAGCTGTCTGCCCTATGCTTGAAGCCATCTCTTCCATTGTTGCAGACATTTCTTCTGTAGAAGCTGCCTGTTCAGATGCACCGGCAGAAATTGACTGGCTTGAGCTGCTGATCTGCGCGCTTCCTTTCATAACTTCATCAGCAATGTCCTGAACCTTTACAATTGTTGCCTGCAGAAGCGCAATGAATTTGTTGACACCGCGGGTTACCTGCGTAAACTCATCGTTTCCGTCTTCAGGAAGTCTGTAAGTCAAATCTGCATCGCCGGAAGAAAGGTTTGTTACAGCGGCGTTTATAAGGAAAAGCGGCCTTGAAATTTTCCGTTTAATCAAAACAATAAACAGAAGAACAACCACAATCAAAGAAATAAGCGAAACGATAAGAAGCGGAGTGAATATTGCTTTTGAAACAAGCTCTACAACTGTAAGCGGTTTTCCAAGATAAAGTGTTGTTACAAATGCTCCCTGCTTGTTTAAAAGCGGAAAATAACATGAAATAGAATCTTTAGAACCGATTTTGTTTATTACAGAAATCGGACGGCCTTCTTTTTTTACTTTGTCTATGATTTCAGGATTTGCAAGTTTTGTACCTTTCATTCCGTCAATTGTTGTTACAAGGCGTGTGTAGCCGTCAAATATTGTAGCTTCTGAGCATGTTGCAGTCTTAATTTTATCTACCATTTTTTGAACTGCCACATTTTTCTTAACAATTACAACACCAACAATGCTGTTACCATTTTTCAGCGGCTCGGCGGCAACAGCAAAAATCTTGTCGTTGTCTTTTACAAAATCTGCAGCACCAGTTCCCTGAAGCGCCGACTGAATCATTGCCGCTTCAAGCGAACTGTCATAACTGGCTGAAGAAATCTTTTTTCCCCTGCTGTCAAAAACCGCGGCATCATCTGCACCTAAACCTGCAATAAGATTGGAACTGACACTGTCTGCCGCAGCAGTTTCTTCTACCTGATTATTCAGCGCAAACTCATAGGAGTTTTTTGCACTGAGCGCGTATAATTTAATCTCATTAAGCTCACTGTTAAATTCATTTGAAAAAGAAACTGACAGATCTTTTATTTCATCCATGAAATAAGCTTTGAGTCCGGTATCGAGCCGGTTTGAAACAACACTGTCTATAACCACTGTGTAAACAATAAGACCAACTGCTATTATGATTTCAATAAAAAGCGCAACAGATTTCTGCTTTCTCATAAAACCTCTCTAAAAAGTTCAAAATAAAGTATCCTGTTCCAATGCTGAAAATTTGAAACGTAGTACATATATTATTTATCATTTTTTTTGAAATTTCCACGAAAAAGTTTCTAAAAGCACATATTTTGTTCTGTAAATTCTGGATTTTGGAATATTCAGTTTGTTCTGTGCAAGTTTTTCAGGCCTGCCTATTATTGACAGCACTGCTTCAAGTGGATAAAATAAATCTATATTTTGAACAAAGGCGTTCATTCGATTTGACGGCTAATAGTCGTCTGATGGAATGAACGCCTTTTTTTATGCGCGGGGGATAATATGAGCAAGTTCATTTTTGTAACAGGCGGAGTTGTTTCCGGATTAGGTAAAGGAATTACGGCGGCATCGCTCGGGCGGCTTTTGAAATGCCGCGGGCTTAAAATTGCGTCGCAGAAGCTTGACCCTTACATGAACGTAGACCCCGGCACGATGAGCCCTTTTCAGCACGGCGAAGTTTTTGTAACAGACGACGGCGCAGAGACAGACCTTGATCTCGGACATTACGAGCGCTTCATCGACGAAAATCTTACGAAATACTCAAACCTTACGAGCGGCCGCGTTTATTGGAATGTGCTCAACAAGGAACGGCAGGGCGAATATCTCGGCCAGACTGTACAGATTATTCCGCACGTTACAAACGAAATCAAAGATTTTATTCTGAAAAATGCGCAAGTTTCAAAGGCCGACATCAGCATAGTCGAAGTCGGCGGCACAATCGGTGACATTGAAAGCCAGCCGTTTCTAGAAGCAATCCGACAGCTTGCAATTGAAGTAGGACGGCGGAACTGCCTGTTTATTCACGTCTGTCTTGTGCCATATATTTCGGGCAGCGACGAATTCAAGAGCAAGCCCACACAACATTCGGTGAAAGAGCTGATGGCGGTGGGCATTCACCCCGACATTATTGTTGCGCGCTGTGACGAGGTTATTCCTGACGACATACGCAAAAAGATTTCGCTTTTCTGCAATGTGGGCGAAGACTGCGTAATCAACAACACGACTTGCCGCAGCCTTTATGAAGTGCCGCTGATGCTTCATGCGCAAAACATGGACGATGTTGTGTGCCGAGATTTGGGCATTGAAAGCGGCGCAGACTACCCTGCCCTTGCAGAATGGTCGCGCATGGTTGAAACTATTCACGCGCGCAACGGCGAGATTCAGGTTGCGCTTGTCGGCAAATACGTCAAGCTTCACGATTCTTACCTCAGCATTGTTGAAAGCCTGAACCACGCAAGCTTTGTTACCGGCAAAAATGTCAAAATCAAATGGGTTGACAGCGACAAAGTAACAGACGAAACCGCGGCTGAAGTTTTTTCAGACTGCACCGGCATTATTTTGCCCGGCGGCTTCGGTCACCGCGGCATTGAGGGCATGATAAGCGCATGCCGCTACGCGCGCACGCACAAACTGCCGTACTTCGGCATCTGCCTTGGAATGCAGGTTGCGGTCATCGAATTTGCGCGCTCGGTTCTGGGCTATGAAGACGCAAACAGCCGCGAATTTGACGAAATGTGCGAGCACACTGTAATAGACCTTATGAAAGACCAGGAAGGCGTAATCAAGGGCGGCACAATGAGGCTCGGCTCATATCCGTGCGTGATTACACCAGGAACAGTTCTCGAAAAGGCTTATGGGACAAACCGCATAGACGAACGCCACCGCCACCGCTACGAGTTCAACAACGATTACCGCGAAAAAATGCAGCAAGCCGGCCTCACCATAAGCGGCACATCGCCGGACGGCACGCTTGTTGAAGCCGTAGAAGTTGCAGGCCAGTTCTACACCGGCGTGCAGTTTCACCCCGAATTCAAGAGCCGCCCGAACAAGCCAAGCCCGCTGTTCGTAGAATTCTTGAAAGCGTGCGAAGAATTTGAAGCCTAGCCGCTGAAACTACATCAGCAGCTTTGTCAAGAAAATTGCGCGTTTATCACTTGACGATTCTGATGTCTTTCAGATAAAAGCCTTCTGTTGAGTCTTTGTCATTGTTTTGAAAGACAAGCGAATCAACAAGCTGCCATGAAAATTTGCCTTCGCCGTTTTTCCAGTCTGTAACAGAAGACCAACCGCCGACGTCGTTAAGGCTTTTGAGCGGAATTGAAACTTTATGCCACTGACTGTCGACCTTGAAGCTGCTTGCTTTTACGCTTATGCTTGCGCGCCACGGAAAAATCTTGCTTTCATCATCGCGGAAATAAACTGAAAGATCTAAGTTCTTGTCGCTGCTCTTTATAAAGAATTCAAGCTTTGCGCCTTCATCTTTCAGCGCAGAAAAATCAGAAGTTTCACCAAATAAAAAGCTCAATTCGCCGTATCTGTTTATCTGGTTTAAGAAAATCACAGGCATTTCGCCTTTGCGCTCAATATAAGTGAAAGAGCCTTTAATGTCGCCCGAAGCGTGTGTGCGCAAAAGCCCTACATCGCCGTCTTTATAAAGCGTATAATCGCCGGTCTTTTTTGCGCGGCTCATCCAGCTTTCGCTTTTTCCGTCCGGAATTTTATAGCCCATAGACTTAACGACAGGCACATTCAAATCTTCTGGAAAGCGGGTTTCAGCCGAAGAAACGAAAAGCCCGATATCGCCCATATAATCCCAGCTTATTCTGCAAATGCCGCGCCCGTCCATCCAGCCAAGCTTAAGCCTGTACCAGTTGGCGCGCTCTTCAACATCTGCATAAGGCATGTATACACCGAATTCGTTGCACATAAGGCAGGCGTTTCTTTTGTTTGCAAATTCCACAGCCTTATTCAGCGGCGCAACAAGCGTTTCTTCAGAAGAATCTTTTTTATAGTTTTGATAATACCACTTTTCTGCGTTTGTCGGGTTCTTCGGCAGCGGCGGCATTTTTTCTTTTGAATAAGGGAACGGAATGTTCTTGAGCCGCTTTATGTCTGTCCAGCCTGCACCTTGATGAGTAAACAAGAACGGTGAATAATCGTGAAAATTGTAGACAAGCTTTTCATCTTTATAGTCAGGCAGCTTCATCATTGACCCAATCGAATTCCAGTCGCCGCCGCCCACAACGATATAATGCTTCTGGTCGATTTCACGTATCGCCTTTAAGACGTTGCCCTGAATTTTGCCCCACTTTTTTATGTCAGAATCAATATTGCCGCTCGAAAAATGCGGCTCATTCATAATCTCGTACAAAATGAATTCGCCTCTATTTTTGTAGCGTTCTGCAACCTGCGGCCAGACTTTAAGCAGCACCTGCTCAATTTTTGGGTCTGTCTTTGAAGTGCCGTTACAGTCGTTATGAAAATCTATGATAATTGACATGCCAAGCTCTTCGCACCAGTCAACTGCATTGTCGAGCAGCTGCCAACATTCGTCTGAAACTTTGTAGCCAGGCGCGCCGTCGTTCCAGATTTCAAACCAGACCGGCAGACGGATAACTTCAACGCCGAGGCTCTTTATATTTTCAAAGTCTTTCCGGCCATACATCAGCGTGTTCATTCTGCTGTATTCCATCCAGACTGTAAGGTTTATGCCTTTGCTGAACGGCAGTGTCTTATTCACGCGAGGCACGTCATTCTGAGCAAAAGCGCATGCACAAACCATCAAAACCAATAACAAACAGAAAAATCTTTTCATTGATTATATCCCCCTAAAACGAGCTACTCTAAAATGCTCATGTACATTTGCTACAGGGCACGTTCGCCTTTGTACAACCGCCCCAAACAGCGCACCCGAACCGCGCAATAATACGCCAATTGTACACCACCTTCCAGCTTTTGTAAAATCTGCAAAAATTTTTACGAAAAAGCACAAAAAAAATAAAACGCAATAGATATAAATACGGAGGTGATACCTTGAGTTATATAAAACCTTTTGAGGAATTATGCTTCTATGATGATTTCATGTTTGGCGTCGTGATGCAGAACAAGGAACTCTGCAAGGAAGCACTTGAGTGCATGTTGTGCTTTAAGATTGACCACATCGAATACTCAGAGCCGCAGAGGACTGTTGCGCCATTGTACACGGCGCATGCCATTCGCTTAGATGTATACGTCAAAGATGGTAACCGCATTTATGATGTTGAGATTCAGAACAAAGACGAGCATGATATTGGAAGGCGCACGCGCTATTATCAGGGCATGATGGACGTGGATTCGCTTTTGAAAGGCGAAGACTACAGCGAACTGAAAGAGAGCATTGTAATCTTTTTATGCCGCTTCGACCCTTTCAAAAAAGGCATTCCGTGCTATACTGTACGCAGAACGTGCAAACAGGACGCATCTGTTTTTGTTGATGATGCCGCAATTGTCCAGATTTTCAACTGCACGGCTTATGACAAAATCGAAAATGAGAGCCTAAGAAAATTCCTTAAATTTGTGCAAACGAACAAGGCTGAATCTGATTTTACACGGAGGCTTAATGACATGGTAGAAACACAGAAGAAAGTAGAAGAACTGAAAAAGACATACCTCTCATGGAGCTTGCACGACAGCGATGTGCGTCGCGAAGGCAAACGCGAAGGAATTCAGCAAGGCAGAAAAGAAGGCATAGCCATCGGTGAAAAACGTGGGCGTTCTGAAGCCAAGCTTGAAGCGGCACGGAACATGCTTATAGCAAATCTTGGTACGATAGAGCAAATCGCCGCCGTTCAAGCCTTGCCCCTAGAAACTGTGCAGCAGCTTGCCGAGCAGCTGAAAGCAGAGACGCTTTTGCAATAAGCTTTTCTGAAACAAGGCTGAATCTGATTTTATACGGAGGCTTGATAAGATGGTAGAAACACAAAAGAAAGTAGAAGAACTGAAAAAGACATATCTTTCATGGAGCCTGCACGACAGCGATGTGCGCCGCGAGGGCAGGCTTCTTTTCGCAATAGCTCAATCTACAACCAAAGTTTAATTGGCGAAAAGCGTCGCTTTCGCTACGCGAAATCTCAAGCTTCTGTACAAAGCCGCCTCTTGTGAGCGTGTGCACAAAGCCAAAAACAAGCAGGCGTTGCACATGCCCCAAGCAAGTGCGCCGTTGTGCACACGCCACAAAAGCGCCCCCCATGTACACCAGCAGCGCGCCCAGTGTGCATCAGCCCACAGCATGTGCACCAGCTTGTTTGAGGCTGGTACGGCTGTTTAGCGTATGGCGATGTTGCGGATTGACAGGTCGTTTTGGAGGCCTCTTTCGCCGAATTCAAACCTAAGTTCATTAACCTTTGACCAACTGAACAAGCCTTCTCCACTGTAATATTTTTGCTCACTTTCAACCCATGCGCCAACATCAGCAAATTCTTTAAGAGGAATGCTTACTTTATGCCATTTGCCGTCAGCTGGAACAAGCTTATCATTTATTGATGTCTGGCATCTCCATGGATAGTTTGTTTTGCCTGAGCCTTTAATTTCTTTATCCATAAAGTAAACTGACAGATTCAAGTTTTTTTGATTAGAGCGGATTTCAAATTCAAGTGATTTTCCGCTATATACAAGATTTGAAAGATCGCAAGCTTTATCGAATGACCAAGTGACAAAATTATATGGATTTGCTTTTGGAACATAAATACAGGTTTCATCATTTTCTGAAATTTTTGTATCGATTCTGGAACCTGTTATATATATACCTTTTGCAGAGCCGTTTTTATAGATTGTATAATCACCGCTCTTTTGAGCATTTTCAAACCAAGAAGGTCTTGAGCGTGGTTCTAAAGACGGAACATTAAAGCCCATTGCTTTAAGAAGATCTGTATTTAAATCTTCTGGGAATCTGGCTTCTGTTGGAAAATTACTGTCATTCGTAAATACTCCGAATTTGTCTCTATAATCCCAGCTTAAACGGATAATATTCCGTTCGTCCATCCATTTTGACTTAAGGCGATACCAGTTTATGCGTTCTTCGCTGTCTGCATAGGTCATTTCAACGCCATACTCGTTGCACATAAGGACAATACCACGCTTGTTTGCAAATTTTACGGCTTCGTCCAATGGCTTTGCAAGAGCTGCTTCGCTTGATTGCTGTTTATAATTCTCCATAAGCCATTTTTCCGAATCAGTAGCGTTTTTAGGAATAGGAGGCATTTTCTCTTTTGAATATGGAAAAGGAATATGACGGACATTTTGCAATCCTGAGTAGCTAGCGCCTTGTTGTGTAAATAAAGACGGAGTATAATCATGAAAATTATAAATAAGATTGTCGTCTTTATAATCTGGTAATTTTAAAAGCTCTGTAACACTATTCCAACGTTCCGCGCCGACAATCACAGTATGAGTTTTATCAATTTCGCGAATTTTTTTCAAAACATTGCCCTGAATCTTGCCCCATTTTGCAACATCTGCTGTGTTATTTCCGCTTTGCATATGGGGTTCATTATAAACTTCATATAGAACATATTTACCGGAATCTTTATAACGCTCTGCAATCTGCGGCCAGATTTTTAAAAGAACCTTTTCAATATCAGGTCTTGTTTTAGCGATACCGCCACAGTCATTGTGAAAATCGATAATCATGTACATTTCAAGTTCTGTACACCATTTAACAGCATTGTCGATTTTTTCCCAAAGCCAGTCTTCTACGATATAGTCAGGCTCACCAGAACTGAATTCCTCAAAGAAAATTGGAATTCGGACAATTTCTACACCAAGACTTTTTATGTCCTCAAAATCCTGTCTGCCAAACAGTTCAGATCTCCAGTTGCTGTTGTCATAGCCTTCAAGCCAGCCAGTTAAATTAAGCCCTTTCGTAAACGGCATAACCTTATTCACTTTTGCCACTTCTTTTTCTTTAGCCGCAAAAGTGGAAACACAAGCTAAAAAAACAAATAACAGTACGGCGATTCTTTTCATTCGATTTCATCTCCTTTCATTAGCAATATAAAGTTCAGATTATGTCATTCCGAACTTGTTTCGGAATCTACGAATAAGACCCCGAAACAAGTTCGGGGTGACAATGACATTGCTTCAAAACAAACAGCCACATATCAATACTATATCATGCTTTTTCAGCTTGTGGTGAAAATTTGTGCATGGCCAAGAAACACTGAAAAATGTTACTAAATACAGTAAAATTGCTTGACCGTCCGGCGTAATTCCGCTAAAGTTATAGCATCTATGGACAAAGGCGTTCATTCAATCTTACGACGGAACTGTCGCCGGATAGAATGCGCGCCTTTTTTTGTTTGGAGGCAGTGCATGTATTCAGAAAGTGATGTTTTGGACTATGTAAAAGAAGAAGACGTAAAATTTGTGCGTCTGGCGTTTTTTGATCTGCGCGGAGTGCAGAAAAACATTTCGATTATGGCCGGTCAGCTTGAATCTGCGTTTCAAAACGGCGTAAGCTTTGACGCTTCTGCAATTTACGGGTTTGAATCACCAGAAAAATCTGACCTGTTTCTGCATCCGGATCCGACCACAATTTCGATTCTTCCCTGGAGACCAAACACCGGAAAAGTTGTGCGTATGTTCTGCACAATTTCGTACCCGGACGGAACACCATACAAGAAAGACTGCCGCACACTGCTTTCTAATGCTGTAAAAAAAGCCCGCGATGAATTCGGTGTAGAATTCAGCTTTGGTACTGAAATAGAGTTTTACCTTTTCAAGCTCAATGAAAAAGGCGAGCCTACCAAGATTCCGTTTGACAATGCAGGCTATATGGATATTGCGCCGGAAGACAAGGGTGAAAATATCCGCCGCGAAATTTGCTTTACTCTTGAAGAAATGGGTATACAGCCGGAATCCAGCCACCACGAAGAGGGACCGGGTCAGCACGAAATTGACTTTCATTATTCAGACGCGCTTACTGCCGCTGACAATGCCGCAACCTTCAAGTGGATTGTCCGCACACAGGCTGCAAGTGCAGGACTTTATGCAGACTTTTCACCGAAGCCGCTTGATGACAAAGCCGGCAGCGGTTTCCATATAAATATTTCTTGCTCAGATAATTCTAAAATGAAAAATGTTCTCGCAGGCGTTCTAAAGCACGCTGAAGAACTTACTTACTATATGAACTGCACAGAAGCTTCTTACAACAGACTGGGCTCTTATAAAGCACCGAATTATATTGCATGGGGCTATGAAAACCGCTCTACATTTATCCGTGTGCCGTCTACAACAAGCGATGATGCAAGCCGTATAGAGATTAGAACACCGGACAGTGAATGCAACGTGTATATTGTATTTACGCTTTTGATTTACGCTGCACTTGACGGAATTAAGAACAAGCTTGTACCGCCAAAAGACATCGAGATAAATCTGTTCAAAACTGACGAGGATGCTGATTCCACTGGGGAGATTCAGCCTGCTACACTGCCTGACACACTTGACTCCGCGAAGAAAATTGCAGAATCAAGTCCCTTCATAAAGGAAGTGCTCGGATTCTAAAATGGCAGAAGATATCCACAGCGTATTAGTTGTAACAAAAGACAGCAAAATCTCATCTCAAATAAGCGCAATGTTAATTCCGCCGGTATTTGAACTGAATGTTGCCGGTGATTTTAACGAAGCACGCCGCCGTTTTTCAGAAAGGGTATACAATATTGTTATTGTTGATTACGCCGACGGCGCAGGTGTAGATTTTGCTACAGATATTTCGTCTTCAACCAGTACAATTCTTCTTCTGGTGCCTGCTGCATACTTTGACCAGATAAGCTATAAAGTAGAAATATTCGGCGTGCTTTCAATTTCAAGCCCGTTCGACCAGTTCTATTTCTATAACATGATAAAAATTGCGATTGCGGTTCAGTATAAAGTTCAGATTCTTTCAAGCCAGACAATGAAACTCAAGAACAAAATGGAAGAAATCCGCATTATCAACCGCGCAAAGCTGCTGATAATGCAGAACCTTTCTTTGACTGAAGAACAGGCACATCATCATATTGAAAAAGAGGCGATGAACAGCAGCCGTAAAAAAATTGATGTTGCCCAGGAAATAATTAAGACGTATGAAAAATAAAAAGCCCCGTTGTATGACAACAGGGCTTTTTTTATACATTTCAGCTTAATTTACAGCGCGCTTTCTTTCAATTGAATTGCGCACAAGCTGATAAGCTATAAGCACCGCCATCATGATAAGACCCACAATGTCAGTTTTTGTTTCAGGAATGACGCACAAGAAACCGGCGGCGGCGAACAGCAGCCGCTGCACAACTGAAGCGTTTCTAAAGCCGTAGCCTTCAAGCGCAACGCTGATGCCGAACATGCCGATTAACGCCGTGGCGCAGATGAAAATAACAGAAAAAGCAGAAGCGTTAATCATGAGCATCTGCGGATTGTAGACGAACATATACGGAACGATGAACGCGCCGATTGCAAGCTTTGTAGCGTTTATCGCGGTTTTCATCGGCTTGCCCTTTGCAATCGCCGCGCCGGCTATGGCTGCAAGCGCAACGGGCGGCGTAACGTCGGCGATGATGCCGAAGTAGAACGCGAACATGTGAGCCGGCAACATCATAACAGGCTGAATGTCTGCACCGCCGTAAAGGCATGTGATGATTGCACCGGCTGTGATTGTTGAAGTAATGAGATAGTTTGCCGTAGTCGGCGCACCCATGCCAAGAATTATCGAAGCGAGCATCGTAAAAATCAACGTAAGCAGCAATTTTCCGTGTGCAAGCGAAACAAGCCCCGCGCCGAGTTTAAGCCCGATGCCTGTGAGCGTAACAATGCCGATGATGATGCCGGCCATTGCACAAGCAATTGCGACGCTGATGATATTTCTTGCGGCAGCGCACATAACGTCAATCAAGTCTTTTGAGCCGAATGTCGGCTTTCTGCCAAGCGCAAGGTCTGAAATTGAAACGCCGATTCCGATAACAAGACAAGCAACAATGCCCATCAAAGCTGCAAAAACGGCAGTTTTTCCGGCACAGAGAAAATAGATTATGACAAAAAGCGGAAGAATCATGTAGCCGCGGCGCAAGAAAAGCGGTAAAAATTTCGGCAATTCTTCGCGAGGCAAGCCTTTAAGGCCAAGCTTTTTTGCTTCAAGATGAACTGTAATGAAAATGCCTGCAAAATAAAGCACAGCCGGAACGATGGCGGCCTTTACGATTGTGACATACGGAACACCGATGCTTTCTGCCATGAGAAACGCGGCTGCGCCCATAATCGGCGGCATAAGCTGGCCGCCAGTTGAAGCAGAAGCTTCTACAGCACCGGCGAATTCAGGCTTGTAGCCGAGCTTTTTCATCATCGGAATTGTAAAGCTGCCTGAGCCGACTGTGTTTGAAACAGAGCTGCCCGAAACAGTGCCGAGCAACGCGCTTGAAAGCACCGCAACTTTTGCCGGGCCACCGGAAGCACCGCCCGCAATGGCGTTGCACACATCAATAAAGAAATGGCCGATGCCGGTTTTTTCAAGCAGCGCACCAAACAGAATAAACAAAAAGATGAACGTTGAACATGCACCAATAGGCGTGCCCATAATTCCTTCTGTATTATAGAAAAGATGGCACACAACGCGCTGCAGCGAATAGCCGCGGTGGTGCAAAAAGCCCGGCAGCATCTTGCCGCAGAACGCATAAAGCACAAAACAGCCTGCAATAATCATGATGGGCAGCCCGACAATGCGGCGGCAGCTTTCAAACAAGATAATTATGCTTATTATGGCTATTGCAATATCAAGAACAGTGTTGTTGCCGGAACGGCGCACAAGCTCCTGAAAGTTGATGACGATATACATCCAGCAGGCGGCACCGGCAAGACCGAGCAGAACATCATACCATGGCAGAGTATTCTTCGGCATTTTCTTTGTTGCCGGAAAAAGCAGAAACGCCAGAAGCTGTACAAACGCAAGGTGTGTTGCGCGGAGAATCTGGGCAGTTATTTTGCCTGACAAAGTTGCATAAAGCTGAAAAAACACGAACACAACTGAAATTATGACGGTCACATACTGACGCCAGCATTTATGCTCGCGGTAAGCCTGTTCCCTGTCAAGGTTCTGCATCAGCTCCTTGATTTCTTCCTCATTCGATGTCGGAAGGATATTCTCAATCGGACCGCTTGAAGGCTGCGGCTCTTGAGCGTCAATCGGTGTCTGGTTTAAATCTCCCACTCATTTCCCCTTATAACTTGTGTAATATATATGAAAGCAGAGAAACTCTCTTTTTTTCCAAAATTATGCTCGTCTGCGGTGCAAACAAATCAGCCATTTTGTATTTGTGCGCGGCAGGTACGTTATCATTTTTATAAAACCGGAACGTAATTGTATGATTTGCAATTAAGCCCACTGCCATAACAAGCCGGTCTACTTCTCTGTTAATATTCACTATTTCATAGCCGTCTTCTGTAACCCGAAACTGACTGCCGGGCATTTCCCCCGGTTCAGGTATTCCGGCTCCATAAGAAACAAAACGTGTGCCGGTAAGCAGAAGCCCCTCAGTTTTTTGTATATCGTAGAAATCGTGAACTCTGCCCTTATTAACTGAGTGTGTATAGGCAATTTCAAAGCCTTCCATTCTGGCAGTGCCTATAAAATACTTTTCGGAATTATTTTTTCTACTGCTGATAGAAAGAACAGGTTTTATCGGAGCAAAAAACAAAACTCCTGCAAAAACCAGCAAAAAAACAATCAATACTTTTTTTAACATAATCTGAACTTATAAAAGCACACGCGGTTCTGCGTTAAAGCAAAACCAGCATGTGTCTTTCGAATTAAACGACTAAGTTTATTGCTTAGTTCATCAAACCCTTTTCTTTGAAATATTTAACTGCACCCGGATGGAACGGAACAGAAACGCCTGTGACTGCACTTTCCAAAGAAACTTCCTTGCCTTTTGCATGGGCTGTTCCAAGTGTAGGCAGATTATCAAACAAAGCTTTTGTCATCTCGTAAACAGTTTCTTCGTCAAGTTTTGAATTAACTGCGAGTGTAGCCTTTATAGCAAGAGCCGGTGTGTCTGTTGAAGTGCCTTTGTATGTGTCAGCAGGAATTACAGTCTTTGTATAGTAACCGTATTTTGCGCAGATTGCGTCAGCTGCAGAACCGTCAACAGGAATAAGAAGCAGACCTGCTGTAAAAGCAAGTTCCTGCAATGCTGAGTTTGGAACACCGGCTGTGATAAAGCAGCCGTCGAGTGTGCCGTTCTGAATTGCTTCTGCTGATTCCTTGAATGAAAGATTGCTCTTTCTGATGTCGTCAAATGTAATGCCGTAGCCTTCCATAATCTGCTTTGCGTTGAATTCTACGCCTGAACCTGCATCACCTACAGAAATGCGCTTGCCTTTAAAATCAGCAACTGATTTGATACCGCTGTCTTTAGAAACTGCAATCTGAACAACTTCAGGATACAATGTTCCGATTGTCATGATATTAGGAAGCTTCTCGCCGTCAAACAAGTCTTTGCCGTTATAGGCATAGTCCATAACGTCGTTCTGAACGATTGCATATTCAGCTTCACCTTTATTGATAAGACGAAGGTTTTCAGCAGAAGCACCAGTTGCCTGTGCTGTAACATTCATGTTAGCAATTTTAGAATTCCAGATATTGGCAATTGCTCCGCCAAAAGGATAATAAGTACCGCTTGTACCACCAGTAGCCAGAATGTAGTCTTTCTTTGCATTGGCTTTTGAACAACCGCCCAATATAACCGAAGCCAACAAAACAGCTGCTGTAAGTGAAAAAAGCTTTTTCATAAATCCTCCATATAAAAGATATAATATCTCTATTCTACTATAGATTAGTTGATTTATTCAACCATCTTGTATAATTTTGGTGCGGCAGCTTCAGCTAAAAAAAATAATAACAAAACATGAGCGTTTTGTGTTAGAATATTTCTGATTCTTATTACAGGAGAAACACAAAATGATTGGAACATTTTGGGCGTTAATACCGGCAATTCTTGCTATCGCGCTGGCATTAATCTTTAAAGAGGTTTATTCCTCGCTTTTTGCAGGAATTTTAATCGGCGGCATTTTTTATGCAGTTTCTACAGCATCTGGATTTACAGGTTTTCTGACACACATTTTTAATGACGGTCTGGTTGCACAGCTTTCGGATTCTTATAATGCCGGAATCCTTATTTTTCTTGTTGTTCTGGGAATTATGGTTGTTCTGATGAACAAGGCCGGCGGCTCGGCGGCTTTCGGCGAATGGGCTAAAAAGCACATCAAGACAAAAGCCGGTGCGCAGATTGCGACAATTATTCTTGGTATTTTAATCTTTATTGATGACTATTTTAACTGTCTGACAGTCGGCTCTGTTATGCGCCCTGTTACAGACAAACATGGTCTGTCCAGAGAAAAGCTTGCCTATCTTATAGACTCAACCGCAGCTCCTATCTGCATTATTGCGCCTGTAAGTTCCTGGGCAGCCGCCGTTGCGGGTTTTGCCGGTGAAGGCGAAAACGGCTTTACGCTTTTCTGCAAGGCAATTCCATTCAATTTCTACGCAATTCTTACTATTGTAATGATGTTTACGCTTGTGCTTATGAAGGTTGAATTCGGCACAATGTCTAAGTTTGAAAAAGCCGCACAGATAATCAATAGCGATGAAGCTGTTCCGGCAGACTCTAAAGGCAAAGTAATTGACCTTGTTGTGCCTATTATTATTCTGATAATCAGCTGTGTAATCGGTATGCTTTATTCGGGCGGTTTCTTCAACAAAGACGGTGCATACCTCAATGTTATAGAAGGCTTTTCAAACAGCGATGCTTCTGTAGGTCTTGCGCTCGGCTCGTTCGGTGCGCTTATCATTACAGTGTTCTTCTATATGTTTAGAAAAGTCCTTTCGTTCTCAGGCGCAATGGCCTGCATTCCTGAAGGCTTTAAGGCAATGGTTCCGGCAATTCTGATTCTTGTTCTTGCATGGACTTTGAAGGGAATGACTGACTCACTTGGCGCAAAAGAATATGTAGCAGGTCTTGTAACAAACGCACAGGGCTTAAAAAGCTTTTTGCCGGCAATTATCTTTGTTATTGCCTGTGGCCTTGCTTTTGCGACAGGCACTTCTTGGGGTACATTCGGCATCCTTATTCCGATTTGCATTGCTGCTTTCCCGAATGTTGCAGACCCAATCCGCATTATCTCGATTTCGGCATGTATGGCCGGTGCTGTTTGTGGCGACCACTGCTCACCTATCAGCGACACCACGATTATGTCGAGCGCGGGCGCACAGTGCAACCACGTGAACCATGTTTCAACCCAGCTGCCTTACGCGCTCAGCACAGCGATAATTTCGTTTATCTGCTACATTGTTGCAGGCTTTGTACACAATGCTGTTATTCCTCTGATACTTGGAGCTGCGCTTATCTGCGTTATGTGCTGGTTTTTCAAAAAGAACGAAAACTAAGGACATAATTTTAGACTAATACAAAAGCTGCGTAGTCAGATTCCATTCCGCAAATTAGATTCGTACCTGCGGTGCTCATGTAATTTGCGTCCTAAAATCTGACTACGCAGACACTTCCATTTACCGCGAATCTATAATTGATTTCATTCCTTTTTTTGCGGGTTTACTTTTTAAGACGTTCCTGAATGCTCAGGCTTATTAGCTGGGCATTCATCTTTAAAAGACCTGCCTGCTGTTCAGAGAAATTAAGCTCCTGCGTTGCGTCGCCGAGTTCAAAATATCCCCATAAAGAGCCGTCGATATGAATCGGAAGCATATAAATAGAGAAAAAGTCGTACCGCTGTAAAGCCTGTTTATCCTTTTCATTTGTAACTTTAGGAATGCTTGTCATAAACGAGCGGTTCTTCTTCATTGTGTCATACCAGCGGTCAGCTTCTTCTTTAGTAATGTCGCTTTTTTCTCTGATATGATTATGACCAGGCATGCCTGCAACAGCCCAGGAATAAAGGCAGGTTGAGTACACTTCGTCTTTGTCGTTGGTATCAATACGCCATATTGCAACAGAATCAAGATTAAGCGAAGACGCAATGACGGCAAGCACTTTTACAAGCCGCTCGTCAAAAGTGCCGAGTTCAGAAGATATAAGCAGCGTGGCGATTGTGTTAAGACTTGCCATAATGCGCTTGGTAACTTCAAGCTCCTGTTTTGCCTTAACTTCAGCTTCGCGGCTTGCAATTTTTCCGACAATTTTTTCGTCTTTTCCGTCTTTACCGGCAATATGCTTTCCGTAAACAACAACCGGAACATCGCCGCGCTCGTTATGCCGCAGAACAAGCTCTTTAACAAACGTATCCTGAGGCAAATCGAATAAATCAAAAACAAGCTTCTTGTTTGACTCGCGCAAACCGTCCGGATGCACATAATGGCTGAATACACTTGTATCCGGGATAATACCCTTTGTCAAATCAGCTTCATCGTTGCCTAGCATTGAGAATTTGCCCGAAGCAATGTCATATTCATAAATAAGGTCAATTGTCATATCATTGACGATGGCCATTTCTTTCTGCTGCATGGCAATAATTTCGTTCTGCCTTGCAAGGTCTGAAACATCGGTATACAGAAGGTAAAAAACCGGATACTTATTGTTGTGCAGCTCTTCTGTGTACATGCCTTTGACGCGTACATGAACCAGATGTCCGTCATGCTGGTGAACAATTCTGTAAGTATGAGAGAAAATGCTTTTGTGCGACAACGCACCGCGTAAAACATTTAGCAGCTCAACTCTGTCATCTATGTAGACATTCTGCAGAGTGTTTGTAAGCTGTTCCTGCGACAAGCCTCTGTCATCATAACCGAAAAGCTCAAGCAGTCTGCTGTTATAGTACAAAATCGAAAGATTCTCATCAAAAGCGTATTTACCGATTCCGTCTGTAGACGAATTTATAAGTGCGTCAATGTCTCTCTCATGGAAAATATACGAATTGTCGTAGGAAAGCTCTTTCTTAAAGAACGTGTATGTATTCTTGCCGTGTCCTTTTGAAAAATAAAGTGCGTTATCGGCTTTTTTCTGTAATTCTTTGTAATTTTTGGCGTCATCTGGAAAAAGCGCAACACCAATACTTGCCGAAACCGAATATTTTTCAAGATAACTGTCGTATGATTTTACAAGCCGGGCACAAAGCTGTTTTACACGGTTTTGCAGCGTGTCTATACTGCCGTAATTCTTAACAAGAATGACAAACTCATCGCCGCCGATTCTTCCGATAATGTCGTCCTCGCGGAACGCCTTGCGCATTTCCTGGCTGAATTCAACAAGCACTTTGTCGCCGAAAACATGGCCGAGCGAGTCATTTACCTTTTTAAAGTTGTCAAGGTCAAGCATTATAAGCGCGTGTTTTGCGTTTTTCGGCGAAGACACAAAAAGCTCGTCAATCAGCGTTTCAACAGTGCGCTTGTTAAAAAGCATTGTAAGCGAGTCCTGCTGCGCTTTTTCAAGCAGTCCGATTTCGTGGCGCTTTGCCTCATCGATGTTGCGGCAGTAAATAATACACCGCAAAGTATCTGTCGCCGGGTTCAAGAAAACGCGGCTGTTTATTTCAAGCCAGAACGTATTTTTGCCAGTCTGATCTGAAGCAAGACATTGAAGCGAAAGCTGCGATTTTCCGTTTTTGTATTCTTGAATAAGGTGCTCGCGCGAATATGTCTTAAGGCACTCTTTTCTTGACTTCGGCACAATCGTGTTCTGCACAAGGAATTTCAGATACGCATCATAATTGTCAACTGAATTGGGTTTTATACCGAAATCGTGAAGCGAACCGTGCGTTAAAAGCTTGTTGTTTGTTAAATCTGCCTCAAAAATGTGCTCGTAGAACTCGTTGGTAATCTGCTTTAAGAAACGCTCGTATTCCAGTTCCTGAATAAGCTCAACTTTTGTCTTTGAGATAAGCGAAGACTGGGCATCTACTTTTGCCTGTTTTTCTTTTATTGAGCTGATATCCCCGCATACAGCAAGAATAAGCGGTTCAGGCTGAAAATCTCTGAGCAGTGTAAGCCGGCAGCTGAACCAGATTTTTAAGCCGTCTTTTGTTTTAAGCTGAATCTCAATATCCTGCGGGTCTTTGTCTTTGCATGCATTTGCAAAGCATGGTTTTATTAAAGGCAGAGTTTCTTCTGAAAAAAGCGATAAGCTTGAACGTCTGAATTCTTTAAAGAACGAATTTCTGTCGTAATTGAGTTTTTCGAGCAAATCATCGTTAATGTCAAATACAGGCATGCGCTTCTGATTAAGTTCAAAAAGCAGAACATAACCAGGCATCTTTTGTAATATCAAATCCAGAAAAACAGCATTATGCTCCATGTCAGTCTGTCTTCAACGACTCTCCTTTGAGTTCTTCATGCAAAAATCAAAACATCAATTTTTTAACGATTTAATAATACTGACTTTTTAGCTGTTGGAAATTAACAAATCTGTTATTTAATTTGTAAAAAATTACTTAATTATAAACCACAAACCAAATTTTGAAAAGCAAAAAGTTTGCATTAGGGGGAAGACACCGCTCTACTCGGAAGCGGCGGTTTCTTCCCCCTAAAACCCCTATCTTCCTCAGCACCGCTTAGGGGCTTACCGCCCCTAAGAACCCTGAATTTGTGCATTTCTATTCGATGATGATTCTAAGAAGAAAAATTAGCGAGAGGAAGCGGAGTGTGGTTCAAAAACACTCTGTTTGTTGTGTCGCGTAGCGGCATGTATATAGTTTCCATACAACAAACAGCGTGTAGCGCGTTATCGCGCGGTTTTGAACCATGCTCCGCGACCGCAAGCAGCTTTTTCTGTTAAAACATTTGTAAAACGATTGTCATAATATGGTTGACTTTGAGGTTTTTGGCTGTTATTTTCTAGCTTATGTTGGATTTAACTGTTCTCTGCAAGGTCGTTGACAATTATGGCGACATCGGCTTTGTTTTCAGATTGTGCCGCTCTCTTTCGGAACTTTCGCCGGACATTAAGCTGCGCCTTGTTGTAAGCAATCTTGAATCATTTGCGGCAATGGCAGACGGAATCAACCCGGTTCTGCCCTTTCAGACTTTCCGCGGCTGGCAGGTTTTTGACTGGAATAATGCGGAAATCTGCAAAGAAGCTTTTTCCGGGAATCCGCCGGTGTTTCTGCTTGAATGCTTTCAATGTGGCCGCCCCGACTGGCTTGAGAACATAATCTTTGCGCCGGGCTTTGATAAGACTGTGCAATCTCTTGATGTTGAATATCTTACAGCGGAAGATTGGGCTGAAGAGTTTCATCTGATAAAATCCGGCACACGCTCTATAAACGTAAAAAAGCACATATTCATGCCGGGCTTTACAGAAAAAACAGGAGGTCTTGTGCTTGACGCAAACTTTATGGAAGCTAAAAACTCAAGGGAAGCCGCACTAAAAAAAGTTGAAGCCGCCGGGGTGCGCGTTTCAAACGACTATTTTAATATTCTGGTCTTTTCTTACCCGCGGAATTTTGATTTTCTGGTAAAAGCCTGCAACAGACTGAACGGCATTGACGCCACAAAGAAACCCAAAGTCTATATTGCAAATGGAATCTGTACAGAACCGTTTTTAGACGCGTGCCAAAAATGTGGGGCGGCTTTTCAGGTTGAGAAACTGCCCTACCTCGAACAAGAAAAATGGGATGCGCTGCTTACGCTAATGGATTTTTCGTTTGTGCGCGGCGAAGATTCTTTCAGCAGAGCGTGCCTTTGCGGCAAGCCTTTTGTCTGGCACATCTACAAACAGGAAAAAGACTATCACCTTGTAAAGCTCGAAGCATTCCACAAAAAGCTTGGCGCAGCTTCAGCCGGTTCAGATATTTCAGATTATGAAAAGTTTTCTATGCTTTACAATGACGGCACAGAAAGCAGCACGGAACTTGAAGAACTTGCGCTAAAGCTGCTTGAAAACCATGCACAGCTTGCAACGCCGTTCAAAAAATTTGCTGACAATCTCGTTTCTATCGGCAATATGGCGCAGCACTTACTTGAGTTTTTATCGAGTTTGATATAAAGTTATAGTCAGTTTATTAATTAGAGGAAATCACAATGATAGCTACAAGCGAAATTAAAGTTGGTTCGGCATTCATGTTTGAAGGAAACCCTTTCATCGTTCAGAAGAAGCTCGGTCAGCAGGGCGGACGTCAGGGTATTACAGTAAAACTCCGCGTAAAGAACATTGCTACAGGCGGTACTCAGGATCTTGGTATTGATGCAGGCGAAAAATTTGACGAAGTTGATCTTGAAGAAAAAACAGTAAAACTTTCTTACCTTGACGGTGATGATTTTCACTTCATGGATCAGGAAACATACGAAGATGTTCTTCTTTCAAAAGAAGACCTCGGCGACAATGCCGGTTACATCTCTCCAGATGATGATTACGACATCTTCATCACATACTACGAAGGGAAACCTGTCGGTGTAAAACTTCCTGTAAACGTTACACGCACAATTACATATTGTGAGCCAGGTGTTAAAGGCGACACTTCAGGCAAATCAACAAAGCCTGCTACACTCGACACAGGAATCGAAGTAAAAGTTCCGCTTTTCTGCAATACAGATGACCGCATCGTTATCGATACACGCGACGGTTCATTCGTTGAGCGCGCAAAAGACAAATAAGCTTTTATCCGTTCTTAATTGAAAAGGCTGCCAAAACTCAGGCAGCCTTTTTTTATCGTTTCAGCTTTGCAAGGCGAAGAAGCTTATTCTTGACGCGCTGAAAGAACAGCTTGGGCAGCACGGCCGCAGTGTCAATCGACTTTTCGCTTCTAAGATATTTCTCGTATTTGCTGATAAAATCGCCCGAATACTGATTTTCCGCAAGAAAACGCTTGTCTGCCGGAAGATGAAGCAGAAAGCAGTCTTTTACAGCGGCAAAGGGCTTCTGCACATGGCGCGTGCCGCAGCTCCAATAGCGCACAACAGCGCCGAAACTTCCGGCATTTACAAGCGGCACACCGTCTTTTAGCAAGCATTGCAACGCCGCGCTCGTAAGGCTTTCATCGCCTTTATGAAAAAGCTGCTGCTGCACTGCAAAATAGCCTTTGCTTATTGAGTCAATCTTCTTATAAAGCTTTTTGAAGAAAGCCGCATCGCCGCCAATGAATTCACCGCCAGCCCAAACGCCCAAATCTGCTTCTGGGCAGAAAAGCTGCAAGTCATCAATCAAGCGTTTGCGCCCGGCATCGGGGTACATCTGGTCTGTAATGTCGTAATAGACAGGCAGATTGTGCTTTATTGCGGCGCACAAATTTTCAGGCATACCGTTTATGCACACTTCGTCAATGTCAAGCAGGATTGAATAATCGTCTTTTTGAGCAGCAAACCATCTGAAAGTGTCTATCTTGAAATGCGCGCCGTAAAAGCTTATGCCTTGCGGCACGTCAAGCGAAAACTCAATCTGAATTACGTCAAGTTCAGGCTGAAGCTGTTTCAGCAATGCCGCATTGTTGGTCAGCACCGAATAACTGAAGCCGTGCGCGTCGAGAGACTTCATTAAATTGCTGCAAGACTTTGTGTAAAGCTCAATATCCTTGATTTTTGGCGGTTCCGACGAAGCCGCGCCGAAATTCTGCGCAAGCTTTTCCGCGCCTTCCTGCACATACAGCAGCGAATAAAATTTTATATTCTTCATAGCCATTTCTCCAATTTATTTGAATGCGTGCCTGTCATTCCCGCGCTTGACGCGGGAATCTCGCAAAAGATTATCGGGTCAAGCCCGATAATGACACAAACTGTGCCGACTATGACACAAGCGGTGCCGGCAATGGCACTGGTTCTTATTTGAATGCACTGCCCCAAGTCATTGACGCATAAAGCTCAAAAAGCCAGTTCGTTTCAACCTGCACAAAACTCTGATAAGTCGGGTACTTTTCTTTGTTAAGCACATAATCGTTGACGATGTTCTCAAATTTTGCAAGCAGCTCTTCTGACGCAATCTGCTTCAAAGACTCAACGTAAATTTGATAGATTTCTTCTGAGTTGAAGCGGCGCACAAAGTCGCACAAATCAAATTGAAGCAAATCTGCAATCACAAACGAATATTTCTGCGAAAGATTTGCCGGTTCTTCGCCGCGCATCTGCTTTATGTTGTCAATCATACCCGAAAGAAAATCGCCGTTCAAAGACCAGATTAAATCAATTTTTGAGTTGATAAAATTCTGCGCGATTCTGTAAGCAAGGTGGTATTCGTTCTGCTTTTCGTAAATCGGCGGAATGCAGTTCACATAAGCCGTGCCGTCCTGCTTTGCAGCCGAATACCAAAGATTGTTGCCGCACAAGCTTTCGGATGTGTGAATTATCACGTCCTGCGACTGCCCGCGGAAATAAAAGTCTTCAAGCCAGGCGCACACGCTGCCGCGGTCAAGCACATTCGTAATGCTCAAGACCGCCTTTTTGTAATAATCTTGATATAATAGATAAAACTTGCTGAATTTGGTCTCTTCAGCAAAAGAATTGAACGCCTTCAAGAATTTGTCTGTGTCTATGCTGAACCAGCTTTCGTCAACAAAATAAGGCTTTTCTTTTAAGTTTTCGGTGTAGCAAGACAAGTCATCTGCCACGCACAGCAAAAGCGAAAACGCCGTATCCAAGTTCATTCCGTATTTTTCGCGGTATTCATTCATGAGCTTTACGGCTTTGTGCGAGCGGTATTCGTCAAACCAGATGTCTACAAATTTTGCAAGCTCGTTATCTGCAGAAGCGTCTTCGTAACCGGCAATGTGACACAAAATTGACATAAGCTCATATTTCGGCGTTGCCTCAACAGTTATAAAGCCGCTTTTTACCGAGATTTTTTCAATTTTGACAGGATTCAGTTTTTTTCCGCAGCTAAAAAACAAAAGGCAGACAAAAACTATAATTAACGCCTGAAAAACTTTTTTCATCGCTTTCCCCCACGCCCCTTTTGGACTTTAACTTATTGTAATACATGAATACAATTTGGCATAGGTGCGAGTTTAGATTTTTAGGCATATTTGCACAGAGGCAAATATCAAATGATATTTAGTTGGAAACAAAACTTTTAGTCAAATATCAAATGATATTTTGTCCAAAATGAGAAAAGAAAGGAAATATCATTTGATATTTTGCTCAAAATTGAAAAAGGAAGCAAATATCATTTGATATTTCCTTCAAAATGAAAAAAGAAGCCAAATATCAAATGATATTTGGCTCAAAGCAGAAAAAGCGGACAAATATCAAATGATATTTCACTCAACAGCAGAAAATTCCTTCATCGTTTTTATTTTGCCGTTTGACCAGTAGGTGTATTCAGACCAAATTTCAGTAATTTCATATGGCTCATCATCAGACTTTTTTTCAATTAATTTACTATAAATTTTATTACCATATGAATCATATTCTATCCAACCTTCTGAATATATTTCTGAAACGATTGTCATTTTAAAGTGAATTGGATTACCGCTAGCATCGTAATCAGCCAAACCTTCGACACCAGCATTATCTCCACCATTAATCATATTTCCATTTGAATCATATTCAGCCCATTCTTCATAATCACCATCAATACAGCGCCAATTAATTACTTTTCCATTACCATCATATTTCCACCATTCTTCACGCTCGTCATTATTCTTATAGTGAATTTTGTTGTCATTTGAATCGTATTCATACCAATATTCATTACCATTAGTATCCTTTGAATAAATTTCATTTCCTTTTAGATCATATTCATGCCATTCTGCATAACCATTGTCACGTTTAAAATGAATTTCATTACCTTTTGAATCATATTCATGCCATATTTCGTAACCTGAACCTGAACAACTTTTTTCATAAATCTTCTGTCCATTTTCATCATACTCATATCAAACTTCAGCACCTTCATTATTTTTAAAATGAATCTCATTACCTTTTGAATCATATTCATGCCATACCTCAAAGGAATTTGCATTATTAGCTCTTGTATTCTTAAGATGAATAAGTTTTCCACTTGAATCATATTCATTCCATGCTTCATAACCTGAGCTACTTTTATAATGGATTAAGTTTCCGTTTGAATTATATTCAAGCCATATCTCTTCAAGATTATCAGCAGTTTTTTCATAAATCTTATTACCGTTGGAATCATATTCAGCAAAACCAGTATATTTCACCATACGGGTAACTTTTTCGCCGTTGACGGTAAATTCTTTTTGGATTTTATCCCCAACTTCTTGGGCACAAAGAAATACAGCTGCAAAAACAGCAGCAACAAATGCAATACAAACTTTTAATTTCATAATCTCTCCAAATACTTTTAGATTTCTCAATTTATTCTTGAGCACACACTTATTGTACAGGCACAAGCTTTACCGCGCAATAGCAGCTCTGCATGGGACGTAGGAAAAAATTAGGAAGGGCGCCCTATGGGAAGGTCTCCTGATTTTTTCCGTTACTGGGACCCATGCAGAACAAGAATTTGTGCTTTTTTGCAGAAAAAAACAAGTTTGATACAGAAAAAATCACTTTTGCGCATATATAATATGTATGAAGACATTCAATTATTTTAGACTGATTATCCGTACATTTTGGGCGGCTTTTGCAATGCTGATTCTTGCAGGCTGCGGAGGTGGTGGCGGCGGTTCGGGCAGTATAAGCTCATTAGGCGGGCTGCTGCCAATTGAAACTGAAACATGTTATGTAACAACGCCAGAGCCCAATGCAGAGCTTGCCGCGTTGCTGCTTGCACCAACAGACAGCGGCAAAACCCGAAGCTTATCTTGGAACGTGAAGTACCTTTCGCCGGAAGGCAGCGTAAAGACTTTGCGGCTCGGCTTTGGCGGCGCGACTCAGCTAGAAACAGTTGCGCTTGAATTCGCCAAGAACAGACCGACGCCAGTTTTGGTTTATCTTGCTGTTGACGGCTACGAAGACATTCTGCCGGCCGGTGCAATCTACCCTGTGAACAAAAGCGGCAGCACGCTTGATGCTAGCTGGCTGAACGGAACAAGCGCGCAAGTGCTTTTCGATATTCTTACGAAAGCAGACCAGCAGCAAAAAGACGCGCAGCATTTGTGCAATTACTTTAACTGGCAGAAGCTTCAAGAAGAATTTGCAAAGCGCGTTGACGAGCCGTGGCTTGTTGACAGAGAAGCCATAGCGGCAAAGATTTGCACAGGCAGTTTTTCGGTTTCTGTCTTAAAAGAAGAAAAAACTTATGAGGACGTTTTTCAGTCTGATACGCTTGAATGGGTTTGCCCAGCTTATGGAGATGCAAAGCCGGTTTTTACCGGTGAACTGTCGCATTTTCCGCTTTCAAAAAAGATTTATCTAAGCAGCAGAGGCTTTGTAATTATAGAAAAGAAATCTACTTCAAAAAATGGACTTGTCATAACTGAACTTGCAGAGTAAACTAGTCTTATGACAGCATCTAAAAATACCGGCGTTGTTTCACTTAGCTTGATTACGATTCTCTCTGTTATGCTGTTTTTCACTTTTTATTCTTGCAAAAAAGCTGAAAAAACAGAATCTGAACAAGAGCAGACGACTGAAATTACAGAAACTCCTGTTGAAGAAACTGTAAAATATATTCCAGTTTTGCGCTGGTCATGCTTTACAAAAGACGGAATTCAGGAGATTGAATCTCCGGCAGATATTCCGACAACAATATTCCGCCCATGGACAGAAACTCTGCGTGTATCTGGCGCGGCAAAAATCAACAACAAGTCTTATTTCCTGATTAACAGACTTGGGCTTGCGCTGCTTCCAGATTCGCTTGAAAAGCAGCCTGAGCTGATTACAGATGCCATGTACTTTACAGACACTACGGCGAGCAATCTTGTTTCAGTGGAAAATAATCCAGTTTTTCACGTTTACCGCAACAGTTTCTTCAACAGCAAGGCTTCAGAATCGCCGCTGCCGTTTCTTATTCAGTACAGAGCAGAAAACAAGATTTTCTTTCCGCTTCTGCGCGTAACTGACTTGGAGCTGAACCCGTCTGCCGAAACTGTGCATCTTATGTATGACGGCAGCTCTTGGGCGGCTGCGTTCAAAACTTCTACAAAAGAAAAGATTGATTTTAACTATCTGCAGTTCTTCTCTTACGAACCGCTTATTTCTCTCACAGGTATGCCGAAACCGGGTCAGATTCAAAAACAGGAGCTTTCTATTGATTTGTTCAAGCAGATTGTCTGCAACTATGAATTTGAAAAAGCCCCGGAAAGAGTTAGAAAACTTCTTGCACAGATTCCCCAGAAATTTTCTCTGGATTTGTACTACAGCAGCGAAAAATCCGGTACACCGGTCAATTATGTCCGGCAGGGTGCAGAAAAAGCCCTGCTTTTCAAAGGCGCGGTCAAAGACTTTGGCACTTGCACTATTGCGCTTTTTGAAGACGGCACGACGTATTTTTCTGGCGCGCTGCCCAACAACTACATTCTGCGCAACGGTAAGCCAGTAGTTTTCAGATTACCCAAGCTGCCTAAAGGCTTTATCTACAACGATTTCGTTATTTCCGGCAATATCTTGTACGCCGCATGGGAAGAAGAATTCTTCTATCAGACAGCCCGCGCCGGCTTTATCTCAGTTGATCTGAAAAAGCTTCTCTACGAAGCCCTCGCCGCCGCCGATGCCCAAAAAGCAGAAGAAACCCAAAAACAGCAGCCGTAGAAAGAGCGCAGAACCGCTAAGTTTCCGCTACGCGAAAACTTGATGGATTGTGGTACGAAATGCTGAAGAAAACCATTAAACTTGAGCTTTCAAGCTTTTTAGACTAATTTTCTTCAAGTCTTATCCGCTCTCCTTTCGGCGAGACAGTTTGTAACACCAGAGTGTTTAAAGGTGTCTCGCCGAGGTGGAGACAAAGTGTCTCCGACTATTGTGCCGAATTGGCACGCCATCACATTTTCTCAGTTTTTCTCTTCCTAGTTGAGCAAATACCTACAACTCATTAAACTGTGCAAATCATGAAACCAGAATTACTAAAATCACTTAACGGCTATGATGCCAAAAAATTTGTTAGCGATTTCATTGCGGGCATTATCGTAGGAATTGTTGCACTTCCGCTCGCCATCGCTTTTGCCATTGCTTCCGGCGTGAACCCTGCCGCCGGTCTTTTTACAGCCATTATCGCAGGCTTTTGTATCAGCGCATTCGGCGGCAGCCGCGTTCAGATTGGCGGCCCGACCGGTGCTTTTGCCGTAATCGTTTACGGCGTTGTTGCCCAATACGGCATGACCGGCCTTGCCACAGCCACAGTTATGGCCGGCGTCATGCTCATTCTGCTCGGCGTGTTCAAGATGGGCGGCCTCGTTAAGTTCATTCCGTACACAATTGTAACAGGCTTTACAGCCGGAATTGCAGTAACGATTGCAGCCGGACAACTCGGCGATTTCTTCGGTCTTCGCCCGGATTTTTCTTCGCCGATGATGATTCTCGGAGAGGAATACGCCAAAATGCCGGGCGATTTTCTGCCGAAGATGATTGTCTACGTCCGCTCGGCGGCAACAATCAACTGGTACTCTTTCGCGATGGCCGCAATCTGCCTTGCGTTCATCTTCATCTGGTCTAAGTTCATCAAGAAAATTCCAGGCTCGTTCATCGTAATCATCGTTGCAACTATCGTGAACATCATTCTCGAAAGCAAATGCGGGCTTCACACCGATACAATCGGGCATTTTGCAGACGGCGCGGAACATTACGTTATTCCGACGACTTTGCCGAAGCCGCAGCTGCCTGATTTCAGCATAAAGACGATTACCACATTGTTTCCGACCGCAATTTCGATTGCAGTGCTTGCAGCAATTGAATCGCTGCTTTCTGCCGTTGTTGCCGACGGTATGATTGGCTCAAAGCACGATTCGAATATGGAGCTTGTAGCGCAGGGCGTTGCAAACATCGCTTCGCCTTTGTTCGGCGGAATTCCGGCTACCGGCGCAATTGCGCGCACGGCGACAAACATCAAGAACGGCGGACGCACGCCTGTTGCCGGCATAATCCATGCGCTGACGCTGCTGCTCATTCTGCTTTTTGCAGGAAAATACGCCGCATTTATTCCGATGGCGGCGCTTTCAGCCGTGCTTATCAACGTTGCATGGAACATGGCAGGTTTTCCGGCTATACGCGCTCTTTTGAAAGGGCAGAAGTCTGACATAACCGTTTTTGCCGTTACATTCCTTATTACGGTTTTCATCGATTTGACAGTTGCAATTGAAGTGGGCTTGGGCTTTGCGGCGTTCTTCTTCATCAAAAAGATGATTGACCTTTCAGAAGTGCAGAACCAGCGCGAAACTTTGACAGGCGGCATCAGAACAGACCAGCCGGCCGAGAATCTCGACATTCCTGACGGCTGCTTCGTCTATGAAATTGAAGGTCCGCTGTTTTTCGGCACTGTGCGCAAATTCGAGCTTGCGACAGAGCGCGCACAGGCAAACTGCAAGGTGCTTATCTTGCGCATGAGAAACACAATCTATCTTGATGCCGGTGGCATTAAGGCGCTTGAGCAGTGCATGGCTGCATGCCGCCGCAAGAACATCACAATCGTTATCAGCGGCATTCACACACAGCCTTTTATGCTGCTTGAAAAGACAGGCATGGCTGAAAAGCTCGGCCACGAGAACATCTTTGACAACATCACGGCCGCGCTCAACCGCGCCAGAGAGCTTGTAAAATAGCTTTAGAGCTGCTTCAATAGCTGAATCATTTCGATGGCGGCAAGGGCACATTCGGTGCCTTTGTTGCCGGCTTTTGAGCCGGAACGCTCCACAGCCTGTTCGATGTTTTCAGTTGTCAAAACACCAAAAAGCACAGGCACACCGCTTTCAAGCGAAACCTGTGCAATTCCTTTAGAAACTTCATTGCAGACATAATCATAATGCGAAGTTGCGCCCCGGATAACCGCGCCGAGACAGATTATCGCGTCAAATTTCTTGCTTTCTGCCATTTTCTTGGCGGCAACCGGAATTTCAAATGCGCCGGGCACTTTTGCGAGCGTGATGTTCTCGTCTTTTACGTTGTGGCGTTTCAAGCCGTCAAGCGCGCCGTCAACAAGCCGCCCAACCACAAAATCATTGAAGCGCGAAGCCACAATGCCAATCTTAAAATTTTCAGAAGCTACGATGTTTCCTTCTATTACGTTCATTTTCTTCTCCTATAACAAATTAAACTGAATTTATGTGAAGCGCACCGCGAGCGGCACGACTCAGACTACAGTGAGCAGATGCCCCATTTTGAGTTTTTTGGTCTGCAAATAGCGGATATTCGACGGATTCGCCTTTATTTCGAGCGGAACGCGCTCGGCAATCGTTATGCCGCTCTTTTCAACCTGAAAAGAATCAACCTTATCGGGGTTGTTTGTCATAAGGCGAATCGAAGTTACGCCCAAATCTTGCAAAATCTGAATACCTTCGGTGTAATCGCGCAAATCAGCCTTAAAGCCGAGCTTGATGTTCGCCTCAATCGTGTCGTAGCCCTGTTCTTGCAGCGCGTAAGCTTTAATCTTGTTCACAAGCCCGATTCCCCTGCCCTCCTGGCGCAGATAAACGAGCACACCCGCGCCTTCTTCTTGAATTTTCTCAAGAGCGGCGGCAAGCTGGTCACCGCAATCGCACTTAAGCGAGCCGAAGGTGTCGCCTGTCATGCATTCTGAATGAATGCGGCAGAGCGTGCTGCCCTTGGTCACGTCGCCGACAGAGAGCGCGATATGCTCAACGCTGGTCTTTACGTTCGTAAAGCCTGTAATCGTGAAGATGCCGTATTTTGTCGGCAGCGTGGCTTGCGAAGAGCGCACGATGAGCTTTTCAGGCTCTTGAGGCTTTTGCACAGACGCGCGAAGCTCTTGTACAGGCGTGCGCTGCTCTTGAAGATTCTGCACAGACTCGCCGCTTTCGCAGAGCTTTTGCTGCTGCGCTTCGTAGTCTGCAAGAGCTTTTACGCTTATCATCGCAAGACCGTGCTTGTCTGCAATTTTGCGCAATTCGGGCAGCCGCGCCATCGTTCCGTCTTCCGAAAGAATTTCGCAGCAGATACCGGCTTTTTCAAGACCGGCAAGCGCACAAGCCGCAACAGTGGCTTCTGTGTGACCCTGTCTTGCAGCCAAGCCGCCGTCAACTGCAACAAGCGGAAAAATATGACCCGGCCGCCTAAAGTCTTGCGGCTTGGCCTCTTTGGCGGCAAGCTTCTTTACCGTGAGGCTTCTGTCGAAAGCAGAAATACCTGTCGAAGTTTCAACAGAATCTACACTGATTGTAAACGCTGTCTCGTGATTGTCCGTGTTGTTTTCGGTCATCGGCAAAAGGTTGAGCCGTTCAGCAATTTCAGACGAAATTGGCGCACAGATAAGCCCGCGGCCGTGCTTCGCCATAAAGTTGATATTCTCCGGCGTTGCAAATTCAGCGGCGCAGATAAAATCGCCTTCGTTTTCGCGCGATTCATCGTCTGTTACGATTATCAGCTTGCCCTGCTTCAAGTCTTGAAGCGCCTTTTCTACAGAATCAAAAATATCTTTCATAATCTTCCCCTTGTTTGCTTTTCAGTTTTGGTTTTGCAAGCGGTGCGGCTTATGCCGAATCTGACTGCGCAAGATTGATGCTGTTCAGCTGCTTGCAGGCGTATTTGCCCAGAATGTCGCACTCAACGTTCACAAGCGCATTGTCTTTAAGAAACTGCAACGTGGTGCTTTTCTGCGTATGCGGAATGACCGCAACGCGGCACTTGTTTCCATTTATTTCAGCAACCGTAAGCGAAATGCCGTTGATTGCGATTGAGCCTTTCTGGACGATATAAGCCGAAAGAGGCTGCGGCACTTCAAACAGATATTCGATTGAATTGCCGTTGACAGTCTTTGAAACAAGCCGCCCAGTTCCGTCTATGTGGCCTGTAACGATGTGGCCACCGAACCTGCCGTTTGCAGCCATTGCCCTTTCAAGATTGACCTTTTTGCCCGGAATCAAGCTGGTAAAGTTAGTCTTTGAAAAGGTTTCCGGCGTAACGTCGGCAAAAACTGTTTTGTCGCTGCGGATCTGCGTAACTGTAAGACAAACGCCCTCAACCGCAAGACTGTCGCCCGGCTTAAGGTCTTCTGCAACCTTGTCTGTTCTTATAACGAGCGTCATTGACTGGCCGTATTTTTGAATGCGCGTAACCGTGCCGGTTTCTTCGATTATGCCTGTGAACATGCGCCCTCCGTTTCAGCTTTTGCTGCGTTTGCTTGAGCCACACCGAAAGAAGCGCAAATATCGCCGCCGAAAGTTTCAATGCTAGAGGGCGCGCCCAAATTGATGCGCTTGTTTCCGTCTTTTTGACTGATGAAAAGCGGCGCAATATAGACTTGCACCTTTTGCACGAGACCGGCCTCAAGAAAAGCTTCTGCAAGCTTGCCTGAACTTTCGATTAACACACTGTCATAACCGAGGCTGCCGAGCTTCTGCATGGCGGCTTGCAAATCTATATGGCGGTGCTTTTCGGGCACTTGCACAAGCGTTATGTTCTTGCTCTCAAGGAATTTACGCTTGCTTTTTGCACCTCTTGAATGTATTACGATTATTGGCGACACATCAGCTGTTTCAAGAATCGCGCTGTTACGTTTTATTGCAAGCTTTCTGTCTAAGATTATGCGGTGCGGCTGGTGCACATCGCCTTCAAGGCGGCATGTGAGCAGGCAGTCATCACTGTTGACAGTCTTTGCACTTGCAAGCACAGCCATAACCGCGTTTCTTGTCTGGTGCACAGCTTTGTGGGATTCAGCGTTTGAGATTATTTTTGAGCCTTTTTTGATTATTGAAACGCCGTTCATGCTCATCGCATATTTTAAGATTGCATACGGCATCTTCGTCTTTACATAATGAAAGAAAAACGGATTTAGCGCGTCACATTCAGCTTGCAGCACACGCTCATGCACAATAATTCCGGCTTCGCACAGCTGTTTGATGCCTTTGCCGTTTACCAGTGGGTTCGGGTCATAAGAGCCGATGTACACTTCCGCGAATTTGTGGCTGATTATAGCTTCTGTGCACGGCGGCTGCTTGCCGTGGTGGCAGCAAGGCTCGAGCGTCACAAAAAGCGAAGCACCTGCGCAAATATCAGCATCGCCCGAAGATTGCACAGCATCGTTTATGGCGTTTCTTTCAGCATGAAGGCTGCCGAATTTTTCGTGGTAGCCGCGCCCGATGATTTTGGAATCTTTGACGATTACAGCCCCGACCAAAGGGTTTGGGTTCACAAAGCCCGCGCCTTTTTTTGCCAGGCTGATTGCTTCACGCATATAATTTGACATCAAACTATCATTCATGATTAATAGTTATATATCAAACTATTCCATTAATCAAGAACTTTTTCATGCATTGCGGAATTCGGCGAGCATATAGCAAAATCTGATGTTTTTTTGTAGACTGAAGCCATGGAAAAACAGGAGCAGAAAATGGTTTCGTTCAAGCAATATCATGATGAGAAATTGTACTTTCATAAGGAGATGAAGCTTTCTTTCAGCCAGTGCGACAAGTTTCACAGGCTCAAGCTTTCAGAGCTTCTTGCGATAACTTCTGATGCGGCTGTCGAAGACTTTAACGAGCGCGGCCTTTCTTGGAAGTTTTTAGCTGAACACGATACGGCAATTCTGCTTTCGCGCGTTGCGTTCAGGCTGCACAAAATGCCGAAAACCAACGACTTGATTACAGTGCATACATGGGAAGAAGCTCCGCAGGGGCTTCAGCTTTTCAGAAAATATGAGATTACCGCCGACAACGGCGAAAAGCTTGTTTCGGGTGTGAGCTCGTGGCTAATCGTGAATCCGTCTACGCGGCGCATCATCAAGCCGGCGCTGTTTACGCTGCGGGAAGCACCAACTTTCAGCACGCCGCTTGATTCTTTGGAATGCGGCAAGATTCAGCAGGACGAGAACGCCGCTTTTCTTGAAGAGCGCAAAGTGCGCCCGAGCGAGCTTGACGGCAACGGTCATGTGAACAACTCAAAATACGGCGATTACATCACAGACTGCCTCACCGAAGAACAGCAGTCTATGCAGCTCAAAGATTTCCGTCTGAACTACGCAAAGGAAGCAACGTGCGGCCAGACTTTGAAGCTTTATAAGTCAGAAGACAAATCGCAAAACACAATTACAATAACCGGCAAGCAGGAGCAGAACGTCTGTTTTGAAAGCGTGCTGTACTTTTAAAA